>Ga0187888_1002317_pt1 | contig 16484 bp, 8 predicted proteins | sample June2016WEW_7_40_FD_132987 | JGI IMG/M metagenome (GOLD analysis project Ga0187888, IMG submission 132987) | Peatland microbial communities from SPRUCE experiment site at the Marcell Experimental Forest, Minnesota, USA - June2016WEW_7_40 | ecosystem: Environmental > Terrestrial > Soil > Wetlands... | reverse complement strand
TTCTACGGCATGAACTCCGCCCACCCGTTCGAGAATCCCACGGGCCTGACCAACTTCGTGACGACGTTCGCCATGATGTTGTTCCCATTCTCGCTGGTATTGATGTACGGTCGAATGCTCGGCCGGCTCCGGCACGCCGCCGTGATCTTTGCGGTGATGATGCTCATGATGATCGGCACCATCGTTTGGGTGATTCACTACGACACCCTGAAACCGAACCCGGGGTTGACGGCGCATCCGGTCGCTCAAACATACGAGATCCCCAGCGCCACGGCGCCGGGCGGAAAACGCGTGGTGACCTCACCGGCGGTTGCGGGGCTGCCGGTGGATCAGCACATGGGCAATCTCGAAGGCAAGGAAATGCGCTTCGGCACTTCGGCGGGCGCGACGTTCGCCGCAGTCACGGTGGATGTGACCTGCGGCGCCGTGAACGCCGAGCACGACAGCCTGAATCCGGTCGCCGCGTTGTCGCCCATGACGGGAATGTGGCTGAACTGCATTTTCGGCGGCAAGGGCGTCGGCATGATCAACATGCTGATTTTCGTGATCATCGGCATCTTCATCGCCGGGATGATGGTCGGCCGCACGCCCGAATATCTCGGCAGGAAGATCGGCGCCCGCGAGGTCAAGCTCGCCGTCATCGCTTTGCTGGTCCATCCGTTCATGATCCTTTTTCCCACCGGACTGTTCGCCGCGACGGATTGGGGGATCAAAGCCGCCAGCAATCCCGGCTCGCACGGCTTCTCACAAATGGTGTACCAGTTCTCCTCCGCATCCGCCAACAACGGGTCGGCCTTCGACGGACTGAGCGTGGCCTACGGGTTCTACAACAATTCCAGTCCTTCGCCGGAAGCCATTCCGTGGGACATCGCGACGGGCCTGGTGATGCTGTTCAGCCGCTATCTTCCCATCATCGCGCCGATCGCCATGGCCGCTTATCTCGGCGCGAAGAAGCCCGCTCCGTTCGGCCCGGGAACTTTGCGCGATGACACCGCCACGTTCGGTTTCCTGGTGCTCGCGACGGTGGTCATCGTCGGCGCTTTGCTTTTCCTGCCGGTGGCGGCGCTCGGGCCGCTGGCGGAACATCTGGGACCGATTCCCTTTGGCGGCTGACGCTTCTGAAACGAACTCGTCCATGACTGATAAGGAGTGCTCATCATGACGCCCGATAGCGTACTCGATGCCAACTCAACCGGCGCGTCCGAACTCAACCCGTCGCCGCTGGCGCGCCCGCCGCGCCGGGTCAAGCGGCAGCCTTTGCTGACGGCGGACACGTGCGTGCCCGCATTGAAGCAAGCGGTGATCATGCTGCGGCCCGACATCCAGTGGAATAATCCGGTCATGTTCGTCGTCGAGGTCGGCGCTCTCCTGACCTTGCTCTACATCGGCAAGGCGATCTTCGGCACGGCCGCCAGCCAGGTGCCGTTGAGTTACTTCATTGCGCTGGATGTCTGGCTGTTCCTGACCGTTCTTTTTGCAAATTTCGCCACGGCCCTGGCCGAGGCGCGCGGCAAGGCGCACGCCGAATCGCTGCGCCGGACGCGCGTGGAAACGGTAGCGCATCGCCTGCGCGACAAGGGCCAGGTCGAGCAGGTCTCCTCCGCCGCCCTGCGGCCGGGCGATAAGGTGGTCGTGAGCGCGGGACAAATCATTCCCGGCGACGGCGAGGTGATCGAAGGAATCGCTTCGGTGGATGAGGCGGCGATTACCGGCGAATCGGCGCCCGTGATCCGCGAGTCGGGCGGCGACCGCTCCGGCGTGACCGGCGGAACCACCGTCCAGTCCGATCGAATTGTGGTTCAAATCACGGCGCAGCCCGGCGAGTCGTTTCTCGACCGCATGATCGCACTCGTCGAGGGCGCTAAGCGCCAGAGGACCCCCAATGAAATCGCCCTGACGCTTCTCCTCTCCGCGTTCACGCTGGTCTTCCTGATCGTCGTGATACCGCTCTACCCGATGGCTTGGAACGCCGAGCAATACATGATGGGCTACCTGGGCGTTCAGGAACCCCTGCACAGTCTCGGCACGGATGTGCCGACGTTGATCGCGCTGCTGGTTTGCCTGATTCCGACCACCATCGGCGCCCTGCTGGCCGCCATCGGGATCGCGGGAATGGACCGCGCCCTGGAGGCCAACATTATCGCCAAGAGCGGCAAGGCGGTGGAGACCGCCGGCGATATTGACGTCGTGCTGCTGGACAAGACCGGCACGATCACCCTGGGCAACCGGCGAGCGGTGGAATTCATCCCGGCCCTGGGAGTGTCGCCTGAACTGCTGGCTTCGAGCGCACAGATGGCCTCTCTTTCCGATGAGACGCCGGAGGGGCGCAGCATTGTCGTCCTCGCCAAGGAAAAATACAAAATCCGCGCGTGGGCGGCGGGCGAGCTGCGCGGGACGTTCATCCCGTTCAGCGCGCAAACCCGAATGAGCGGCATTGACCTGGAAGACGGCCAGCACATCCGCAAAGGGGCTTCGGAGGCGGTCGAGACCTACGTGAAGCAACACGGCGGAAGGATGCCGGCGGACGTCAGGCAGTCGGTCGAAAGGATCGCCCGGTTAGGCGGAACGCCGCTGGTGGTGGCCGCCGAGAAGAGCGTGCTCGGCGTGGTTTATCTGAAGGACATCATCAAGGGCGGGATCAAGGAACGGTTCGAGCACCTTCGGAAAATGGGCGTCAACAGCGTGATGATCACCGGCGACAACCCGCTGACGGCGGCGGCCATTGCGGCCGAGGCGGGAGTCAATGATTTCCTGGCGGAAGCCACGCCGGAACAGAAGCTGGCGTTCATCCGCAAGGAGCAGGCCGAGGGAAAACTGGTCGCCATGATGGGCGACGGCACCAACGACGCCCCCGCTCTCGCGCAAGGCGACGTGGCCCTGGCCATGAACGCCGGCACGCAGGCGGCCAAGGAAGCGGCCAACATGGTGGACCTGGACAGCGACCCCACGAAGCTGATCGAAGTGGTGGAGATCGGCAAGCAACTGTTGATGACGCGCGGCGCGCTGACGACGTTCTCGATCGCCAACGACGTGGCGAAATATTTCGCCATTATTCCGGCGCTGTTCGCCGGGACGCTGCCGTGGTTGAAGGCCATAGACATCATGCACCTGCATTCGCCGACCTCCGCGATTTTGTCGGCGATCATCTTCAACGCGCTCATTATCCCCTGCTTGATCCCGGTGGCGCTTAAAGGCGTTTCCTACCGGCCGCTCGGCGCCGACGCGCTTCTGCGAAGGAACCTTTTCATCTGGGGGCTTGGCGGCGTGATCCTTCCGTTCATCGGCATCAAGCTCATTGACGTGGTCATGGTCGCGCTGCATCTGGTCAACTGAACTTTTCAGGAAGAAAGGAGCCATCGTCATGCGGCAAATCATTTCAAGAAGCCTCGTGCTGCTGCTGCTCTTCGTGATCATCTGTTGCGTCATCTACCCGGCGGCGCTCTGGGCCGTCGGCCAGACGCTGTTTTCAGACAAGGCGAACGGCAGCATGGTCAAAGGTCCCGACGGCACAATGGTCGGATCGCTGCTCATCGCGCAGCCGTTCACGAAGGACGAATACTTCCAACCGCGCCCGTCGGCTTGTACCAATTTCCCCTACGATGCATCGGCGTCGTCCTCGTCGGCGCTGGCGGCCAGCAACTACGCGCTTCGCGGCCGGGTCGCTGCGACGCTCGGCCCGATCGCCGCATACCAGGGCGGCCCCAATGACGGCAAGCCGGTGGCGCCGGACATCGAGGCATGGTTCCAGAAGGACCAGTATCAGGGCGGCCCCAACATCGTTGCGCAATGGGCCGACGCTCACAACGGCATGGCGCAGGGCTGGGTGGGAACGACGTTCGATGCCAAGAACCCGACGCCGCAGCAGCAGTATGTGCTGGACTGGGAGAAGACCCATGCCGCCATTGTGGCCAAGTTCAAGCAGGACAACCCCACGATCACCGAGCCGGCGCCGTCCGACCTGGCGGTCCTGTTTTTTGAAGCGTTCTCCAAGGAGAATCCCGGCCGGTTTCTCTCGGCGGTCATGGCCAACGGACCCGACGGCAAGCCCGTCACGAAGATTCAGGTGGTCAAGGACGGCTCGGATGTTCAATCGAACTTCTTTGACATGTGGCGGCAGGAGCATCCGGATGTCGCCCTTCAGGACGTCCCCGGCGACCTCGTGACGACTTCCGCCTCCGGGCTTGACCCGCACATCACGTTGCAAAACGCCGAGTATCAGTTGGACCGGGTCGCATCCAAGTGGGCCGCTGATCTCAAGCGCGATCCGGCGGCGGTGCGCCGGGAAATAGACAGCCTCCTGAAGACGCAGGCGTCGGCGCCGCTCGGCGGGCTTGCGGGCGAGCCGTTCATCAACGTGCTCGAGGTCAATCTCCAGCTTCGCAGCCGATACGGAGCCCTGCCGCAATAACGAGGATGAGAACGCAATCGGCTCGGTCGCCTGGGGGCCGTCTTGCGGTTGTCGGGGCTTCGTGGTAGATTTCTCCAACCGTCGGCCCGCAAGAGTAACGCTCCAAGGCGAGTGAAATGGTTGCTTTGTTGAGACGCTGGGGACTTTTGCCCGCCGAACCTGCGCACCTGCGCGCCGTCGGTCGAATGGTCCTGCTCGCCGGACTCGTCGGCGTAGTGGCGGGTCTCGGCGCGGTGGCGTTTCAGTTTTTATCGCACCTGGTGCTCAAGTACGGCCTGGAGTTCTTCGCCGGTTACAAGCCCGCCGGCCCTACGGGCGAATGGAGCATCTTCGGGGCCATCCGGCCGATCTCCGGCGGCTTTACGCCCTGGATGCTGCTGGCCGTCATCACGGTCGGCGGATTGATCTCGGGCCTCATCGTTTACTCCCTCGCGCCGGAGGCCGAAGGGCACGGAACGGACGCCGCCATCAAGGCCTATCACAAGGGCCGGGCCATCATCCGGCCGGTGGTACCGCTGGTGAAGATCGTCTGCTCGGCGCTGACTCTCGGCTCGGGAGGTTCCGGCGGCCGCGAAGGCCCCATCGCCCAGATCGGCGCGGGGTTCGGCTCGTACATGGCCCGGCTGCTGAAACTCTCGGAGCATGATCGGCGGATGTTGCTGGTCGCCGGCCTGGGGGCGGGCATTGCGGCCATATTCAAGGCGCCTCTGGCCGGCGCAATCTTCGCCATCGAGGTGCTCTACCGCGACGAGGACTTCGAGGCCGAGGCGCTGATTCCCGCCTTCATCTCCTGCACCGTCGCCTATTGCGTGTTCGGGCTCATCGCGCTGTACGGGTTCGGCACCGGCTCGGGCTTCTCCCCGCTGCTGGCCGTACAGCCGGGCTTGAAGTTCGACAAACCCGCGCTGCTCCTGCCGCTGACCATCCTGGCGGCGTTCATGGTCGTCGCGTCGCTGCTATATGTGCGCTGTTTCTACGGAGTCGCGGGCCTCTTCAAGCGCTTCAGGGTTCCGCGGCACGTGAAACCCGCGATCGGCGCCCTCGCCACCGGCGTCTTCGCGCTGGGCATCTTTCGCGCCCTGGCGTATTTCGGGCCGGAGGCGCAGACGGATTCGCTCAACGTCCTCTCCTTCGGCTACGGCATCTTGCAGAAACTGCTCGACGGCGCGTTCCATCACCACCTCGTCGGCGCGGTGATCGTGCTCGGCGCCATCGGAATGGGAAAGATCCTGACCACCTCCCTGACCATCGGCTCGGGCGGGTCCGGCGGCGTGTTCGGACCGAGCATGGTCATCGGCGGAACCCTCGGCGGCGCGGTCGGCCTCATCCTTCAGCAGTGGATGCCCACGGTCGTCACGCGCGTGGACGTATTCGTCATCCTCGGCATGGCCAGCTTCTTCTCGGCGGCCGCCAAGGTCCCCGTCAGCACCATCATCATGGTCTCGGAACTGACCGCCGGCTACGAGCTGCTGATCCCGGCGATGTGGGTCTCCGCCTTCGCGTACCTCCTCAGCCGCGGCTGGTCCATCTACCGCGAGCAGGTCCCCTCTCGCCTCTACTCCGACGCGCATCGCGGCGATTTCGTCATCGGCATCCTCAAGGGAATGACCGTCGGCAACATCTGGAAACCTCCTGCGCAACCGGTCGTGACTTTCCCGTTCGACGCGCCGCTCACCCGCGTCACCGCCTCGATCCCGCTCACGACGCAGACGGTATTCCCCGTCCTGGACAAGGAGGGCAAGTACTTCGGCTTGCTCCACTTGAACCAGATCCGGCGCGTCATTTACGAGAAGGAAGTCGGGCAACTGGTCATCGTCGAGGACATCGCGGTGGAGAACATTGAGCCGCTTCGCCTGGACACCGACTTGTCCAGCGTGGTGACTATGTTCGCGCAGATGGACTACCCCGAATTGCCCGTGGTGGACGCGGACTGCGGGAAGGTCCTCGGCCTGCTGCGCCGCCAGGAGTTGCTCGCCGCCTACAATGCGCGGTTGGCGGAAATGCAGGCGCGCAAGCCTTAAAGGCCCCTTCCGTCCGGCCTGCGCTACAGCTTGCCCTCTTCGCGCAGCCTGGCTTCAGCCTCTTTGACGATCTCGTCCACGTCCTTGATCTGGCCGGGCGTGAGCGGCGAGGCGATGTCATTGGACATGAGTTGCCGCGCCTTCTCGCGGGCCATGTTCTCCCATTGGCGCGTCTCGTCGCCGCGCGGATCCACGCCCCACGGCGCGACGGCGAAGAACGGCGCCAGGTCCAGGAAGTTGCGGAACTGCCGGGCGGTGTCCATCTCGGAGAGGTAGTTCCCGCCGATGCCGACCTCGCGGATGAGGTCCACGTCAATCGCCTCGTCGGTGACCTCGAATCCCTGGACGGCGCGGCGGACGTAGCGCGTCACTTCGTTGTCGAGGACGAGTTGGACGGGCGAGTACGTGATGGCGTTCTCGACGTGGCCGACGACGCCGTAGCCGACCGCGCCGCAGAGCACCGCCATGAGTATCGTCACGCCCTTCTCGACTCCGGCGCGGGCGCCCGGCAGACAGGCGTCGGTCTTGCCCCCGTGCACGCCGCTCGGGCAGCCGTAATACTCGCTGATCATCTGTATGCGCGCGCCGTTCATCGAGACGCGCTCCGGCCCGGCGTAGCGGAAAATCCCCGTCCGCATGTCCGCGAAGGACGGGCAGATGTCCAGCGTCACCACCGCGCCCTCGTCCACTGCATAGCAGAGCACCATGCCGGCCAGCGTCTCCGCCAGGCCCACGGCCAGCGTCGCGGCCGGATGGATCGGCGCCGTGGCGCCGGCGTTCGGCATCGTGTCCAGCGACTGCGGCATGCCGTTCTTCACGTACGCGAGCATGATGTCGCACATGTTATGGTCGAGCGTCAGCGGCGTCTTCGCCTCGGCGTAGCCGACGAGGATCGGGCGCTTGCGCAGTTCCTCGCGGCCGCCGCGGACGACCTCGCCGATGCGCATCGTGTACTCGACGTCGAACGGCGTCAGCGTCTCGATGCCGCCGAATTTGTCCGTGATCTTGACGAGTTCGGCCGCCATGCGCACCGGCCGAATCGGCAGCGGCACGTCCTGCGCGGCGACAGGCAGGCCGGTGTAGGCGATCTGGTCGAGCTGCGCGGCGAGCTTGAGCGAGTCGCGCGTGTCCTGCAGCGTGGCGCGGCGGCGCACGCCGTCGAAGTCGTAGATGAACACGCAGTAGCCGCCCGCGCTGGCGGTGAAGTCCGGATGGATCCCGAACGGCTCCTTGCGGAACCGGACGTGCGAGTAGCGCACCGCCATGCGCTCCGGGGACTCGCGCGTCTCGAAGTCGCGCCGCATCTTCTTCACGCGCTTCTCGACGAGGTCCTCCGGGAACCGGACCTGCTTCTTCTGCCGGTCCACCTTGCACCCGGCCGCCTGCAGGTAATCCAGCGCCTCGTCGTGGTCAATCCGCATCCCGACTTCGGCGAGGATCCGCAGCGCCTTGCGGTGGATGATCTCCATCTCATCGAAGGCCAGGAATCGAACCGGCTCTCGTAAAGTCTTCAACCGGGATCTCCTGCAGGCGATGAGGCCCTCACGGTCGGGCCGGCTTCGCCGTTTTCTCAACGATGCGCGGGAAATAGAGCCAGAGATGTCCCGAGTCGTCGTCCTCGCCGAAAACGATCTCGCCGTCGCGCCCGACGACGGCGTCGCCGAAGACGTAGCCGTACCGGCGGCGCTGGATGACCGAGACTGCGGCGCCGATGTCGGTGACCTTTCCTGCGTCAGGATCGTAACAGAACATTCTGGAAATCTCGTCGCCGCAGAACCCGAAAACGCGGCCGTCGTGAGTCACGGCCATCGGCCCGACGGGAGTCAGCGTTGCGCGGCACAGCGGGCCGCTGAACCGCCCTTCCTCGTCGAGAGCAAAGATGTCCCCTTTCCCGTCGGCCGTGTAGAGCAGTCCCGGACCGCGACGCCTTGCCCATACCTTTGGCGCATGGGCCCAGTCGCCATCGGGAAGCGCAATGGCCCGGCGATCGAGCTTCTTCGCGGCGGGGTCGAAGCGCCACAGCGTATCGCCTTCATCGAAGCCCAGAACGGCGCCGCGGGCATCCACGGCCAACCGGCCCATCCCGCGCAGCTCGCCCACGACTTCCACGGCGCCGGTCTCGATCTCCACCGCAAGAAGATGCTTGAGGGTCGTCGCGAACGCTCGTCGTCCCGAAGGGTCGGTCGCCGCGTGGATGATCCTCTCACCACCCGCCGGGACGGCGCTGTAACGAAACGGCTTCCGCGTGAAGCCCCATTCCTGGATAAGACTGAACGGCATGCGTTGCAGTTCCCGAATGACGATGCGGGCGCCACCCGGCCCGTTGACGAAAGCAGCGAAACCCGCCGGCCCGCAACTGGCGGCGACGCACTGTTCTGCGCCATCCACGACGCCCATGTCGTGCACCGCGCCCATGTCGGCGCGGAACATGCCGACGAACAGATGGACCCGTTTTCCGCTGGTGCCGCCGTAGATGACGCCTTCGCGCGTCGCATCCAGAGCGGTGATCCTGCTCTCGTCCGCGATGATAGGAACGGTCACGCCCGGAAAGCACATCGGGAAGGCGACCATCATCCCTTCGTTGATGAACGATCCGTGAACGATCTTGTCGTGGAGGGCCCTGACCTCCGGATCATGCCAGTCGAGCGGCTTCTTGACCGATTTCAAAGCGTTCTCCCTTCTATCCCCACATGCGGATGGGCAAATGGGCATTGGGTTTCTTCCGGTCCGCCGGCATCGCCACCCGGAAGATGCCGACCGGCCTCGGCCCCACGTGCGCAAAGAACAGGTCGCCATTGTGGTCTATTGCGGCGCGCGAAACGTACTGCGCCGCCTGGCCCGGGCGCTTCAGTTCAAAGACCTCTTCGCGCTCCAGGGTGGCAGGGTTCAGCCGGTGGACGATCCCCCACATGTTAATGCTGCCCTTGCCCAGATCGCGGGGCGACTCATCCGTCTGGCCTTCCTTCCACCTCGACGCGCAGTAGTACAGATACCCGTCGCCGCCGAACACCAGCCCGCCGCAGTGGTCGACGAACGTGGACAAGGGCAGCGTCAGGTCGCGAGGCTGGGTCGTCGGCCCCAGGTCCTCGACCCGTCCCCATTCGCCCTCGTTCGGCCAGATGCGCATCAGCCTCGGGTTGGCGATCCACGTCGAGGCGTAAACGCACTCCCCGTCCGGCGACGGAGCGACATCATAAAGGACGCTGTGCCACCCCGTCTGGTAAGTGGGATCGTGGGGCAGGATGTAAGGCGAGGTCTCCAGCCGATCCTTATCCGGATCGTATCGCACAATCCGGCCGTCGTCATTCGATGTCAAGACGCGATGGCGCCGGTCGAGGAAGAGGGCCTGGGCGTTGACGGAGCCGATGCGGCCCACGTCGCGGAACTTCCGCTTGGCGATGTCATAGATGAAGAAATGGTCGCGCGGATAGCTCAGCGAATAGAGAAGGCCGCGCTCTTCGTCGTGCAGGAGGCAGCGGCAGCCTTCCTTGGGGATCATCGTATCCCACCAGAGCACTTGGTCGGTTCGCGTGTCAAAGGCCAGCAACGCGCTGCCGCGGAAGCAGCGCTCCTTGTCATGCCACATCCCCCACGGCGAGTAAGCCGGCAGGTCAATGGGCGGCCCGGAAAGGTGCGTCGCCATGTAGAGAACGCCGTCGTGCATCGAAGGGACAAAGCTGTAATGAATCTTGCACTGCGTCGCCCGGCCGGAGTCGGCCGGATCGTCCACCATCTGGTCGAGCGGAAAGAGATAGTCCAGCGCGTCCGTTTTCTCATTATAGCGTACGAGTTTGACCGACTTACCGGGGGACCCTTCGGCGCAGGCCGCGGCGTAGATGCGTCCATCGGGCCCGACCGACAACGACCAGCAGGAATCGGATTCCGGATGCTCGGTGAATTGGTACCACGAGACAGGATAGGCCGAAGAAGGTTTGTCCGTCATGGTTTGATCTCTCCTGTACTGTGCCTGGTCATCACACGCTTGAGCATAAGGGCCTTTGACTCCTCCAGGGGACGGCTTTCCGTGATTTCCTTGATCTCAGCGGCTTTGACATCCTCACAAAACCGGTCAATCCGTTCTTCCAAGCCCGCGGCGTCAGCGGGAGTAATGCATAATCTGACGTAACGGATGGGCAATCTCGCGGTCCGCACTCTCTTCAGCACTTCTTCGTCGTCTGCCACCATTTCAGCCTTGTCAAACAACCGATCGGCTTGATCCAGCATCTTTTCGTTCAGATAGGCGCTGGTGGGCGGATCATAGATACTCATGTGCGCGTCAGGCGCCTCGACTTGCTTGTGAATAAGATCATAGTACTGGCGCATGGCCGCAGCCGCCATTCCATAGTACGCCGTCATGAACTCATTCACCGCAAGATCAACGTCATAATCAGGGTTCCACAGCAATTTGGCGAGAACGTACTGGCGCATCTGATCTAACTCGCTGCTCTCGCCTTTGGCTGAGTTGTTGCCCTCTTCGAATATGCCTTTGACATGATGCCTGACAAAATACCGGATGTTGGCCTGCAATACTTTGAAGTTAGGAAAAGGTTGAATATAATGTTGGAAATTAGTTACGTAGTCCCAGACGTACAACCTGTCGCATACCTTCGACCAGGCTTCCAAGTCGGCGGCAAAACCACCCTTTATCCAAGTGCGGGATCTGTCGGGACCATAGGCGCCCACTTCGTTGCTGCATTTTTCCAAGGGATGGGAGAAACAGCACTCAATGCTGCATAGCCTGACGATGACGTTTTTCCGAGGCCTGACATGCCTGGGCGGCTTCCTCGTATACTGATATGCCAGAGTATCCACGGCCACATCAGGAAATTCCCGCTCAAGGACTGCGGCGATTTCATTGACGAAACGGATCAGCGTTCCGCTGTGTGAACCTTCATGCTCGTCTATGGCCTTGCACTTCTCGCATTGGCACGGATTCCTCCAGTCATTCTGCGATACGGATACGATGGCAGCACTTGGTTCGTCTCTGAGCCATCGTTTGACGCTGCTAATGGAAATCTCCAACACGTCGGGATTGGTAAGGCAAAGCTGTGTCCTTTCGGAGATCCGGCGGCCGTCCACTTCTGAAAAATACTCCGGGTGCGAATCAAAGTATTTCGCCACGGGGACCAACGAGTCAAAGGTATGTACGAAGTGGCTGTAGACGACTTTATAGCCGTGAATATCCTCTAAACGCGCAAAATGGGAGTTGGACTTGTTTCGGGCATGCCACTCACCTTCCATGGAGCCCGCAAAATAAGGATCCCTGTATTCAAGCGCCGGAATCTGCTCGTCGTGGATCTCGCCTATTTCTATCTTGTCTCTCCGGGGTATGCGCGAGACTTTTCTGTAGAACCATCTGCAGCCCAGGTAGTCCTCCAGGAAAGTATAAACGCCGTACAAGGTCCCGCGCGGCCTGCCCCCGGCTATGATAAGAGAGCCACCCGCCGTGCGTATATCGAAACCTTCGCTTCCCAACTTAACACAATCGAGCTGAACGCCCGCCATGGAACAATGCTTATTGTCACCCACGATGATTTCCTTGCAGCCGTACTGAGCGTCGTCCCCAACGATCGGCAAATGCGCCTCGCTGATCTCCTGCAGAAAATGCTGGAGCTCTTCCGCCGCATGCCGTTCCGGCGCGATTGCGTCTGCCCCGACGACAATCTTCCAGTCGCTCTTTCCACTGCCGGCCAGCAGATACTGTGAAGCCGCGCGCATTTGAATGATAGTCCCTCAATCGTTCCAGGCAAGGCGGCGTGCGACGCCAGGGCGCAAAGGGTGACATTCTGACAGCCGAGGTCGCGCCTGTCAAGCAACTCCTCGGCAATCCGCCCGTCTCAAAGAAATTCCGCTTGACATTCGTCGAGAGGGATATAAAATAAGCGCATGTTGACGCAGCGTGTTGTAACATGCCCGTTGTCTTGTTTTCATTCGTATCGCTCCTCTGACGACGGGCCCCTCTCGACGGCATGGTGCGCGAAGCCCCTCTCGCGCCTTTCGGTCGGCGCACGGCCTGCCTCCCGATACTCGTTGGTGTTGATGCAGCGGATCGCGATCAGCAGTCGTTTGAATAAGGGTCCCCAGCGGTGACATGGCGCGCGGTTCTGGCCGGGATTTTGGCGGGCGCGCTCGTCTGCGCGTTCTGCTATTTCAACGACGCGGTCATGCACCAGACGATGTTCGTCGGCAGCACCATGCCGATTTCAGTTTATGGGGGCCTGATCCTTTTCGTTCTCCTGATCAACCCGCTGCTGGGACGACGGTCCTTCTCGGCCGGCGAGCTGACGGTGGCGCTGGCGATGACGCTGGTGATGTGCGGCATTCCCGGCGCGGGGTTGCTGCGGTCGGGCACGGCGGCGATGATGATGCCATGGCATTGGGAGCGAAGCAACCCCGGCTGGCGGGCGGAAGACATTGTGGAGACGGCGCCTCGGCAGATGCTGGCCTCGCCGGGGGACCAGGACGATGCGGTGAACGGTTTCGTGCGGGGGCTCGGCAACGGGCGCGGGATTCCCAGCCTGCGCGCGGTGCCCTGGCGGGACTGGGCCCGAACGCTGGCCTTTTGGCTTCCGCTGGCTCTCGTGTTATGGGTCGGGCTGATCGGCCTGGCTCTGGTCGTGCATCGCCAATGGTCGGAGCACGAGCACCTGCGCTATCCGCTGGCGGTGTTCTCGAATGCGTTGCTGCCGGAGCCGGGGAAGCGATGGGCCACCGTGTTCGGGGACCGCCTGTTCTGGATCGGGGCGGGACTTGTGTTCCTGATCCATTTCAACAACTACCTCGCGGTATGGTTCCCGCAGTTTCTCGTGACGGTCCCCACCAAAATTGACCTGACCTCGCTCCTGCAACTGTCCCCCACCTACGCGGCAGGCGGCGGGTGGCCGCTGTTGCAGCCGCAACTGTATTTTTCAGTCCTGGCTTTCGCGTACTTTCTGGCCTCGGACGTGTCCTTGGCGATGGGGATCGGACCGTTCCTCAATCCGTTCCTGGTCGGGGCGCTGGCGAGCTACGGGCTTTCGCTCCAGTGGAGCGGGGTGAGCACGCCGAACGTGCAAAGTTTCATGAATTTCGGCGCCTATTCCGGCCTGCTGCTGACGATCCTGTACACCGGGCGGCATTACTACAGCCGGGTATTTCGCCGGGCGGTAATGATTCCGACGGCGGAGGAGCAGGCGTCGGACGCGGTCTGGGGCGCGCGCGTGTTCCTGATCTGCGTCGGCCTCTTCAGCCTCAGCCTCATTTCCGTGGGCCTGGACTGGCCGCTGGCGGTTCTGTACACGGGGTTGATCTTCGCGCTCTTCCTCGTCGTCGGCCGGCTCGTCGCGGAGACGGGGGCGTTTCTGGTCCAGGCGTATTGGTATCCCGGCGTCATCCTCTGGGGTTTCTTCGGCGCGAGGGCGCTGGGGGTGAAGAGCGTCCTGATCATGCTGCTGTTGTCTTCGGTCCTGATCATTGATCCGCGCGAGGCCATGATGCCGTTCCTGGTGAATGCATTGAAGCTGCTCGACCTGCGGCGGCAGAGAATGGGGCGGACGGCCACCTGGTGCGTGGCGGCGCTTCTGGTCGGGCTGGCGGTGGCCGTGCCGGCGACTTTGGCCTTCCAGTACGACCGGGGCGTTGATCGTGACGACGCGTTCGCGATGGTGGTGGCCTCGCAGAGACCGTTCGACAAGGCCATCGAAGTTAAAGAGCGACTGGTCGGGCAAGGCAATTTGGCGGCGGCCGAGGCGACGACCGGCTGGAAGCGGTTCGCCGAGATCTCGCCCAAGGTGCCCTGCCTGATCGGGTTCGCGGGCGGCCTGACGGCGGTGCTTGCGTTTGCGGCGCTTCGGCTGCGCTGGGCGAAATGGCCGCTGCACCCCGTGCTGTTCCTGGTTTGGAGCACGTGGGCCGGGCGGGATATGTCCGCCTCTTTCCTGGGCGGATGGATGCTCAAGCTCCTGGTGACCCGGTACGCCGGCGCGGGTTGGTATCAGCGGCTGAAGCCGCTGATGTTCGGGCTGATCGCCGGAGAGCTGCTCGGGGGACTCGTGCCGATGGGGATCGGATTCGTCTACTGGCTGAAGACGGGACTGCCCCCGAAGGTATTCAATATCTTGCCGAACTAGCCGGCGTTCATGAATGGGATCGAGATCAGAGATCATCTGAATAGGGATTCCAGCGGTGACATGGCGCGCAGTACTGGCCGGGCTTGCGGGCGGCGCGTTCGTCTGCGCGTTCAGCTACTTCAACGACGCCGTCATGCACCAGACGATGTTCGTCGGCAGCAATATGCCGATCTCGGTGTACGGCGGCCTGATCCTCTTCGTCTTCCTGCTCAACCCGCTTCTGAAACGCTGGGCGTTTTCCGCCGGCGAGCTGGCGGTGGCGCTGGCGCTGGTGACGGTGATGTGCTGCATTCCCAGCGCGGGGTTGATGGAGACGTTCACCGCGACGCTGATGACGCCATGGCACTGGGAGCGAAGCACGCCGGGTTGGCGGGCGGAGGGCATTGTGGAGACGGCGCCCCGGCAGATGCTGGCCTCGCCGGGGAACCAGGAGGACGCGCTGAATGGCTTTGTGCGGGGGATCGGCAACGGGCGCGGGCTTCCCGATCCGCGCCAGGTGCCCTGGCGGGCCTGGCGCGCAACGCTGGTCTTTTGGCTTCCGGTGATTCTGCTGCTGTGGATCGGGCTCATCGGACTGGCGCTCGTCGTGCATCGCCAATGGTCGGAGCATGAGCATCTCCGCTATCCGCTGGCGACGTTCTCGAACGCGCTGCTGCCGCAGGCGGGAAACCGTTGGGGCGCCGTGCTCGGAGACCGCCTGTTCTGGATCGCCGCGGCGGTTGTGTTTCTGATCCACTTCAACAACTACCTCGCGACCTGGTTCCCGGAGTTTCTCGTGACGGTCCCGACCCGGGTGGATCTCTCGTCCCTGGCGACGCTGTTTCCCACCTTCGCCGCAGGCAACGGGAGCGAAATGTTGCATCCGACCCTGTATTTTACGGTCCTGGCTTTCGCGTACTTCCTGGCCTCGGACGTGTCATTGGCGATGGGGATCGGCCCGTTCCTCTATCCGGTGTTAGTCGGGGCGCTGGCCGGCTATGGACTTTCGCTCACCGGCGGCGGAATGTCCGCGCCGAACGCGCAAAGCTTCATGAATTTCGGCGCCTATTTCGGCATGCTGCTGGCGATCCTGTACACCGGGCGGCATTCCTACGGCCGGACATTTCGGCAGGCGATCCTGATTCCGACGGCGGAGGCGCAGCCGCCGGAGGCGGTCTGGGGCGCGCGGGTGTTCCTGATCTGCGCGGCCCTCTTCACCGTCAGTCTCATCTGCGTGGGCCTGGACTGGCAGCTGGCGGTCCTGTACACCGGGCTGATCTTCATACTCTACCTCGTCGTCGCCCGCCTCATCGCCGAGACGGGAGCGTTCATGGTCCAGCCGTACTGGTTTCCCTGCGTCACGCTCTGGGGGATCTTCGGCGCGAGGGCGCTGGGGGCGAAGACCGTGCTGATCATGTTGCTGCTGTCGGCGGTCCTCGCCGTTGACCCGCGCGAAGCGCTGATGCCGTTCCTGGTCAATGCCTTCAAACTGCTCGACCTGCAGCGGGTGAGAATCGGGCGGACGGCCGCGTGGTGCGGTGTGGCCCTTTTGATCGGGCTGGCGGTGGCGGTGCCGGTGACTTTGGGATTCCAGTACGACCGGGGCATTGATCATGATGACTGGTGGGCGACGGAGATCGTGCCGCAGAGACCGTTCGACAAGGCCATCGAGGTTCGGGAGCGACTGACGGCGCAAGGCAGTCTGGAAGCGGCCGAGGCGACGACCGGATGGCGGCGGTTCGCGGAGATGTCGCCCAAGGCGCCCTGCCTGATCGGGTTCGGGAGCGGCCTGGCGATTGTGCTCGCGTTTGCGGCGCTTCGCCTGCGCTGGCCGAAATGGCCGCTGCACCCGGTGCTTTTCCTGGTTTGGGGCACGTATGCCGGGCAGCAGTTCGGGGCCTCGTTCCTCGCGGGATGGGGTGTCAAGGTCGTAGTGACTCGGTACGGAGGAGCATCGTGGTATCAGCG
>Ga0187888_1002316_pt1 | contig 16490 bp, 10 predicted proteins | sample June2016WEW_7_40_FD_132987 | JGI IMG/M metagenome (GOLD analysis project Ga0187888, IMG submission 132987) | Peatland microbial communities from SPRUCE experiment site at the Marcell Experimental Forest, Minnesota, USA - June2016WEW_7_40 | ecosystem: Environmental > Terrestrial > Soil > Wetlands... | reverse complement strand
CACTGATTCGTAAGCGCAACCAGACCAATCAGTTACAGACTAAACTCCTTACTTCGGGACCAGGGGGTCGGAAGTTCAAATCTGGTTTCTACGTTTCTGCACAAAATCACGAAATCGTGGTTCTCCGTTCTCGCGAAAACAGAACACCAATGTTAAGGATAGTCAAGATAGTGAAGGGGCCGATCCCCCACGATTCGAGCCCCCGAACCCACTTGCATGTTTTGGTAGCAATTTGGTAGCAAATTGCGCCGAGTATTACGGTTTTGCCGGTTCCTCCGGTTATTAACCCCTTTAGGATCAATGGCCGGCTACTAGAGCGCTACCCCTTGACACGCTTCCGTGGTTCCATACTTCCAACAACTTAGAGACCGTCGGGGACTGCCCCAGTACGTGTAAGTACGGCCAAGACGGACTTCTTACAGGTGATTTTACAGGTGTGATTTCCCCCCTTTCTTTGCGAGAGAAATTTCAGCGAACAGCGTATCACGCCGGGAATCGCCGCCATCGTCGCAGGAACCTTTGCACCAACGTCGTACTGGGCCAGCTTTCGCGCTGCCAAGATCGACGCGGCCACGAAGAACGGCGCAAGCCGAGCCGAGGACCGAATCGCTGGTCGCCGCTGCGGTGCAGTGGGCGGAGCGGATCATGAAGAAGATCGACAATGTGTTCTCGGGCTGAGGAGCCGTCGTGGCGCATGCCCATGCCCCGCATGAATCCGCGAGCCCAGTCGTTGCCGTGCGCCGTGCCGTCCTCGTCCTCCAGCAGGAGCGGCACGTAGACCTCGCCCTTGAACAGCGTCCCGGCGATGTCGAAGAGAACTGCCAATATCCAAGCAGGGACGGCGAGACCCAAGCGCACCATGTCGGCGTCAGCCCGTAGGTATCAAGAGAAGGCCCCGATAATTTGTCTTCCAGCTTCGAATCTCAAATGGTTTCCGACGACGAAGAATCAATTCCGCCCACGGTTGGCCTATGCTCAATGCCCTTACCGAGGCCTTGGATTTATTACTCTTTTTTCTTGTAGTAATCACGGATTCTCGTTTGGGTCGGCCGCGCGCTGCCGCGTGCACAAAACCATTACACTTTTATTACACTTTGCCCTTTTGGGTGCTCTGGGTCGAAAAGGCGAAATCGACTATCTCAAAAAAACTAAATGGGTAAGAGTGGCGCGCCTGAGAGGATTTGAACCTCCGACCTCTGGTTCCGGAGTTCAGAGGCCCGTCTTGATGCGTTCTGAAAATTTCTGATTATATTTGCACTGTCAAGCAGTTGCAGGATTCGCGTCTTGCTTGGTTTTGATCCGTTTATACCCGTTCTGAGCTGAAAACCATTACACTTTTATTACACTCGTCTGAAGGTATTCGAACGAGCGTTCCCCGAGTTAGCCGGAATCTTTAGGCCATGCAATGCTTGAAAAACTTCCCGCCTTTCATGATGGCATGGAGATGAGCTCCTTGGTCCTGAAGCAGATTCAGATCTTTCAGAGGATCGCCATCGACAACGAGCAAGTCGGCCAGCGCTCCAGGTTTTATCTCCCCCAGTTCTGATTGCATATTGAGAAGCTGGGCGTTCGTCACCGTCGCGGAACGAATCACTTCTGCCGGTGAGAGCACTTCACTTCGAATTAGGAATTCACGGGACTGATCAGCTCGAAGAACACCTAACAAATCGGTACCGAACCCTAGCTGAACTCCAGCCGCCTTACAAATCTCTAAAGAGTGGAGCCCAGCCTTGAGTACCTTCTTGTTTTTCTCAAGGTTTTTCGCGGGCATTCCTAACTCGCGCCCCCGGCGATCCATGCTGTCATAGGTCACTAACGTGGGGACGATGTAGGCTTCGCGTTCGGCTACCAGTCTCGCCGTGCAGTCGTCGATCAAGTTTCCATGTTCGATAGAACGCACGCCGCACTCAACACCACGGCGGATGGCCGCCGAAGAGTATGCGTGGGCAGAAACGTACTTGCCTGAGGAAGTTGCAGTCTGAACCGCCGCCTTGATCTCGTCTTCTGTAAACTGCAGGCCTTCGAGTGGGTCGTTGGGCGATGCGACGCCGCCGGAAATCATGACCTTGATATGATCAGCACCTTTGCGAAGCTCTTCCCGGGCAGCATGCAACACCGCTGGAACGCCATCCACAATATGGGCGAAAAGATCTAGCCCGCTGCAACAGTTATGTCCGTTTGAATTCGAGCCGGCAGTGCGGCTGCGAAAATCTGCGTGCCCTCCAGTCTGGCTGATCACGCGGCCAGCGATGAAAAGGCGAGGACCCGGAAGGATTCCTGAGTCGACAGCTTCTCGGATACCCCAGTCCGCGCCTCCCGCATCCCGTACGGTCGTAAAACCCCGCGCAAGCATGGCTCGCAAGATAGGTCCTGCCTGCGCTACGGCGAAGGTTACGGGAATATCCTTGACCAAAGTCAGATTGAGTTCCGAGAGATAAATGTGAACGTGGGCATCGATCAGCCCCGGCATTAGGATTTGGCCGCGCAAATCAATGACAGTAGCATCGGCTGCACGGATCGGTCTGTCAGAAACTTCTCTGATGCGATCGTTTTCAACGAGCACCTCATAGCCTTCACGCAAAACCCCGGCGGCAGCGTCGAGCACGGGACCACCACGAAAAAGTACTTTCGTTACTTCCACCATCGACCCTCCAGCTTATTGACCTCTCTCGTCGGCTTGCTGACGCAATCGCTCGGTGATTCACAAACAACCGAAGATCCTAGACCAATCGGCGATGACTCGCCGATGTTCAAGTTGATTGCCGATTTCGCGCTAATTTCAAACTTACTGATTTGCTTTTGAGCACGTCCACCGCCAGCGAGGCGAATCCGCAGTCCGCGATCGCCTTCTTCAGAAGGAAGATGATTTCGCGAATTTTATTTTCGTTCATCCGGGGAGCGAGAGCGGAAACAGAAAGGGCTCCCATCAGCTCGCTCGTCAGCATCAACGGGACTGCAACACACTTTGCGCCGACTTCGAGTTCCTGGTTGTCCACCGCATATCCTTGCTGCCGGATTTTTTCGATCTCTCGCTTCAAGTCGGTTGCATTGGTCAGGGTGAACGGCGTCCGGCGCTTCAACGGCGTTCGACTCAAGTAGATCGCCAGGCTCTTGTCGTCAAACCCGGAGAGGATTGCTTTTCCGGCGGCCGTGCAGTACAGCGGAACACGGCGATACTTGGTGAAGACATGCACACCGTGGCCGCCCTCCACGCGCTCCAGCAAGATGCCTTCGAGACTCTCCCGGAAAACCAACGACACAGCCTCCTCAATCTGTTCCGCAATCCGGCGCATGGCGGGCAGCAATCGCTCGGAGAGATTGAAGCGCGCCACCACCATGCTGCCGAGATTGAACAGTTTCAAAGTAGCCTGATACGCACCGCTTCGCCTGACCTGCGTCACAAATCCCAAGGAAATCAGAGCGCGAAGAAAGCGGTGCGTCGTGCTCGGCGCCAGGCCAAGCTCGGCCGAGATCTCTGAAAGCGACATGGGCCTGTCGGAGAAAGCAACCAATTCCAGCAAGTTAAACGCGCGCGTCACCGAGGCGATCGGGCTCAGGGCCTCGGGCCGCTTCTCGAATCTACGGTCTTTCCCGCCTGACTTCGATGTCGGTTGAAGGGAAGATATAACCCCCATGGTATTCGTCGTCATTCTGGCTCCGTATTCGTATGCATATCCGCCCGGCGCTGCGTACCCCATTCGATGCGTCTCTCTCTCCGGCGCGGCATCCGAGCTTGTTCTCTTGCGTCTCTTCGAATCGAGCGGATAGGCCCTGACCGGGGCCGCCCCGCTCTCGACCGGTTCATACGGTCGCGTGTTGTCCGATCTCCTCCGCGGAAATTTGCTCCAGGGTTTTTCCGGTGGTGCTGATTCCCATCCATCCCACCACTAGCGCACCAAGCAGCAGGACTGCCGTCGTGATCGTGAACACTCCCCGGAACCCGATCTGGGCAAAGGTTGAGCCGATGACGATGGGCGCCAGGATTCCCCCGATGCGTCCGAAAGAGGAAGCCACGCCCATGCCCGTCGCGCGGATCGCCGTGGGGTACACCTCCGGCGTGTAGGCATAGATGCCCGCGTAGGTGCCGTTCATGAAGAACGAAAGAAAGAATCCGAACAGCGTAATCATCCCTTCGTGCCGCGTGTTGGCCAACAAGAACGCGAATACGCCGCCTCCAATCATGTACAGAATGATCGTCCACTTCCGGTCGAGCTTTTCGCTGAGGAAAGAAGCTGAGTAGTAACCGGGAATCTGAGCGACATAGATAATGATGCTGTATCCGAAGCTCTTGGTGATTGTCAAGCCTTGCTTCACCAATAAGCTCGGAATCCAGGTGAAAAAACCGTAATACGAAAACGTGATCGAGATCCATAGAGCCCAAAGCGTCACGGTGCTTCTCGCCAGTCCTGGGCTCCAGAGCGCGCCCAGATTCTGGAAGAATGAGCCGCCCCGGCGGATCGCGAAGGGCTGCATCACGATCGTATCCGGCGAAGGCAGCGCGCCGCCGGTCCGCCGGGCCACTTCTTCCTCCCAACTTGCCACCACTCGCTCCGCCTCGGAAGATCGGCCCCTCTGAATCAGCCAGCGCGGTGATTCCGGCAGCACCCGCCACCACCAGAGCAGCATCACAATCGGCACGGCGGTGATGATCTGCACGATTCGCCACCCTTCGCGACTGGCGGGGACGATGACGTAGCCGAGAAGAGCCGCAAATACAAAACCGAACGCGAAAAAACCGGAGAGCGAACCCACATACCGCCCGCGATACTTGCTCTGGATAAACTCGGATAGATATGGCGCGATGATCGCGGCTTCGGCTCCCGTTCCCACTCCGCTGACGATGCGCGACCAGAACAGAAAGTGCCAACTCGGGGAGAAAGCGGCAATCAGGCTGGCGACGCAGTAGATCGCCAGGGCATGCATCATGACGCTTTTTCGCCCGATCAGGTCTCCCAGCGTGCCGCCCAAGAAAGCGCCGAGCATATAACCGATCAACACGGAGCTCCCCAGCAATCCTGTCTGGGCATTCGTCAATCCAAAAATCGCTGTTACCGAAGGAAGAATGAAGGCCACGACGGCGTTGCTACTGGCATCAAACACGTAGCCGAGGCCTCCCATCAAAAGCAAACGGCCTTGGACCCAGGACATGGGCAGACGTTCGAGACGGCGCAAGATATTCATCTCATCCGCGGACAGAGCCTGGTTCGTTGCCATGCCTCCCTCGCGACACCTTAGTTGACCCTATAAGACCAAAACTCACGCGCATCACTGAGCCCGGATCCGCATCCTACGCCGCTCGCTTAGCGAATGCTCCCAGAGCGCTACAGTACGTCAACCAGAACGGGAAAGCCGATGCTAAAAGAGCAACCCAAAAGGCGGTGATACCCAAGGTTTCCGCTTCTTGAACTGCATCCTGGCAGTTCATTTCCTGTAAACCCGCAGAATCTTGATCGTCGGCACGAGCGTCTGTCCCTGAGCCGTGTTTTTCGTGGCTGGAGTATCTTTCGGCGCCGGAGATTCGTGAATTCTCTTGACCACATCCATTCCCGAGACGACCTTGCCGAATGCGGCGAAGCCCTGGCCATCGGGGCTGCGCTTGCCTGCGAAATTCAGCGAAGGTTGGTCGCCGATGCAGATGAAAATGCCGCTCGTCGCCGTATCCGGTCCAGGAGCAGTCGGCGTCACGTCTCTGGCCATCGAGACCGTGCCGTCCAGGTGCTTTAGGCCGGTGACGCTCGTCCGCTCGATCGGGATCGGCGGGAACCCCTCGCTCGCTCGCGCCGGATTGATCCGCGCTTGGATCACCTCGATCGGCGCGTCTTTTCGTACCTCATTATCCCGGCGAACCGTGCGATGGAATTCGCCGCCATTGTAAAACCCGCCATCCACGTACTTCAAAAAGTTGGCGGAGGTGATGGGCGCATGCTGCATGTCCACCGCAATGGTGATCTGACCGAGTTCGGTCTCGAGAACGACTACGACCGTGCCCGCCGGATTGGAAGATCCGGACTGAATCGCCGGCGTACCCGGATGCACCAGTGATAGGAGAGTGAGAAGAAAGAAAATCATAGATGATCTGCCTCATGGGGCATTACAAGCCCTCACGAATTCATCCGCTGAAACAGTTCGACGCGCTCTCCCGCTTGGTTAAGCGGATTCCTCTCTGTCCTTGATCCGCTTCCTCTTGCCTGCCGCCTTCGACTGCTTTTCTGAAGATCCGCAGCTCCTCACTGTTCTTGGCCGCGAATCCCGCTCTTCATTTCTTTTCTGTGGATGTCAGCCCCGCCGGAGGGGTCCCGCTCAGGAGCATCTTCATGGTGTATACCCGCCCGTTTTTGATGACCGTAATTACTTTGCGGGCATCTTCGATGTGTACAAGCGGATCTCCATCCACGATGACCATGTCGGCCAGTTTGCCCGGTTCAATGCTTCCCAAATCCGCCTCCGCTCCCAGTGCCTTGGCTCCGTTGATTGTGGCGGTTTGGAGCGCCTCGAACGGAGTAAGGCCGCCGCGCACATACAATTCAATTTCTGAATGGAGTACGACTCCGGCCGGCTGGTTCGGAGTGTCTGTGCCAGCGATCACTTGACCGCTGCCGGAACGCGCAAGCGTCAGGATAGCTTTGTCGAGGCGTGCCAGGCGTTCCCACGCGATGGCGTGAGCTTTGGCTCCCTCCTGACGCAGATGTTCGACATGCAGGCGCGTTGGCTCGACGGCCCATTCGGGCGACAAGACCTTCAGCCGTTCGTCATCCAAAAGCGTCGGATCCTCGACGGCCTGCCAGACAAAACCTCCACCGACAGTAAGCGTCGGACTCTGTTCCATGCCTGACTTCAGCATGAGCTGCATTTGGTCTTCGTAGACATTTCCCAGCGCCGACGCGCGGCCCATGATGTGCTCGGTGCCATCCTCCCCAAACTCCACAGCAGGATATAACCAATGCGAAGTCGAGGGAATGCCGTGTTGATGGCCGAATTCAACGGCCCGCTTCTGAAACTCTTCCGGCAAGGTCACGTACAATTTAAATAAGTCGTAACCCAAACGAACGTCCCGCTCCATTTCCAATTCCAACTGTGGGAACGAGGTGACCGAGTGCATCTCGGCGAAGGCCATCCGGGCCCCGTCCATCGCAGGCGCCGAAAAATAGAACCGCGGTCCTTCCCGGACACCCGCGTCGGTGGCCTCGCGAATTTCCAACGAACGATATGCCATTCCGGCGGGGTCGCGATTCGTGGTAACGCCGTAGGCCAGATCCAGCCGTCCCAGGGCTTCGCCGTACTCACGGTAGTAGTGTCCGTGCATTTCGATCAGCCCGGGAATCACAGTGCGGCCGGAGGCGTCAACGACGTTCCCCGAATGGAGCTTCGCATCGTGCGGCTGGACGGACTTGATGCGATTGCCCTCGATCACGATGTCTACATCGGAACGTTCCTTTTGATCCACGCCGTTCCAAAGATGGCCCGCATGCACGACCACCCGCCCGGTGGGAATGTCTTGCTGGTATTCCAGATCGAGCGGAACTTCCTGCACAGCGCTGCCATCGGCGGAGATCAACTTTAAGTGGTCCGTGGCCAGATACATGATGTGTTGGGAATCGCTAGTCCAGGAAGGTGAACTGGACGCCTCCGCGGTCAGTTTGCGGAACGGGCCTACAGGCGCGCCGGTCGAATCCACATCCACCACCGTGAGCTGGCCTTCATAGACGAGTGCGACCTTGGTCCCGTCGGGCGACCAGATTGGCCCTTCATCAATTCCGCTGACGATTGAAGTATTCGCCAGTACGTCATCCAGGATTCGCGGTTTCCCGCCATCCACGGGGAGCACCATCCACTTCCAGAATCCTTCCCGAAAACGCTCCGAATATTGATCGAATGCCGCCAGCAATAGCAGATTCCCATCCGCCGACCAGGTTGGATTGCTGGGGATTCGCTGCGCGCTGCGGTAGAGTTGAGTAATTTTCCCGGTAGCAAGATCAACTACATCTATCGCGGCTCCTTGCTGGTGGGGAAGCATGCTGATAAAGGCTATGCGCTTGCCGTCGGGAGACCAATTCGCGCCATAATCCGCCAGCGGCTCCCTTGTCAGGCGCGATTCTTCACCCGTCTTCATGTCGTGGATCCACAAGTCGAGATTTCCAGTTTCGGCGCGATCGGTGGAAAACACTAACTTCGTGCCATCGGGAGACCAAGCCGGATCGGCGTCCAGGAAACGGTCCGACGTCAGGCGCTTTGGCTTCGAGCCGATATTCATTGTCCAAATGTCGCCCAAAGCGGCGAAGGCTACCTGCTTCCCGTCCGGGCTCACCACGGGCCGCACGATCCCGAGCGCCTTGCGCGGGGCTCGCGAATCGTAATCGTGACGGCGCTTTGTATAGACGGGCCGGTGCAGCGGAAGCGTGGTGGCGCTGAATTCGATCGTCTCTGCCTTATCGCCGCCCAATGTCCGCTTCTTGATCTTGCCGTCAGCGGTGTATAGAAACGCGCCGTCCGGTAACCATTGGGGGCGGTACGGGAAAACATCCTCGCCGGACACCACTGTTTTTCCGGACAATTCCAGATTTGCCGCCCCACCGCCAATGAGGCCGTAAAGAACCTGCTTGCCATCCGGCGTCCAACTGGGAGCGCTCAATCGTCCCTTGCCGGAGGCCATGAGCCGCTCGGCGCCGGTCTCCAAGTTGATAGCCCAGATGCTGGTCGGTGCCATGGCAGGGGGCGTCCCAGGTTCGGCTGCGGGACCGCCGGGCACAGGCCGGTTTGATACAAACGCGATCTCCTTGTCGTCGGGCGACCATGCCGGGAAATAGTCCTGCGCCGGGTTGTTGGTGAGCTGCTTTAGTTGGCCACAGCGGAGGTCGAGAATCCAGACGTCATAGTTCCGGTTTCGATCCGACGAAAAAGCGATTCGCGTGCCATCATGCGACCATGCGGGCTCCAGGTCATCAGAGGGGCCTGAAGTCAGCCGTTTTAGCCCGGAGCCATCGGAGCCGATTGTCCAGAGATCCCAGTCGTCGGTATCAACGAAACCTTCGAAGACAATCTGTTTCCCATCCGGCGAGAACGACGGATTACGCGCTTCGAGCAACTCTTGCGTGATTAGTTTGGCCGTCCCGCCCTGCGCTGGAAGCGTCCACAGGCTCCCCAGCAAATCAATCGCCAGCGTGTGGCCGTCTGGGGAGGCGGCCACGGAGAAATTGGTTCCCTCGTTGACGGTGACGGTGAACTCGGTCACCGCAGCCGCCCGCTTCCCGGCCTCCGAATGCAACCGCGGAATCGTAAGATCCAAGCCAACCCCGATGATCAAGACAAGCAACACTGCATAGCGAATCACAGCTTTGCTGCGTGAAGACATACCTAGCTCCTTGAATTCTTGAGAATTCTTTTTTCCCCTTTTCCCTGCTGCGCTCGTCAGAACGTCACGCGGAATCCAAACTCTCCGGTCAAAGGCGCATAGGAAGTACCGCTCCCGCCAAAGATGGCTGTCTGAACCGGCTCACCAAACGTAGGAGTGCCGAGGACCCCGTTGTAACTGCCATAGTTCTTATGGTTGGTGAGATTAAAGACTTCGCCGAGCAACGTCGCTCGGACGCGTTCACCGATAGAGAAAGTCTTGTTGAGTCGAAGGTCAAGCCGGGCAACCGCCAATCCCTTGAGCGCATCGCGAGGCACAATCGCGCCCGTCGCAATCACGGCCGGACCATTGAAGCGGCTCAGTATATTCGAAGGAACTGTGATGGGTGCCTTGGTGTTGAGCCGATCTGTGCCTTCCGTGAATGGGAGTTGCGCAAGCGAGGTCGTAAAGTAATTGCCCGAACCGTAAAAAACCAGCGGGGTCACGGAGAAGCCTTTCGGGAGTTCAACCGTGCTGTACGCGCGAAGGGTGTTGCGCTGGAAATCGGTCGAGCGGGACCACTCGCAGGAAAGATAACAAAACTGGTTATTTGCCGGACCGCTGGTTGCGCCGCTGCCCGGTATGCTGTTATCGTTGGCGTAGAACATCAGGGTATAGGCCGCCCCGGCCGTAACCCCATGCTGCAAGCGGCGCGTGAACGAGCTGGCCAGTGCCAGATAGTTGCGGCGCCCCGTGCTGACTGTCTGCCACACAGGGCCATAGGTTGGGTTCGGCCGGCCGGCCGTTTGAGGTGGCAGTGGATACCCTGTTGCCGGGTTATAAAACAGATTCGGATCGTAATCCTCCTCGTCGTGATACCACTGAAACCCGATCAGGTCTACATCGAACGAAGTCGACTGTCCCATCTGTTTCTGGAAACCGCCGGAATACTGCCAGGTGAACGGCATCTTGTAGTTGGGATCGAGCGCGACCACCAACTGCGGCGGCAGCGGCACCTGGCCGCTGAGAATCTGCGTGGCGGTCACGCCCCGGAGTGGATCCCCAAAGAATCCGGGCAGTCCGTCGTTCAGAATGTTTAGTCCGACATAGGTGCTCGTCAGTTGCTTGATGTAAATAATGTTGTCATTCGGAAACGCATAGAACATACCCGTGCCGCCCCGGATTACCAGGCTGCCCTTTTGGTCAACTCTCAGGGCAAAGCCGATTCTGGGCGAGAAGTCGTGCAGGTCCACGTGGCCCGCCCGGTAGCCGAAGTTTCCCGAAAACAGGCCATTGTTGATCGGGATGCTTGAATACTTCACGCCTGGCGGATTTATCTCCCCATCGTTAATATCCCAACGCAGTCCGTACGTCAGGCTCAGCCGCTCCTTCACCTGCCACGTATCGCCGAACCACATGCCCCAGATGTTTTGGGGCATCGCGACAGTCCAATTGTTCCTGAAATTTTGCGTGTACAACTCGACGTAGGAGTCCAGCCCCGTCAGATTCCACGCCGCCGGGTTGTTCCACGCACTGGCCGGAAACCGGGTCGTCATGTCGGGCGGCGCCGAACTGAAGGTGTAAGTGCCATAGGCGTTGATGTCCCAATATCCGTGGTCCTGATCCCGGAAATATTCGCCGCCAATCTTAAACGCATGTTTTCCCACCAGCCAGGTAAACGCAGCGCCCCACTGGTACTGCTGCTGCCAAAATGCATTGGGACTGTTATTGGGCGCGCCGATGTTCAAGCCGGGGAAGACGAGTTCCGGCAGGCCTTGCGCGAAGGAAGGTACGAGGTTGGCGAAATAAAAATTGCTATAGCCGAATTTAAGTTCGAGCGTCTTCTTGGGGCTGATCGTGTGCACCCACGACGCGATCACGTTCGTGGCACTCTGACTTTGCTCGAGGGCCAAGGAGGGGTAAATGTTACCGGCGGTGTTCGCAAAGGGATTTCCGAAGTTCGAGTGCATGACGCGCGCCGTCAGATGGTCGCGGTCCGACACCTGGTAATCCGCTTTTCCGAGATATTCCTGGTAGGTATTCTGATTCGGCAGCGCGATCACTTCAGTCGGCATGAGCGAGGGTGAAGAGATGGCCGTCGACGTTTCCACCTCGTGTTCATACGAGCCGAAGAAAAACAGTTTGTTGCGGATGATGGGGCCGCCAATGATTCCGCCCAACTGCTGATCGGAATACGGCAACACGGTACCTTTGACCGGATCGGCGGCATCGAACGCGTCGTTCTTGAAGAATCCGAACGCCGAGCCGTGAAACTTGTTCGAGCCGCTCTTTGTGATGGCGTTCACCTGAATCTGCGTGGAACGCCCCTGCGTAATGTCGTACATGTCCGTCACCACCTGGTATTCCCCGACAGCGTCTTCGCTGTACCTTCCTTCTCCGTAGCGCCCTTGCCCCAGGTGACTCGTGACTTGCTGACCGTCCACGTTCAACTCAAAGGCTTCATCGCGGTCCACTCCGGGGTTCGTGGAAACGTCGTTCGCCGTAATGTTCTTCACAAACATCGTCAGCGACATCCAGTCCCGTGCTTCCAGCGGCAGCTCCTGCACCTGGAGTGGCTCGACGTAACCAGTGACCTCCGCTCGTTGTGAGTCCACCAGCGGCGTCTGACCGGTCACCGCGACCGTGACTTGCACCGAGGCCACCTTCATGGTGAAGTCGCTCGTCGCGCTTTGGCCCACGAGCAACTCCAGGTGCTCAACCTCGACCGCCGAAAAGCCTGAGCTCTCGAGCCGCAACTTGTAAGTGCCGGGCGCCAACTCGGTTAGAATGTAGGCACCGTCGGAGCCCGTGACCGTTTTCTTCGACAGTCCAGTTGCAAGCTCGGTAGCCGTAACGCTTACCCCGGGTAAAGTCGCGTGCGATTCGTCGGTCACGGTGCCGCGCAACGTAGCCCTGCTCTGTGCAAATGCGCTCCGGAGCGGCAACAAGACGAACACCATCGCTAAGAACAACAACCAGCGCGTCTTCATATTAGCCTCCATTTTTCCAGAGCATTGCTCTCGAGACAACCCTAGTTCTCCCCGGTTCTTGTCGGTCGTCCCCGGTGAACTCTCAAAGCAAGCCGGCCTCTGAGGATCATCTCCCCCAAAAACGTTGATTCCACATTATGGAATTGACTTCCATTATTCCAACGTTGCTTGTTATCCATCCATTCGAACTGCATGTCAAGCTTTTTTTATTCTCTTACGGGAGGCGGAGCGATCCCTGTGCTTCGCCAAAACTCAAAACGGCCCAAGAAAACGCGCCATTCGCACCAAGTGAAGGTGGTTGATTCAGTCCCTGCCGGGCTTTGAGGCTTCTTTTTCGCGAATGCGGGACCTCAATCAGGGAGTACTGAGCGCGCGGACAGAAATCTCAGTTCCGGGGTCAAACCGATTTGCAAACTGTGATCCGTCTACGCCGCTCGGTCGTAGCGGTGATGCAGACCGCCAAGTCGCGTGTGAGAAATGACGCGACCCGAGGTTATAGCGCGAGTTCTGCCGCCGGGCGTTTCCTTGCTCAGCCCCAGATGGGTTCGGTCTTCATGGTAGTAGCGGACATATTCCGAGAGCAGCCGTTTCAGATGGCGTTCGTCAACTGCGATGATGTGATCCAACAGTTCGCGGCGGCAGCTGCCTACCCAACGCTCTGCGACTCCATTCTGCCAGGGACTTTCGAACGAGGTGCGGACAGGACTCACCATCAGGGATCGAACCGCTGCGGGGATTTCCAGTCCATACTTGGCATCACGATCAAAGATGACGAACCTCGGAGCCGATCCAAATGGAAATGCTTCTCGCAACTGCTGGACGATCCACAAGCTTGTCGGATGCTTTGTGACGTTGAAGTGCAGGATGCGCCGACGATCGTGGCTGATGACGAAGAAGCAGTAGAGCACACCGAACGTAATCGTTGGCACGGTGAAGAAGTCCATCGCCGCAATCGCTTCCCGATGGTTTCGAAGGAAGGCGAGCCAACGTTTGGCCGGGTCAGGATCTCTCGGCGCTCGGCGCATCCAGCGCGAGATCGTTCTCTCGGAGAGATCAAAACCGAGCATGAGGAGTTCTCCGTGTATCCGAGGCGCTCCCCAGGTTGGATTCTCGGCAACCATCCGGAAAATCAAATCTCGAACCTCTTCCGAGAGCCATCTCCTCCCTGCCGGCTTTCGGGTCCGGGAGATCAAGCGCCAATAGAAACGGAAGCCTGCCCGATGCCATCGAACCACCGTCTCCGGCGTGACGACAATCAAAGTTTCTTTCCAGGCGGACCAGAACCGGTGGGCAATGACCCAGAAGAGTTTGTCGAAGCGGCTCAGCATCGGTCGCGGGTGGCGACGCTTCAGTACGGTGAGTTGCTGCCGGAGCGCGAGGTTTTCCAGTACGAGATGCCGACGACTGCGAAACGCGCGAGCAAGCGCTCCGGACCAGAGAAAAAGCAGATTTAACATGGCCCGGAGTTATACCAGAATCGCGGACGGATACTGCAGTAAGTTACTGATTCTGCGGTCGGTCAGAGTTTCGGCGAACAACAAGGCTTTGAAGTCCCAATATTTTGACTCAGGCTTCCCTTCTACCACTGTCCAAGGATGCTCGCGCGGCAGCGGGATTTCAGTGTCATATTCAACGAACATAGCTAACTCCTGGATTCGGCCTCAACTCCTGGATGGTCGGCAAACAGGCGGACCATCCCATTAGTTAAGCACCTGCCCTGGTTCGAAAATCGTCCGCCAGGGCCCGACGATTTGATTTAAGTCAATCCTAGACCGCTGAAAGCGCTGGTTCAAAAGTGCGGGTGTCCAAGAGGAAAGTTCGAAAATCGTCTGCTAGGGCCGACCAATTGTCAGCCGAAGCGACCGAGATAATTGTGGCCATTTTGTGGCCAGAACAGCCGTTAATTCCCGTCATTGACCACAATTGTACTGCGTCAAGAGGTGACCCTGCGCGTCTCATAGCGAAAGCGAATTGATTTGTTTTCAGTTGCTTACAAGATGGCAGTTCTACCGGCAATTTTCAGGCTCTCAGATTCTCAATCTTCAAACCCGGGTTCGATTCCCGGTAGCGCTACCAAGTCCTTCTCCGGTGCTTTGGGCACCTTCCAAGCCTTTGAATAAAAAGCTCATTTCATGAGTTCGATTCTTTGAAATTGATCGCGACCTGCCACGCAGCGGTTAGAACGTTCTGAACCGCGCTTAGGGTCCCCATGACGGATCTGGCAGGGGGGCAGGGGGACCTTTGGCGTGCCCTCAGAGCAGGTCATTTTGTGTTTCTCCTTTTGGTGCAGGATGTTCTGCACTGTCTTCGTAGTGCAATCCTTTCGACCTCGACAACCTGCACCGCCGCCAGATGAAAGGTTTGTTGCGAGGCCGCGCCGGAAGCCGTGCCAGCCTTCCCATTCGATCCCCGCCATCTGTAAACGCACTCATACCGACCGTGGTAAACTGGAACTCCGCACGCCGGAGAGGTGGCCGAGAGGCTGAAGGCGGCGGTTTGCTAAACCGTTATACGGGCTAACACCTGTATCGAGGGTTCGAATCCCTCCCTCTCCGCCATATTGACTCTGTTGCACTTACCTCTAGAAATTTAGAGGCTACCCGGACCGGCTACCTTATATTGGCCGGATTCTCTGTAGGACGGTATTAGCCATCAAGGAGAACACAATGGCTAAAATCACCGTCTACCTTCGCAAGCAAGGCACCCGGCAGTATGTGCTGGCTGATCCCAAATTCCCCTACCCAGGGAGCTACGTGCTCCGCTATCGGCGCAACGGGAAGCGTGTCTGGGAAACCCTCCCAGACGGTACCACCTACTCTGATGCACGGCATACCGCGGTTGAGCGGGAGTGCGATTTGCTCAATGGTATAACCCCGCCAAAAGCGGCACCGGCACCGTCTAGGCCCACCCCCGCTTCGGCAACCACCACCGGAACTTACGACCACAAACGTGGCAACACGTGGTTGAAAGAACTTCCGGCGGAGCCCACTCCTCCACCCCAGGGAAAAGAGAAACAGAAGCTAATGCTGGACAAGGCCATCGACATCTATCTCGCGAACAGCGCAAAAAAGTCGGGGAAGACGGTATCCGCGTATGCATATTGTATGCAGCAGTTCTACCGCGCCGTGGGCAACAAGCCTCTGGCGTCTATCACGCAGCAAGACCTGATCGACTTCGTCGGGGCAATGCGGACGGAAGGATTGGCGGACCGGACGATACACAACCGGATAGAAGAGGTTGTCTGCTTCCTACGGGCCAACGGAATGAAGGAAGTAAAGTTGCGCGTCAGGTACACCGAAAAGGAGGTTCGAGCATACCGGCCTGACGAGTTGAAGGCACTATTCGCGGCGGCGGACCCGGAAGAGTGGGTTTTGTTCCAGTTCTTCTTGTGCAGCGGAGCGCGAGAGCAGGAAGTGGCGAACGCGGCGTGGGACGCAATCGACTTCACGGACCGCCTGTTCCATATCCGGGAGACGGCGACATTCACGCCCAAGGATCACGAGGAGCGCGAGATTCCGCTTCCCGATTTCCTGATGGAAGTGCTGAAGCGGAGGATGTTGAATACCAAAGGCAGCTTGATCTTCCCCAGCAAGGAGGGTCGGCCACGGCGACATATGCTGCGCACCCTGCAAGCACTGGCGGCGCGGGCGGGTTTGGTGGGGGAGTTTGGCCTCCACAAGTTCCGCAAGAGCTACGCAACCATCCAACACAAATCCGGAGTGGACGCACGAACGATACAGAAGAGGCTCGGGCACGAGGACCTGACTACCACGCTGGCATATTTGGAAGGCGAGGACGCAAGGTCGGAGCGCAGCCGGGACCAGGTCAACGGGGCATTCGCGGTGTTTGCGTAACCCAAGGAGGCGGGGGCCCACCCCTTCTATCTTCTATATTCGCTCTTCTTGTAGTAGCGACGCTGAAACGCCAGAGCTGCTGTGTGGTTGCGCTTCGCCCTCTCGCGCAACTGTTCTATGCTCGGCTGGTCGTTCCGCCAAGTTGCAAAGTCATTTAGGGATTTCCCATACAGGCGGGCGAAATTCTCTAGTTCTATGGGATCAAGGATTCGCTTGGTGTTTTCGATATTTGAAATGTCGGATTGTCCCTGGTAACCGAGCGTTCGCGCCACAGCTGCCTGCGTCAAATGCGCCTGCCGACGAGCACGCCGAAGCAAT
>Ga0187888_1002313_pt1 | contig 16509 bp, 10 predicted proteins | sample June2016WEW_7_40_FD_132987 | JGI IMG/M metagenome (GOLD analysis project Ga0187888, IMG submission 132987) | Peatland microbial communities from SPRUCE experiment site at the Marcell Experimental Forest, Minnesota, USA - June2016WEW_7_40 | ecosystem: Environmental > Terrestrial > Soil > Wetlands... | reverse complement strand
GGAATCCCGAAGGAGTCTTACCCCATCCGGAATCTTGAGTGGCTGGGTATGTTCTCCAGTCGGAAGCTGGGTGCCGAGCGGATCAGCCCTCTGGATGCCATGGGCGATCTGATGTATGAGAAGCTGGCATTCCGCCCCGGTGAGCGGGACATGATCGTGTTGTTCCACGACTTCCGGGCCGAATTCCCGGATGGCAAAAAGGAACGGATTGTTTCCGAACTCATCGACTACGGAATCCCGAACGGCGATTCATCCATGTCGCGAACCGTCTCCCTGCCGGCTGCGATCGGGGTGGACATGATTCTCACGGGCCGGATTAATGCGACCGGCGTCCTGCGTCCGGTGACTCCGAACATTTACAACCCGGTGCTGAACGAACTTGCGCAGCTCAATATTTCATGCAAAGAACGGACCGAGACATTCTAGATGTCCCTCCGCTTTGCGGTAGATTAGATGAAGACGTGCTTTAGAAGCACGGGCGACCTTCCCGTTGTCCGTGCCGCTCTGATAGGCTGTTTCAACATATTCTGAGAGGTTATTGATATGGCAGAAGCGGTTATTGGCATGGCAGAAAAAGACAGAATTCTTGACTCGTTGGGATTGCAGGCAACTCTTTCGGGCGCGAGCTACGGGGACCGCTGGTTTGCGACGAGCGGTGATTGGATCGAAGTCCACAGCCCGACTACCGGGGAATTGCTGGCCAAAGTCGAACAGGCGAGCGAGGCCGATTACAACGCTGTTGTCGCGCAGGCGATGAAAGCGTTCGAGTTCTGGCGTGCTCTCCCTGCTCCTAAGAGAGGCGAAATCGTTCGTCAGTTTGCGCTTGCGCTGCGCGAGAAAAAGGATGCGCTGGGACGACTCGTTTCCCTCGAAATGGGCAAGATCTTGACCGAAGGCCTGGGCGAAGTGCAGGAAATGATCGACATCTGCGACTATGCGGTCGGTCTGAGCCGGACGCTGGCCGGCCCGACGCTGCAGAGCGAGAGGCCGATGCACCGCATGATGGAGCAGTGGCACCCGCTCGGGCCGATCGGCATCATTACTGCCTTCAACTTCCCGGTTGCGGTCTGGTCGTGGAACTGCGCACTGGCTTTTGTCTGCGGCGATCCGGTGGTGTGGAAGCCTTCGAGCAAGACACCGTTATGCGCCATCGCATGCCAGAACATCATCCGCGAAGTGTTCCAGGCCAACGGGGTTCCACACGGAGTGTCCTGTGTGGTCGTCGGACGCGGGTCAACCGTCGGTGAACGGATTCTGGCCGACAGCCGGCTCACCCTGATCAGCGCCACCGGATCGACCCGGATGGGGAAGCGCATCGGTCAGGTTGTCGGCGCCCGGCTGGGTCGCACAATTCTCGAGCTTGGGGGCAACAATGCCCTGATCATTTCCGACAAGGCCGACTTGACCGGAGCGCTGGCATCGGCATTCTTCGGCGCCGTCGGCACAGCCGGGCAACGCTGCACCTCCACGCGCAGGCTGATCATTCACCAGAGCGTTTACGACACATTCGTTCGCAAGCTGATTGGTAATTACGAAAAGGTGAAGATTGGCGATCCGCTCGATTCCAAGACCCTGATGGGGCCGCTGATCGATGAAGCGGCCGTATCGGACTACGAGAAGGCGCTGGTGGCTGTCCGCCAGCAGGGCGGAACCGTGCTTTACGGAGGCAAGGCCCTGGACCCGCCGCCGTTTGGCAGGCGGACTTTCGTTCTGCCGACTATTGTCGAGATCCGCAATGACGCTACGATTGTGCAGACCGAAACCTTTGCTCCGATCCTTTACGTTATGAAGTACCGGACGATCGACGAGGCGATTGCATTGCACAATGCGGTTCCCCAAGGTCTGTCGTCAGGTATCTTCACCGACAGCGTGGCCGAGGGGGAAAAGTTCCTCAGCTTCAAGGGGTCCGACTGCGGCATCGCCAACGTGAATGTGGGCACCTCAGGTGCGGAAATCGGCGGCGCCTTCGGCGGCGAAAAGGAAACCGGAGGAGGTCGCGAGTCCGGTTCGGATTCCTGGAAGGCCTACATGCGGCGCCAGACCAATACCATCAATTGGGGTGGTGAAATTCACCTGGCGCAGGGAGTGGAGTTCCACTCATAATTCGAGCCTGAGAGGATCACAGGAATTCCGGCTTTCGGCGCGCAACGGGAGTCGCGTTTTCGCCGCGACTTTCTCCCTACGTCCGCGACATAATCAGGGTGACTGTTCCGCGGCCTGGGCGCGTTTCAATCCTTCACGCGCCTCGGTATTGCGGCGGTCAAGCTTCAGAATAAGGTTGTACTCGTAGCGTGCCAAACGATAATCGCCGCGCGTCATTGCGGCATCTGCCTGGCGCAACAACTCTGGAACATCCCGTCGGCTGAAACCATCTACCGTCAAAGCGGGTTCGGGTGCTCGTTTCTTGCCAGGCTCCGCTGTTGCCGTTGGCGCCGCACTTTGGTTTTCACCGGTACCGGAAGCCGCGGGTCCGGTGGCGGAATCTTCGTCGGCTGCGGCGTCGGCCGCAGATTGGTTCTTGTCACTCTGCTGAACTGATGTCGGAGACGGCGCAGTTTGTGACGGGTCAGCGCTGGAATTCTGGGAAGTCTGCGACGGTGCGGAAAATGGCGATCGCGGTGTAGCGGAGGAGGAGGCGTCATCACTTGTCGGTTGACTGCCCGAGGGTTGCCCCGCGCTTGGTTTTTGCGATGGCATGGTTGAAGGGCCAGAACCTTCGGGAACCGCTGGCGTTTGCGCCCCTGTCGCTTGCGTCCCGGAGTCCGTTCCGCCACTCCGGGAACCGGCAGTCGTACCGTTCTGGCCACTGTGCTCATCGCCGCCAGTTCGGGGCGGCTGCGCCGTGAATTCCTCGATCCTCCCGTAGGCTGAAGCCAGGATTCGATTCAACTCACCCTCAAGCTTCGTCACCAGCGGAGGGAAAGCACCGGTCTCGGAGCGAGTGTAGAAAGCCCAACTTGCCGCCCCGATGAGAACCAGGGCCAATGCCAGAATCATGCGCGGCCAGATTCGCCGCGGAGCGGCATCCAGCAAGAGGAAACGGGGAACGGGAGCGGGGCGCGGCGGCAGGCTGCCAACCACCGTCCCGGCTGGAGTGCTCGCAGGCAGCGTAAGCTTCAACCGCGCGGCTTGTTCAAGGAAAGCCTTGCGCATCTCCTCGCAAGTCTGGAATCGCTCTTTGGGATTCTTGGCCAGAGCCTTGCGAATGACGGCATCGATCCCGCCGGGAATGGCGGGATTGATCAGCGATGGCGCCACGGGATCTTCATGCACGATCTTGTAAAGGATGGTGGGGACATCGCCCACGAAGGGCTTTTCGTGAGTCAAAAGCTCATAGAAAACCGCGCCCAGAGCGAAGATGTCGGCGCGATGGTCCACTTTCTTGCCGGCCACCTGCTCCGGAGCCATATAGCTGGGTGTACCCACCACTAACCCGGTTTGCGTGAGCGACGCATTCTCGATCTTGGCAATTCCGAAATCCAGGACCTTGATGACACCCTGATCGGTCACCATAAGATTGGCAGGCTTCAGATCGCGATGAATTACGCCGCGGGCGTGGGCAAAACCGACCGCTGCCGTAATCTGCTCGGACCACGAGATAAGGGTCGGCAGCGAAGGCACCCCGACTTCCGCCAGCAGCGTCGCCAGTGTGATGCCTTTCACGAACTGCATGCTCAAATAGACAACATCGCCCTCCTGGCCAACGTCGTAGATGGTGATGATATTGGGGTGGTCCAGCCCGCCGGCTGCTTTGGCTTCCTGCTTGAGCCTTTCGATCAGTTCGTCGCGGTCGGGAGCATTGCGGTCGATCAGGATGGTCTTGAGCGCGACGGTCCGGGCGATGAGCGGATCGTACGCTTTATAGACGGCCCCCATGGCGCCCCGTCCCAGTTCCTCCTGAATCTGGTAACGGCCCACGGTTTTGAGGTTCGCGCAACTGGCCTGCCGCAGGTGTCCGTAAGTGGACTCGTCGGTCCAGAGCAACTCGTAGATCGCTTCTCCACCGAAGGTCTCACCTGCCTCACGCACCGGCTTGGAATTGAACTGAAATCCCGGCACGTTCTTTACCAGCTCGTAAATACCTTCGGCGACGAGAATCTGTGCCGAGGTGAAATTCGCGAGCATGTCCTCGGGAAGCGCAGCGTCAGCGCGGGAGACTCTTTCAGTTCTTGTGCTGTAAATCAGAATCGCGGGAACGATCTGCTGCGGTTCTGTCTTGCGATGGAAGGTGAGGAAGCGATGCTGCAGTGCCTTGGCCGCCGACAAGGCGTGCAAAGGGTTATCGAAGCAAGACGACAACAATTCGGGCTGCCATTCCGTGGTGACTCCGTGACTCTCGCGAATCACGCTGCGAATCAGCTCTGCGATCTCCGGATCTTGTTTCAGAGCCAGCCCGCTCGGAGGCTGCGAGGGACCGCCATAGCTCCACAAACGCAGAAAAAGTACGACGCTTCCTTCGAGAGCGACTCGCTCGGAGGCGGACTCATTTTGCTCCAGACGGCTCTGTGGCGGCTTCGGCAATTCCATGAGAGATATCTAATGAATTGGCCTCGCAAACCCGCCGCAAACACGCGCGAGTTTTCGAGCCCAGGGGCGGCGATTTCATCATAGCCGCGATACCCTGCGCCTTCCCAGTTACTTTGGTGCTTGATGGGACTATCTGGTTATTCCTAGGTCTTCTCTCCCGCGAGAAAATGAATCCATCTCCCATATATTTATGAAGTTACAGAAAGTCATTTCGCTCCTGTCCGGCTTGAAACGGCGGAGCAGCGATTTTTCTCCTGTTGAACGCAATTGCCTCGCAGTAGTGCTCGTCATCGCAGCTTCGACCGCGGCTGCCGGCAAAGACGCCTCGGTTACGGCGGTGGTCCTGTTCGAGGGCCCGCACGGCACAGCCTACGTTCAGATTACGGACGCGACTCTGAACGGAAAGGTGGAAGTGCGACTCTGCGAGGGCGTTTCGAAGCTGGACAAGAACGGCTATAACGGGCTTCCCCGCACAACCCTCGTAGGAGCTAAGTCGCTTCAGCGCGGGGCAGACGGCGTGCTCACCCTGACGGTAAATGATAAGCCCCTCTGCGTCGTCCCGAGCAACCTCAAATTCGATCGGAGAGTTGAAATCACGCCGGCAGAGGCGGCTGAACAGGCCGTGATCCAGGGCACTCCCATCGCCGCATCGCCGCGCGATTCCCTCATACCCGCGTTAAAGCCTGGAGTTCAACTGGTATTCATTGCCGCGCCGGACCTTGAACTTGCCGACTTTCTGCGGGCCGGGCGGGCAAGTACCGTGAAGGACTGGCAGGATTTTGTGGTGCGCTATCCATCTTCCACGCGCCTGCGTGCTGCGCAAAGTGCGATAGCGGGCCTTCACCAACAGGCGGCAGAAGCCGCCTTCGCGCAGTACCAGAAGGCGGGCGGCGCCGGTAAGCAGGACCTCGCCGTGCTTCGGCAGGCGTGTATGGAGGCACAAGCCGCGAACCAGGTTTCTCCCGGCTACAAACCCGCTTTCCAGCTGATGGACAGCGTCAGCCGAGAGCTCGACAATCTGCTGGCATCGGACGCCGTGCGCCTGCAGGCATACCGAAAGGCCCTGCAGGAGCACACGTCCGGGTATTCGCAACTGGCCGCGGCCACAGTGCATGTGGAGCGACTTTTCGAAGTCCGGCCGGACTACGCACCTTCGCTCAATCTCCGCCGCGAAATCGCCGCAGAGGAATCGAAACTCGAAACGACGGTCGCGAATGCGGAATCGCAGACCGCGGCGGCGCGCTACGACCAGGCCGTCAGTACACTCGGACCCTATAGTTCGTTTGCTTCGGAAATCCCGCGGGTGGATGCCGTTTTCAGCGCTGCATTCAAATACCACCTCAATAACGGCCAAAGATTGGCGGATCAGCAGGATTGGGAGCGGGCTGTACCGGAGTTTCGCAAAGCGGCAGCGATCCGGCCCGACAGTAAGGAAGCAGAGGCTGCCCTCAATAACGCCGCGACCCAACTTAGCGCCCAACGCGATCAGCAGGCCGCCAATCTTGCTCTTCTCCAGAGCAACGATTACGCGCGGAAGAACCAGTTTGTCGAGGCCTACAACGTACTGGCCGACTTGCCGGACAAGCAACGTACTCTGGTGACGTCGCAGCTCTCAGCCTTGTCGCGCAACTATGTGAGCGCGGCTACGCGACGCGCCCAAACCCTCCAGGAAGCCCACATTCCGATCAAGAGCCGGGCCGATGAAGATGCGGTCCTCGAAGCCTATGTTCTGTGGGATCGCGCCAGCTCACTCAGCGGCGACCCGGCCATTACTGTCAAACGCGATTTTCTTTCCAGCAAGATCAGCGCTTACTACGTCGACCAAGCCAATCGATATCTGCAGAAGCCTTCGGGATCCGGAGCCGGTGTTGGATGGCTCTACTTGAAACAGGCACGGCGCTATGGAATCACAAATCTCGACAGTCTCAAAGATCAGACGGCCCGCTATGAGCCGCTGTATCAACGCCGAGCTCACCTCTCGGTGGGCATCATGCTTCGCGATCAGACTTCACGCCGCGACGGCCCCGGCCTCGCCGACCAACTGGCGGATGCGATTGCCAACGGCCTGGATTCCTCGGCAGTGTTAGTTGAGGTCGTGCGCAAGCCCTCGGAGGTCGAGGATGCCCTGCAGCCCAACTTCACGCTAGTGGGAGAGGTTTTGGAAGATCGAGTGGTCAAGAATGCGAGTCTGGAAGCGCCGCAATCGAAGTACCGGGCCAGCACGCAGGAGATAAGAAACCCAGTGTGGCTTCAAACCGAAAGCGACTATGCGGCGGCTCAACAGCAACTCGCCTCCGCACAGAGCGCGCTGGCTGATGCCCAAGCCCAACACAAGAAGAAGGAAGTCGTAGCGGCGGCGAATGATGCGGTGCAGGAGGCGCAGAAGCACGCCGACGAGCTAAAACACACACTGGAAACAACCGATCAGAACCGAGTGGAGACGGTGCTTGAGCCTTATCACTATACAAAAAAGACAATCGCGCTGAGCGCGTCCGTCGTGCTCGCATTCCGCTTCAGTGACCGGACCGGCAACGTGATCGGACAGCCTGGCGACGTGCGCAAGGACAATCGCAAATCCACAGTTGTCGTGCAGGATGTCAAGCCCGAAGATACCGAAGGAATTACCAACCAGGGCGTGGAGCCCGACGAGACCCAGTTTCTGACCGATCTGGAGATTGATGCGCGGAATGCGATGGTCAAAGCCGTGCAAGAAAAAGCGGCCGAAGTGCTGGCCGGAGTCCTTCAGGAAGCACGAGCTCTAGCGCAGCGCGGCGACGTGGACGGCGCCGCCGAACAGTATGTGTTGTACCTGAATTCCACTCCCGAGACTGTTTCTGCCGAGCGCGACGAAGCAGCCCGATTCCTGCACGATCGGTTCAATCTGGCCGTACCCGCAGATACGAAATTGTGAGACCGGGTCTACCCATGGTTCATTGCGAATTGAGGTACCACCCGATACAATCGACCGTTCCTCGAACTACGCCAGCGAAAGACGCCGTGCAGATCACAGGCTTGCCCGGCGCGGAAGGACTGTAAAGTCATGGCCCAGGATCCGCAGCAAGGCCCGGAACTTTCGTCGCGTCTGAAAAAGACCAACGAAGAGCTCAAGCACCTGCAAGACTCGGTGAAAACCGGAATGATCAATGTGAAAGTTCTCATGGACTTCCGCAATGCCACCGAACGGGCGCGCCAAGCCAGCGCAGCCGTGCAGCAATGGCTGGAGACTCAGGGAAAAGGAAGCGATCCCTACAAGCTGATGGAGCAGGTCATGAGGCAGCGCCTCGAAATGGCCACCCAGCTGATTAAGGACGTGACCAGCGACCTGGAGAGCCTTGATGTGGATCTCAATACGCCCGGGCTCCCTGAATTCAACAGGGCGGTGCGTACGCTAACGGAACGACTGAGCAAGCTGTTTCCCTATTGATCGAAATCTTCCTCTCTTGAAAATGCCCGCCGAGAACTCGTCACGACCCACTACGAGTTCGTTCGAGGCCTTGATGCTGAGGGGGCACAATCACACAGTGCCGAGCCCCGGGGCACCTACAGCAAGCCTATGAAAAAGAATGGCTCCTCAGGATTTTGCTCAGAAATATGAATCTTGATCTGTCAGTCTTTACTCTCCGGATTGTGCCGAGGAGCTGCACAGCTTATGCAAGCATCGCTAGTGTGGATATTTGAGTCTTTCTTTGGGTGCAGTCACCGACAACTCAGCCGTGTATTCACCATTCGGAAGCGAACGTACCAGGTCTGCGTTGGATGTGGACGCGAATTCGAGTATTCTTGGGAATTGATGCACTCAAGGCGGTCGGTCATTGCTGACGACACCTCTGCGCCCATGACAACCGTGAGACAGGCTCACGCGTCCACGATCTGAGCGCCGCATCCCTGGCGTTAAGCGTCAGGAGACTTTGGTGGGACTCAACCGTTCGCCTCCGTTCTCCCCCCACTTAATTTACGCGGACAGCGGAAATTTCCAGGAGGGGCTGGGATACTACGTACTCGACAATCTCTCCGACAAGATGCTCGCCGCCAGACTGTCCTTCCAGAAGAAAAGCCCATCGCCGAGGAACTTGGACGCTCCCGCCGGGAACTGGAGAAACGGGCGTCTGTCATAATCCGTGACCTCTGATGATTGAAGGACTTCTTTGTGGATTCGCCTGCTGCACCGTCGTCATACTCCTCGCTCTTCCACGGGTTCGAGGAAGATTGCGTTACACTCCAAGCTAGGCTGGGAACGTCCTAAGGGAGATGGTCGAGGGCATTCTGACTCTCTTGCTGGTGTGCGATGCTGAATATTAAGAGGATTCTTCTGCCTGTTGATTTCCCGAATACATCGCTGCGGGTGGTTCACCAGGCTGCCACATTGGCCCACCATTTCCATTGTGAGATCGTGATGCTGCACGTCGTGACAGCGCAGAGCCATGCTGCCGGTGTGCCGGAGGACGGCCCCGAACTCGCTGGTTGGGATATGCTCGCTGAGATGGTTAGAGAGGCCGAGAAAAACCAGGACCGGTCTCTCGAGCCGGAACTTGAAGGCCTTGCCATCCGACGCGTGTTGGCTAAAGGCGACCCGGCCCGGGCAATTGTGCAGATGGCTCAGGTGGAAAAAGCCGACCTGATCATGATGCCGTCCCATGGCTCCACCTTCAATCAGTTTCTGCTTGGCTCTGTGACAGCGAAGGTACTACACGGGACCGAGTGTCCGGTTTGGACCGGCGCTCACGTAGAAGAGCCGGAAGGTCCGTCAACACCCAACAACCCGCTGTTTATGTATGGCGGGGTGGGTATACGCGACAAGCAGCTGACGCAGGCCAACGGACAAGGAGTGAAGCAGCAGCCGGTGCAGGAGTTTGCGATCCACAACGTCCTGTGCGCGGTCGATTTGGGCGCCCGTAGTAACGAAGCTGTGTCGTGGGCCGCGCAAATGGCCGCCGAATTTGGTGCCCGTCTTACGCTCGCCCACGTCACTGCCTCGGTGGAGCTTTGGGGACCTGGCGGCAGCTACATCGATCAAAAGTTGAAAGAGAAGCTGGTCGGCGACGCTTCCCAGCGTATCGTAAAGCTCCAGCAAGACATGGGCACCAAAGCGGACGTATTAATCGGCAGTGGTGACGTGCCTAAGGTGCTTAGCCAAGCTGCGAAGCAGACGAAAGCGGATTTGCTGGTTACGGGGTGCTATCCCTATGGCGGTAACCTGCGGATCCACGGTTACGCAGTCATTTGCGCGGTGCCGATTCCAGTTCTGAGCGTGTGAGGGCCGTGACTCGATACACGCGTCATCCCTAGGTTTGCCGGCGATCCGAACGTAATTACGTGATCGGGTCTCCCGGAATCACTTCCGAATCGCCCATCACCCGGGCGGAGCCAGTACTCGGTTTTCGGAGGGCCGTAGGCCCGGCAGTTCTACAGGCAGGTGGGGCGGTAGCATTGTACGTGCACGTTTTGAAGCGTGGCCGGGCCGAGGTGTCTCTGGCTCCAGGGGATGAGCAATCTAGCTCAGACGAGTGTCATGTAGCGTGCTAGCGTTGAGGTGTGCTTTCAGCCGAATCGCCAAGGAGTCGGAAAGTCGCCTGCCGCTTTGCAGAACCGAGGTATGGTGAAGCGAATTACACCAATCTGGATTATTTCTTTTTGTCTGTTGGCCGCTTGCGGGGCGTTGTGCCAGAGCAAAAGTCCTTCAGCCGATTCGGTTGGGGGGAACGGCTCAAACTCAAGCGAAGTACAGCGCCAGGACATGCATACGTGGAGATCGCTTCCTGATGCTCCGCCGGTACAACCTCCCATACAAGCAGCGAAATTCCAAACGTTCGTCGATAAAGCGCACTCGCGTTTAACTCTTAACGCGGTTGGCATCAACATGGGCGTAATGAGTAAAACAGAGCCAGGACGCGTCACTCCCCGATCACAGCCCAGCTTTACCGCCCTCTTTAAACTGGTGCCTATGCAAAAAGAATCCGGCGCCTTTCTTGGTAAGTACCTGTATTCGCCGTTGCTCAAGCAGAACCTCCGTTATCGCCCGTCGACCAGCGGCAGCGTTATGGGCCGGGCCTCCTACGCAGCTTCGCGCATTTTCATCACGCGTGACGACTCGGGAAAGAGGAGGCTGAACACTTCGTATTTCCTTGGGGCACTCAGTGGGGCACTCAGTTCGGTCGCTATCCACAATGCTTCTCGTCCATATTGGACGCGCTCCGCTTCGGCGCCGTTCAACGATTTTGGTTCGACGATTGGCAGCGACGCGGGGATGAACGTCTTCCACGAGTTTGGGCCTGGCATCCGGCAAATGATCAAGGGCCACACGCCGAGGTTCGTGTTTAAAATCGAACAGCGCATCACCCACGACCAGAACCCGAGGGAAGTTGTCTCCAGCCCGGCCCGGTAATGTTCCCGCCGGTGCGCCCATTTCACAGCTGACCGGAGATGGCATCCGGTGGAAACGCCTTTGTCGGCGCGCAGCGGATCCGACCATTGTGGACGTATTGGACGATTATTTTCGCACGCGGGCTCAGGTTGGTGGGTCGAGCGCGGACAGTCGCTAGCTAGGCCGTATTGGAGGTACGTGTGCCTACGAGCGGCGAGTGCAGCGACAGGATGCTTTTTACTTGGTGTTCGGCTCGCTGGCAGTCTCCTCCTGCTGCTCTTCAGCCTTTTGCCAACTGGAATTGGGGTTGTATTCCGTCATGGCTTTGGCGAGCATATCGGTCTTCTTGCCGAGATCCCTCTCATACACGACTCCATCCTGGCTGACGATGAACGTCATCACGCCCGACGACCTGTATTCCGCCGGATAAGCCACGAAAGCGAAACCTTCGGTCATTTTGCCGTTTACGATGTAACTCTTCGCCCCGCCTGGGCCATTTTTCCCCTGACCTGTCAAGATAAGGTAATAGTAACCGCGGTAAGGAGTCGGAGCACCGTCCGGGGCTTTACCATTGCCCTTGGCATCGGCCGCTGCCACCAGCGGCCCGATGGGACTCTGAGGTTCGCCATCAGCAGCCTTCCAATAAAGGCCATTGTGCTGCCCTTCATCACTGAAGATTTTCTGCGCGTACTCCTTGTGTTCCGCGGAGTATTCTTTTTGCGCCGCCACCAGTTCCTGGCAAACGCGGATAGCCGATAGTTCATTCCGGCCAATGCGCCTGTACAAAATTTCTTTCTTGCCCGCCTCGGTGTCGAAATACCACAAATTACCTTTGTTCACCAGCGGTATGGGCGTGGGCCAATTATGCGCGCCGATGTACAAAACTGTGGTTCCATCCGGTTCTTTCACCAGACGGTGCATTTCCTCATATCTCTTCACGAAATTAGCGCGGCTCTCGGCGTCCTCGGCGTCGTCTCCCGACGAGACGATTTCCTTTCCGTCTGGTCCGAGGATTTCGAGCATCGCTTTTTCGTCGTTACTCTGCGCTGCCGTGAGGAGTGCGTTGCTCGCATCTTCGGCGGATGGAAAGGTTTTCTGGCCCGGTTGCTGCGCTATCGAACGGGTGGAAAAACACCCCAGCAAAAGGATAACGACCGCGGCTAATTCAGGAAGATTGGCACAACGAAATTTGTCGAAGTTCAGCTTCGTTCGCCGCATATGGCTTCTCTCCATTTCCAACTTCTACGAGCACCCAGAAACATACCGAAACCTCGATTAATGATGCCCACCACCGGCATGGCCGCCAGCGGCGTGGCTGCCACCGCCGGCGTGAGACCCTCCGCCGCCATGCGCTGCTCCTACGCTGGCGCTCCCGCGTTTGGAATAGCTCTTGGCCTGTCCGCCATGACCGTAACCGCTGAAGGCGCCGGAGCGGACGCCGCTCTGACCGCGGGGTGCCGCATATCCTCTAGCCGCCTGCTTGTTTCCCTCAAAGGGCCTGACGGTTGCGCCCGGACGGTTGTAAACTCCACCGCGCGCGCCGATGTTCCCGCCAGGTCTGTTCCCTGCGTTGGCACCGGCACGACCACGCTCGCCGTTAAATCCGCCGCGGCCGCCTGCTGCTCGGTAGGCGTTGCTCCGGTTATAAAAGGTCCTGCTCCCGGAGTAGTACCTGCCGTGGTTAAACATTGCATAGTGGTTATGCCAATCGAATCCCCAGTGACCCCAGCCCCATCCAAAACCGCCGAACCAGCCGATTCCGAAGCCTCCGCCCCAAGACAGGTACGGGCCGCCAAACCAGATCCCCGGATACGGATACCATCCCGGCCACGCCATTACCGGCCCTCCGTAAACCAACCACGGGTCATACGCGGGGACGTATACGACATCGGGGCTGGCAGGCTCAATGCTGATGTTCGAGTCTTGCGTCGCGACGGTCTGCTGCGGCGTGGTCTTAAGATTGCCGGCGTCTTGCGCCCGCCGGCGCATCACCTGTACGGCATCCATCACATCCTGCTGCTGGTTGTAGTACGCGTCGCCTAGAGATGACGTCCAGGAAAGGTTCTTGTCCATATTTCCAAGGACGGATGGAAATGCTGAGAGCGCTTTGATGCTCGGGTCCCAGGGTTGTTGGTCTACAGCTTGACCCAAAGCGTCGCCCTTCAAATCAGGATTCGCTTGCACCCATCTGTCGGCCTCGACGACCTGCTCGGGAAACGTGGACGCCGCCAGGATCTGCGCCACCAGCGAATCCGGATATAGAGCAATCGGCGCTACCAACTGCTGCAGTTGCTCGGGAGTCTGTTGGGCGTAGGGCGGCGCCTGAGCGGTCTGCGCCGGGGCTTGCGCGTCCTGCGACGTCGCCGGCGCTTGCGCATCTTGAGAGGCCGCCAGCTTCTGAGGCCAAGCCGCGAACCACAGCCCCAGCGACAACAGAGAAATCAACATCTGCTTGCCCAATCGAGGCCTTGAGAATCCTGCGGCACATCCTGAAATGTTCATGTTCCTGAACCTCCTCTGCAAAACCCTACAGAACGCGACGCCATGGCCAGCAAAAGGCACGGCCCTTATGCTTCTCCTCGCTACGGCACAGATAGGCCGGAGGCTGGCGAATAAACTGCTCTCTGAGCTAAGCCACCACATTTGCTCAATCCCTTTCGAAATACTGTGCAGAATTGCTCACTTCGGAAACTCGCTGCCAAAGGCTCCCGGGACACACGATTGCGAATTGAACGCCAGTTTCCTCAACTATAATTTTGAACGATTCGGAGCCGACCAAGGAGATCCCCTTTGACCGTTGACACGAATGAACAGCCCCACATCGAGCGTGGCCATCAACTCACGGCTCACGATTCGGAATCTCACCGACATAAAGTGTGGTGGATCGTCGCTGGGATCGTGTTGTTACTCGCCCTTGTGCTTGCGGTAGTGCTGGTATGGCGCCATCACGAAGACGCGAAAAAAGCCGCGCCCGCGCCGCCGAAGATCAACATTACGACCGCGACGGCTGCAAAAGGTAACATCGGCGTTTACCTTGACGCAATCGGTACAGTCACCCCGGTCTATACCGATTCGATCACCAGCCAAGTGGATGGCATGGTGGTCGCCGTGCACTACAAGGAGGGCCAACTGGTACGTAAGGGCGATCCGCTGATTGACATCGATTCGCGTCCCTACCAAGCGATGCTTTTACAAGCGCAAGGCGCGCTGGAGCGAGACCAGAACCTGCTCGCCCAAGCGCAGATGGACCTTGAACGCTACCGGGCCGCATGGGCACGCAACGCCATTGCGAAACAGATCTTGGATGACCAAGAGAAGCTTGTACTGCAGGACGAGGGCGCAGTGAAGAACGACCAGGGAACTGTGCAATTTGACCAGATTCAGGTCGACTACTGCCATATCGCTGCACCCATCGCTGGCCGTGTCGGTTTACGGTTGGTGGATCCGGGCAACGTGGTGCAGTCTGCGGGAACCCCAGCCCTCGCCGTCATCACGCAGCTGGATCCGATCACCGTAATTTTCACAATACCGGAAGACAGTCTCAGCCCGGTTGAGGCCCGCCTCCGCAAGAAGGCCAAGCTCCCCGTCGATGCCTTTGATCGTACTGCGCAGACGAAGATTGCAAGCGGGAAGCTGTTGACGCTCGACAACCAGATTGACACTACGACGGGGACAGTGAAGGCACGATCCGTCTTCAACAATAAGAATGATGCACTCTTCCCGAACCAGTTTGTTAACACACGCCTGCTGGTGAATACGTTGCAGGGGGTGACGCTGATTCCAGCATCCGCCATTCAACAAAATGGCCAGGCATCGTTCGTGTATGTGATTCAAAACAATATCGCGCATATGCGCAGCATAAAACCGGGAGTTACTGATGGCGGTGTAACGCAGGTTGATGGCATTAATCCTGGGGACGTTGTCGCCAACAGCAGCTTCGACAAGTTGCAGGACAACGTAGCAGTCGTCATTCCGAACAGCGTTTCGACCAAGCCTGCCCCAGCCAGCACGAGCGGGAGCAGCGCCCCATGAGTCCGTCTCGTCCGTTTATCTTGCGGCCGGTAGCCACCTCTTTGCTGATGGCTGCCATCCTCCTGGTCGGTATTGTTGGCTATACGCAACTGCCGGTCTCCGCCTTGCCGCAAGTCGACTATCCGACCATTCAGGTGCTCACGTTTTATCCCGGCGCAAGCCCGACCGTGATGGCGACGACGGTGACCGCGCCATTGGAGCGCCAATTCGGCCAACTGCAGGGTTTGAGCCAGATGACCTCCACCAGCTCCGGAGGCACTTCCGTCATTGTGCTGCAGTTCAACCTCGCTCTGAATATTGATGTAGCTGAGGAGGAGGTGCAGTCTGCCATCAACGCGTCGCAGAGTCTCTTGCCATCCATTCTGCCCGCGCCGCCGATCTACAGTAAGACGAATCCAGCCGATGCCCCTGTGCTCACCCTGGCCATCACCTCAAGTTCCATGCCGCTTTCTCAGGTCGAGGACCTTGTGGATACGCGCCTTGCGCCTAAGATCTCACAGCTCAACGGGGTCGGTCTGGTAACCATCAGCGGCGGCCAAAAGCCGGCCGTCCGCATTCAAGCCAACCCTACGGCGCTGTCATCCTACGGCATCAACCTCGAAGACCTGCGCACCGCGCTGACCCAGTCCAGTGTGAACGCCGCCAAAGGGAACTTCGATGGACCGCGTCAGGATTACCAGATCGATGCCAACGATCAACTGGTCACCAGTGACGACTATCGGAAGGTTGTAATTGCCTACCGTAACGGTGCACCGGTGATGCTGACCGATGTAGCGCAGGTCGTGAACGGCGTGGAGAACAATAACCAGGCAGCGTGGATGAATCAGACCCCCGCAGTCATCGTGAATGTGCAACGCCAGCCCGGAGCCAACACAATCAATGTGGTCAAGAGCATCAAGAAACTGATGCCGCAGCTTCAGGCCAATCTGCCCACGGGCATTCAGGTGACCACGCTTACCGATCTTACAACCGCCATCGAAGCATCGGTTTCCGACGTTGAGTTTGAATTGCTGCTGACGGTCGGACTCGTCGTGCTGGTCATCTTTCTCTTCTTGCGGAGTCTCTATGCCACCATTATCCCGAGCGTGGCTGTGCCGCTGTCACTGATCGGCACTTTCGCGGCAATGTACATCCTTGGTTACAGCCTGGATAACTTATCGCTGATGGCGCTGACCATCTCTACCGGTTTCGTTGTGGACGATGCCATCGTGATGATCGAAAACATTGCGCGCTACATCGAAGCGGGCGATCCGCCCATGGAAGCGGCGCTCAAAGGTGCGGAGCAGATTGGCTTTACCATTCTCTCACTGACCGTGTCACTCATCGCGGTGCTGATTCCGCTGTTATTCATGGGCGACGTGGTGGGGCGCCTGTTCCGCGAGTTTGCCGTTACCCTTGCCGTCACGATCATCGTCTCGGCGGTGGTCTCCCTTACGCTCACGCCCATGATGAGTGCGCGAATCTTGCGGCGCCAGCCCAAAGAGCAGCAGGGGCGCATCTATCGAGCCACAGAGCGTGCTTTCGAGGGAATGATCGCTTTCTATGGCCGGACGCTGAAGTTTGTCCTTCGATACCAGACGGTTACGCTG
>Ga0187888_1002308_pt1 | contig 16530 bp, 16 predicted proteins | sample June2016WEW_7_40_FD_132987 | JGI IMG/M metagenome (GOLD analysis project Ga0187888, IMG submission 132987) | Peatland microbial communities from SPRUCE experiment site at the Marcell Experimental Forest, Minnesota, USA - June2016WEW_7_40 | ecosystem: Environmental > Terrestrial > Soil > Wetlands... | reverse complement strand
TACAACGAAACGGCCAAGCCTTTCGTTTGGACCAAGACTGCCGACCAAATCCTGGCCAGCGTGGCCCGGTTTTGTCAGCGAACTTCAGTTACAGGACACTAGAAAAACAGTCAACCAACCCTGAATCCCTACACGATTGCTCCGAGCTCAAGCTGGGTCCGTGCCTGCTGGGCAAGCTCTGCTAATAATCTCCTAAGTTCGGGGTTTCCTTCAGTTTGCTCGCAATCGACATCATCCGAGTTCGGATCAGGATGCTGTGCGTGCTTCCGGGCGAATTCGACCATAGCGGAAACTCGCGAAGCCTCGTCGCCAAAAAGGCCGAGCGTATCTCCCAGAGCTATTTCTGCGGCGGTTGAGACCTGTTCCTCTATCCTCGACTCCAGATCTTCTCGAATTCGCCGCAAATCTAGCGGCGGTTGGCCTAGGTGCGCAGCCAACGAGTTGAAAGCGGCGCAAACCTTGACCATCGTCTGAATTTGGTCTTCGAGTTCTCCTCGAGCGTCCGAAAACAGAACATTCTGCCCGTCGAAATATTCTGCCGCAATCCGTTTCGTTGTCTCTGCGGTTAGCACAACCTCTTCGACTAATACCACGAGGGAACTCCGCAAATACTCCATGGAGATAGGCTTAACGGGGACTTGCAATGCGGTTAGAAAGTGTGCCAACACTAACAACACCTCGCGCTTGCGAGCGTTTCTGGTTTCGAGAATACGTACATTTGTGTCGACTGCCAGGATGTAGAGCTGGTCTGCTTCCTGGCGGGCTTGCTGAACTGCCTGCTCGATCAGGGATTCGGGTTGACCTTTCATCGCTTTACGGACACTGTTGAGCACAGCATTGGCAAGGACTCCGCGAGGTGGCGGCGACTGCAAGGCCCCATGTTCAAAGTCGCCCGCTTGCTGAGCTTTGCTAAGCCACAGAAGGACTAATTGCCGCGGCTTTAGAGCAAGTTCAATCGATTGCAGGCGTCGAGTTTTGTCGCTCATTTGCGGTCTCCGTTGTGGACCGAAATTCAAAAACGCCACCCGTCGTTTCAGCTTTGCCTATGATGCGCTCCAGTTGTGCCAGTCGTTCCTCTATGCGCCCCTGTTCCAAAGCGCGCAGCAGAACGCTCGCGAGATAGCCAACTGCGTTGGCGACCTTTGGGTCGAGCTGACCGCGGCGAAGCTGATTGATGGACTCAGCCAGAAGATCAGAGACCTCCTTCGTGCTTCGTAGAGGATGATCGGGAGTCTCTGGAGCGAGTATGGCCGCCAGGCGCGTACGACTTAGCCCGCCGGCTCGTCTGGCTCGGTGGCCCTCAGATGCCTTGGCCGGATCGTGAAAGACGCACACGTCTTTGCCCGATTGCGGATCGGCGCCGCAGCGTTGGCCGTTTTGCTTACGAACCCTGCAGTTCCTAGCCATGGTTTCCTTCGCACCCCTACTTAGGTAGGGGGGGTACCCCTTGCAGATGCCGTGTCCTGCTCGCAGAGCGCAAGTTTGATGGCGAACACCGACTCGCTAGGTCGTGAACAACTGGTGAACAAAATTCAGCACATTTTACGGGGCATTTTGGAAGAGAGAGTTAATAGAATCAACCGCTTGGAAGGAATAGCAGATTGGGTTATGAGCCCAACGAGCTACCAGACTGCTCCACCCCGCAGTGTGATCATAACAACCGTACCGAAAGCCGTCAAACCGCGCGGGCCCCCGATTTCCCCGGTTCCCACGCGGGGCGCCCGACGGTTTCCATTCGATAAGCGCCACCGTCACACCCGACCCGACGAGGCCCGATGTTTTCACCCCGGCGCGTGGAGGACTAAGATTGTCGGCAAGACCGTAAGGAGGCCTAGACCATGCCAAAAACGAACGTGTCCACAACTCACACAACCATCAGCGCCCAACCGCGGACTCATCAACACGCCAGTGAAATTCAACAGTACGGAACAGTAACTCCCATGTTGCCCCTGGAACTGGAAGAGCCCGTACGTCTGGAAATGACCGAGCAACTGAACCTATTGCTGGCCGATACCATGACCCTGCGCGACCTCTACAAGAAGTCGCACTGGCAGGTGGCGGGACCGACCTTCTATCAACTGCATCTGCTATTCGACAAGCACTATGAGGAGCAGGTGGAAATCGTCGACGAGATCGCTGAGCGAATCCAGACGCTGGGCGGAATCGCGTTGGCCATGGCGGCCGACGTTGCCGAAACCACGCGCATTCCGCGTGCTCCGCGGGGCAGGGAAGAGGCACCAGTCCAAATCTCGCGTCTCATCGATGCCCATCAAGTCGTCATCCGGCACTGCCGGCAGTTAGCCCGTCGTGCATCCGAACTTGGCGATGACGGCACGAACGATATGGTTGTGAGCGATGTTCTGCGCCCCAATGAACTGCAGTCCTGGTTTCTGACCGAACACCTCGTTGAGGTGCCGCTGGTGCATGCTGCGGAGCCCTCGGTGCGAAAAGCCGGCTAGCTTCGACGAGACTGACCAAAGAGTGCGGATGCCGCTGGGGAAGGGGTCCGCACTCATATGCGGGCTCTGGAGATGATCTTGCCGGATGATCTGGGGGCGTGTGTCGGTTGCAAAGGCAGGCGTTCTTGACTCGGGGTCACAGTGCTGCCTGCGAAACCTTACGCAAGGACTGTGCATTTGAAGCATAGATTTGAAATCGGAGATGACTTGCGGTAATCTCTAGTGACCCGAAGTCATAATCCATGCCTGGGATCGCCAGCAACCGCGCTACTCCACCCCTATACCAGCGCCATCCCCAGCCACGTCCGCGGTCGGAGGTCAAGCGCGCCTGCATTGTCGAGGCGGCCACACAGCAATTTGCCAAGAACGGCTATGACGCGGTGCGAATCGGCGACATCGCCGCCGTGCTAGGCATCGCCAAGGGCTCCATCTTTCAGCATTTCCGCAGCAAGGATGGGCTGTTCTTCGAGGTATACAAGCAGGCTGTGCGTTCATTCCCTAAGTATTTGGATGCTCCTGCAGAGGTCCGAGCGGCGGGATTCTTCAGCGTGTTGCGTTACTGGCTGGTTCGTACCGAGCATCTGCTCCAGGACGACTGGATTCCTTACCGTATTTCTCTGCTGGGGAACTACGGCACCGATCTCGCCCTGAAACGCGAAATCAACCGATTTCTGATGGCGGAAGATCCGTATGGCACGGTGAGTTTTGTCCGCTTCGGCCTGGAGCGTCACGAACTGCGCAAGGACATGGACACCGAAATGATCGTCTCCATCGTCGACTGGATGATGGAGCGATTCCAGGATGCGCTGCTCACTGCCGAGCTTGACCCCGGCCTGTTCCGCCGGCAGGGTGAGACGGCTGAGAAAAAAGAAGCTAGAATCCAGCAGTTTCTGGCTGTGCTGCAGCGGGCTATCGGGGCGGCTGCAGGCAGTCCTGGGCGCAGGGCACGGCATCAGCGTCGCCGATAGAATGACAAGAAGCCACTGCGGCTTGCAGTGGCCTTTGCTTCGAACCGGGAAGTCATAGGGAAGAGCATCAATATGCAAATGTCCATCGAACAGATCCTCTCCAGCTACAACGATCACGCGCCTCTGGCGGAGGCTTCGACGATCCCCGCATCCTGGTATGTGGACGCGCGAATCGCGGAACTGGAGCGCCTGAATGTATTCAGCAGGACCTGGCAACTTGTCGCCCGGACCGACCAACTGCGGCAACCGGGAGACTTTGTCACGGCGCGGCTTGCGGGAGAGCCCGTAGTCATCGTGCGCGGAGACGACAGAGTCTTGCGCGCTTTTTTCAACGTCTGCCGCCATCACGCCGCCGCGGTTGTGACCCAACCCTGCGGCCACTCGTCCATTTTGCAATGCCCTTATCACGGCTGGAAATACGGCCTCGACGGATCGCTCAAAGGCATGCCGGAGTTCGATGGTGTGAAAGGCTTCGAGCGTTCTGACAACGGTTTGGTACCGATCCGGGTCGAAACCTGGGAGTGCTTCGTGTTCGTGAATCTCGATCCGCAGGCTCCGCCTCTTTGCGAATTTCTTGGCGGACTGATCAGCCGTGTGGCTCCGCTGGAGATCAGCAAACTGCGCTACTTCGACCGAAGAAGGTACGAGATCGGCTGCAACTGGAAAGTTTTCGTCGATAACTATCTGGACGGCGGATACCACGTGCCCCACCTGCATAAGGGGTTGAGTTCGGTGCTCGATTACAAGCAGTACACCATCGAAAACGAAGACCGTTACTGCCTGCAGTCGAGCCCCATGGTGACTTCCGAGGAAGACGCCGCTACCGGCGCCACGCGCAAAGGGGATCGCGCCTGGTACTTCTGGCAATATCCCAACCTGATGATCAACTGCTACGCGGGATACATGGACACCAACTATGTCATCCCGGTGGACGCTGACCACTGCACCGTGATTTTCGATTTCTATTTCAGCGACGTGAGCGAAGCCCGGCGCGAGTTCGACGCGCAGTCGGTGAATGTAGGCAATCGCGTGCAGGAGGAAGACCTCGGCATCTGCGAAGATGTGCAGCGCGGGCTGAAATCGCGGGCCTATGGCGCCGGCCGTCTCTCCGTCAGGCGCGAAGCCGGGGAACACTTATTTCACTGTCTGCTTGCTGCCGATTTGAAGCGAAACCCGACTCCGGCGATTGCAGCCGCTGACTGAGCATCGGGTCACAGACGAAAAGCGGTGAGTTGAAAGTTAATCTGACCTCGGGTCATTCTTGCTGCCCTTGCTCACGGCGCAGGGCTCGCAGGTCGATTCCTAGCTGCTCTGCCTTTTTATACAGGTGACTGCGCTCCAGGCCCAGCGATTTTGCCGCCACGCTCATGTTGTGGTGACTCCGCTTCAACTCAGCCAGAATGACTTCTCGTTCGAATGACTGGACACGGTCAGCCAGCGGTCCCGAAGCAAGGGCGACATCGGGCATGGGTCCGGCAGTTGAGGATTTGGGCAAAGCCATCTGAACCGTTGTCAGATCAACCTGGCCCTCGGTCGCGAGCAGCATGAGCCGCTCGACCATGTTGCGCAATTCACGAACATTCCCTGGCCACGTGTACGACTGCAGGGCATCCATTGCCTCGGCCGTGAAGGGAACCGGTTTCCAGCCATTCTGCGCGCACACTTGCGCCGAGAAGTGCTCGACTAATGCGGGAATGTCCTCGCGCCGATCGCGCAACGGCGGGAGCGGCAGCGGGAACACATAGATGCGGTGAAACAGGTCCTGGCGGAATTTCTGTTCCCGCGCGCGTGCTTCCAGATCGCGGTGCGTTGCGACCAGCACGCGCACATTCACCCGGACCGGCTTATCGCCGCCGATGCGCTCCACTTCGCCCTCTTCGAGCACTCGCAGCAGTTTGGCCTGCATGTTCAAGGGCATGTCGCCAATTTCGTCGAGAAAAATCGTCCCCTGGTCGGCCTGCTCGAACTTGCCGATGTGGCGGCCGGAGGCGCCGGTAAACGATCCTTTCTCGTGTCCAAACAGCTCGGACTCGATCAACTCGGCGGGCACCGCCGCGCAGTTCAAAGTTACAAAGGGCCCGGACGCACGAGGGCTTCGTTCGTGAATGGTGCGCGCAACCAGTTCTTTGCCGGTGCCGGTTTCGCCCAGGATGCAAACCCGCGACTCGCTGGCCGCCACCCGCTCCAGTTGCGCCATCACGCGCCGCATGGCCTCGCCCTTCCACACAATTTCGTGTTTGCCCAGCCGCTGGCGCAGTTGCCGGTTCTCGCTTTCCAGGCGCTGCAGCTTGAGCGCATTTTCCACGGTCAGAAGCAATTTGTCGCTTGAGATCGGCTTTTCCAGAAAATCGAGCGCGCCCAGCCGCGTGGCTCGAATTGCCATTTCGATGTGGGCCTGCCCCGACATCATCACCACCGGCGCGGCGACGCCCTGCTGCTTCAGTTCCTCGAGCAGCGTGAGTCCGTCTTTGCCGGGCATTACCACATCGGAAAGAATCAAATCGAAGTTCTGCATTTTGGCCAGTTCGAGAGCTTTGGCGGCGTTGTCGCACACCGTGGCCTCGTGCCCGGCCAGGCGGAACGCGCGCGACAATGACGCCAAGGTGTTGGCCTCATCATCCACGATCAAAAGGTGCGCTTTGATTGGCAATCGTCCTCCTCGCGGTGTTACCCCGAACTATGACCGGCGTTCTCAGGCTGTGCCGAAGGCGCATTCGGCAGGGCATCACGCCGGCTCGGCAGTTCGATCACGAAGGTTGTCCCCTGCCCCGGCTCGCTCCGCACGCTGATTCTCCCTCCGTGATCGCTGACCACTGACTGAACGATGGCCAGGCCAAGTCCAGTGCCGTGTTGTTTGCTGGTGTAATAAGGAGTGAAGATGCGTTCGCATTCCTCGCGCGTCAGGCCGGAGCCAGTGTCGGCCACCTCGATCGTAACCGTGCCGTCGTCGCGCCGGCTCCGCAGCGTGAGCGTGCCTCCGTTCGGCATGGCGTCCATGGCATTGAGGACGAGATTCGACAGCGCCCGGTGCAGCAGTTCGGGATCGGCGGCGATTGGCGCCAGACTCTCGTCCAGATCAAGCCGGCAGGTTATGGGTTCGCGTCCGGGTGCCTGTAATTGCGCCTGAAAAAGCTGCGCGACAGCACGCAGCAGGTCGTTTACTGCTACAGTCTGCAACTCGGGATGGGGCATCTTCGAAAACTCGCTGAAGCGGCTAATGATCGCCTTCAGATTCGAAATCTCCGCTAGAAGAGTTCGCGAACTTTCGCGGAACACTTCCTCGAATTGCTGCGGGCTCTGCTGCCGCGCCCGTACCAGATTCTCCACCGTCAGCTGCAAGGGAAACAACGGATTCTTCAACTCATGGGCCAGGCGCCGCGCCAGTTCCCGCCACGCCGCGACTCGCTCCGCCTGCACCAGTCGTTCTCTTTGACTCAGCAATTCCGCCGTCATGCGGTTGAACGACTCAGCCAGTTGCGAAATCTCATCCGCCCCTGGCGCCTCCACGCGAGTATTCCAATTCCCCGCAGCGACGTTCTGCGCGGCCCGCACCAGTTGCTCCACCGGCCGTGTCACTCTGGCGGCAGCCCAACTGCTGAGCAGGATCGCCAGCAGAATCCCGCCTCCGCCCACCAGCAATGCGAGCAGGCCGATATGCCGCTTCAACTCGACGTAGGACCGCTGCGAGTTTCCAATCAGCAGGATTCCCAGCAGCGGACGATCCTTGCCTATGCCGCGCAATGGAATCGGTTGGAACAATTCGTCGTCTGCCTGGTCGGACGACCACTGGATCTTCCACGTGGTTTCCTGGTTGTACTGACGGACGGCCTCGACCAGCGGCGCAAACTTGTCCGCGGGCCGGGCCAAGCCAGAGGCGGTCGCCGCTGACGGATCAATCAGCAAATCGGGTGAAAAGCGATCTCCCCGATTCTGGTAAAGAAGCGTACGCATGTCAGGCGGCAGGTCGAGCGCGGTAAGAAAATTCTTGTCCAGCCGCCGCCCTCCGATCACGTAAATCGGATGCTCCCCCACCCGCGTTGAGCGAACCGCAAGCAGGCCAAGCGCGGTCGAGTCCTGCAATTCCTGCTGCATCAGGAATGCGCCCTGATCGCTTGCCAACGGCAGATTCTCAAATCCACTTTCTGGATACCCAAACTTCGCCGGCCACTCGGCCGAAGAGATGATCGTCCCGCGCGCGTCCACAAATTCCAGAAAGTCGAGCTGGTAGTTATCGGCCATCGAGCGAGCCAGTTCGAAGTATCCGGCAGAGTCAGCCGGGGAGTGATCGAGCACGGTGGCCATTCGAGTCACCACTTCCGATACCGCGATGGCCTGAATGCGCTGCACCGCTTCGTCGCCTTGCCGGTTGAATTCGCGTTGAAACTGGGCCACCAGCGCCGCGATCCGCTCCTCTTCAGTTTTTTCGAAGGCGCGCCGCGTGACCGCCAGCACCAGCGCGGTGACCGCACCCACCGACACGCAGACCGTGAGCGCAAAAACGGCCAGCAGTTTGCGCCGGAACATCATGGCTTGCCGCTCCCCAGCCAGGCGTCGGCCAGGCTCCAGCTTCCATCGGGCCGCAGCGTCCAGTTCTTCAGGGTGGGGGCCGCGGCGTAGGACGCCGGCAGATGAAACAGCGTAATGATGCGCTGCTCCGCCAACTCTGCCTGTTCTCGAGCGTAGAGATCCTCCACCGAGCCGCCTTGGCTCTTTGCCTCGGGCAATCCCGCCCGCGCCGCCACGTCCGCCAGCGCAATCCACGGATCGGCGGGCAGCGGAACTCGCACCAGTTGCAAATCGGCCGACGCCGCGGAGGTGGTTTGCAGTGACAACCCCGCGTCTTTGCCATTGAGCGCAATGCGCTCCGCCAACAATCGCGCGATCGGATCGCCGTTATCGTAGCGAATGGTCCACTTGGGAATGCCGCGAACCTGCTCGCGCACACGACGCGCCTGCGGCAAGTCTGCGTCCGTCGAAAAAACGAATCCATAGCCGCTCATCCAGTTGGGAAGAATACCGGCCGCGGGCTGACCCGCGCCTTGCAGAAGTACGGTGCGGATGGAGCTGCGTTCTACGCTCATGGCCAGCGCCTCACGCAGCAACTTGTCGTCCGGGGAAGTGACCTCGCGCGCAAACAACAATGCCAGCAGTTCCAGCGGCGCCGAACTCGCCAGCCGGTTCGCTTCCAGCGAGACGCGATGGGCCTGCTCCGGCGCGACCTCAACCAGATCGGCTTTGCCCAGCTCCAGCGCCATCATCTGATCGCGATAGCTGGTGCCCATCCCGATTTCGATCGAGTCGAGAAACGGACGCCCACCCCAATAGCTTTCCTCCGCTGCCAAAGTCAATTTCTTTCCGGGCGCCCAATCGACGATGTGAAACGGGCCGGTGCCGATCGGCTTGTTGTCAGAGTTCCGCTTCGCAATCGCATTCCGCGGCAGGGCCAGCTCCGCCAGAAGTCCGGGGTCGGCGCTGTTCAATTCGATCACGATCGAATCCGCATCGGCAAATACATTCCAGGTTGGATTGGCCGCGCGCAGGGATGCAGCCGCAACCTCCGCCGTCAATGGCATGCCGTCGTGGAATTTTATTCCGCGGCGCAATCGAAACTGCCAGCGCTGATTTCCCGACGATGCCTGCCACGACGTCGCCAGCGCCGCATGGGGACGACCATTCGAGTCCATCGTCACCAGCGGCTCAAACATGAGCTGGGTGAGGCCGCGCCGGGCGAACGAGTCGGGCTGCGTGTTGTCGGCGGGATCGAGCGAGGCAGGCGCTGCCAGCATGGTCACATACAACGTGCCGCCATACTGCGGGCGTGTCTCGGCCTGCGCCGCCAGTACCGCCAGGGTTAGCCCGGCCACCATCAGCCTGATCACGAACCCACTACTGACTGCAAGCCACCGCCAATCGAAACGACGCATAGCTTCCTGCCTCTTGATCTCGTACCACCACAACCGCAGTGTCGCCCCTGGCTTCGGTCCAGAGCGCAGTAATTGCTCCGGGAAGATCGATGGGCGCGCTGACCGCGACCGGATCGCGATCTGGGAACTCGTACGCGCGCACCGAATCTGCCGCTTGCTCTCCCGCGCTTGGCGCCAGCACCTGCCAGCCGGCCCCGCATTGAGTCCTCACGCTGGCCAGTTCGCTGCCCCACCCGAACCTCGCGGTCTGATCGCTGACGCCATCCACCAGGTGCACCTGGCCATCGGTCGCCGCAAACAGCCACAGCGTGTACTTATCGCGCGGCAGCAATGCGGCGGAATAAAACTTGGGCACGGTCGTGAACTTGCCCACGCCGGGAGTCAACGCGCCGGTGAAGAAGTTGCGCGTGGGAGCGAAAAAGGCTTTCACCTGCGGCACGACGGTAGCCGCGCCATTCGCTAGTCCTGCGCTGGGAAAGACTGACAGCGTGCCTCCGTTCAGCGTCCCCGCCACCAGCGGCCACGGATCATCGCTCTCGCGGCAGCTCAGGGCCAGCGGAACTCCCGCGGTGCTGATGCAGATCACGCCAGGAAGATAGGCGTCCAGCAAATGATCTCTGGCCGGGATCAGCCGCCCGCGCAAGTCCCGCGGCCACGGCCGCTCATGGACGATGGCTAGCGTTTGCTCCTGCTCCCACTTCCCGCCCTGCCAGCGGTAGAGCGCGACTTTCTCCGAATCCAGCACTGCAATGTGGGTGGGAGTCACGTTCTCTTCGAGCACGGCGACGTCGAGAATCGGCGAATCCTGCGCCCAGAGCGGAACCTTGCGCAGGCTGAGCGGCACCGCGTCACGCGCGGCGGTTGCGTCCTGGGAGCGCAGAGCCGAAACCATCACTACGGCAGTCTCCCCTGCGCCCTGGCGGATCTCCGCCACCCACACGTAAGACGCAGCATTTTCCGAGAGAGTGATGGTCACCGTGGCAGCGGCCTGCTCGGCTTTCACCAAGCGAAGGCCGAGCCCTTCCAGCTCGCTACGCAAGCCGTTTTGAATGATCTCGCTGTCGCGCCTGCCCAGCGACGAGTGATTTTCGATGGTGAGCGCCGCAGCTCCGGGCCCGGTCACAGCGACAATCTTGCGCGCCAGTTGCTGTTCGGGCCCACTCCAGTCGGCCGCACGGGCCACGATCGCCAGCGAGAACATTGCGATGAACAACTGCAGAACAACACGAAGGCAAGGCGCAGACCGTGAAGCGCGATTCACCGGATTCAGGGCGACCTCTGGGATGGCCGAATTATAAACCGCACCGCGCATGGGACCGACTCTTGCCCCGGTACTGTTTGGACACCGGTTGCGAACTCTGCGGCGGCCCGCCTGATCTTCCCGGGGTCGGGACAAGAAGGCAGGCCGCCGGAACGGCGGGATGAAATTCATTTCGGTTGTTCTTCCTGTGGTTCGGTCTGGCTCGACTGGTTCGCCACGTTCATGCTGCGCAGCACGTCGTTGGCGAAGAAGAACTTGCCGTCGGCAGGCACCATCATGATCTGCAGCTTGTCCGACAACCGCTCGGCCACAATCTTGTTAATCAGCAACGGATTCTGTTTCAGAATCACCGCTTCGCTTTGCATGCGCTCGGCATCCGCCGCCGCGGTCACACGAATGCGATCCGCCTCCGCCTCGGCCAGCAGCTTCCGCCGTTCGGTCTCCGCCTTGCTGTCGATCACCTTAGCCTGCGCCGCCGCTTCTGCATTCTGAATCGTGGCTTCCTTGCGCGCCTCCGCTTCCAGCTTGCTCTGCTGGATCTGCTTTTCTTTCAGCGGCAGCGTGTACTGCATGGCATCGGATTCGCCCTTGGCTTGCAGGACGTGCAACTGCGCTTCGCCCTCCGCCTGCTTGATCTGCTGAACTTTCGTGGCCTCCGCTTCCAGTTCCGCGATCCTCACCTGTTTCTGCTTCAGCTCGGTCTCGACGCTCATGCGGTCGTTCTCCTGCTCTTTCACCAGCAGCGTCTCCAGTCCCTTGGCATATTCCTCGGGCAGTTGAATATCGCGCAGCATGACTTCCTTCACCACAATTCCGTCTGCCGCCAGTTCCTGCGTGATCATGCCCGCGGCCCGCTGCCGAACCTCTTCGCGCTTGGCCGAGAAGACGTCGCGCACCGTATAGTTCGGGATCAGCTCGCGCCACACGCTGGCCACCACCGGCGGAACAATTTCTTTTTCTACCGGACGCGGCAAGTTGCTTTGGATGTAGTCCAACCGCCGGGCATCGAGCCGGTAGCGCACCGTGATCGCCAGCCCCAGCGTCAGGCCTTCCTTGGCCTGCACGTTGAGCAGTTCAGACTTGGCGGAAACGCCGGCCGCCGCGGTCTTTCCATCTTCCGCAACGCCCGTGGTGAATACCTGATCGCGCGTGTCGAACAGCGCGACATCCTCGATCAGCGGCGTCACAAAATGCACACCGGGGTAAAGCGTTCCCGGCAGCGTCCCGCTGGTCTGGCTCACGCGAACTCCGGCCGTGCCGCTGGGAACCACCACAATGCTGAAGGCCAACAGAATCGGTCCCCAGGCCAGCAACGCCAGCGCCAGCGAAGTGCGCCAGCGCCATTGCGGAAGCGGCGGCAGGGGACCCTCCCCCGGCGTCGCCAGCGCCCGTCGATACATGAGTTCGCGATAAAGGTCATAACCCAGAATGCTCACAGCCGCGAGAATCATCCCGAGGCCACCGGTAATCAGCAAGTACCTCAACGCCAGCATCGTCGTTCTCCTTTGCCAGTTCTTTTTCTTGCTTCAGCGCTTCGCATCTGATTTCACGGCCACGGGCTCAGCCAGCTTGCCCGATGCGAAAAACATGCGGAACAGCTGCCCGAAGATAAACTCTTCCGCCAGCAGCGCCACCGCCAGCGAGAAGACCAACCCCGCCACCACTGCCATGAATGTGATTGCCATTTGCATAACGTCCTCCTGAGATTTCACTGTCGAATTTCTCTTGCCTCGATCACACTCATCCGCACTCTTTCCTCACTGCCCGGCCTCTGCCGGCACTTGCGTCGAAGCTAAGATCGTGTCGCCGTCGCCAGTTCCGCCTGCAGGTCCAAACACCTGCGTAATCTGCTCATCACGTTTGCCGCGAATCTCGACCACATCTCCCACCCGCAGCATGCCGAACAGGCGCTCCATATCGCGATTGCGCAGGCGGATGCAACCGTGCGACGCAGCGTGTCCGATCGAGCGCGGCACGTTCGTTCCGTGGATTCCGTAACCCTTCTGGCTGAGTCCCAGCCAGCGCGTGCCCACCGGATTGTCTTTGCCGGTCGGAATCACGCTGCCGGCGTGGTAATAGGTGGGATTGGAAACGCGATTGACGATTTGAAATTCACCGGTGGGACTGGGGCTATCGCTCGCGCCCACCGCGACCGGAAACTGGGCGAGGACAATTCCATCTTCCAGCACCGCCAGCTTGCGATCGGGAACGCTGATCAGGACGACTCGCTTCGCCACATCAGAGGCGCCATTCGCCGTCTGCGCGAATGCCAACTGCCGCGATGACACTGTCGCCACGAGCGCGGCCAGCAGAAATCGCTGCGCTCGCTTCGTCGCCTTCCCCTGCTGTTTCTGCGTTCGCTGCATCGCCGCCCCCTTGCGTTTTGCCTTGCGCTGAGAACAGGAGCAGGATGGGAACCAAATCCTATCTGCTTGAAAAAAAGGACCTTCCGAAGATGACAATGGCTCACTTCAGTGGGCAGACGGCCACGGTGTGTCGGTCCACACACACGACGAAAGGGATTTAGATTGAAAACGGGTTCGGGGAAAAACGAAAGAAATTAGGTGGGGGAGAGATCCACCTCATGAAGCCTTCAAGCGCCCGGCCCCCGCCGTCTGGGGTAACGGCTTGTGGGGTTCTGTGGGTGGGGCCGGGCGATCCTATGACTAGAAGGCCTAGTTCAATTGTGCCTATTTAAGTCCTGCGCAACCTGTATTTCTGTGATCACCGTCACAGTTGAGAGTGATCGCCATCATGCGAAAGTCGTTCTTCTTCCGTTCCGTCTCCGGGCAGACTGCCTTGCCTCGCCCGCGCACATCCGACTGTGACTGAAATCACGGCCAGCCACCTGGACGCTCCTTACACTCACCTATGAGCGAGCCGGAAGTGCTCATTTCACTTTGGAGAGCGATTCATCATGGCCTACGTGATCACTGATACCTGCATCAAGGACTCCCTCTGCGTTGACGTTTGCCCGACCGACTGCATCCACCCGAAAAAGGACGAGCCCGGCTTCGAAGCGGCGACGCAAATGTATGTGGACCCGGAAGGCTGCATCGACTGCGGCGCTTGCGTTCCGGCTTGCACCTCGGATTCGATTTATGCCGTCGAAGATGTGCCCGCGGAAAAGAAGGAATTCGTCGACAAGAACGCGGCCTACTTCAAGTCCTAGCCGTTAAACGATAGTCACGGCTCTGTTTTGCAATTGCCGGGCGCTGTGTGTGCGGGGCGAACCAGCCTCCTCTAGCGCCCGGCGATTGTTTCCTGTCCGTGATTTCACCTGTTCCGTTGACTTCGACCCCTCCGCCCGCTATCGTTCGCGCTATGAACGTGATCAAAGCGACTCACCAGTTTGAAGCCTGGCTGGGCCAGCGCACCGACATTGTTCAGAACGATCTCCGCCTGAAACACAGCAACATGAAGGCTGGGGTCTTTCCTTTTCTGCGCGCCACCTATTACCGCTGGGCGCAGATGTGGCCGAAGGTGTGTCCCGATCTGGCCAAGTCGCCGCAGGTGCTGGCGGTGGGCGACTTGCACGTGGAAAATTTCGGCACCTGGCGCGACGTCGAAGGCCGCCTCATCTGGGGCGTTAACGACTTCGACGAAGCTTATCCCATGGCCTACGCCAACGATCTTGTCCGGCTTGCGGTCAGCGCTCACCTGGCGGCGGAAGCAGGAGACCTGCCGTTAAAAAGAACGGGCATCTGCGACTCGGTTCTCGAAGGCTATCGCGAAGGACTGCGCGAACGCGGGCGGCCTTTCGTCCTGGGTGAAGACCACGGCTGGCTGCGGCAAATCGCCGAGAGTGAATTGCGCGATCCCGTCCGCTTCTGGGCGAAAATGGATGCGCTTCCGACCGTGAAGGGCGCGGTTCCGATCAGCGCCATTGATGCTATCGAGCACCTCATGCCGGCTCGCGACCTGCCGTGTCGTCTGGCGCATCGCATCGCCGGCCTGGGCAGCCTCGGTCACGCACGCTATGTCGCCATTGCGGAGTGGCACGGCGGAAGAATCGCCCGCGAAGCCAAGGCCCTGGTTTCCTCCGCATCTTACTGGGCCAGAGAGCACGAGGGACCGTCCGAGATTCTCTACCAGACGATCATCAGCCGGGCCGTCCGCTGCCCTGACCCCTTTGTTCAGTTGCGCGGACCATGGATTGTCCGCCGCCTCAGCCCACACTGCTCGCGGATTGAAGTAGCCGATCTCAGGGCCCCGGGGGAAGAGTTGCACCTGCTTCGCGCCATGGGATGGGAAACGGCCAACATCCATCTCGGCACGGAATCGGCCCGCAAATCCATCCTCCGGCACGTGCAAAAGCAGAAAGGAAAGTGGCTGCACCAGGCGACGGACGAGATGTCGCAGGCAGTCCGCGAAGACTGGAAAGACTGGAGGAAGGACGGCTACGCCTAGGCGGGACTAGGCCACCTCACTGTGCGCGGCGCCCGCCGAAGGCACGCTCGCCACGGGCCGTCGCAGCGGAGCCAGCGTGATTCCGCGATCCCGGTCATAGACCAGTGTCCACTGGGCGGCACACTCATCGCACAGCCAGTAGTGTTCCACCTGACGTGGCAACTGCCGGGCGCGGACGAAGGGAGGCACCGCCGATTCTCCCGGTTTGTTCACGCGCTCAGTTTCCACCAAGAACAACTTGCCTTCTCTCAGTCGGAGAAAGGGTTTGGAACATTGGGAATTGGCGCACCGGCTCAACATAAATTCTCCAGTCCCGATCCCCCCACAGAACGGCTGAATCCTTCCTCCCGGCATTCCGAGTGCCATCGCTTGCGTTAATGCACTACCGGCGGCAAAGCGCATTTCGCGGGCTTGCACCCCGTCTGGACCCTCTTTCTTGCCGACTAATCGGCACGAAATGCCGATGGCTCATCGCCGCTTTCTTGCTCGCTTCGCGCTTGCCCGCTACCATCTTGTTTATGCGGAAGGTACTAGTCTGTCCACCGGATTATTTCGATGTCGTGGATCAGAAAAACCCATACATGACACAGGAAGCCACCGTGGACGTCGCCAAGGTACGCGCGCAGTGGGACGCCCTTTGTAGCGCTTTGCAACAATGCGGCTGCGAAGTCGAGACCATCGAGCCGGTCGCACAGGGTTAGAGGATATGGTCTTCGCCGCCAATCAGATCTTCGTCGGCGCAAGAAATGGATACGGAAGATTTGTCGTACCCAGTCGCATGGTCTATGCATCGCGCCAGCGCGAAGTGCCGTACTTTGTAGACTGGTGCCGCCGACGAGACTACAAAATCATCGACCTCAACTTAGGCGATGACTATCTCGAGGGCCATGGCGATCTGCTCTGGCATCCGGATGGCTCCCGCGTCTATGCCGGCTATGGCTTTCGCAGCACGCGCGTGGGTGTGGAGAAATTCTCGGCGGCGATGCCCAAAATGGGAATTCCTTCCGTGCCCCTGCAGTTGGCCGATCCCTATTGCTACCACCTCGACACCTGCCTCTCGCCGTTGAACAATGAGGCAGCGCTGGTCTTTCCCGGAGCCTTCTCCGCCGACTCCTTCGTCACGCTTAACAGATTCTGGAAGCGGCTTCACCTGCTGACTGCGCACGAAGCCTACCGCTTCATGGGGAACGGAATCGTGGCCAACGGCAATTACATCACACCCCGCGTCACGCCTCGACTGGAGGCGATTCTTGGCGCAGAGGGACTGAAGCGGTGATCGTCGAAACCTCCGAGTTCGAAAAAGCCGGTGGAAGCTGCTTCTGCATGAAAATGTTCCTGCCGTAGGTTGTGCCGGCCAGGTTGGCCTGATGGCGTCTGCTGACTCTTACTTTCTCTTAACGCCAACCAGAAGGCAGTCCTGATTCAATTTCGATGCCAGAGCCGCCATCAGTGAGCGATCAGCGTTTCCTGGCTGGCGACGCAGAGCCACTCGCCGTTTTGGTGGATCC
>Ga0187888_1002300_pt1 | contig 16583 bp, 15 predicted proteins | sample June2016WEW_7_40_FD_132987 | JGI IMG/M metagenome (GOLD analysis project Ga0187888, IMG submission 132987) | Peatland microbial communities from SPRUCE experiment site at the Marcell Experimental Forest, Minnesota, USA - June2016WEW_7_40 | ecosystem: Environmental > Terrestrial > Soil > Wetlands... | reverse complement strand
GGTTCGCCGATCACGTTCATCACCCGGCCCAGCGTTCCGCGGCCCACGGGGACTGTGATCGGGCGGCCGAGATCGATCGCCTTCATGCCGCGCACCATGCCCTCGGTCGGCTGCATGGCCACGCAGCGCACGCGTCCTTCGCCGAGGTGCTGCTCCACTTCCAGAATGACGTCAATCGGCGTGGGGGTGACGAATCCGTCGCTCACCACGCGGATCGCGGTGTAAATCAAAGGCAGCTTCGCTTCGGAAAACTGCACGTCAACGGCGGGGCCGGCGATCTGAACGATGTGTCCAATGTTTTCAGCCATGAGAATCCTGTTTCTGTTCCGAAAGTTTCAAAGTTTCAAGGTTTCAAAGTTTCGCGCGTCGAGGAACTTAGCCTTGCCGGAACACTAAAATTGAAACCCGCTGTTCCATCCCTTTAGAAACTATGTTGAGAATCTCTTGCAACTTCGAAAACTTGCAACTTTGCAACCTTGAAACTTTGCAACCTTTACAGTGCGGCCGCGCCGCTTACGATTTCGATGATTTCTTTGGTAATCGAAGCCTGCCGCGCCCGGTTCATCGAGAGCGTCAGCGAATCGATCATGTCATCGGCGTTGTTGCTTGCCGAATCCATGGCCGTCATGCGCGCCGCGTGCTCGGCCGCCACCGACTCCAACATGGCGCGATAGACCTGCACCGTCACATACTTCGGCAGCAGGTCGCGGAAAAGCCTCTCGGGCTTCTGCTCGTAGATGTAGTCCACGTCCGCGGTTGCGAACTGCGCCGCACGGCGATCCACTTCCTCGGTGTCGTGTGCTTTCAGGCTTACCCCGGCGCTCGTAGCCGCCTCGCCGGCGCGCTCCCGTTCCTCGGCGCTGAGCTCGGTCACATCGCGGATCACGCGCTCTCCAATCTCCTTGACCGGCAGCACCTCGTCGATCACCAGCCTCTGCGCAATCACCGATTTGAACTCGTTGAACACCACGTATACCGAATCGATCTCTTCTCGCGTGTAGCGGTCGATCACGTCTTCGGCAATTTTTTGCACGTCGGCGAACTTCAACTGGTTGAGCATCCCGATGTGTTCGCCCGTGATCTGCACCGGCGCCTTGCGCGCTTCCGCCGGATTGGCCGCGGGATAGCGCCGGCGGAAGAAATCGCGCCCCTTGCGCCCCACGCACTCGATATCGATATTCTTTCCCGCGTTCGCTGCCAGGAACCGCGCCGCCGTTTTGATGATGTTGGAATTGAACGCCCCGGCCAGCCCGCGGTCGCCTGTCACCAGAATCAGCAGAAGCGTTTTTTCTTCCCGTTCGGCCAGCAGCGGATGCCGCGGTTGTCCCGTCTCCGGGTCAACAACGTCGGCCCGCCGCACCAGCGACTTGAGCACATTGGCGATCATCTGCGCGTAAGGCCGCCCGGCCAAAGCACGCTCCTGGGCGCGCCGCAGCTTGGCCGCGGAAACCATCTTCATGGCCTTGGTAATCTGCCGCGTGCTCTTCACGCTGCGAATGCGCCGCCGGATGTCGAGAATGTTTGACATAGTTCGTTATTTCGCCCTTAAGCCGGACGGCCTTAGACCAGATTCGCGGAAGGTATATCCCGCGAAAAAAGCTGGACATTCAGCCCGGCCTCGAAACGGCTCTATCTGGCCGCAGCCGCGGCTTTCTCGCCCTTTTCCGCGAGGAACCGCTCCTTGGCCTCCTTGATAGCCGCGACCATATCGTTCTTGATCTGGTCATCGAGCGCCTTCTTTTCCTCGATCGTGCGCAGCAGCCCCGGATGGGCGCCATCCACGTGCGCGTAAAGCGCCTTCTCGAATGGCCGGACGTCTTCGACCGCTATGTCGTCGAAGAATCCGTTCGTGCCCGCGTAGATAATCAGAATCTGCTTGCTGAACGGCAGCGGCTCGAATTGGTCCTGCTTCAGCACCTCCACCAGCCGCGCGCCGCGATTCAACTGCGCCTGGGTCGCTTTGTCCAGGTCGCTGCCGAACTGCGAAAAAGCCGCCAGCTCGCGATACTGCGCCAGTTCCAGCTTCAGGCTCGATCCCACCTGTTTCATGGCCTTGATTGCCGCCGAGAATCCGACGCGGCTCACCGAGATGCCGACGTTGACCGCCGGACGCACGCCGGAGTTGAACAGGTCGGCCTCCAGGAAGATCTGGCCGTCGGTAATGGAAATCACGTTGGTCGGGATGTAGGCCGAAACGTCGCCCGCCTGGGTCTCGATGATCGGCAGCGAGGTGATTGACCCGCCGCCGTTGGCGTCACTCAGCTTCGAAGACCGCTCCAGCAGGCGGCTGTGAAGATAGAAAACGTCGCCCGGATAAGCTTCGCGTCCCGGTGGGCGGCGCAGCAGCAGAGAAATCTCGCGATAGGCCACGGCGTGTTTGGAAAGGTCGTCGTAGATGCACAGCGCATGACGCTTGGTATCGCGGAAGTACTCGGCGAAAGCCGTGCCCGAATAGGGCGCGATGTACTGCATTGGCGCCGGATCGCTGGCCGAGGCGACGACGACCACTGTGTAGTCCATGGCACCGTTGTCTTCCAGCGTCTTCACCACCTGGGCAACCGTCGAGCGCTTCTGGCCGATCGCCACATAGATGCAGATCAGGTCCTTGCCCTTATTGTTGATGATGGTGTCAAGCGCGATCGCCGTCTTGCCGGTTTGACGGTCGCCGATGAGCAGCTCGCGTTGTCCGCGGCCAATGGGAATCATCGAATCGATGGCCTTCAGCCCGGTCGCCATCGGTTCGCGCACCGGCTGCCGATCGATCACACCGGGAGCGATACGCTCCACCGGATTGTATTGGTCTGTCTGGATCGGTCCCTTGTCGTCAATCGGCAGTCCCAGGGCGTTCACCACTCGACCGATGAGAGCATCGCCCACCGGAACGCTCATGATTCGCCCGGTGCGCTTCACTTCGTCGCCCTCTTTCACCTCTGTGTAGTCGCCCAACAGCACCGAACCGACCTGGTCTTCTTCCAGGTTCATGGCGATTCCGGCGATGCCGTGCGGGAAAGCAAGCAGCTCGCCGGCCATGACTTTCTCCAGGCCGTGAATACGGGCGATACCGTCGCCCAGCGAGAGCACCGTGCCGACTTCGTCGACCGTGATCTTGGATTCGTAGTTTTCGATCTGCTCGCGAATGAGCTTCGTAATCTCGTCTGCTTTAATCTGAGCCATAAGTGAGTTCTCAGTCGTCGGTTTTGAAGGGGCGCGGCTTACATGACAGCTCTTCGCTACGGGCTTAATGCCTCGGGTTAGGCATCACTCCGGTCTCAAAAGAGTTCATGTTAGCCGCGCCGTTTCCTGACCGAATATCTTCGGCTTTAGCCGCCGAGGGATCGCCGTTCGTACCGAAGCGGCACGCTATTCGCCGCTCAGTTGCTCCTTCATCTTCTGGAGCTGCCCACGCACCGAGCCGTCATACACGGTGCTTCCCACCCGGATGGCCGCGCCGCCAATCAGCGATGGATCGATCTTGTACTCGGCGCTCACCCGTTTGCCGGTCACGCGCTCAACCTCCGCCAGCAGCTCCCGGCTCTCCGCTTCCGCCAGCGGACGCGCGCTGGTGACCTCCGCCTCGACGATTCCGAGCCGATGGTTCAACTCCGTCTGGAACTGCCGGGCAATCTGTTCGACCTCGGAAATCCGGCCGTGATCGATCAGCACAGCCACAAAGTTGCGCACCGGACGCAACATTGCGCTTCGTTCGATGATCGCGTCCAGCAGTCTCCGCTTCTGTTCGGCAGGTATCGCCGGACTCTCCCACACGCGGCGAAGCTCGAGGTTGGACCGGTACAGCTCGACGATCGCGTTGAGCTCTTCCGTCACTTGCTTCGCGTCCAGCTTCTTATCGAGCACCACGTCGGCAAAGGCGCGCGCATAGCGGCTCGCAACGGCTGACATTTTATTTGCCGTCCTTTCCGAGCTGGCTCACAAAGCCGCGCACCAGCGCCGCGTCCGTTTGTGCATCCACCTTGATGTTTTTTTTCGCCAGTTCCACGGCCAACTCGGCGGCATAGATCCTCAACTCGCGGCGCGCGCTCTTGGCGGCAGAGGCAATTTCCGACTCGGCGGTTTCGATCACCCGCCGCGCATCCTCTTCGGCGGCCTTCTTAATGCGTTGTTCCTCGGCGGAAAAATCGGCGTCAGCCGCGGCGCGTATTTCGACTACCTCGGAATCGAGCTTGGTCAGACGTTCCTGGATCTGCCCCAGGCGGGCGTTGGCCTCGGCGCTTGCCCGTCGCGCCTCTTCGATGCCCTTCTGAATCGCCGCTGTCCGGGCGCGAAAAGCCTGTGCCAGGTTGGTGCGTGACGCCCAGTAGATGAAGCCGACGACAATCGCGAAATTCAGAAAGACAAAGACCCAATAACCGGCCTCCGGGCTGATCCCGATTAGATGCGAGATCCAGACCACGGCCTTCGAGCGCTTGAATTGCGCATTTTCTTCGCCACCGGCCGCCTCCGACTCCGTCGCAAGTTCGCGGTCGGACGCCGTGTCGGGATTCGCAACCTGCGCGCTGTGCTGCGGCGCGGACTTCTCGCCCGCGGGCGCCTGCGTCTGGGCCACGCCCCTCACCGTGGTGACGGCCAGCAGCAAGCACAAAAGCGACGTTCTTATCGTTCGTATCAGGGAGCTCATAATTGCCCGCCTGGCGCCGGAGCCTCAGTCCTGCCGGCAGGCTGAAGCACCGCACGAATAATCTCCGCAGCCAGCCGTTCGGCTTCCGTTTGCAGTCCTTGCTTGGCCACCACAGCTTCTTCCTGAACCTGCTTCTTCGCTTGGTGAATCAGGGCGTCGGCGCGCTTTCGCGCTTCGGCAACGGCTTCGGCTCGCGCCGCCTGCGCCTGCTGCCGGCGGGTTTCCTGCGCCCGGAAAATTGCCAACTTCGCTTCCCGTAATTTGGCCTCGTATTCAAAGGTCTTCGACTCGGCCGCGGAGATATCGGCGCGCGCCTTTTCGATTGCGCCCTCGGTCCTGCTCCGGCGCTCGGCCAAGACCTTCTTCAGGGGCTTGTAAACCAGCGCGGTATACAGCCCATACAGCATCAGCAGGAGCAGTATCGTCGGAACTGCTCCAAGCAGTAATTCACCTACTTGCTTAAGGGTTTGTTCCATCCTGAAGTGAGTGCCTGTTCGGAAAGTGAAGGGCTGCTAGAACGTTAAAGAATTAACATCTTCCGCAGCCGGTGTCAAATTCACCCCTTTCAGGGCGAAGGCAAGGCGTATAGGGTAAATTACCTAGAAGAGCTGTTTAAGGTAAAATATCCGGTGCAAAACCCGTGGGAACACTCAAGTTTCCTTGACATCGCCTCCGACGGGGGTAGCATAGCTATATCACCTCCGATCCGCTTCCGGATCGAATGGGCTTGCAGACACGGAATTGTCACCGCTCCTTGTCGGCAGGCCCATTTTAATTTCGCAGCCGAGATTTACGATTGTTAGAGCAATTACTAAGTAGGTGTATCCGGAACTATCACCGCCGGGCTGAATGCCCGGCTCCTTTTCGGTATATACCTTCCGCGGAACCGGTCTAGATGGCTCACCACCAAGGATAGATGACAACGAGCAGCGTCGTGATAATGTGAACACCCTATTCAGTGCTCGCCAGTCTCACTCTTCAATCTGAAACTTCTTCAGCCGTCGCGCCAGCGACTCCGGTGCGTCTACGTCGAGGTCAACGGCTCCGTCCACGTACTGGCGGGAGAGTATGCGGGTCTTTCCCTCGAGCATGGCCAGCACCTTGCCTTCCGACTGCGGCACGCGGATGTGAATTCGACGCACCGGATCGCCCTGCAAGTGCCGGTCAAGCGCCTCCAGCAAACGGTCGAGGTTCATGCCGGTTTTGGCCGACACATGGACCGTGCGCTCATCGTCCACCAGCGCCTGGCGTTGATCGGCGGGCAGCAAGTCGATCTTGTTCACCACCAGCAGGCGAGGCGTCTGATCGCTTTCCAGTTCGCGCAGCACCGCCTCCACCTGCTGCATCTGTTCGGAGGCCGTCGGACTGCTGGCGTCGGCCACGTGCAGAATGAGCGCCGCCCGCTGCACCTCTTCCAGCGTGGCACGGAAAGCGGAGATCAGGGTGTGCGGCAGATTGCGAATGAATCCCACGGTGTCCGACAGCAGCGCCTGGCGCCGCGACGGCAGCGTAATCGAGCGCAGCGTCGGGTCCAGGGTGGCAAACATGCGCGCCGAGGCGAGCACGCCCGCGTTGGTGAGCGCATTGAACAGGGTGGACTTGCCAGCGTTGGTATATCCCACGAATGCCACCGTCGCCACCGGCACGCTCAACCGCCTCTGCCGTTGCTGCGAGCGTATGCGCCGCACTTCCTCCAATTGTTTTTTAACATGGCGTATGCGCCGGTAGATGCGGCGACGGTCGGTTTCCAGTTGGGTTTCACCCGGACCGCGGGTACCGATTCCGCCACCGAGTTGCGACATCTCCGCGCCTCGACCGGCGAGCCTCGGCAACAAGTACTCCAGTTGAGCCAGTTCCACCTGCAACTGGCCCTCGCGCGTGCGTGCGTGGCGGGCGAAGATGTCCAGGATGAGTTGCGTTCGATCGATGACCCGGCAGTCAAAGGCGCGTTCGAGATTGCGCTGCTGTGAGGGCGTTAGTTCGTGGTCGAATATGATCAGTTCCGCGGAAGCCATCTTGGCCGCCGCAGCCAGCTCTTCCAGTTTGCCGCTGCCGATCAGGGTTGCCGGGTCGGGACGGTCGCGGCGTTGCAGGAATTCACCGGCGATTTCCGCGTCCGCGCCGATTGCCAGTTCGCGCAACTCGTGCAGCGATTCCTCGGCGGTGAAGGGCACCAGATGCTCGCCCACGTTCTGCCGCGCCTGTAATGCCTGTTTGGCTTGGCGTGCCGTGGGAGGCACGGCACCCGGCTCGCGGCTGGAGGCTCCTGCCGCATCATCGGGCGGCGTAGGTCGCCCCTTCTCGGCGCGGCGCGCGCGGTGCTCGATGCCGACAAGGAAAACGCGCTCGGGCCCGGAACGCAGGGTCGAACGCGGATCCCCGGGCTTGGCCGGCCGCCGCAAGGGGTTGCTCTGCTCCGAACGGCTGAGAATAACCTATCCCTCCGATGAGGGCGAACCCGATCCGGCGGGCGCGGTGTTATTGGTACTTGGGGCTGGCGTTCCAGCAGCCGGAGCTGGGCGGAACTCCGCGCGATCGCTTACATGCGCACCACGAGCCATGACAACGGTCGAAATCGCATGCTTAAAAATAAGCTGCTCCTGGTTGTTGGTCTCCAGCACCACGGAATACTTGTCGAAGGAACGAATCCGCCCGGACAATTTGACGCCGCTCAGCAGGTAGATGGTAATGACAGACTTGTCCTTGCGCGCCGTATTGAGAAACGAGTCTTGTATGTTCTGCGCCGGCTTGTTATCCATTGATTACTTTCTCCTTTAGAGCCAAAAACCGCAAAACAACGAAAGCGAACCAAATCGATCAATCAAACAGCCACTGAAAAAAGACAGAATTTCCATCCGGGCCGCTTCACGGACACAACTACGATAAGTCGTCAGCCTTCCAAATTCAACTGGCGCCCGTGTGGTTGTTCGGTTAATTTTGCAACTCTCGTTCGCGCACCGGAGGACCGATGATGCAAGTTCCCGCCGCCTTAGCTTTCCTGGCTATCTCCGCCGATGCCAGCGCCAAACTTCAAATCGGATTACGGTTTGTTCATATTCCGGCCGGAATCCTCTGGGTTGGGCTGCTCTACTTCTTCACTCTGGTCAACCTGCGCTTCTTGCGCGAACTGGATACCCAAACCCGTCTGCTCCCACACCGCCGGAGATCCAGAAACTCATGCTCCTATCGGCGGTCACCGCCCGGACAAACTTCTGGCTTACCTTCCCGTTGCTGTTTTTCATGATCTCCGCCAGCCACTACGTTCTGTTCCTGGCGCACTGAGTTTGTCGGCGGTGGCCCACATTTGCCGCAGTTGGCGAATGTGGGGCTCGCAAAGAACGGGGAACAAGCAGCGGGTGCCCCATTCTAGTCGCCGCTTTTGCGACTAGGGTGGGGTTTTTCCGCCGGCCATTGCGGCATGGCACCGACTCCAGAATTGCTCTAGAATCGATAGCTCACCCGGCATTTGCCAACGAAAGCGGCAGTCATGGCCATGCGCGGTGCTTGCCGGCCAGGGGAGATCGGAACCTTCGTGAACGAACATTCTTCTCAAGCAACGGCGACAGATGCCGCCCCGCGGCAGACGGTGCCGCTACTCGATCTCAAGCGGCAGTATGCAACCATTCGCAGTGAAGTTCGCGAGGCCATCGACCGGGTTTGCGAGTCGCAGAGCCTGATTCTTGGCGACGAGGTTGCCGCGCTGGAGCGGGAAATCTCGGCGTTTCTCGGCGTCACTGACACGGTGGCCTGCGCCAGCGGCACGGATGCGCTGTGGCTGGCCATGGCTGCCGCCGGCGTTCGTCCCGGCGACCTGGTGCTGACCACGCCGTTCACCTTCTTCGCCTCGGCCAGTTCGATCGTGCGTTGCGGAGCCCGTCCGGTCTTTGCCGACATCGATCCGGAGACGTTCAACCTGGATTCTCGATCGGCGCGCCTGGCCATCGAGCGGTTGCGTCCCGCGGCGGTCAAGGCGATCATGCCGGTGCATCTTTTCGGCGAATGCGCCAACATGGACGTTTTCGAGCAAGTGGCTCAGGATTACAAGCTTTCGATTATCGAAGACGCCGCGCAAGCTTTCGGCGCCTCGTGGCGCAAGCGCAAGGCGGGAGCCTGGGGCGAGGCGGCAGCTTTCAGCTTCTATCCCACCAAGAACCTCAATGCCTTCGGCGATGCCGGCTGTGTCACCACCAGCGACCCGGAACTGGCCGGGCGCGTCCGCCGTCTGCGTAATCACGGCAGCTCACGCCGTTATCACCACCAGGAGATGGGCGGCAACAGCCGCATGGACGCCATCCAGGGGGCGGTGCTGCGCATCAAGTTGCGGCACCTTGAGGATTGGAATGCGCGGCGACGGGAAATCGCGGCTCGCTACGACCAACTCTTTTCCGCGGCTGCGCTTGCGGGTGCGCCGGGACGCCCGGTGCGCCCTCAGACCGTTTATCCCCAGGCGCAACATATCTACCACCAGTACGTGGTGCGGGTGCCGAAACGCGATGAACTGCGTGCGTTTTTGGCCGTTCGCGGCATCGCCAGCGAAATCTACTATCCGCTTCCGCTGCACCTGCAGGAAGCTTTTGCCTATCTGGGGTATGCACCCGGCTCGATGCCCGAGGCTGAAAGGGCTTGCCGCGAAGTTTTAGCCCTGCCGATCTTCCCCGAACTCCGCTCCGACGAGCAGCGACGAGTGGTGGATGCCATCGCCGAGTTTTTTTCCTGAGACGCCAAGGCGATGTTTCAGAAATGCCCCGCATAACTAAACACACTTCATGAGTGTCATCCTGACTTCATAAAGTGTCATCCTGAGCGCAGCGAAGGATCTGCTTTTCTCGCACCTGAAAAAAAGCAGATTCTTCGCTCCCTGCGGTCGCTCAGAATGACACTCCTTAACATTTATTGCACGAACTTCTGGGCACTACCCTGGGTCGGCAGTCCCTACGCCACTCTGATTATGCCGCCGGCTTCCGCTTGCGGGCTCTCCGGTTTCAGCCCGGCGGCCTCTTGCACAGTCGCCTCGGAGCGCGTGGAAAGATGTTCGGCATAGCGGCGGTAGCGTTGGAAATCGCGCCATAGCAGCGGCTCGTCGAAGCTTCCCGCACTGGCCAGAGCGGCCATTTTGCACCAGCCCAGCCGGAAGGAGACATAAGCTCTCAGGTAAGGCGGCAGGCGTCTGCGCGCATCGTCTCCGCTGAGGCGGCGATACTCCTCCAGAAAATACTCCGCTTCAGGGCCTGTCAGCTTCCACTCGACGATGGTCCCTGCCAGATCCCATGCGATGTCGCACGGGCCGGGAAAGAAATGGTCGTCGCCGTGGGCTGCGCCGTCGAGTTTAAGTAATCGGCCATCGCCGAGTTCCAGCCATTCGTGTGGCATCATGTGGGCGTCGCAGAAGACCCTGTGTTCGACCTCAACCGGGGCAAAACCCGGTGAGTCGCCAGATTCCCCAAACTCCAACGACCAGTTCCAGGGCGCCATCTCGTTGATCGCCGAAGGCTGCGAATCGTCGGCCTTGAACTCTCGCTGGCGGAAGGCGCAATAGCCTGCCAAATGCCGTAATCTCCCCGAAAGATCGTGCGGCTTCAGCCCTCGGCCCCGGCTCACCCGGTAAATGCCAAACCCTGATTCATTGCCCAGATACGCCGGTCCCAGGCCGGCCGCCGCCAGCGCGCAAGCCCGCTTTCCGATATCGCCGCCGAAGTGTCCGAAGCCTTCGAACTTGTAGAAGAGTCCGCGGTCGGCGGAGAGAAATTTCGCCATTTCCAGTTGCGTCCAGCAGGCAGGCGGATCGCTCAAATCGGCCAGGAATTCCTGCCGCCACACACCGCCTCCGATGGCTATCGCGGCGCCTTCCGGACAATAGGGGTGCGATGCCATGCAGATGAAGCGGAAGCGGCTCCAGCGCTCGACCGCATTCGGGGAACGCAGTTGAGCGATATCGGGCTGGCGGCTCCCGATCAGAAGAATTTTTTCCTGCGGCACCCCGACTGAGACGAGCCCTTCGGCAACCGCCAGAAACGACGATCCGCTCAGCCCCGGGCCCTCGTCGATCACCATGAACTCGGCGCCGTGGTGAGCCTCGATCCACGCCATCTGCTGCCTGTCCAGCGTGAGTTTGCGGTCATAAGGGTGGCCGGTTGGGCGGACCGTGGTGCGGTCGGCGGCGTATCCGCGCTGTGTGAGCGCTGCCTTCAGCACGGCGCTCAAGGTGGCCCCAATGCTGCGAATCCCCAGCACCGCCACTGGCACGTCCGGTGCAAAACCGGCGCCTGCCGCCGGCCCGGACAAGACATCTCGCAGCAGGTCCACAATCTTCAGCGGGTGCAGCGCGTAGTAGGCAAAGCCCTCGTGAACACTGAGGTGCAACTGCGCCGGAGGCGCCAAAGACTCCAGTTGCGCCAGCAATTGCCGGATGGAATCTTCGCCGCTGGACGCGTCTCGCGCGGCCGGGGCCCACGGCGAGTCCTGCTCGCTGGGGTGATTGATCGCCGTACGCACCAGCATGCCGGCTACGGCATCGCTGATGGCCGCCGCGCGCGCTGCCAGCTCGGAGCCGGCATCAGTGAGCGCGCATTCCAACTCACCGGCGGCAACCAACGCATCCAGCAGCCGATCCGGTGAAAGGCTGGGCCCCCGTTCGAGGGCCGCCAGCGCGGCGCGCAGCTCAGAGACAAGTCTCTGCCCCGGAACAATCCTCCGCCCGTCCCGGAAGACGTACATGTTCCAACCTGAATTGTCCATAGAGCTCAGGCGGCAGCGCGCTTCTTGGTTCCTCGCGGGGAACGGGAGACGTCGCCTTCCTTGTCGATGAAGTACAGATACTGGTTGTCGCGCTCGACCGCGTTCGGCACCAGTATCTGGGTATCGCCTTGGCCCGACTTGGGCTTCTGGCAGACGTTTCCATTGCCGTCGATAAAGTAAAGAAAGCTCTTGTAATCCCTTTGGAGATGCAGCTCCTTAACCTTTTCCGCCATTGCGAAGCCCTCCCGCTCGATTGGATTCCAGATAGTGCCGGGCGGATGGCCGGGGTGGGAACCCTGGCCAGCTCAGGGGGTGAGTGTCATCCTGAGCGCCGGGGTCCCCGGCGACGGCCGCTTTTGCCGTTGCTGGGGTGAAGCAGCGAAGGATCTGCTTTTCTCACCCCTCAACTCAAAAGCAGATTCTTCGCTCCATGCTGTGGAGGGATTCCGAGTTCCTTCGCTTTGCTCAGGATTTCGGCAGGCGGCTCAGACGCCGCCTCAACGCCTCAACTTCGCTCCCTTTGGTCGCTCAGAATGACACCCTAAGGATTTGTTGCAGAACTTCCGGGACACTACTCTACGGAGAATGGCGGTGATGGCCTGGCGCGGCGGCCTTCTTCTTGTGTTCCCTATGGATCTGGGCGAGTTTCTGAGTCTCTTCCCCGGGGGCAAGCACGCGCCGCACCAGTGTACCGGCAAGCCTGTAGGTGTGAGCGCTCGCTTCGCCGCCCTCGTTTTGCAGCTTCAAGGTAAAGATCGGCTGCGTTCCTTCCTTGTCGAAGTTCTGAGTACCCACGCTCGCCGGCAAAAATCCCATAATGTTACGTTCGCGATAGGCGGTTTCGTAGCGATGCCGGCGCAGGCTCCAGGTAAATACCCGGAAGGAGTTGAAGTCAAACGGCATGCCGTCTTTGGGCTCGGTCATGAGCACAAGGTACTGCGGCACGTCCTTGTCTTGGTCGCGCAGGCGGTTGAGAACGAAGCAGGCCTGGATTCGCTGGCCTTCGGCATATTGCGCGACCTCCATCGGCACATCGATGTCGATCATTCTGGCCAGCACCCATCCCACCCGCCCCTGTTTGTCGCGCACCAGCCACCAGTCATCCATCGGCTTGGCTTCGGCGGGCTTGCCGTCGGCCGGCGCCGCTTGCGGAACACTGGCGTTGACCACCTGCGGCGGGTTTGCATCCCGTACCGTGGCGGGTGGCGTGGCCGAAGCACCCTTGCCGTTCACCGCCGGTTTGGAGCCTGGCTTTCGCGGCTCGGGTTTGGATTGGTTGGATACGCTGAAGCCCTTGGGCGCGCCCGGCGTCTGCTTTTCCGCGGTAGCCCGTTTCAGAATGTCGACCTTCTCTCCTTCGGCCAGTTGATAGAGCTTTTCCGCGTCACGCGTCGGAATCAGATGCATGTTCAGTTCGGCTCGCGTCGCGCCTTTTGCCTGGGCCGGCGTCGTGCCATTCTCTTTGGCGAGCTTTGCGAAGCCGTCGAAGACGTCCTGGCCGGCAAGATAGCGCTGCTCGATCCAACCTTCCTGGTTGCCGGCGGTCCGCACCTTCACAAAACGCTTTTGCCGTTCCAGAATCTCCACCTTCTGCCCGTTGGTAACCGTTCCAACTTTGTTGTAGAGCGCGGCCAAACGGTCGCGCAGCACAGCCTGGGGAACCGCGACGTAGGCGATCTCGTTCGACCGCAATGAACCACGTTTGCAGCCGGCTGAAAACAGCGCGAGCGCAAGCAGCCACCCGCACAGGCACACGACGGCGATGTTGGGAAGAGATCTTCTGGACTTCTTAAGCACGAGAGATGATTCCGTAGAAATTGTAGTGCAGAGCGCTCCGGCATACCACAGCAAAAGCCGGGACCGTAGTCGAAGTGAACGCCAATGTTTACTGTGGTTTCTCAAGAGACATAACTTAGGATGTCATGCTGAGCGTAGCGAAGCATCCTAGGGAACTGACCCACTCCTCGCCGCTCTGGACTTTTTGATGAAATCCTTCGGCTGCGCCTCAGCCCCACGCCGTGTTGGGATTCTTCGCTCCCTGTGGTCGCTCAGAATGACACCCTAAACAATTACAAGTAGCTGCCAGCGCTGACAAGCCGCTGCCGATACGCTGCCATCCGCTTCCGCCTCAAATAACGGTAATTGTCTGTGAAGTCGCAGTGAGTGTCGAGTTGCCGTTGGTCGTGACAGTCGCAGTGATCGTCGCCGTCGTTCCGGCTGTGGCGGTCAAAAACGTAAAAACCGCGCTGTTGCCGCTGCCGCTGATGGTCGCGCCCGAAGGGGTAGTCCACGTAACAAAGTTAGCTGGAATCGTGATCCCGCTGTCCGTGACGACTGTCGCGTTTACGGTTCCCGGTGGTGTCACAGTCGTGGTCGACAGATTTATGGTGATACTGCTGATTGTGCCGGTAATGACATCGATCGGAACCGTCGCGCTCTGCCCGCCGGAAGTGGCCGTCACTGTTGCTGTATTGCCAGCCCCGGTCACAGGCGTGACTATCGTGGACGACCCGGTGGTGGGGCTGATGGTAATTTCCGCGCCCGTGGTATCGGAAGTCGTCCAGGCCGGCGAGATAGTGGAGCTGTTGCCGTTGACTAGTAGACCGCTGGCGGAAATTGTCAGAGTCCCGGCGCCACTCGCGGAGCTAAGAACCGCCGTAGCTGGACTAACCGTAATGCTGGCCAGCGAAGTCGGCGAGACGAAAAAACCATTGCAGCCAATCATCAATCCCGCAACAGCAACCAAGCTGATTAGAGCGAGAAATGCCGTGCCCGTTCTAGACATAGCTCCCCCTGAACACACCTTTTCATCTTAGTAGAAACCCAGGCATTCTGAATAGGTTTCGCCAGGCACCGGATTTCTCAAGTTTTAAAAGATTCTTCATGGCTTGAAGTGTCAGCCATAGCTTGGAGCGTCAGGCGCTGAACGCAGCCGAAGCAGATTCCGGGCTGTCATTCTGAGCGCAGCGAAGAATCCCGGCACAGCATGGGGCTGAGGTGCAGCCGACGGATTTATCGAAAAGCTCACAGCGGCGCTGGTAGGACAAAGTTTCCTCGGGATGTTTCGCTGCGCTCAACATGACAGCCGGGGGTGACCCACATTTGCGTAGCGGAAGGCGGAGCTAATGTGGGGTCGTTGCCTCAGCCCCACGCCGCCCTAGTTGATCTGATCGGGCTTGGCTCGCTGGATACGTTCGTCGATCGGCTTGCGCCCGGCGTAACCTTCTTCGAGGCCATGCCAGTGAGTGATTGCGGTCTCACCCAGCTTCCAGCACAGAAGAACGATTTCGCCGCTTTCCACCTTGCAGGGGAAGTCCAGTAATCCCATCTCAAGGTCCTTCACCTGCACGCCGATGGCATTGATTTCGGCAATCGCGTCCTTCGCCTTGCGCAGAGCCTTGTCGCGCTCGGCGCCGCGGCGAGCCCATAGCTTGACGTTGAGCAGCGTGCCGCCATCCAGGAAAACTCGCTCCTGCACGTGCTGCAATTCGGCTTCGATCCCCTCGATCTTCTGTTTCGACTCGATCGAAGCGCGCAGCAGCGACTCCAGAACCGGCAGCATCGCCTGCGCCTCGTGTAAGGAAAAAGTGCGCATGTCTCGCATCCACGCTTATTCTACGCGAAGCGTCATTCCGAATGCATTCAGTGGATCTCAAGCATGCGGTCGACAGCATAGCCTTAAGCTGTTCGAAACCCGTTTATAGCCCCGCCGTTCAGTGGATCTCCAACATGCGGTCCAGCGCGACACGCGCCCAATGCTTCACCTGCGGATTCACCTTGATCTGGTTGACCACGACGCCGTCGACGAGGCTCTCCAACGCCCAGCACAAGTGCTGCGGTGAGATGCGATACATGGTGGTGCACAGGCAACCAGCATCGTCGAGCGTAATGATCGGCTTCTCCGGATGCTGTTTGGCCAGCCGGTTTACCAGGTGAATCTCGGTTCCAATTGCGAAACGGGTTCCGGCAGGCGATTCCTCCACCAGCTTGCGCAGCTTTTCGGTCGATCCGATGTCGTCGGCCTTCTGACAGACCTCCCATCGGCACTCGGGATGAACAATCACGCGGATACCCGGATAAGCGGTGCGCACGCGCTCCACGTGCTCCGGCAAAAAGCGCTGATGCACCGAGCAGTGTCCCTTCCAGAGAATGATGCGGGCGGCACGCAGACGCTCCGGGGTTTGCCCGCCCATCGGCATGAAGGGGTCCCACACCACCATCTCGTTGAGCGGAATGCCCATCGCGTAGCCGGTGTTCCGTCCCAGATGCTGATCGGGCAGGAAAAACACCTTGGGATTGCGCGCCAGTCCCCAGCGTAGCGCCGAGGCTGCATTCGCCGAGGTGCAGACGGCGCCGCCGCGCTCTCCGCAGAAAGCCTTGATGGCCGCCGCCGAGTTAATGTACGTCATCGGCGACAGTCCTTTGCCGTCGTCCGCGGTAATGCCGAGCGCTACCAACTGCTCCCAGCAGTCTTCCACCTGCGAGATTTCAGCCATGTCGGCCATCGAGCAGCCGGCGTTGAGATCGGGCAGGATCACGGACTGGTCGGGACGCCCGAGGATGTCGGCGCTTTCGGCCATGAAGTGCACGCCGCAAAACACGATGTAAGCGCCCTTCGCCGCCGCGGCCTGCTGTGAGAGTTTGTAGGAGTCACCCTGAAAATCCGCGAAACGGATCACTTCGTCGCGCTGGTAGTGATGCCCGAGGATGACGCATTCTTCTCCCAGCGCTTGCCTGGCAGCCGCAATACGGGCGTCCATCGAGAGATCAGGAAGTACCAGATAGTTGTCGAGAGAACAGCTTTGATTCGCAGAAATAGCCGTAGCCACAGTTTTTCTCGCCTTCAGTTCCGCAAAGCGGCGGAACGGGGATGTTGAAAGCTTCCGTTGGCTTCAGCGGGTGCACTGCCGTGATGGGAAGCCCACCGAGCCCCACCCGCGGGGTTGTTGAAGCCAGGGGATAGTTCAGCTCTAATGATGCACGAACCCGCGGGTTCGTTGCAACTTTCATAAGCAAGTGGCTTGGTGCCCCATATCTGCCCGCTTTTGGCAGATGTGGGAGTTGTGCGACGGTGCCCCATATCTGCCCGTTTTTGGCAGATGTGGGAATTAGGACCAGTGTCGCGGTACCTTGTCCTCCGACCTTCGACGGTGCCCCATATCTGCCCGCTTTTGGCAGATGTGGGAGTTGTGCCACCCTTACCCTCCGATAT
>Ga0187888_1002291_pt1 | contig 16638 bp, 9 predicted proteins | sample June2016WEW_7_40_FD_132987 | JGI IMG/M metagenome (GOLD analysis project Ga0187888, IMG submission 132987) | Peatland microbial communities from SPRUCE experiment site at the Marcell Experimental Forest, Minnesota, USA - June2016WEW_7_40 | ecosystem: Environmental > Terrestrial > Soil > Wetlands... | reverse complement strand
CACTCCGAAACGGAAGGCAGCCTTCCTTGCTTCGTCCGATGCCGAACGATAGCCGAGCAGAAACTGGCTGGCCCCTTCTGCGTTCAGGATGAAGTCGGCCGGGTCGAGCAGGTCGAGGCCATCGAACAGCGGCGAGGAGGCGACTTTCCGCACTCAGTTCAAATGCTCAGGGATGGCGGCTGCCAGATGACCGATCGTCGCCGGGCGATCCGGCCACGGGAACGGCGATGGCTTGATGCCGGTCAGCAGGTATTCAACCAGCTCGCTCACGGGGCGGATGGCGTTGCCGAACGGGAGCGGCTCGGCGCCTCGAAAGAAGAGGCCGTGCTCCACATCGCCCTGCAAAGCCGCGGCAAGGTGGACTGCGATGCAGAACTGGCCCGCCCGCGGGTTGCCGTCGCGCAGCCCGCACTGGATCAAGCAGTCCGACCCGAGCACGCAGTCACGGCTGCCGTGGGCCTTCTGCTGCAGCTCATCGGCCCGGTCGAGGTATCGAGCGAGCCAGGGGGTACGCACCGCGCGGGCCGGCAGCCCGGCATCGCTCATGAACGTCACGATGTCGTCGGGAGTCGCGTCGGCCAGCACTTTCTTGAAGTTCGGGTGCGCGTCGCCTTCCTCCGTCACGGCGAACGGCGTGCCGATCTGCGCGGCACTGGCGCCCAGTGCCAGGACCTCCTTGAACTTCTCGTGGCTGTTGATCCCGCCCGCGACGATGAGCGGAATGCAGCGGGGGTCGATCCCCATCGTGCGGAAGAGCTCGAGCGCGCCGGGAATCACCGTCTCGAAATCGAATCGGGGCTCGTCCAGGTCTTCGAGCCGGGTGGCGCCCAGGTGGCCACCGGCGAAGAATGGGTGCTCAATCACGATCGCGTCGGGCAGGCGGTCCTTGCGAGCCCACTTCTTCACCACGACGTTGATCCCGCGAACATCGGAGAGGATCGGGATCAGCGCCACGTCCGGGTAGCCGGCGGTAAGGTCGGGCAGGTCCAGGGGCAGACCGGCTCCCATGACGATGGCCCCGGCGCCGCTCTCGCAGGCCTGACGGACGAATGCGGCGTATTGCGACACGGCACGCATGACGTTGACGGCGATCATTCCCTGGCCCTGCGCGATCTCCCGGGCCGCCCGGATCTCCCGGTCCAGGGCGATCAGGTTCGCCTCGTTGATCACCGCCTTGTTCCGACCTCGGCCCGACCATTCCATGAGGTCAGGGTGGTGTCGGCGGAGGTCCACGCTGGCGATCGTGCCAACAGCCCCCAGGCGTGCCACGTTGCCGGCCAGCCGGTGGGCCGAGATGCCCACCCCCATGCCGCCCTGGACGATCGGAACCAGCGATTTGCCTTTAATATGCAAGGGAGGATAGCTCGGACACTGCATGGAGAGGCTCCTGTTGGGTGAATCAGGCGGTGAGCCGGCGGGGAAGAGACTCGTCATCCCGAAGCCGCGTCGCTCGGTGGATCGTCGTTCTCCATTTCCAGTCCCAGTGCCGGGCCCAGCGGGCGGGCGCGATTCGTCCGTGCCCTGGACGGCCCCGAACGCTTCATAGCCTATTATGGCACGAGCGGCAGCCACTCGGAACCATCTACCAGCATCTCTTCAATCGGACAGCCTTCCATCCCCCTCTCGCATCGGGCCGGCAGAATTCCTTACCCAGAGCGGGCATGGGCCGTCGCTGGGCTTGGCAGTCCTCTTCGCGCCGTGATACGATTGCCTATCATAACGTCGTTGAGCGTCGGGCCTAACAGTCAGGCGAGGGAACGTCGCACCGCGGCTCGAGTCGCCGGTCTCGTTGTCGATGCGGCCGAGATTCTGGCGACGAGTGTCGCGCGGTCGGAGAGGTTCGAACTAACTTTGGAGGAGATGTGATCATGGTCGGGTCATTGCGATGGCTTGGTGCTGCCCTCTCAGGCCTGTCTCTGATTACCGGAACCGGCGTGGTCGGCGGGACTGTGGCGGCTTTATCGCCTGATCCCATCGCCGACTCGCCATCAGTCCAGGACGAACCCTCCGGGGCACAGGAACCGGCGGAAGCCGCGGTCAAGGCTGCACCCGGCACGACCCAACCGGCCGAGGCTCCCGGGCCGAAACCCGACGTGGCCTCTGTCTTCTCGCAACCGGGTGACGATCCTCCGCGGCCGTTTGTGCCGCTTCATCCCAGCACCGTCGATGATCGCCAGCAAACCGAGGCGATGCGGCTTTACGCGGCAGCGCGTGGTCTTGAGGATCGAGGCTCCTTCAACGAAGCCGTGGCCCTCTTCCGGCAAGCCCAGAAACTCGATCCCGATTCGGTCGCCATCGCCAGGCGGTTGAGCCGGATCTACTTGGGTGCGCTGGGGCGTCCCGAGCTGGCCGTCGAGTTCGGCAAGAAGGTTCTGGCCATCGAGCCGGGCGACACCGATACACTCAGCCGGCTCGTCGAATTCTACAATCGCAAGAACGACACGGTCGGTTGCCAGAGCGTGCTCAAGGAAGTTCTGGCCAACCCCAAGCTCGACGCCCACTCGCCGGGGCGCCTGCTGGCCCAGTTCGAGCTGGGCAAGCTGTACTCGGAGAAGCTCAACCAGGTCGACAACGCGGCCAAGGCATACGCCGAGGTGATGGCGGGGCTCGATGACAAGACCGCCAACAGGCTTTCGCCCGCGGATCTCGCCCGGATCCTCGGCAATGAGCCGGCCACGGCCTACCTGAACTTCGGCATGGTCTTCCTGGAGGCCAAGCAGAACGACCTGGCCGTCAAGGCCTTCGAACGCGGCCTGGTCTATGACGAGGAGAATCCGCAAATTCCCTTGCAACTGGCGGAGACGCTGCTCAAGCAAGGTAAAGGACAGCAAGCCCTCGCGCTGGTGGAACACTACATCAAGCGGCAGCCCCAGGCGCTTGAGGCTTACGAGCTCATGACCAAGGTGCTGACCGCCTTGAAGCGGGAAGTTGAGATCACTCCCCGGCTCGAGGACGCCGCGCGGCGAGACTCCAAGAACGTCCCCCTGCAGTATGTGCTGGCCGACCGCTATCGCGAGACCGGCCAGGTCGAGAAGGCCGACGCGCTTTACAAGTCGCTGCTGACCACGCAGCCCACCCCCCAGACCTACCGCGCGCTGGCCGCATCGCTGCTCAAACGAAAGAAGCCCGGCGACCTGCTCAAGGTGATCTGCGAGGCGATGCTCCGCCCCAACGGGCTGGAGGCGATTACATCGCAACTCCAGGCGGCTGCCGCCGACGACGCACTGGCCGAGGCGATGCTCGACGCCGGCCTGCAGCAGCTTCAGGCCAATCCCCCGACGCTTCCCAAATCGGCCTTTAATGTGCTGAGCTTCATCGCCAATCCCGAACGCGGATCCAACAAGACGGGGCGGCTTCAGCGTCTGATCAAATTGCAGCGCTTGATGCTGGAGCAGACTCCCGGCCCTCAGGTCTACAGGGATATCGTCGACACTCTCCACCGCCTGGATCAGAATGCGGAAGCAGCCGCCACGCTCCAGCAGCTGATCGACAAGTACCCCGACCAAAGGAACGTTCGTTCCCTGGGACTGCTCGCGGAGCTGGAGCGGCGGGCCGGTCATACCGAGGCGGCGCTGGCCGCGGCGTCGCAGGCTGCCCAGCTCGACGCCAATGACGCCCAGATTCAGGTCATGCTGGCCGATCTACTGGGCGACACGGGCAAGGTCGACCAGGCGCTCGAGATCCTCAACAAGGTCATCAAGAACGAGCCCGACAACGCCGGCTACAAGTTTGTGCTGGGGGGCATGTTGACCAAGTTCGGACGCAACGACGAGGCCGTCAAGGTTTTTCAGGACATTATCAAGCGGTTTTCCAGCAACGACGAGGTGGTCAAGCTCGCGCACTCCAATCTCTCGAGCATTTACGTGAACCAAGGTGATTACGCCAAGGGAGAGGCCGAGCTCGAGATCCTCTTTCAAAAGACCCCGGATGACCCGGGGGTCAATAACGACCTCGGATACCTCTACGCGGATCAGGGGAAGAACCTGGAGAAGGCCGAATCGATGATTCGCAAGGCCGTCCAGGAGGAGCCCGACAAACCCGCGTACCTCGATAGCCTGGGGTGGGTGCTGTTCAAGCGCGGCAAGGCCAAGGAGTCGCTCGAGCCCCTCATGAAAGCGGTCGAGATTCAGAAGCTCGAAGAAAAGAAGGGCATTGCGCCTCCGGACGCGACCATTCGCGAGCATCTTGGCGACGTTTATCTCCACCTCCAGGAGGTCGGCAGAGCCAGGCAGATCTGGGAGGAAGCCGAGCAGATCGCGGCCAAAGCCATCCCCGCCGACAAGCGGCTGCCGGAAATTCGCAAGAAGCTCACGTCGCTCAAGGCCCTGGGCCCCATGCCCAAGACGTCGTCGAACAGGACGCCCTGAGCGAATCGAAGCAAAACGGGGCGCCGCTCTCCAGTTCATTGCCAGTCGCAGGAATCTCTCGAGGAGCTTTGATAGAGATGTCAGGACATTCCCATTCGGCCAACATTGCCCATCGCAAGGGCCTTGTTGATGCCAAGCGAGGCCAGTTGTTCAGCAAGCTCTGCCGAGCCATCTATGTGGCCGCGCGCGTCGGGGGAGGAGACCCCAATGCGAACATCCGGCTCAGATATGCAATCGACAAGGCGCGGTCGGTCAGTTGCCCCAAGGACAATATCGAGCGCTCCATCAAGAAGGCCACCGGCGAGCTGGGCGGCGAGAATTTCGAGGAAGTGGTCTACGAAGGCTATGGTCCGGGCGGCGTGGCCGTGCTCTGCGAGGCCCTGACCGACAATCGCAACCGCACCGCCGGCGAGCTGCGCCGGGTGTTCGAGGCGGCCGGTGGAAACCTTGGTGGCAGCGGCTGCGTCAGTTATCTGTTCAATTACAAGGGCCTGTTCATCGTTGCCCCCAAGCACGTTACCGAAGACCAGTTGATGGAAGTCGCTCTCGAGGCCGGGGCCGATGACGTCGAGCTGGTGGAAGGCTATTTCGAGGTCACCTGCGACCCCAAGGTTTTCGAGGTCGTCCGCAAGGCCCTCGAGGATCACAAGATCCCCACCGAAAGCGCCGAGACCAGCTACATCCCGACCACCTACGTCGATCTCGATGCCGAGAGCGGTAAGAAAATGATCAAGCTCAAGGATAGTCTCGACGAGAATGACGATGTCCAGAATGTTTATGCCAACGACAATCTGCCCGAGGAGATCCTGGCGGGATGAAGCTGGGCAGAGAGTGGCTCGCAACTAACCACTCCATCCTGAGGATTCACAGTTCGATGGCGACCACTCCTTTCGTGAAGTCGGAACGGCTCCAGAAGCTTCCCCCCTATCTCTTCGCCGAGATTGACAAGAAGAAAAAAGCCGCCATTGCCGCGGGTCGCGACATCATCAATCTGGGGGTGGGCGATCCTGACCGGCCCACTCCCACTCCGATCATCCGGAGCCTTCAGCACAACGTCGAGAACCCGGCGTATCACCAGTACGCCCTCGACCAGGGCGCTCCGGAGCTGCGGCGGTCGATCTCAGCGTTCTGCAAAGTGCGTTATGGGATCGACCTCGACCCTGATGCCGAGATCCTCCCCTTGATCGGGTCGAAGGAAGGGATCGCCCATTTCCCCCTCGCGGTCCTGAACCCGAGTGAGATCAGCCTGGTGCCCGACCCGTGCTACCCCGTTTATCGGTCGAGCAGCATGTTCGCCGGAGCCGACGTCTACACGATGCCTCTGGAACGATCGCTTGGCTTCCGCCCCGACCTGGAGGCGATCCCCGGCGATGTCTATTCGCTGGCCAGGCTCATGTTCCTCAATTATCCCAACAACCCGACCGGGGGAACGGCCGACCTGGCCTACTACGAGCGGGTCGTCAACCTGGCCCGCGCGCACAGCTTCGTGGTGGCCCAGGATGCCGCCTACAACGAGATGTATTTCGAGCATCCCGTCCCCAGCATTCTGCAGATCCCCGGCGCCAAGGACGTCGCGATCGAGTTCCATAGTCTTTCCAAGACCTTCAACATGACCGGCTGGCGCGTCGGCTTCGCGATCGGCGGGGCGCCCATGATCGCCGCCTTGGGGCAGGTCAAGGCCAACACCGATTCGGGCATCTTCACGGCCATCCAGTTCGCCGCGAAGACGGCCCTCGACGAGTACGCCACGCTGACCCCGCCGATCCGCGCCCTTTACAAGGACCGCCGCGACGCCTTCGTCGGGGCGCTCCAGAAGCTCGGCTGGGACGTGCCCACTCCCGAGGCGACCTTTTACGTTTGGATTCCCTGCCCCAAAGGCTACACATCGACACAACTCTGCGCGCGATTGCTGGACGAGGCGAATGTCGTGACCACCCCCGGCCTGGGCTTCGGCCGGACCGCCGATGGCTACATCCGCGTCGCGCTCACGGTGGATACCCCTAGACTGCTCGAGGGCGTCGATCGCATCGGCAAGCTCACCTTGTGAGGCCCTCTGGCCCGAGGCCCGGATGGCGAGGCTTGCGCACATTGGCCTGGGATCGAACCTGGGGGACCGCAAGGCCATTCTCGATGGGGTTGTCGCGCAATTGCGGCAGACGCCGGAGCTGCTTGTCCGATCGGTGAGCACGTACCACGAGACCAAGCCGGTAGGCGGACCCGCCGGCCAGGGACCATTCCTGAACGCTGCCGCGGCCCTGGAGACGACGCTGGAACCGATCGCGCTCTTGCACCGGCTCCAGGAGATCGAGGCTGACGCGGGAAGAGTCCGAACCGTCCGCTGGGGCGAGCGAACCCTCGACCTCGACGTGCTGCTCTTTGGTGATGAGATCATTGACAGGCCGGATCTGAGCGTGCCTCATCCGCGGATGGGAGTGAGGAGGTTCGTCCTGGTGCCGCTCGAGGAAATCGCGTCCGCTGCCCGGGATCCGCTGACCGGCCGGTCGATCTCCGAGTTGCGGGCTAACCTCGACCGGCGTCCGAGCTACCTCGCTCTCGAGGGGTGGTGGAGCGCGCCGGAAAAGCGCGCCGCTCTCGAGCGGCTCGTTGTCGAGCTGAATACCGGCTGCTGGAGCCAGCGCGACCTTGAAGAGCTTGCCCCTCAGATCCGTTCGCTCAGCGAATCGAGTCGGAAACCGTTCGGCCTGCTGGAGGTGACTCTTGGATTTCTGGAGGCTCGGAAGTTGTCGTCGTTGGGCGATCAATGGATCGTCACCGACTTCACGGTAGCAGACCTCGTCTGGGCCGCCAAGGCGCGCTGGGGACCGACCTCCAGGGCCGGGCCGGGTTCGCTTGTCAGCCGGCTCGTAACCCAGGAGGTGGAGCTGATCGAGCCGACTTTCATCGTCGACGGCAAACGACCGGCCGGCGATAGGCCCGAGGTGGGAGCACTCCTCCGATCAACGCCACGACTCAGGCTTGAGTCAGGAGGCCTTGACCAGCAGGTCTCTGAGATACTGACGGCGTGCGCCGCGACCCGAACGTGAATGGGCTCGAGGGTCTCCTCGTCCTTGCTTCGCTGTGCTACGCTTTTATGATTCCTTCATGAACAGCCGGCCTTGCCGGCCGGAACGCCGCAAGTAGGCTCAAGGGCATGGCCAAGAAAGACGCATCAAAATCGTCCTCCAAAGGCAAAGCACAGGCCGACGATTCGGGCATCAAGACCGTTGCCCGGAATCGCAAGGCCCGGCACGAGTACGAGTTGCTCGAGAAGGTCGAAGCAGGGCTGGTTCTGACCGGCACCGAGGTCAAGAGCCTGCGCAACGGTAAGGCCAACCTCGAAGACGCGTACGCCGAGATCGATAACGGCGAGGTCTGGTTGCTCGGGTGTGACATTCCCGAATACCTCCAGGCCAACCGCATGAATCACGTTCCCAAGCGGCGTCGCAAGCTCCTGCTCCACCGCCGGGAGATTGCCAAGCTGGACTCCAAGTCGGGGGAGAAGGGTCTGACGCTAGTTCCGCTGTCGATCTATTTCAAGAAGGGGATCGCCAAGGTTGAGCTCTTTGTTGCTCGCGGCCGAAAGACCTATGACAAGCGCGAAGCGATCAAGAAGCAAGACGCCAAGCGCGACATCGACCGGGCCACGCGCCGGCGGTAAATCTGGAGGAATCTTGAGATCGTGGCGTGAAAAACGGCGGATGTTGCCGTAGAATAAGAATGACTCGTCTGCATCCTTGACCATTCGGGGGCGAACCAGGATCGACCGGATGACCGAGGTGAACGGCGGCGTGCCGAGGTTGGTCAGCAGGCCTCGTAAAAAGCCGACCGAAACTTAACTGCCAACACCTTTGGTGCGCAGTACCGTCTCGCTGCCTAAACCACAGCAACGGCCTCGCGCCGGGTCTTCTCCCGAGAGATCCGGCCGGGGACGACAATTCGGGATCGCCTGAGCCTAACCTCTTGTTGCGGCTTGGGTTAAATTCATGACAGGATAAGCCGAAGGAGACCCTGCCGACCGGGGCTCCAAGGCCGACAATCAAACGATCGGCTACGCACGTAGATGCTCTCACTGACGCTTCTCGGGACGCGGGTGCAATTCCCGCCGCCTCCACTACTTACGTCAACTGCCAGATCCTGACTGGCACTGACACAACACGACGAAACCCCTTCTCCGGAAGGGGTTTTTCGTTTTCCGGCTCATCCTCGCAGTCGCCCTCACTGTCACCCGCTGAAACCTCCTGACCCAAGACACCGCCCGAAACCCGGCCAACACCCGTCCAATCAGCATCTGAGCAACCTTTTGTCAATGGCAGCCCGGCCAGAGTGTCGGCCTGATCCTGAAGGCCGATGTGGGTGTATTTCATCGTCATTCGAAGTCGGCGTGCCGGTGTCAGTATCCTCGCACGCGGGGCGGTTCTCATTGAATGAGCGGAAAATTCCTGTTATCTCTGCTCCATGGGAATCAGGCAGGGATGGCATCGGCTTATAGGCCATGTCCAAGCGGCGGCAGGGTCGCTAAGGAGGAAGCTCAGACCTCCTGATCTGCGGGATTTTGATGTGGAGCCAAGTTCGGCGTTTCGGCCTCGCCGGCGATCGAGTAGACAAGTCGCAGGTTGGTGCCCGGATAGGGGAACTCGGCCGCGTTGAGATGCTCCAACAAATGTGCGATTGCGCGGTTGGACCGCGGGTTCGACCCGAATTCGAGATCGTGAAGGTGAACCGGCTTGCGTCGCGTAGCTTGGGGTTCTCGCGGGTGCCCGTTTCAGTGCGACTTTGTGTCGCCGGCAGTCCGTACTTGCTGTCGCAACGATTCGATCGACAAGCCGTCCATCTCCTGGACGAGCTCGCGAGCCATCACTTCAAGTTGCTCAACCAGGGGCCGGCATTCCTCGAGACGGCCGGAAGCGGCGTGATCTTCAAGGCTTGATGCAACGCCACCGGCCACTGTGGAGAACGCCGACAGCAGGCCGCACAGCTTGTGAGCGGCCATACGCAACCCCGGCGCGTGCTCATTCCGGAGGGCACCGGCAACCTCGGCCAGACGGCGCGGGAGATAGACCTCGAAGCCCTGACCCATGGTGCGCAGCCCTTCTGCATCGTCTCCGCAGGCTCCGAGCAAGACCACCGGATCGAGGAGGCTGGTGCCCTCGCCAGTATCCGGCAGGATGGGCGGGGGAATTCTCTGGTCGAAGAGCACCCGCTCGATGGCTGCGAACAGTTCCACGGAGCGAACGGGTTTGGAGAGGTAATCGTCCATTCCCGCCGCGAGGCAGCGCTCACGGTCTTCGTTCCGCGAGCGCGCCGTCAAAGCGATCACCGGCAAGTGTCCCCCTGTTACCCGCTCGCGCTCCCGAAGCGCCTGCACGACCTGGAACCCGTCCAGCTCCGGCATGTGAAGGTCAAGGAGGAGGAGGTCGAAATCAGAGGTCATGGAACTGGGCTCAGCCGGAGAGTCCAGGGGAGACGAACCAGGAGTGGTCAAAGAACCGGCACCGGACTTCTGATCGTCGATTCCGAGCAAGGCCAGCGCCACTCGGCCGTTGTTCGCCAGCCGCACGCTGTGGTGCCCGCGGACCAGCAGCCGCTCCAGGTGCTGTGCGTTGAATTCGTTGTCCTCTGCAACCAGGATGCGTAGCGGCTTCAGGTTTGGACCAAGACCGCGGGTAGGCTCCTGAGACGGCGCGGACCGGGCGGCCTCTGTCGCGTCGCCGTTGGCCCGGCTCATCACCTGGTAGATCATCTCGAGCAGCTCCTCCTGCTGGACCGGCTTGAGCAGGTTGGCGTTGATCCCCAACTGGCGCGACCGGGCCAGGTCTCCGGGGCGGTCCCCCGAGGTTAGCAGGATAATGCGCGTGGAGGAGAGCTCGTTGTGCTCGCGCAGCTTGGCGGCCAGAGCCAGCCCGTCCGTGTCGGGCATGCGCGCGTCGAGTAGCATCAGCGGGTACGGCCGGCCCACGCTGGCGGCGTGCCAGAGGGCGTTCAGTGCGGCCAGCCCGTCGCCCACCGCCGCCGGCTCCATCTGCCAGCCGCGTAGCCACTCCTCCAGGATACGGCGGTTGGTGACGTTGTCGTCGACGATCAGCGCGCGCAGGTTGCGAAGCAGAACGGGCGGAGAGGAGGCGACCGATTCCGGCTGGTGCGGTTGGAGACCGAACCGTGCCGTGAAGCTAAAGGTGCTGCCCCGCCCCGGCTGGCTGTCCACGGTGATTCGCCCACCCATCAGGGCTACCAGCCGGGCGGCGATCGTCAGGCCCAACCCTGTGCCGCCGTACTTGCGTGTGGTTGAGGTGTCCTCCTGCTCGAAAGCCCGGAAGATCGTCTCCTGCTTCTCGGGCGGAATGCCGATGCCTGTGTCGGTGACCGTGAAGCGCAGGCCGACTTGCCCTTCGGGGACGGAATCGCTGGCGACTTCCACCCGCACGACCACCTCGCCCTCCGCGGTGAACTTGATGGCGTTGCCAATTAGGTTGAGCAACGACTGGCGCAGCCGGCCGGCGTCGCCGACCAGGGCATCGGGCACGTCCGACTGCACGTGGCTGACCAGCTCCAGTCCTTTCTTGTGCGCTCTGATGGCCAGTGCCCGCAGGGTGTCGCCCAGTGCCGCGCGCAAGGAGAAATCGGCAAGGTCCAGCTCGAGCTTTCCGGCCTCGATCTTGGAGAAGTCGAGCAGGTCGTTGATGATGCCGAGCAGATTCTCGGCCGCGGACCTGACGGTTTTCAAGTATTGACGCTGGTCGTCCGTCAGCGGAGTGTCGAGGGCCAGCTCCGTCATACCGAGTATTGCGTTCATCGGGGTGCGAATCTCATGGCTGACGTTGGCCAGGAACTCGTCCTTGGCCCGGTTGGCCGACTCAGCCGACTCCTTGGCCTGCCGCAACTCGCCCTCCAGTCGCTTGCGCTCCGAGATGTCCTGGACCATCGCGATGGCGTATGCGGGTAATCCCGCCGCGTCACGCTGGAGCGAGACGGACACGTCCACCCAGACGATTGAGTGGTCCTTGCGCAGGTAACGCTTTTCCAGCGAGAAACTGAGCGACTCGCCCCGCATCAGGGGGCTGTACTTCTCGAGGCTGACCGCCAGATCACCAGGGTAAGTGATGTCCTGCCAGGTCATTGTGAGCAGCTCGTCACGGGTGTAGCCGACGATGTCGCAGAACGTCTCGTTGACGCGCAGGAAGCGGCCTGTGACATCCTTGTGGGCGATGCCGATGGCGGCGTTCTCAAACGTGCCGCGGAACCGCTCCTCGCTCTCGCGCACCGACTCTTCGGCGCGCTTGAGGTCGGTGATATCGACACAAGTGCCGAACCATTCGCGGATTTCGCCGTCCCCGCCGAGGATGGGCACGCCGCGGGTTAGCATGTTCCGATATTCGCCGTCGTGCCGACAGACTCGGTACTCGACCTGGTACAAGGAACAGGTGGCGACGGCCGTGGACCAGTCCTCGAAGGTGTGAGCCCGATCGTCCTGGTGTATCGCGTCGAGCCAGCCCCAGCCTGCGAGCTGGTCCGTGCTTTGGCCCGTGAACGCACTCCAGCTCGGTTGTTCCGATTTGTCGGCCAGGCCGGATGCCGGCAAGGTCCAGACGATCGCCGAGGTGGCCTCGACAAGCGAGCGGTAGCGCTGTTCACTGAGACGCAGCGCCTCCTCGGCCCGCTTCCGGTCGGTGACGTCCCGCGCCAGAGCCACCGTGAAGCGGCGGTCGCCCTCCGAGAAGGCTTGGGCTCTGACCTCAACCGGGAAGACCGTCCCATCCTTGCGACGGTGTCGGGACTCGAACGCGACCGACTCTCCGACGTTGAGCCTCCGCTCGATGTCCTCGAGATCGGCGGGGGTGATGTCGGCGTCGAGGTGGGTCGGAGTCATCCCGACCAGCTCGTCCCGTGTGTAGCCCAGGCTTTGGCACGCCCGACGATTCACGTCCAGGACCACCATTCTCTGGTCAAGCAGGAAGAACGCGTCGGAGGCATGGTCCACGAATGTCCTGAACCGCTGCTCGCTCTCGCGCAGCGCCGCCTCGGCCCGCTTGAGATCGGTGGTGTCCACATCGCTACCGATGAAGCGAACCGGTACGCCGGCCGCGTTGCGCACGACCGCGCCGCGTGAAAGCATCCAGCGGTAAGTCCCGTCCTTGTGCCGGACGCGGAACTCGGCCTCGAACACCTTCGTCTCGCCGGACAGGGCGGCCTGGACAGCGCGCATGGCCGGCTCCAGATCGTCGGGGTGCAACAAGGAAAGTGCAGTCGCCGTCTCGGCTTGAGTCTCAGGCCCGTAGCCGAGGTGCTCCCAGAAGTTGACACTGTACATGCGGCCGTTCTGGAATTCGCCGTCCGGCAGGTCGAGGTCCCAGATGCGGACGTTCGAGCCGCGCACCGCCAACTCCAGGCGATCGTGCGCCTGGCTCAACTCCGCCTCCAGCCGTTTGCGTTCCGAGATATCCTGGACCATCGCGATGCAGAAGGCGGGCTGCGCCGCCGCGTTGCGCTGCACCGACGCGGTCACCTGCGTCCAGACACTCGCGCCATCCTTGCGGATGAACCGCTTCTCCATCGAGAAACTGGGCAATTCGCCTCGCACGAGGGGGTCGAACAGTGCGAGGTTCGGCTCGAGATCATCGGGATGAACAACCTCTTGAAGGGTCTTTCCAACCAATTCAGAGCTCGGGTAGCCGAGGATTTCGCTCAGCTTCTCGTTGGCGCGCAGGCAACGGTTCTGGCTGTCCATGTGGGCGATTCCGACGGCCGCGTTTTCGAACGTGCCGCGGAACCGCTCCTCACTTTCCCGCAGATTCTCCTCGGCCTGTTTGAGGTCGTTGATGTCGATGACGCTGCCCGACGAGCGAATGGGCCTCCCCTGGGCGTCCCGGAAAAGCACGCCCTGAGCTAACGCCCAGTGATAGGACCCGTCCCTATGCTGGACTCGATGGACGGACTTGAATTCGTTGACTTCGCCGCTCACATACGCCTCGGTGAGGCGCGCCACCTCGTCCCGGTCTTCTGGGTGCAACAAGCTCATCATTGAGTCGGCTGTCGGGTAGTCTTCGGGGTTTCCGGTGCCCCACTGCTCCCAGTAGTTGAGCCATTCAACACGGCCGTTCGGGCCGGCTGTCAGGTCCCATTCCCCGAGGGCGACGTTCGAGCTGCGGACCGCAAGTTCCAGGCGTTCGTTGGCCTGCCGCAACTCCTTCTCGACCTTCCTGCGCTCGGAGATCTCTTGCAGAATTGCGATGCCGTAAGCGGGCTTTCCCGCACCGCCGTTCGGGATTGAGACGGACACGTTTCCCCAGACGACCGAGCCATCCTTGCGAAGATAGCGCTTTTCCATGGAGTAGCTGGGCAACTCGCCCCGCATGAGCGAATGGAAGTGTTCGAGGCTGGCCTCCATGTCTTCGGGGTGCGTGATGTCCTGGAAGCCTCTTACGAGTAGTTCGCCTCGTGAGTAGCCGACAATGTCGCAGAATTTTTCATTCACCAGCAGGAATCGTCCCTCGGCGTCAAAATGGGCGATGCCTACGGCTGCGTTCTCGAAAGTACCGCGGAACCTCTCTTCGCTCTCACGCAGCGCCTCTTGGGCCAGCTTGCGCTCGGTGATGTCTTCCGCGAGCCCGGCGACTCGAGAGACTTCCCCCGCATCGTCTCTGATGGGGAAAGCGTGACATCGGACCCAGCGGAGCGAGCCATCCGGCCGCGCCACTCGGAACTCCGTGTCGGTGGACATCCCGTGGAGTTGTTGCTCCAGTTGCACCATCACCAGCTCCCGATCCGCGGGATGGACGGTGTCGATCCAGGAGCGCGGGTTTTCGTACAGGCTCTGGCACGTTCGCCCCCAGACCTCTTCGTAGGCTGGGCTTACGTAAAGCGTTCGCTTCCACCCGCCGTCCTGCATCCAGAAGACCTCGCGAATGCTCTCCGCCATCTGACGGAAGCGCTGCTCACTTTCGGGCAGACCCACCTCGATCCGCTTGCGCTCGCCAAGTTCCCGCTCCAGTTCCTGAGGGCTACGCATGGCCAGAGCCTGGGGCACGATGGACACGAGGGCAATCAAAGCGGCCCAGGACAAAAAAGCCGTGACCAGCTTCATGAAAGCCGCCAGGCGATAGGCGGGCAACAAGAAGACCACCGCTTCCATCAAGTGCATGGTCCCGCAGGCGAGGAAGAAAGCCGTGAACAACCAGAAGATGGCGCGGAACGGCAGGTCCTTCCTGCGGAGAACGAAAAAGCCGAGGACGCAGGCAATAGCGAGATAAGCCGCACATAACCCAAGGTCCGACATGACAGGCAGCGAGCCGAGGTCAGAAGGCAATGAGCCGAAATCCCAGAGCCGGGGGAAGCCCGATGTGCCGAACAGCCTGGTGAACAAGTCCACCTGACGCTCCCTTCTTGGTCCTTTCTTTGAACGGTTCGATGCTCCTCGCAGAGCCTACTCCTACGGGGCAACGGTCGACCCGCGTCGGGCATCAGCGCGAACCCAGACGAACAACTCGCAGAGACCGGTACTTTCATCGTACTCGGGACGCCGAAGCGACATCCTACTCTGGCCATGTGAACGCGGGCAGGATCTTGGCAGCCTGACCATGAGGCAACAGGACGGCCTCAAAAACCTCCCCATTTTTCTATTCTTTCTTCTTTCCCAGCGGCGCGGGCTAGGCGATGATTGTCTGGTAGCGGTCTCTACCTGGCAGCAAGGTTGCGAATAGAATGCCAAACGTTCAGGCGTAGGGCCCACGTAGCGGCGCAGGGCTTTGGGGTGCCGCAGCCCCTGACAAGGGGGTGATCTGCTTTGATTCGCCCTGGTGGCATTGGAGCGATCGTGGCCAACCTGTTGCTGATTGACGACGACCCGTCCCTGATACCGGGACAGATTCGCCAGGCATTCCCCGCACCCGCGCACCGGGTCGAGGTGGCGGGCACCGGAGCTGAAGGGCTCAAGCGGGTCGGTGCCAGGCCTCCCGATGTCATTCTCCTCGACCTGGGACTACCCGACCAGTCGGGGTTGGAGGTTTACCAGCGAATCCGCCGCATCGACGCCCGCATCCCGGTCATCTTCGTCACCATGGCGAAAACGGCGGACGCGGCCATTGAGGCGATGAAGCAGGGCGCCTACGACTACCTGTTCAAGCCGCTCGACCTGCAACAGTTGCGTCGAGTGGTCGGCGAGGCGCTCGAAGTGGCCCGGAGGATGCGGGAACCAGCCATCCTCGCCGAGACGGCCACAGACCCCGACGTGGAGGGCGCCATTCTCGGAACCTGTCCGGCCATGCGCGAGGTGTACAAGGCCATCGGCCGCGTCGCGGCCCAGGACGTTCCCGTGCTGATCACCGGCGAGAGCGGGACTGGCAAGGAACTGGTCGCCCGCGCCATCTACCAGCATGGCCCGCGGGGTAAAGCACCGTTCCTGGCCCTCAACTGCGCCGCCATCCCGGAGAACCTGCTGGAAAGCGAGCTGTTCGGCCACGAGAAGGGTGCCTTCACCGGCGCCGACCGCCGCCGCATCGGCAAGTTCGAGCAATGCAACGGCGGAACGCTGTTTCTCGATGAGATCGGCGATATGCCCTTGCCGCTGCAAGCCAAGATCCTGCGGGTTCTGCAGGAGCAGTCCTTCGAGCGAGTCGGGGACAACGAGACGATACGCACCGACCTGCGGCTGATCGCCGCCAGCCACCGGGACCTGAAACTGCTCTCCGCCGAGGGGATATTTCGGCCCGACCTGTATTACCGGCTGGGGGTCTTCACCATCCACCTACCTCCCTTGCGCGAGCGCGGCGACGACCTGCCGCTGCTGGTGGAGAGCTACCTTCGGCGCTACAGCCGTGAGCTGGGACGGGAAGTCCGCGACCTCGCCCCGGAGGTGCTGCAGCGTCTGCGCAGCTACGGCTGGCCGGGCAACATCCGGGAGCTGCAGAGCGTCCTGAAGCAGGCCCTGCTGCGAGCCAGCGGCACCGTTCTACTCCCGGCATTCCTGCCCGAACCCCTTGGAGAAACTGGCCAATCCGCTCCGGCGTCGTCCACGGGCGAGGAACCCGGAGTCGAGGCATGGATCGTCCACCGACGGCTTGGTGCCGATGTCCGCGACCTGTACGCCGATGCGCATCGTGAATTGGACCGGCTCTTACTGCCGCGGGTGATGGAATACGCCCGAGGCAGTCAGCACCAGGCCGCTCTCCTGCTGGGAATCGCCCGGCAAACCCTGCGCCTGAAACTCCGCGACCTGGGTCTGTCGATCACGCGCCCCACCGAGGCGGACGGAGACGACTCGGGTTAGCACCGTCTATCT
>Ga0187888_1002281_pt1 | contig 16687 bp, 17 predicted proteins | sample June2016WEW_7_40_FD_132987 | JGI IMG/M metagenome (GOLD analysis project Ga0187888, IMG submission 132987) | Peatland microbial communities from SPRUCE experiment site at the Marcell Experimental Forest, Minnesota, USA - June2016WEW_7_40 | ecosystem: Environmental > Terrestrial > Soil > Wetlands... | reverse complement strand
TCTGGCGCAGAATGTTAAACCGGCATCGTGTTGGTTTGATTTTTTTGTTTTTCATGCCTGCCTTGTGGCAGGTTCAAAGGGTCAAGCCAACACTTTTTTCCATTTCCCGTGGGATGGCTGTGATAATTGCGAATGCGAAACCTCAATTCCCAAAATGCCGGCAAGAATCTCATCATGCGTTCTTTGATTGATCTTCTTTAGATTGTCGGCCTTCTCCTTTCCTAGATGAGAAATCAGCCCCATGTCAAACCAAGGAGATGCATCTTACGAGTAATCCACTCGTCCATTCACAATGTAAGCGCCTGTCAGTTTTGTCCAGGTCAGGCCCACCAACAAACTGCACGCGCTAAACTCATCATCCAGTGATATGATCCAATCAAAATGTTGCATGCCCAAGGAACCGCCTTGGTGACAATCCCTTCTGATGTCAAGATCACATCGATGTGCGAGTGGTGTTTTAACAAGGGCACAGCGCGCTCGGAGGTTACCCAGTTGATATGCGCGGCCGCTTCGCACTTCTTGCGGATTCCGTGCAAAAGGTACGAACTCCTCACCACATCCCCTAACGCCCCCAGTTTTATCAGAAGTATTTTCATGAATCGCAGTAGCGAACGGACGATGATGGGTGCCTACTCCCTGGTGCGAAACAGTGGAGCTACAGTGAAAAGCTAGGCGGAAGCAGGCCCCGCAAGTTCATCAAGTTCACCAGCCCCAACATTGTTGCTGAAAGTTAATATTTCCCGCCAACATCTCCTTGATTCCGAATTTCAAATGATACAACTTCCGCCGGTCGAAGCGCAGTCTCGTATGCCAGAAAATATTCCCCAGTTTGCTTTCCACCATGTAGGTTGTAAAGTGCCTTCGCAGTCCGGATGCCTCGGCCGCGATGCCGAAGCTGGTCCCTTCTCCGTACCCGTTGGTTCCGGACCGCCGCGCCTCTTCCGCGAATTTCTCCCAATGTGCAAAGAACGATTCCACCTGTTTATCTTTTCTCAGGGCAAATAATGCCTCCCAGTAAGAAATGACATTGCGATTGAACTTAAATCCCCATCGCTTGGCAATTTCTTCGAGGTGGGGGTAATGGTAGTATTCTTCAGGAAATAATCTCTGCGCATGTAGCCCCGGAGGAAATGAATACGTCAGCGCTTTGCGCACTTCTCGCCGGTCGGCGCCAAACCAAATTGTCGTGTCGGCATCCACGAAGATGGCCGTGTCTCCTAGTTTCAACGCCTCCTGGAGCGCCAGCCGCTTATCATGGAAAAACCACTCTTTCGGTCGGTGCTCCACTACATGCACGTGTGGAAATGTCCGGAAGGCCGCGGGACGATCCGTCAGTACTACCAGTGGTGCTTTGTAAGCTCCCAAATCAGCGGCAAGAAACTTCGTATACTCCACATATTTGTCCCCCACCGCGAGCGTGCAGAAAACATTCTTCATCGTTTATTGTCGTTCGCAGAGTTATTCTGTTCCGCCTTGGACCAAGTCCTGGCCGTGTTACGAGCCAGTTGGAAGCCCCGTAGTTCCTCGATGACGAGGCGGCGGCTTATTTGATTGCCTTTGACGAAACGAAAGGCCGCCCGCGCCAGCATTCGCCAGGATACGCGGATTGGTTTGCTCCCGGCTTCGTCCACCCAGCTTATCAAGTGCCCCGATGCGCACAGGTGACGATATAGCGCAAATAGATATTCAGGGGCAATCCGGCGCTTTGGAATAAGATGCAGCAATTTCAGTTGGGAGAATTGGCCGACGGTGTAACCAGCTTTCATCGCGTTTTTCGCAAGCGCCACGTCTTCGCCCCTTAAAAGACTGGATCCACGGCTACCCAGGATGCGCTGCGTTGGGTTGTCCCTGACCGCATTCACATGAGCCAGAGCGACACTCCGGCGCAGGCACATGCCCGCAGTCACAGGCTCCGACCGTTCATCCACAAAATTTGACCATGCGCTTGATGTAATTCTGCGCACCGCTATCCAACTCTCATAGGGCGCGAACCATTCCGGGGGCGGGGATTCATATTCCGGCATGAGACACCCGCTCACCGCTCCCAAGTCCGGGCGTTCCGCAAACAATTCCAAACAGCGCTCCAGATAATCCTCAGCAAGAACATTGTCGTCATCCAGAAAAACCAGGAGCTCGCCAGAAAATTCCCGCATCGCCCGGAGGCGCGCCAGCATGATGCCCAATTCTGCTTCGACGATGATGCGGGCATTCGGATGCCAGCTTAGATCGATACTTGGTGATGCCGGCGGATTGGACGCGTTATCAATTATCAGAAGTTCCCAAGTGGAACGTGACAAGGTCTGTGCCTTCAGCGCCTCCAGTACCCGGGCAAGGTAATCCTGTCGCGGATTATGTGTGCAGATAGCAACACTTACGGAGGGCATACAAGATTCAGATTGCGGATACGGAAAGGCCATTCCTTTTGGAAATTATCTCAGCCTTTGCTTTGGCGAACCCGCGATTTTCGGCCTTTACGACGGACCTCGCGGGTTCAGGCAACCGCCAAACTTGGAATGTCCTGAGCCATTTTCGTAATGTGGATCCATCCTCGGCCGGGATGTACGCTGGATCCCGGTGGCTCTTAAGAATGTGCGTTGAATACTCGATTGCCTCCAGGAGACGGCATAGATATTCAACTGTCATGCGAGTCCGTGGAATGATGTGCGTAAGATATAGTCGTTGAAACATACCCGTTCCCAAACCCAAATCATACGCCATCATGGCCAAATCCACGTCTTCACCAGAAACCAGCGACGATCCTTTTCGGCCCAGTTCCGCGGAAACAGGACGGGCGAGCATCGCTTTTGCATAAGCAATGGCAACTGGCTTGCGCACGGTCAGACCTGCGCCAAAAGGCATGCTGCGGTTGTCGGTATAATAATTGGACCAGTAGTCACGATCGACGGGACGTACCGCCAAGGCGCTGAGATGCGGCTTGAGCCAGTCCGGCACTTCCTGCTCAAATTCTCCTTCCACATGCCCTCCCCACGCCCCGAGGAACGGAAACGCCTTTGCAATCTCAAGGCTGTTCGCAAGAAAATCAGAGCGCAGCACGTTATCATCATCCACCGTCATCAGTAGCTCTCCCTTGGCTTCGCCCATCGCCGTCAACAGAGCGTGCGCTTTTCCCAGTGTTTCTTCGCGGAGGTGGCGTCCGTTCGGATGCCACGACAAATCATAAAGTTGATCCAGCCATTCTTTGGAAGCATTGTCCGCGAGCAGCAATTCCCATTGCTCTAGCGGCAACGTCTGCGCTTTAAGCGCATCCAGTACGCGCCTCAAAAACTCCGGGCGCGGATTATGCGTGCAGATAATGACGGAAAGAGCGGGCACTTTTTGAATTAGAATGATGATCAGTTTGATTTTCTGGTGACTGCTTTCTGCTTTTCGACACACCCCTTCAATTGGTTGCAAAAATCTCCGATCGCGTTTCTCGGAACCAGTTTTTCCACTCTGTCGCGGGCAGCTTTGCCCATGCTCTCCCAGCTGTGCCGGCGATCCCAGGCGGCTTCCAGAGCCTGCTCCAGCAGCCCCACCGCGGGTGCGGCAACCAGAAAGCCCGTTTCTCCATCCATGCAGATTTCCGCGCTGCCGCCAACATCCGTTACCACTGCGGGTCGCGCGCACCACATCGCTTCTACCAGGGCAAGTGGAAGACCTTCAATGCGCGAAGGCATGACGAGCAGATGATTTTCCTTCCAGATATTTTGCACCTCCGCCACATGACCTCGAAAATGCAGGTTGCTGACCTGCAACCGGGCCGCCAGCTTTTTCAGATTCTGTTCGCACGTCCCGGCCCCATAAAAATTCACCTCCAAAGGACGCTCCCGCCATTTGGTTTGGGACAAAACTTGAAGCAACAAATCCTGGCCTTTCGCCACAGGTTCCAAGCGGCCCACGCAAGCCATTTTCCACACGCCATTTTCCTTTGGCCAAGCTGGCGGCCGGTCGGTCGGCACATTAAACGGATTCCAAACCACCTCGGCATTCGACAGCGATTCCCCGATCTGGCAATTCAAAAGCTCCAAATTGTGGCGCGAAACACAGAACACCTTCCTAGCGGCACGATAGCCCAGCGCCATTTCTGCTCCACGTTGGTCATTGGGCCAATAAACTTCCGAATTGCTTTGAATTATGACCGCAAACGGCAGACTCATGCCTTCGCAAAACTTCATCCATTCCAACCCGTCAAAGTTGCATCCCTGCGAAATGACAACCAGATCAAAATCTCGCCGCAGCAGCCACTCGAAGTCAGATACTTTAAAACCGACGCGCTGCTTCAGGTTTCGCCACAACCTCACTGGCCAGCGGAGCAGGGGATTCGGTTGAACAATGATTTCTATACCGCGCTGGGCCAGTGCCAGCACCTTGGGCGAAAGACGCGGCCACCAAACGACCGACGCGACAACCTGATGTCCTTCCTGCTGCAATAGCGATGCGCTCTGACTCCAAAGTTCCTCGCTCCCGCCCCATGGAGCACCCGTCATTGTCGAAATAAACGCGAACTTCATGCCACAATTCGCACCAAATTGCGCAACTCAACTGGCCTCCGGTTTCACCCCTTCGATACCCAAAGCAAGATATATCCCATTCCCAGGTTCATTTCCAAAAACCACGCGACGATCGCCAAATTGGCGGTCCATCCAATTGTGTCGCAACTCAGCGGTTCCAAAACTCGAACGACGCAGCAACCGAAACACCCATCCTAAGGTATGAAAACGGCTGTCATGCAACTGGCCGATAATGCGCGAGAAGAGAAAGAGGATCGCCCTTGTTCCTGTGGTTAACCGTGCCACCCTCTTGACCTCAAAGCCTGCTTCCTGAAGCTCCCTCGACAAACCGTCGCGTGTCCAGCGCCAGAAGTCATATGGGCAACCATGCTCTTCCCAGATTCCGTGTGTCGTAAGGATCAATTTCCCACCAGGTCGCAGCACGCGCAGTGCTTCGGAAAGATAGGTGCGCGGAGAAAACACATGTTCCAAAACCTGGGTCGATAGCACCGCATCATAAGAATTGTCCGGCAAGTCAATTTTGCCGTCCGCCGAGATTAAGCAGTCCAGATTCCCGCAATCAACATAGTCAGCACGAGTGTAGCTTCCGGCTTTGAACATCCCACGATAGGGCGATCCGCCGCACCCGTAGTCCAGCAGCCTTGGGAAGGTTTCGCGGGTATAATGTTCGAGAAAACTGCGAATATCCGACAAGTGAATATAAAGCTCGTCCTTGGGCTGTGGGGCAAACCTCTGCCTGTTATATTCGGATTCACTCAAATTGTGCGCGACAACCTGTGGCCGCTGAAACGAAGAATCACTCATGATGTGGACCATTCAAATTGCTCGATATAGGCGCAGGCGTCGGGTCGCCAGCCAAACAGAGTCTGCTTCTGCACAATGTCCACATTAAACTCGCAGATACCCTCCAGCTTTTCAAAAAAATCGCCTCCGGGCGGTTCTGAGAGATAGGTAGTAAGTGAGTACCTGCCTACGTTCAGCGCCAAACGAGGCAAGCGGCAGGTGAGGGTTGTGAATTCGCCTCGGCGGCAAATCGGTGTGTCCGCATCATAAATCCAACAATGCACAATGGCCTGCTGATATTGATTAACGATCTGGAACGAAAAGCACGCACTCTTTGCTGGTTTGAGGTGGCGTAACTCAAACGTAATTTTCATTTCTTCCCCGGATATATGCGAACAGTTCTCCTCATAAGACTCGATCCAGGCCCTGGCAACATACGGCTTGTCAGCGTCGCGTTTTTCCGAGTCATACTTTCCCCCTTTTTGGCTCGAAACCGCCAAATAGCGCATCACGCCTTCATCCGTCGGCCCTTCAAACTGGATCCGCCCTTTGTGGAGCAGCACAATTTGTCGTGTCAGGGCGTTCACCGCAGCCATGTTATGGCTGACAAACAGTACGGTCCGGCCTTGCTGCGTTGCCACCGAATGCATTTTCCCCAGGCACTTTTTCTGAAATTGCGCGTCGCCCACCGCCAGCACTTCATCAACGATCAAAATCTCCGGATCCAGATGCGCCGCCACGGCAAAGGCCAGACGCATGTACATGCCGCTGCTGTAACGTTTGACCGGAGTGTCCAGGAAGGTTTCCACCTCGGCAAAATCCACGATTTCATCAAATTTCTTTCTGATCTCCCCGCGGCTCATCCCGAGAATCGCGCCGTTCAGAAAAATATTTTCGCGCCCCGAGAGCTCGGGATGAAACCCGGTGCCCACTTCCAAGAGGCTGGCTACCCGTCCGGTAATTTCCACACAGCCCTCCGTCGGCTCTGTTATCCGGCTGAGGATTTTTAAGAGAGTGCTCTTCCCGGCACCGTTGCGTCCGATAATACCAGTCACTTCGCCTCGCTTGATCTCGAACGAAACATTTTGCAACGCCCAAAAGTTCTTCGTCGATTGTCGACTCACCTCGGCCGCCTCACTTGGATTGGCGCCCGAATTCGCGTGGGCGGATCGCCTTCTCAACCAGCGAAAAGGAGTAGTGGCATAATCATGGATTACATGCCGCAGCCCTTCGGAATGCCCGTTGCTTCCAAGAACATACTTCTTGGAGAGATTATTAACGCGGATCACGGTGTCAGACATGGCTAAATGACGTCTGCAAAGGCGCGTTCGGTCTTTCGAAAATAAAAGATTCCGATGAACAGAAAAGCCGCCGTAAGGACAACCGACAAAATGAATCCCGGCCAGTAGAACGGGTGGGCGTTTCCAAGAATTGCCCAGCGAAATCCATCAATGACTCCCACCATGGGATTCAGGGAGTAGAAAAGAAAACATTGTTCGCCAAGGGCTTCGCCAAGCCTATTGACGAGCTTGTCGTGAATGATGCTCGTTTTGTAGGCGACCGGACAAACATACAACCCAAATTGAATGACGAAGGGGATCAGCATGCGAAAATCGCGAAACCGCACGGTAAGTGCCGTGACAATCAAGCCCGGTCCCAGCGCGGCCGCAATGGCCAGCAGCATAAGGGCTGGCAGCGCGAGAAATCGCCAGGTGGGATAGAAGTGATACCAGACCATGAGACCGACCAAGATGGAGCAGCCAACCAGGAAGTCCACGAGTGAGACGACAATGGAGCTGGCTGGAACAATCATGCGCGGAAAATAAATCTTTGAAATCAAATTGGCGTTGTTCACAACGCTCTGGCTGGCCAACGAAAGCCCATTCGCAAAGAATTGCCAGGGCAACATGGCGGCGCAGACCAGGATTGCGTAAGGGGCGTTTTCTTCCGATGGCAGCCCGGCAACTTTTCCAAAAATAACGGTCATTATTACGATGCTCAGCAACGGCTGGAGGATGGCCCATGCCAGGCCCGCCGCGGTCTGCTTGTAACGCACGATCACATCCCGCCAGGCGAGAATGAGAAATAGCTCGCGGTAGCGATATAAGTCATGCCAGTAATTTTTACTGGCGCGGCCGGGTTCAATGATCAGTTTGTGTGCCGTTGCCATTTCTAGTTAAGCCCTCGCACTGCGCCATCCCGGGCACCACGCGCAAAAACTCATTGGAGCCTTTCTCATTTTTTCGATCCACCCGCAAATCCCCATTCTTACACTCCGCCGACATGATCTGGCAAGGAGCCAAACAGCCCTTACTTCCTCTCCATCCGAGGGTGATAAGCCTTGAACTTATAATTATAATAATTGCTCGTGCCTGGCCTGACCCCATTGAACACCAAGCCTATCACTTTCACTTGGCGCGCATAAAGCGAATCCAACGCCGCTCGCGCCATGCGCCCGGAAGTGAAGCCGGCGCGGATAACCATGATGAGCGCGTCAACATGCGGCGCCAAACTTAATACGTCGTCTCCCACCATCACCGGAACGGTGTCGAACAAATAATAGTCGTAATGCCTTGGAATATCCGCGAGGAATTTCCCAGCCGTTGCGAACAGGCTGCCCGGATCGGGCGAGTATTTTCCGCAGGGCAAAACATCCAGATTGGGAACCACCGTGGGAACCACTGCCGTGGACCAGTCACATCGTCCCCCGAGCACTTCGGCCAGCCCAGGAGTCGCGCCCACCGAGAAATACTTGTGGAGCACGCCGCGGCGCAAATCTGCATCTATCAAGAGCACGTGAGCGCCAGCGCGGGCCAGAGTCACCGCAAAGTTGGAGGAAACCGTCGATTTGCCGTCATCGGGACGGGCACTGGTTATCATGATGCTCTTCGGTTGCTCATTCACCCGATTCCTGTAAATGAGAGCGGAGCGCAGACTGCGATATGATTCGATCACCGGATACCGATCATCATCCAACTGGAGCACCGGCAAGCCGTTCTTCCGATCCTTGATCTTCATCCAGGGAAATTGTCCCAGCACCGGCAAGTCAAACTGTTGCTCCAAATCAGTGTAAGTCCAGGCACGGTCATCCAACCGGTCTACAAACAACAATATGCCAACCCCCAGCAGCAATCCGGTCAATACCGCCAAAATCAAGTGTTTTAGCCTCTGCGGAGGCACCGGTTCTGCCGGCGCGGCCGGCTCAAGCAGGGTCACGCTTTCCTGGCCGATGCCCTTGTCCACCTCAAGCCTTTGCAAGTTGGCCTGCATCTGGTCATACCTGGTTTGCGCTCTCTTCTGATTCTCTTTTAGTTCGTCGAATGTCGCCAACTTTTTGCTGGCGTCTAGCGCATTTAATTCTGCTTCCTTAACCAGGTCCTCGAGGTTGTGAATTTCGGCCTCCAGGGTGTGCTGCCGGTTGATCAACTGTGCCTGGGCCTGTTCCCGATAGATCTGCAACAGCTTGTCCTGGTGTGCAATGTTCTCATCCAGGTTCACCATCGCCAATCCATCGGGCTTGAGGCCCAATTTGACATCCTCCTCCCGTTTATCTTGGAGGAGTATTAACTGTTGTTTGGCTTGTAAGTAGGCATCTTCGTAGGTCCCCAGACTGGTGGGAAGATAGTTCTGTGACGCACCGGCATTTGTCACCGCAGCCACAGGCTTCGGCGGCGTTGCCGAAGCTGAATTCTGCTGGGAAGCCGCGCCGGGAGAGGGCGTTGGCTTGTCCTTTTGGACTGGGCTTGCCCCCGCTGCCGTGATCCCAAGACCCTGCTGGGCGAAAATTCCCTGTTGCCGTTCCAAATTTTGATCCAACGTGAGCTCGGTGAGCAATTGCAAATCCGCCTTCTTCTCGGCCAGTTGTCGCGTCAGTGTTGCTAAGTAGTCGGCTGCGCTATTCTCGCCGGTCGGCTGGAGAAAGACGACCTTGTTGCTGGATTGAAAATTGTACACAGCCTCCTTGCTTTGCTGAAGTTCTTTTGCGATCTCCTTGATCTCTTCCACCATGGTGGCCCGGGTCGAGGTGGAGGCATTTTCCAACATGTTTCTCTTCAATTTAATATATTCGTCCATGGTTGCCTGCAAGTATTCCTGCGTGTAAGTCGCACTCTCACCGGTGGCCCGCAGGTAGAAGATGCTGGATTTGGGGACGATCGTTACACCCAGGGTCACCGGTTCCGGCGGGCGCTCAGGATGTTCCGACCGCATGTGGGCGTTCACTCTCTGAAGCACCGAGTCGCTCTCCATCAACGCCACCTGCGTGCCAAAGAAATTATTATCTTCCTCGGAGTAAACATTGCCATCTGGCACGGAGACTTTCACATTGACGATCATCTTGCCCACGGACATATAAACAGGCGCCGCGCGCTTGAGGTAAAACCACTCAACTCCCGCGCTGAGGCCGGCGATCAGCAAGGGAATCCACCAATACCGGAAGACGAGACGCTTATAATGATCCAACTGGTGCAAGAAACCAGCCACCAAGGCCGTCCGCGATGGCGGAGCTAAAGTGTCTTTTTCCATGTGCTATAACAGTAGAGAGGCAGGGTGGGCCTCACCATAAATCACCAACGTCAAGCGTCTGCTCGGCGTTCAGTTCGCAGCCACCTGGCCTCCAGATGAAATCATCGGTCTTCCAGGCGTTAGATTCACCACGCATCGTCATCCGCTGATTCTGTGCCAATTCCGCGAGAGGTCTAATCCGGAAGCGTGCCAAAGGTGTTAGGACAGGAGCGATCAATCCGCCACCTCGCCAGCCTGCAGGAAAGGCACGCTCGACCCTAATAGGCTGTCGCGGGCGGAGAGAGCACTTGGGCTCCCGTGCGCATAATAATCCAGCAGTCCATCAGGAACGACCAGTTCTCCAAATACTGAATGTCGCTTTCAACTCGATTGACCACGTCGGCCGGAGTCTTGGTTTCGCCGCGGAATCCCCGGATTTGCGCCAGACCGGTAATCCCTGGCTTCACATTCGCGCGAACCGGATAATTACTCAACGCATGCGCGAAATGTTCGTTATGCTGAAGCAGATGGGGCCGGGGCCCCACCACGCTCATCTCGCCGAAAATCACGTTGATGAATTGCGGTAATTCATCAATGCTATACTTCCTCAGAAAGTGGCCTCCCGGGTAAATGCGCTGATCCCCCCTGGTCGCCTGCTGGTTGGGGTCGCCGTTATTGACATGCATTGTTCGATACTTGTAAATCGCAAACGGCATGTTCTGCAGCCCGGCGCGAAGATGGCGAAAGAAAATCGGCCCAGGAGAGTAGCGCCATTGCAGATAGGCGACCAGAAGTGTTGTGAACGGGAGAACCAGCACTACGACGGGCAGCGCCACAACAATGTCGAGACAGCGCTTGCTAAACCGGCCAAACGGATCTTCCAGCGGTTCGGTTCGTAACCCAAGAAAGCGCACGCCTTCGTCCTCGAACATCGTGACCGGATGCCGCAATGTCCGCTCAAAATCACAGACGACCAGCAATCTTACTCCGCGCCGTTCGCAAACCTCCGTGTAGTGGGTGAGGAAATGCCGGAACTGCGGCAATTCAGCCAAGACAACTTGCGTAATATCCCGCTCCACGATAATGCGCTCCAGATCCTCCAGCGTGCCCAGGATCTTGAATCCATTTAATGTTCCAGAGGACCGGTCATGGCACATGATTCCCGAGATAAAGTAGCCGAGTTGCTCTTTGTTTCTCAACCAGCCGTGTAACGAGGCGATATTATGGTAATTCCCTGCCGCCAGCACCCGCTGCATGCGAACGCCTCCAAAACTTGCTTTCTGCAACAGTGGAGGGAAATATCGCTGCGTGGCGGTGAGAATTCCATAAAGGATCGGGAGAAATGTGAACAGAAAGATCCTGGATATTGTCTGGTCTCGTTCCCCAATGAGCAAGAGGAGGAGCAGTCCGGCCGCGAAAGCGGTCTGGCGGAAGGCATTGCGGTGACAAACAAAGAAGACTCGTTGCGTGAACCAGGTGTCGGACGTCGTTGTCGCATACGCAAACGCGATCCCGACCAGAATAATCGCATTATAAACCAGATAGCGATGGAAGTTCAGACTCCAGAATTCCCACCGTCCCTGTGACAACGCCAGCCAGAGCCAGAATCCCAGGCTGACGGCGGCGCACTGGCAGACAATCCCGAGTTTGGCAATGCCCTTGGTGCGAGATGAGATCATGCTGCTACCTCACAGAACAATCAGTTTCTTTGCCTGTCGCGCCTGCCAGCAATCCGAAACGAAACGAACTTAGTGAAGCTGGATTTCGGGAAGGCGCATACTGCCATTTCCAAGCGACACTTACCATCCGCCGCGAGCAGCCCGCAGCAACAGGGATTGCTATCGCATGGCTATTGCAACGGCCTGGCCGGCGACTTATCAACGAGAACCGATGATTAGGCCCGTTAAGATCAGGCGCCAGCGCGAATCGAGAGCTTGAGAAAGTGGATCCCCGCGCATTGCTTGGGATTTTGGAATTGCGTTGAGTTTCTCTTTTTGCAGCGCCTCTTTCGGAATAGAGAGCCAAAAAGTGTTGCCCCACTGAATGCCTTCCAGCAGTGCCTGCTTGCGCTTCGTGGTCGCAACCGAGAACTTCGACTGCCGATGGAGTCCCTCGATTAGCCACTGCTGCGGCTTTTGCAGGTAGAATTCTCTTTTCCAAGGCCGGTTGGCCGAGATCCACAACTCATGGAAGATCGTTGCCAAGTGCTTCTGGCCGGCAGCAGATGGTCCGCCTCCCTCAGCAAGCCAGGATTTGATACCCCGATACAACCACAGAGGAACGCCGAGCTTGTGGTAACCGTAACCAGCATAATGCAGCAACACGATAGAATGCTTCACTTTTGTCGAGGCTAGCAAACTCCAGATTCCCGCCTCGTTTTGAAATCGTAATCGCCGGACCATAAAGCCATCGAGCCGCTCCGGCCCATTCCATTGAGGATTGCACACGATGAACTGAGTCTGGATGCCCTCTGATTTGCGCAGATGGATGGCCAGGTTCATCGCATATTCGCCGACGCCGTCGATCTGGGGTGGCAGCGAAGGCACAATCTGCACTATGGTCTCGGTCGTCATAGCTTGATCAGACGTGATGTCCTCCCGAAGTCTGGCTCAATCGGTTTACCCAAGTTGCGTTTGTACAAAGCTCCGCACATGGTCGCTTAAGCGCTACTATTGTAATTCTACACTACCCGCGTTTTCTTACACCACGCCTACCGTGCCGCATTTTGCGACCGCTTGCCAACTTGCCGCCTTGAGTCCACCATCAGCGTGGGAACTATCAACGGGGCTGAATCTCGGACAATTGGATCCAGCAAGATCTCGGTTTGTGGGAATCGCGGGACACCCAACTCCTGGGTGCCGGCGGCGAACTTATATCTGAAGGCTAAAAGCCTTGACTTCCATGACCTTTGCAAGACTGTTGACTTCTGTTGGATCATTCTTGGCTATGAATCTGTACGCGAAACCAAGATCTTTGCTCATCAACCTTACTCACGGCCGAACCTGGTGTATAGTTCGGAACTGATTTCATAATCCATAAAACACCTCATATAATTAGCTTCCCGAACCAAGAACCGACTCGGAGTCAGCACTTCCAGTGCCAATAGACCATAGAAAGAGTTCATTCTCGGCTCATTCACATAAGTGACTAACATTCAATTTGATATGAAAAGTATAACAACTTATTCAAGGCAACATGCACATAAGTATAGCTGATCATGTATATTAATTCGACAAATCATGTTGGAAATTTGCTGGTGGGTCACAAATAAAACATTAATGACAAAGCACTTGCGAAATAATTTGTCGATTTGTAATGAATTCCGACGGTCCGGCATTAAACCATGGTATAAACATGCATGTGGGTCATGAATAAGACATTAATGACAAAGCACTTCTGAAATAATCTGTCGATTTGTAATGAATTCCGACAATCAGGAATTAGAGAGGAAGAGTCAAGAGCATGATCGCCACCGCGACAGAGTCCGGGGAGACAGAAGGCGGCAGGTCTTTTAAAACGGATGGCCATTTCTAAGCCTCGTGCTCAAAAAAGCGCACAAGGGCGGGAAGACGCGTCGCGATAGAGACAAAAGAGCCCCCTGTGGTCCCAGTAGTCCTGCACGCCCCGGCGAGGCCAAGCAAGTCAGCCAGGGCTATTCTTCCCAATAGGGGCAACGACATGGGATTCCTCTGCATGGCAAATCGGGAGACTTAATAATCGGCAACATGAGGAGCAGCACGCACATCGTGCTGTGCTCGTTGCGTCACTTCCTGCCATGCTGGCCCAGATGCCCATGCTCCGCCGCGCCGAGTTTGTTGCAAAGGAATAATGACTGAGCTACAATACCACCCAAGTCAACCCTGGGCATTGGGAAGATGACGAAATATCGTTCGACCTATGAAAACACGCCGAGCCTCAGTACGAAGACCGGAGCCAGACGGCAGTACTGGACAACACCGGGAGCGAGTCTATGCAAGGTGAGGTTTACATCTGCCGGGCTTTGGTTCCTGTTTCCGTGGGACTTGCCTCACTCAAAACCTGGTTTGGGAAAACATGAACTAGTCAAATATGATCCCTGAGAAGCTGTTCGATTCGACTGCAAACGCCAGGACCGACCCAGAATGGAGAAGGCGGTCCGGGGAACCGAATCAGCCCGGTGAGGATTTTCCGCACGACTTATGCTTGCATCAACTGTTTGAGGTTCAGGCGCAGCGCTGGCCGGAGGCGGTGGCGGTGACTTGCGAAGGAGACCAGCTTACCTACAAAGAACTGAACGCGCGGGCCAACCATCTGGCGCATTTCCTGCGGGGTCTCGGAGTAGGACCAGAAACCCTGGTGGGGGTGTGCCTGGAACGTTCGCTGGAGATGATCGTAGCAGTTTTGGGGATTCTGAAGGCGGGCGGAGCATATGTGCCGCTGGATCCGGGCTATCCTCCGGAACGGTTAGCGTTCATGTTGACAGATGCGGCAGTGATGGTCGCGGTGACGCAGCGGTCGCTGAAAGTGCCAATAGCGCTTGGCACAACACCCTTGGTCTATGTGGAAGAGACCAAACCCGGGAATGCAAGGCTCGCCAGCTTGAATCCCAGAAGTGGCGCATCCCCGGATAATCTTGCCTACGTTATTTATACCTCTGGATCCACGGGCCAGCCCAAGGGGGTGATGGTCACGCACCGCTCCGTGGTTGAACTTTTCCGGGCAACCGATGTCCGGTTCCACTTCGGGCCGCAAGATGTGTGGACACTGTTTCATTCTGTCTCTTTTGATTTTTCCGTCTGGGAAATCTGGGGTGCATTGCTGTTTGGCGGACGGCTGGTGGTGGTGCCCTACTGGAAGTCGCGATCCCCGATGGAATTGAGCAAAATCCTGAACCGGGAGAAAGTGACGGTTTTGAACCAGACGCCGTCGGCTTTCCGACAGTTCATCGCGGCGGAGGAGAGGGCCGCTGCCCAGGAGCCTTTGCATCTGCGCCTCGTCATACTCGGCGGGGAGACCTTGGCTCCCGGCAGTTTGAAGTTGTGGTTCGACCGGCACGGCGACCAAACACCTCAGTTGGTCAATATGTACGGCATCACTGAGACCACCGTGCATGTCAGCTATCGGCGGATGCGCCTGGCGGATTGCCTGGGACCGAGCGTGATCGGCGGACCGATTCCCAACGTCGAGATGCTCCTGCTGGATTCCAAACAACAGATTGTCCCCGTCGGAAGCACGGGAGAAATCTACGTGGGCGGCGTCGGCCTGGCCCGCGGATATTGGCGAAGACCAGACCTGACCAGGGAGCGATTCATCCCACACCCATTCCGCAAGGAACCCGGCGCGCGCCTCTACAAGTCGGGTGACTTGGCTCGCCATCTGCCTGGCGGCGACATCGAATTCCTTGGGCGTGCGGACCAGCAAGTAAAGATACGAGGATTCAGGATCGAACTTGGGGAGGTCGAAGCGGCGTTGAGCATGCATCCGAATATTAAGGATGTGGTGGTGACCGTGAAACAAGACCCACGCGGCGAAAGCTATCTCGTGGCCTTGGTAGTCGTGCGACGCGGACCAGCTCCGACCGCGACGGAGTTGCGCAACTTTCTCAAGCAAAAACTGCCCGATTACATGACTCCGTCCGGATTCGTTTTTCTGGAGAATCTGCCGCTGGACCCTTCGGGTAAAATCAACCGGCAATGCCTGCCCGATGGATCCCCCGCCTTGAGCAATGCGAGGCAACGGGTCGTCGCCCCTTCTACCTCAGTGGAACGGCAACTCATGCGGATTTGGGAACGGCTTCTGGGCGTGCAGCCCTTCGGCGTCCGCGATAATTTTTTTGATCTAGGGGGCCACTCCTTGTTGGCCATCCAGCTGCTTTGGCAAGTTCAAAATGAGTTTGGAAAGACTGTGCCTTTGTCAGCGCTGCTTAGGAGGCCAACCATAGAACAGTTTGCCCGTATGTTGACAGAACGGGAATCCTCAGTTCCATTGGCGGCAACAGGGCGCTTGCGCGGTGCCGAGTCTGGAACGCCCCTTTTTTACATTCCTGGCATCCACGGGGTGGGCTTGCTGCCGGAGCCGCTGGCGCGGGCCATTGGCCGGGTGTGTCCTTACCATGACGGTTTGCAATATGCCGGGGTGGATGGGCAACAGCCACCGCTCACCCGCGTGGAAGACATCGCCGCCCATCTTATTCTGCAGATCCGGCAAGTCTGTCCCAAGGGCCCTTATCGTTTGTGCGGCTACTCTTTCGGCGGCGTTGTGGCCTACGAAGCCGCTCGGCAGATGCGCGCTCAAAATCTCGGAATTGAAACTTTGATTTTGTGGGACTGTTGGACTCCGCAAGCCATCACTCAGACCAGGCGACCTCTCCGGCAGGTTATGACCGAGTTGAGCCGTCGCATGCGGGCCGTCCAGGTGGTGGAGCAGCCACAGGTGATGTGGAAGCTGCTGCAGAACAAGTTTAGATTCATTGGCGCCCGGTACACCAAGAAGCTGGCGACACAATGGAGCAAAGATACGACACAGCTCCTTTGCGAAGCGTCCATGCAGGCCTTTGAGGCTTACCGCCCCGGCTCCTTTGCTGGCTCTGCCATCCTTTTCCGAACGGTTCCGCTGGTTTCAGAGAATATTCTCTCCACGCGGTTGATCCGTGAACTCAACGGGTGGGGCGGATTGATCACGGGAAATCTGGAAGAAATCGAGCTTTCCTGCGACCATGATACCATGTGGAAACCGCCGATGCTTGAGGTGCTTGCCGAAAAAACAACTGCCTTCTTGCAACGATGTGCCTCCAGAACTCCTGACATAGAGTCAACAAGAACGGTCTAATTTTACCTCGATAGTTCTGGGTATTTTCTGGGTTTTGAGGCTCGGCAGGGTGCGGACTCAAACCTGTCCGCTTTTTTGAACAC
>Ga0187888_1002270_pt1 | contig 16736 bp, 11 predicted proteins | sample June2016WEW_7_40_FD_132987 | JGI IMG/M metagenome (GOLD analysis project Ga0187888, IMG submission 132987) | Peatland microbial communities from SPRUCE experiment site at the Marcell Experimental Forest, Minnesota, USA - June2016WEW_7_40 | ecosystem: Environmental > Terrestrial > Soil > Wetlands... | reverse complement strand
CGCCTCAACTCCCTCTCACTCATCCTGGTTCGCCCCAATCTGCCTCCTTTCGGAGACTCTATTAGGGGACATTTCTAACGAGGAGAAAAGGGGACATTATCATCGAGGTACAACAGTGGAAAACGCAAAATATATGGGGACTTTCCCGAATTTCCTCGCCCTGCCTGGCCGGACCAAGCGAGGAAGCGTGACTACGACGAAATGTCATGCTGCCGCGCGCCCGGCGCCGGAAAATGAGAACCTCGCCCTCGCCCCGAACGCCAGTTCTCCCCTTGAGATCACATCTAAGGATTGCCGACTTTTCATGCCGAATCCGGTGAGGGCTTGCTCTTCGGCAACGATCAGCGATCCCGGTGGCGTCGTCGCACTACTCCCTCGACATCTTGTGGGCACAAGAGCTCAACACGCACGCCATGCCGAGCGAGGGCAGCACGAAATAGCCACCAGTCGGTGTCCACGGCATTTAGAATTGGCGGAGAGTCTGGGTGAGCGCGTGCGGCTGCAACGAACATCCGATCTGACAGGTCGAAGCCGGTCAATTCACGGTCATGAGGAAATTCAGCAAAGCTGCTACCGTCCTCGGTCGGGGTGATGCGCACTCGGTCACACCGTTTGGAATTCCATTGATAGGTGTACACCCATTTAAGGAACGCATCCCCAACGCCTGGTTGGCCATCCGAGCGCAAGTTGACTCCGTATTCGGAAAGTATCCGATTGCCTTCATCCAAGACGATTTTGTCTGTGGCCATGACATCCTGCAGACGCCTTACGCAAGAGATGACACAATCCTCCGATGCTTGGGGACTCAGGCCACGCCCGTTCGCGACGGCTCCTACGTTGGTATCGACAATGACGGCTATTGGCGCCCCACCTTCTGCCGTTCCATGGCAGCAACCGTCATGTCGGCAAGCTCACCCATTTCGTCACCAAAGAAATTTTTCGGCCAATTCCTGATGTTGCCGTAAGAATCCACGTCAAGCTTCTCGATGGCAGAGCTTGCGTTCTCAAGATGACAGAAGTAGAGGGCGGTATCATCTGCTTTAAGAACTTCTCTGGCGATTCTCCGCTGAATTCTCCGCAGAAGGTGCTCACTATGGCTCTCCACGATGATCTGTATATTCCGATTCGCGATCGCTTCGATTAATACGTCGGCTAAAGCGGCCTGAGCGAAAGGGTGCAGATGTATCTCGGGTTGCTCGAGAAGCAGTATTGATCCCTCGGGAAGAATTGCGCAGTTCACGAGCACTGGAAGTATTTGAGATACTCCGAATCCGACGTCGGGCAGCAGCACTTCGGTTGCGGAACTCGTGGTCTTGACTCGAAATTGGTAGAGGGTTCGTGCGTCATCCACAGCCTTCAACGAGAAAAACTCGGCTAGCCCCATCTCCCACAGCCAACGCCGGATTGTCTGCGCCGTCTCCACACGCTCGGTCAGTTCTTTCCTCGGAGCCAGGAGCGCGGCAATTGCGTCCTCGCCGTCCCACCCCGCATCAGCCGGTCTTTCGCCCCCCCATTCATACACACGAAATGGATAAGACCTCAAGGGGCCTAGGTAGTGGACGTCTTGAAAGAAGTTTTCAAACGCAAGCTGGAGCGAGGGCAGCAACGTGGTGTCTTTCGAATATTCGAGCGCCTCGGGCGGAAAACCGTAGCACTTAACAGTTGACCTCAGAAGTTTTGGGTTCCTCAAGAACACTTCCTCAACTCGAGCGCCGCTGTGCGTCAGCTTGAATCTCTCCTCGACTCCCGTTTCCCTGCGCATCCCGACATGCTGCCCCGCGAACTCGTAGTCAAAAGACTCGACGGTCGGCTCTTCCTGGTTCAGGACCACGGAAGTCCGGAAGGTGACTTCCCGGGCGTTGAAGAGCCTCTCAGACAGCTGAGGCGCTCCCTCGCGGGCTGGCTTGGGTGAAATATCCCAGGTGAAAGAAAATCTCAGAGCGGCATCGCGGCGATGCCCATGGAGAATGTCCAGCAAGGATCCCAAGTAGACCGGGGACTCCACAACGCCTGTGTGAAGGACTCGGTTGCGGTCCGAATACTCGGCCGTCTGCTTCAGTAAAGGCAAGATTTGAAGAATGCTTGTCTTTCCGGAACTGTTGGTTCCAAAAAGTCCAGTGAGCCGGCCCAGACGCAGGTCCCCTGTATCCTTCCATGACTTGAAATTCTCAGCCCGCAGGCGGGTTATCATAAACCTAAACCCTCCCCATTATCTCTAGGGAGATTTTATCATAGCGAGTTGGAACTTCAGAAGAGCGGTATTCACGTGGCCAGGGCTGCTGAGCTGGATTTGGAATGATAAACGGGAATGCTTGACACTCGGCGTCCGGCCCACATAGACTGACCCACCTGATTTGAGAGAGTGAGCAGGGGCGTCGCTGGTGGGCGCCTTGTGCTTAGCTGAATTAGTAAGCGAAATTATTCGTCGAAAGCGGAAGGGCGGGGCTTCAGCCCCGCCTCGCGTCTCGCGACGTAATCATGGGGCTTTAGCCCCTGAAGCGACTTGGGTTCAGGGCCTAAAGGCCCTTCCAACCCTGCACCTGTAGACGACGGGGCCAAAGCCCCGCCGTTCCGAGGGCCACTTGAAATTGCGCTCATTAAACCAACAAAGCACCACGACGGCCACAAGGGCCGCCCCTACAAGATGGCGGCGGTCAGGGTGGCCGCCCTAACGATTGAGGGACTCACCAATGAGGATGATTGCGTTGAGGTTGCTGTCGATTCTGGCACTGTGTTTATCGGGCCACGCCACTGACGTCCGCGAGGAGAAGCAGACGATCAAGACCTATCCCTTCTCCGGCCCGAACCCCATCGCCGTGCGGGCCGGGGGAGAGGTGAACCAGAAGATCTATCCGTATTATTCCTTTGATGACCTGGCGTATGAAGGCGTGAACCAAACCTGGAATGTCATTCACCTCGAGAACCCATTCATTGACGCGTTCGTTTTGCCGGCCACGGGCGGAAAGCTGATCGGCGCCGTCGAAAAGAGCACCCAGAAGGACTTCATCTATTACAACCACGTGGAGAAGTTTCGCAGCATCGCCATGCGCGGGCCTTGGACTTCGGGCGGAATCGAGGCCAACTTCGGGCTGATCGGCCACGCGCCCTCGACCGCTGCGCCCGTGGATTACATCATCCGCAAGAACCCGGACGGCAGCGTAAGCTGCATTGTGGGGACCATGGATCTGCCCTCGCGCACCGAGTGGCGAGTCGAGTACAGGATTCCCGCCGACAAGGCCTACGTCGAGGCGCGTTCCCTCTGGTACAATCCGCAGCCTTTCAACCAGTCCTACTACGTGTGGATGAATGTAGCCCAAAAGCTGCGCGACGACTTGGAATTCGTGTTGCCCGGAGACAAGTACATCACGCACAACTACTCAGTTCCCTCCGAGCCTTGGCCGATCACCCAGGACGGCCGGAACATGGCCCTCAACCGCAACCGGAAAGACAACGATGACGACAGCCTCTTCGTGCATGGCAAGCTTCAGGATTTCTCCGGCGGATACTGGCACGATTGGCAATTCGGGTATGGCCATTGGGCCCGGCATGAGGAGGTGCCCGGCCAGAAGCTGTTCCTCTGGTCGATGTCTCGCGCCGGCGCCATCTGGCAGGATCTGCTGACGGACAGCGACGGGCCGTACCTCGAGGCTCAGACCGGCCGCCTGCTCGACCAAAGCGACCACGAGTTCTTTGCGCCGGGTTCTACCGACCACTGGCGGGAATTGTATTTTCCTTACAAGAAAATCGGTCCGATGGTGAAGGCAACGCCCTATGGCGCCTTGAATGTTCGCAACCAAGGTGATTCCCTGACCGTGAGCTTCTGCGCACTGCAAAGCCTTGCGGAAGACCTCACTGTCTCCACCGACGGCAAGACGGTTGCCCGCGATCGAATCGTGCTCAAACCCATGGAGGTCTACCAAAAAACCTTCGCCGTCTCCGTCCCGACCGGCCAACTCCAGGTGGATGTGGGTGACAAACTCTCATACACGGACGACCCGAACGCTGACCTTCTAAGGCGCCCGTTCCACTTTCACAATGCCGACGAGAGCACAGTCGAGGGGCTTTACCAATCGGCCGAGCGCGAGGAGAAAGAGCGGAACTACCAGTCGGCTTTGCGCAAGTATCAATCCGTGGTGGAGCGCGAACCGCTCCACGTTGCGGCGCTGACGCGCCTCGCCGAACTTTATTGTCGCCGGGCTCAGTATGACCCAGCGCTCGATTACGCGCGCAAAGCGCTGGACATTGCCATGTACGATGCGGACGCCAATTATATCTACGGCATCATTGCCGCTCGGCGGGGCGACCTGGCGGACGCCAAAGAGACGCTGGGATGGGCGGCCCGCTCAATGAAGTATCGCTCCGCGGCTTATAGCGATCTGGGCGGCATTTACCTCCGGGAACGCAATTTCGATCTGGCGCAGGACTACCTCCATCAGTCTCTTTCTTACGACGCCTATAACATCCGAAGCTACCAGCTTCTGGCTACGGCACTGCGCTTGCACAAACAGCCTGATAAGGCGCGCGAAACTCTGAGCAGAATTCTCGATATCGACCCGCTAAATCATCTGGCGCGGTTCGAGCAATACCTGCTCGATCCGGGCCCTGCGGCGCTCGCTAATTTCAAGTCCATGATTCGCAGCGAAATCCCGCACGAGACTTATCTCGAAATCGCGGCCTACTATGCCAACCTGAAGCTCGACGACGACGCGCTGAAGGTGCTGGAAGCTGCTCCCGAGCAGGCCACGGTGCGGTTTTGGGAGGCCTACCTGTTGCGCAATAAATCTCCGGAGCGCAGCCGGAAAGTTCTGGAGCGCGCGGCCGCGCTTTCGCCTTACCTGGTGTTTCCCTTCCGCGAGGAGTCGATTCCGGTGTTTCTGTGGGCCGCGACGGAGCGGCCGAACGATTGGAAGCCGAAGTATTACCTGGGATTGATCTACTGGGGGATGCAGCGTGACGAGGACGCACTGAAGACGTGGGCCGAGTGCGGCGAGCGGCCTGACTATGCGCCGGCCTTTATCTCTCGCGCAATTCTCGAGCAGGCTAGCAATCCGCAGCAGGCCCAGGCGGACTTCGAGCGGGCCTATTCCATCGACAAAAAAGAGTGGAGAACCTGGTACCACCTGGCGGATTATTATTTACACGCCGGAATGAACGAGAAGGCGTTGCAGTTGGCAGTTGGCGCTTCCGAACAGTTCCCCAAGGAAGACGCGCTGCGAATTCTGCTAGCCAGGACGTATTTGAATAGCGGCAAGTATGCGGACTGTAATGCCGTGCTCGCAAAGGCGTCCATCCTGCCTTTCGAAGGCCAGAGCGATGTGCACCGATTGTGGGTGGAAAGCCTGGTCAGCCAGGCACTGGCGGAAATGAAGAAGGACGATTATCAGGGGGCGGTTGGGCGTCTCGAAGCTTCGCGCGAATACCCGGAGCGGCTGGGCACGGGTAAGCCTGCCGATCCCGATTACAGGATTCAAGATTATCTCGAGAGCTTCTGCTACGAGAAGATGAATATGCCCGGTAAGGCCGACGAGGCACGCGAAAGGGTCAAGGCCTGGCATTCTCGCCGCGGGGAAGGGAACGCGGAAATCGAGAGCCAGCGCGTGTCGGCGTGGTACAGTACGGCACCCGGCACGGAGAGTGAACTTAAAGCATTACAATCACTTGCGAGGCTATTACGAAGTGACACTTGAGAATAGCGAGTCAACGCGATGGATGATCCCACCCGGCGACGCTTTCTGAAAGATCTGAGTCTCGGTGCGGCTGCCTTCTCGGCGTCTGCGCAAGGCGCCCAGACAAATCCAATGCCGGGACGACCCCCTTCCGGGGATGCTCCTCCGCAAGCCTCTCACCCCGCGAGCATCATGGCAATCGCGGCACACCCCGGCGATGCTTTCTTTGCCATGGGTCTTGCCGTGGCGCTCCAGGTTCATCTCGGTGGCCAAGGCGTCTTTCTGAGCCTGTCACTCGGCGAGCGCGGCTCGGCGCGGATTGCTCCGGCGCAATACGGGCCCCTCCAGAGGCAGGCGGCGGAAAATGCGGCGCAGAAGCTGAGCGCGCGAGCGGAATTTCTCACCTACCCCGATGGAGAGATTCCGGTTTCTGAGGAAGCCAAGTTTGCGGTGTGCGATTTCATTCGACAATACCGGCCCGGCATCATCGTGACGCACTGGCGGGGGAGTTGGCACAAGGATCACGAAGCGTGTTACAAGATCGTCAACGACGCTGTGTTCTATGCGGGCTTGCCCGCCCTCGATCGCCAGCAGCCGCCTCATGAGGTCGGAAGACTATTTTTCGCGGATAATTGGGAAGATGCCAACGGCTTTACGGCGGATATTTATCTCGATATTACTACGGTCTTCGAACGCTGGCAGGAAGCCTGCGCACTGTTCCCCATGTGGCGGGGCGAAAACGGCTTCCGCTATAACGACTATTATGGGAGCCTGGCCGTGACCCGCGGCTGCCTGAGCGGCTGCAAGCACGCCGTCGCCCTGATGTCGCCCCCCGAACAGCTCACCCGCAGAGTTAAGGCGCTGTAGGCGCCAGGTTGTAACGGCACCCTCCAGAGGGCACGGAGTCTTTCCAACCTGTTCAGTTGTCTCGCCAAGCGCAGGGTCATTACTCAACATGTCCTCGCAGCACCGTGACGGACGCTTTGGGAAGCGTGAAAGTCGCCCGTTCGCCGCCAGAGACCGCCGTTCCCACCGGAGGGCCATCCGGGTCAGCGTGGCTATTGGGGCCTTGATCCTTCCACACGTATTGTTCGCTGCCGAAGCTCACCTGCGTTACCGGGTCTGCGAAGGACGCCGCCCGCTGGCTCGACGAATCCTCGAAGAACACGCGCACGGTATGCGGCTGGTTCTGATCGCGATTCACCAGCATCACGGACCAGTTGCCGTCAGGACGATGCACAGCATACGAGGTGACGAGCACGTTCCCCTCGGGGTCCTTGATGTCCGTCGAGGAAGGGAACATCTGATGCACGCCGGAGCGGTGCTGCACCCATTCAAGGTTAAGCATGTGGGCGGCGTAATAGAACGATGTGTAGCCCTTGATGTTGAAGTCCCGGTCCGCGACAAAATTCGACCACGAACCCGCGCCGAGGCAACTCTGCTCGACGGGCTGAGGTTGGATTGGGGAATGATAATAGGCCGCGCCGCCGGCCTCGAGAAACGTGCCGACGCTATCCGAGAGCCAAAGCGCGGCGAAGATCTGGCTCATCGGTCCGGTAAGTTCCCAGGAAATGCTGCTCTCGGTGACCATCAGCGGCGCGTTTTTGGGAACGCCATCTTCTCTCCAGACCTGAAGGATGTGCTTGATCAATTGCGGCTCGCGGTAGAGCGTCTTCCAGGTGATTTCGCACGGCTCGAAGGGGTAATGCTCGAAAGAGACAAAGGCGAGGTCGCTGAGCCGGTCGTGCGCCCTCAGGTACTCAATGAAGCGGCCCAGCCACGAGGTTCGGCCCTGGGCGTCCGGCCACACGCGGATGTCCTCGTCCACACCTTCGAAGATCGGTCCGCCGAGCTTGAGTTTGGGATCGACCTTGTGAATCGCCGCGGCCCACTGGACGTAGAGCGCGCCGTAGTCTTCCGGCATCGCGTGCTTGCCGTCCGGCTCCTCTCCCATCTCGACGTAAGCAATGGGGTAGCCCCGCTTCTCGAGGTAGGCGATCTGTGCGGCAGCGTCGTCGGGCGTGCCGTAGAGCAGAGTGACGGGAATCATCGCCGGCAGGTTGTTGGTGATTCCGCTGGCGAAGAAAAGGTCGAAGCCGGTGTGCTGGTAGCGCCCGCCGGTATTGACGTCCGCTGCCGAGTGCCAGGGGTCGATGGATGACGAACAATAGGTGGGCTTCTGCCGGCCGCTTGCATCCTTTGCGACATCCACGAAATCACCGCTCCCGTTCACGACACCCGCAGTGAGGGATTGGATCGCGTATCCGACGCAGTTGCGCACATCGCCCGATCCGTGCAGATCGCAGGTGTCGGAAGACTCGGTCATCCAGACGCGCACGTAGCGCGTCGATACGGGCGTCTTCCCGAATTTCAACGTGACCGTGCCGCCGCGCCCATTTTCTACGGCGCCTGAGGAAAAAGTCTTCCACTCACCTTGAGGGCCTTCGTCGAAATTAAGGGCGTCCTTTCCCACCCAATATTCCACCTGATAAGTTCTGGCGAAGGGATCGGCCCAGGCGATGCGCAAAGCGTTTACGGCATACGCCTTTTGCAAATCCATAACCACCCATTGCGGGTGGGCGGCGTCACTCTCGCCGGTGAACTTGCTGGTGAGATACGGATTACTTTTCCAATAGCTGAGATTGGGACCTTGCAGCGGCCGGTCGCCGCTCGTGGAGAAGCCGCGATGCGGCAAAGCGTAGGCGAGAATGTAACGGATGGGTTCTCTGAGTTCCGTGCTGCCGGTAAAGTATCCACTCTTATGGGCCGTATCGCTCCAACTCCCGTTCTCGGTCCAATGCCATGCGGCCATGCGCAGCTCGGTGTTATTACGATAGGTGATAGGACCCCACCCGGCCGACAGCGATTCCTCGAGGATGTGGGGGGTGTAGATCCTGTCAATTTCGGTGTGAGACAAGACATCGACCGAGCTGCCGAGCGCGCGATCGGGATCGAAGGAATTGAGCAAGTGGCTGGGGGTGACGTCGACGCGCACCGTCCCCGTGGCCTCAGTCGTTTGAGCAGAAGCAGGTACAAAAACCCACAGCAGCGCGGCCAGGCCTCCAGCCGCAACAAAGCCTCGTCGCATAAGCGATTCTCCTTGCCAGGATTGCTTGCGGGGCAGGATTATAGCATGCGCCGGGCCGTAGCGGCGGCGCTTGTGACCGCCGTCGCGCGGCCGCAAGGGTTGCCGCGATGAGGCTACTCATCCAGTCGAAAACCCACCGTGATGGTGGTCACGACCTCGACGGGTTCGCCGTTCAAGAGCGTGGGTGTGTACTTCCATTGACGGACGGCATCCATGGCGGCTTTGGTCAGCGCCGCATCCGCGTCGTTGAATGGTGAAAGGGAGAGAATCTGGCCGCTGGTTCCAATGACCGCGCGCAGGATGACGGTGCCTTCGATGCCTTGCTGCTGGAGCGCTTCAGGATACTGAGGCTTTGCCTGAGAGATGAGCTTGGCCGCCTGGACCATGCCCCCGACGCGGATGCGTCGCGGCGTTGGCCGTGGTGTCGCAGGGCTCTCCGCCGGCTTATGCCCGTGTACAACGACTTCCTGCGGCACTTCCCCAAGGTCCATGGTGATGTCCTGATGCAGGTCGCCGGAGGGCGCAAGATCGAGTTCGGCGCTCTTCGTTAAGGCGAATCCGTGGCTGGTTATCTCAAGCCGGTAACCGCCCGGAGGGATGGCCGCAAACTTGAATGTGCCATCCGCGCCGGAGTTGCTCTCGATTTTGACCTTCTGATCCCTGCTGATGAGGGTGACACTCGCGCCGGGGATGACGGCGCCGCTCGGGTCGTGAATTGTGCCGGAGATATTTCCGGAGGCATTCTTGGCTGCCACGCGCATGGCGGCCACGGGAAGCAGCAACAACGCCGCAAGTGTGGTAATCAGCAAAGCTCGACTTGCCGCCAAAGGATGGTGATTCAGTTTGGGATCAAGCAACGCTTTCATTCGAGCCTCCAATTGGGAAGATTGGGCCATGGCCACGCTCGTTGACCATGCCCCATTCGATCGTCGCAGGGAACGGCTCAGCACGAGAAGGAATTCGGCGTAATCCGCAGCCGGATGGCCGAGACTCAATAGGATGTCGTCGCATGCCCGTTCTCTTTCTTTACACATAGCGAACGCGGCAAGCCAAACCAGCGGATGAAACCAGAACAGGGCGCGAGCGAGTTGAGCAGCCATCTGGGTCAAATAATCATTCCGGCGCACATGGGCCAACTCGTGGGCAAGCGTCCACTCGAACTGCTGGCGAGACCACTGCTGGGCTTCCGCCGGCAGAAATACAGCCGGACGCAACCACCCGCGGGTGAAGGGGACGGCGATCTCAGCGCTGGTTCGAAGCCAGACCGCGCGAGACAAGCGAAATGATGAGCGGACACTCTTGAGCACGGCGTTTGCCTGTGGCGTCTCGAAAGGCAGTGAGCGTCTTGCAATTCGCAGGACACGCCACTCTCCGACGGCAATTCGCGCCGCCAAAAGCGACGAACCGATCGCCCACAAAAATAGAATCCAACCGGCTCGGAACCGATGCTCTGCCGTAGCGACAGCCGCGGGGGACACTCGCGCGGTGTTGTCCCCATCGATTTGACTCCTCTCGAGGAAAACCGGCGAATCCTCCTGCGTAGAATTCCTCTCGCTTGCGGCACCGGAAAGCCAGGTCGTGATGACGGGCACGTTCCAGGCCGGCAGCGACAGAGAAATGAACGGCAGAGCCAGCATGGCGCCCAGCCCCAGGCTCCAAACCAGGTGCCGCGCCGCTGCCGACGCGCGCCGCAGAGTTAAAACCAACACTCCGCAGAGCAGGAGAAGACAGGTGCCCCTAAAAGCGGTGCCGAGGAGAAGTGCCAGGCAATTCCCCGAAAAGCCGTGGAGAGAATGCATCGCCTGGAGAAGGGACGAGACTAAAGCCGCCATCATGCGCCTCCTTTCCGGGCCTTCGCGATTAACTCGGAAATGCGATCCAGCTCGCTCTCGGACATGCGCGCCGTTGAGGGATCGAGCAGCGTGGCGACGGTTTGTGCAGCGGAGCCATCGAAGAAGGTCTCAACCAGATGCCTGAGGGCCGCGCGCCGCACGCGCCGGCGGGACACGGTCGGAAAGTAGACGTAGCGTAAATCTTTTTCCGCGTGCCGGATGTGGCCTTTTTCTTCGAGGATGCGCAGCAGCGCGCGAACCGCGGAGTAGCTGGGAGGACTGGCCAAGGACTGTCGAATCTCCGCCGCGGACGCCCGCTGTCGCTGATAGAGCACGTCCATAATCTGGCGCTCGCGGCGGCTCAGCTTGTGTTCTGCGGGTTCGGCCATGGGTTGATCTCCTGCTAATTCTTAAGCACTATGCTAAATTCTTAGCATAGTATTTCTGAATGTCAAGCTTTTTTTGGCGGCGTCCTAATTTGCGTGGTAACGCTCGCCTTCACAGGCTGCGGAAGAACGTCTCGCGGCGCTATCAATCCGAGTGGTCACGGGTCTTCGACCCGCCCAAAGCAATGAAGACTCGCTTACCTCGTCACCCCCGCGAAAGCGGGGGTCCATTGTTGGTCAGGAAGACCATGGATTCCCGCTTTCGCGGGAATGACGCGGTCTTCGAGAGAGTTAACATAGGCCAACGCTACCTTCGACTAGGGATACCACCCGTTGAAGAACCGCGTTGCGTCTTGAGGGCGAGACCGCATAGAATGCAAAGGTTCAGCTTGGGAGGTAGAACCGGTTGCATTTCTTCAATTCGCTTTCCGCGAGGATCGGACAGGCGCTTGCCCTTTACGGCGGGGGCCTCTTCGTTTTGTCGTTCCTGGATTCCTCATTCATGCCGCTCCCGGGCCTGAACGATGTGGCGCTGATTGTTCTGGCCAGCAAGAACCCGGCCCGGGCGCCCTTTTATGCACTGTTGAGCACCCTCGGTTCGCTTTTGGGGTGCTATGTCGTGTACGGAATCGCGCGCGGAGGAGGACGGTTGGCCGGCGGCGGCAAGCGCGCCTCGACAAAAACGAATCGAGCCCGCCGTTGGCTGGAGCAGAATGATTTTGTGTCCATGCTGGTGATGGCTTTGTTGCCTCCGCCGGCTCCTCTGAAATTCTTCGTTATCGCCGCCGGGGCGCTGCGGATGAAGATGCTGAACTTCGGAGCTGCCTTGCTGGTCGGACGCAGTCTGAGGTTCGCTGCTATTGCCTGGTTGGGAGCCCACTACGGCGCTGAGGCAGAAGCGTACTTGAAGAAAAACCTGACGTGGGCTTCTCTGGTGACGATCATCCTGGTTATCGTATTGACGCTGATTTTCCGCTGGTGGAAGGGCAGGCATCCCGCCACGGACGACTCAGCCTAGGTTTCATCCGGCAGCCTCATCTCTCCTCGGCCCGGATTGTCGGGGCGCGGAAGCTGAAAGATTCCGACCGCACTCGCAGGGCGCTATCCAGTTCAATCTCCGCAAGAAAACCTCCGCCTCCACTGCCTGCTGCGAAGCGCAGATCGCGGATCTGCACGTCGAAACCCTCCTCGCTTTGCTCAGTCTGGGCCCAAGGGAACCGGGCGAAATCCATGAATATCCGGCCCGTGCGCGACATCAGTGCACGGTCGAGAGCGGGCGAGTCCGGGGGCTTATGAAATTGCTGTGCGGACCGGGGATCCACGTCGTTTTGGAGGGCACTCGCAGCTAGGACCTCGTAGGTGGTATCGGTCTCGACCACACCGGTCCACTCAAACGGGTTGATGGGGGAGGGAAAGGCCCCGACATGGAGCGGGTTTTGATCCGAGTAAGTGTGCCCTTCGAGGAACCCCAGAACTCGACGGTGGGCGACATCGCGTAGGCCCCAAAGAAAGACAAGTGCACAGAGCGAGAAAATGGCGCCCCACGCCGGGCGTGTCTTGCGGCCCCCGACTTCTTCTGAGACCATCCGCAGTAGCGCCGGCAGGCCAAGGCCGAGGCAAAGCAGGAGAAGCAACAACGGGTCGAAGATAAACATGATGTCCCAGGCGTACCAGCGCGCGCTGAAGGGCAGAAACGGCCTGACGCCGTAGGAGTTCGTGAAGTCCATAAGAAGATGGCTGGCCGTTCCAATCCACGCCAAAATCAGCAGCCAAACCAGATTGGGTGGCGGTCCGGATTTGGGCCTCGCCTTGCGGCCCAGAAAATAGACGGTCCACCCCAACAGCAAGGCGAGCAGGCTGACTCCCAGAATCGAATGAGTGAGACCGCGGTGGTATTTGAGGTAGGTGGCGCTTCCCCAGAACCGGGAGATGATATCGATATCCGGCAGGTTCGCTGCGACTATCAACGTCAGCGTGGCAAAGCGGGTTTTGCGGTGCAACCCGGCTTGGCTAAGTGCCACGGCGGTGAGGGTGTGCGTGAGATTGTCCACGGAGACCTCGAAAATGGAAACTGGAAATTGGAAACTGGAAAATGGAAACTGGAATGTTGAAACTGGAATTCGTTTGCTGAATTAGAGGCTAGCCCTACGGGGTAACCGTCTCGTGTTCCGCTACCCAGCTCCTGGCGTGAAGGTCTGAATTCTCCTCTACCATTTCCCAGTTTCTACTTTCCAGTTTCCAGTTTCCATTTTCGATTTGCGGATTCACGGAACGAGCAGGGTCAGCGCGTCAGGCACGATCTCGAACGTTGCCGGGAGTGTGCCCGCCAACTCGCCGTCGAGTTCGAAGCGAATAATATCCCTGGCGGCCAGGGCAGCGCAGCAGAGCTTGCGTGCTTCCACAAGTTCCACATCTTCCAGCCGAAAGTGCTGGCGCGCCAGGACCAGTGCGGCATACAAGAAGTAGCGCGCGCGATTCATGCTCTTGAAAAGACACAAATTAAAGCGGTCATGAAAGTAGCGAGCGTTCGGAGTGAGGTGAAGCCACCCTCCGTAATTGCGTGCTCGCTGAGCGGCGGCAAAAGTGGCAACCCGCTCCGGGCCATCGTCCGTGCGGCAGGAGAACCCTTGAAAGGGGTAGAGGAAGGCTTGCCGTAGCGCCTCCAGGATGTATCCCGCAACGCCCCATGATAACTTCATTTTAAGCGACAGCTTATAGACGACCTGAGCGTCATACCCAACACCCGCTACGCTTATGAAGTAGCGGGTAGATGACCCGCTTCGAGGTGGGTCTCCGTTTGGCGAGACGCCGTCCGTCCGCCAGGTGGCTTTCCCCAAGGGAATCCTCTGCGGCGACCACCGGACAAACTGGGCGGCGGCGCGAACCGGGTCGAGCGGAAGTCCGACTTCCCTTGCCAGGATGTTGGCAGTGCCCCCCGGCAGAATCCCCAAGGGTACCTTGCGGTTGGCGAGGCCATTAAGAACCTCATTGATGGTGCCGTCGCCGCCGCACGCGAGAATGAAATCGGCGCCGTTCGCAGCCGCCTGCTCCGCCAGTTCGTGCGCCATGGCGGGCCCTGCGGTGGGAGTCAACTCGATCTCGAGTCCCGCCGATCGCAAGACGCCAACCGCTTTGCGAATCTCGCGCTGCCGCGCCGCCGGGCGCCGTCCCGCAATCGGATTGTAAATGAGGGTGCCTCTTTTCAAACGGAGGCCCGCGACCGAGGGAGGAGATTGAGCTTCACGCAGTGGTGTGATCCTGTCACCTCTTAACGCAGGCTACGCGCGCCGGCATGACATCAGACTACATGAGGGAAGTCCCGCTGACAACTTTCCGGGCGATCGAGTCGCCGGTTTTCTTGTCCAGTTGAGCATCCACCCACACTTTGTCGCCCACCTTCACGGCATCGGGCGAACTGCTTTTGCCGTCATGGATAAATTTGGTTTTCTTGTTGAGTTTGAAATTCTCATCCATGCCTACGTCAGTCTTGGTCAGAACGATCTCATTGCCGCTGATCGACTTGACGACGCCGTAGCGAAAACCTGCGTAGTTGTCCCCGGCAGTGCCCGTGCCAGTGGAGCGAACGGTCATCGGGCTTCCACCGGTCTCGGTTGCTGCACGGCCGCCGCGTTGCGCGATACACGGTGAGGCGAACCCTACGATACACAACACTAAAATCCCTAAGACTGTTCGTGGCACTTTCACGTCCCACCACCCCCACGAATAGCTAATTCCAAGATAACACTAGCAGCCGTAGTGCGGCCGTGTCAAGGTTGGGTCCGGTAACTTCTCTGCCTGGCCTAGTGTCGCGTTACGCCGATAGGTGAAACACGCCGGGCGTAAGCTGTCATGCTCAGCGAAGCGAAGCATCCCTGCAGTTTCACGGAGAAAACAACTACAGAGACCCTTCGCTGCGCTCAGGGTGACACACCATCGGCTGTTTCACTTTCTTCGGTAACGCAACACTTGCCGATGTCCGCGCAGCCTGTGGGTTATAATTTCACAAGGCAGCAACAAGCCGAAACGGCGCGCCGGAAGCATTGCCTGCCCGCGCCGGGCTGGGGGAGAGCGTGGCCAAAGATATTGAGAAGGAAATTGAGAAGCTGCGAAATGAGATCCGCTACCATGAACATCGGTACTACGTTCTGGATGACCCCGAGATCTCCGACCTCGAGTTTGACAAACTGATGAAGCGGCTCCAGGAGTTGGAGGAGCGGAATCCCGGATTGGTCACGCCGGATTCTCCCACCCAGCGGGTGGGCGGCACGCCGGCGGCGGAATTCCCCAAGGTGCGCCATTCCACGCCCATGCTAAGCCTGGATAACACCTACTCGGTGGATGAACTGCGGGACTTCGACCGGCGGGTGCGAGAACTTTCGGGCCGCTCGACGGTTGAATACGTCGGGGAGTTGAAGCTCGACGGCTTGTCCATGGCCCTGACGTATGAAGACGGTTTGCTGAAACACGGCGTCACGCGCGGTGACGGCGTCACGGGCGAAGACGTCACGGCCAACGTAAAGACCATCCGCTCGTTGCCCCTCCGCATTGAGCACAAAAAGCTGGAAGTGATCGGCGATCCAAAGCGTTTTGAAGTTCGCGGGGAAGTCATCATGCCCCTCAAGGCGTTCGAGCAGACGAATGCGCAGCGAGAGGCGGCCGGAGAGCCGCGCTTCGCCAACCCGCGCAACTCTGCGGCGGGCTCCATGCGCCAGCTTGACTCCCGCATCGTGGCCCAGCGCAAGCTCGATATTTTCCTCTACTACCTGTTGGTGGAAAACCGGGAACCATTCCCCGAACATTGGCGGAACCTTGAAGCTCTGGCCGAGCTAAAATTCAAAGTGAACGAGCATCGGCGGCTGTGCAAGTCGTTCGACGACTTGCTGGCCTTTATTCAGGAATGGGACTCGAAACGCGACAGCTTGGATTACGAAATCGACGGCATCGTCGTAAAGGTGAACGACATCCGCCTGTGGGACGAACTGGGCACGACGGCGAAGTCTCCGCGCTGGGCCATCGCTTATAAATACGCCGCGCGGCAGGCCAAAACCCGCGTGATGGCGATTCGCGCCCAAGTAGGCCGCACCGGAACCCTCACTCCGGTGGCGGACCTCGAGCCGGTGGACGTGGGCGGAGTCACGGTAAGCCACGCCACGCTGCACAACATGGATGAGATTAACCGCCTGGGCGTGAAGGTCGGCGATACGGTGGTCATCCAGCGGGCTGGCGAGGTTATCCCGCAGGTCGTCAAGGTGGAAATTCATGCTGAGAACGGCGTCGAATTCGAGATGCCCGACAAATGTCCTGTCTGCGGCGGGGAAGTCCACCAGGCCGAAGGCGAGGTGGCTTACCGCTGTGTGAATGTCGCTTGCCCTGCCCGGCTCAAGGAGTCGCTGCTACACTTTGCTGGCCGCCGCGCCATGAACATCGAGGGGATCGGAGAGGCATTGGTGGACCAACTTGTGGACAAAGGCTTGGTCCATGACGTCGCAGATCTGTACACGCTCACCAAATCCAGCTTGGTGAACTTACGGAGGGAAGGGGACACTCCGGTCGAGTATTTGGTTCGGGTTCTCGTGGCGAACGAAATTCCCTCCATTGGCGAAAAGACAGCGAAAGTACTGGCCGAGCACTTCGGCTCCCTCGAGCGGCTGCGAAACGCCTCGTTCTTGGATCTGCGCCGGGTGGAAGGGATCCCGGAACGGTCAGCCCGTGCGGTGGCCGACTTCTTCGCCGGCTCGGCTCACGAGAGCCTCGAGGAGTTTGT
>Ga0187888_1002255_pt1 | contig 16799 bp, 16 predicted proteins | sample June2016WEW_7_40_FD_132987 | JGI IMG/M metagenome (GOLD analysis project Ga0187888, IMG submission 132987) | Peatland microbial communities from SPRUCE experiment site at the Marcell Experimental Forest, Minnesota, USA - June2016WEW_7_40 | ecosystem: Environmental > Terrestrial > Soil > Wetlands... | reverse complement strand
GCGTCCGCCGCAAACGCCAGCGGCTTCCTCCTAGTCTCCTTATCGAAAACGCCTCGGTTCGACACCCCTCTCCACCCCAACAGTCTGCCCCGAGGCGTTTCCGATCAAGGCTAGCGACCATCCGTGAGCTAGGACTCATTTCTTTGGCCCTTCCTTACATTCGTGAAGATCGAACTTGTCTAGCAGATACAGCTCCGCGCCGACGGCGTCGCGCGCGAAGGTCGCCGGTGTGAAGAATTTGAGCTGACACTTCGCGCACGAAGCCATCGCTGGAAACTTGCCTTCATGCCGCACGATGACGAAGCGGCGCTCAGTTCGCCAGTCCGGAATGCCGATTGGGGGACCACACAGATAAGATTCAAACTGCTTCGCGATTGCGCCGAATTGTGTCCCGTCTGGGAACTTAAAGCCTATTTGGCAGTCTGCGCACTCTAGGAAACGGCCCGCTGGGGACATCAGGATGCCGATGCGATGACGTGGCGGCGGACAACTAGTGCCTTTGGACACTGCATGTTCCAACTCTCCATATGCAAGACCATCATACGCTCTTAGTTCTCGGGAGATTAAGCATTCAAGCTGGCCGCGAAGAGGCCACTGCCTCACTGACACGTTGGGGTAGACCGTGCGCAGATCGCCCGCTCGACAACTGTACCGAAGACGATACTATGAGGATGCTACCGAGAAAGGACGGCGAGTGATACAGTGATCACAAAAGGCCCCGATCGGTGAGGCTGGGGTGTTGTCATGAAAACCTATGAGCACGAGTTTGCTCACTCTCACGAGCATTCCAAGAGCATTTGGCGGTATAGTTCGGGGTCCTTCCTTCAATCTCTAGTCACCGCGTTGGTGTTAGGCACAATGGCTGCACTCATTGGAATAGCCGTCAGTGCTGCTTTGTACTATCGGCACGTCGCGTGGTACATAGGCGCTGCGGCCGGACCTCTAGCAGCGACGCTGGTCGTCATGTGCCTGGCGACGATTGCGCTCGAACAGGCCCGCAAGCGATCCATCCGGCGAACCCTGGAACTCGCCTTTCTGAACCACCACGTTCGCAACGCCCTTACCCAGATGAATATGGCGGAGTACGTCGCTGATCCGCAGCAGCACGAGCGCCTGGTGCGGGAAGCAGTTGGCCGAATTTCTGAAACCCTGTTCCGAATTGCCAACAGCGCAGACCTTACCGGACTGTCTCTTGAAGTGGATCTCAGGGGCACACAGCTGACCCATGAGGGAGAAGCGCGCGAGCAGGAAGACACGAAGAAAGCGAGTTAGAGAGGGGCTTCAGATCGCAGGAAAGACGATTCTTGATGTAATCAGGTCCATAAGCAAAATTGCGATTCTGCGCCCATGGGAACTCCAAACCCTCGGCGACGCCATCAGCGGACGCATCAGTAACCGGCCCTGATGGTTACCGCCGACATCTGCGCCCTGGGTATTGAAATCCTCTAATCCGCTTACCTTTCAAGCACTTGCCCGAAATTACTCCGATGGTTCTACTCCCTTCGGAGAGATTGCCCGGGTACCCTCCGCGCCCTATAATCGTCCTACTCTGGTTAAGGATTCTCCGTCAGGTTCCGGGTAGAACATGGGGAGGGTGAAATTTGTCCGAACGCACCCTCCGAGCGAAGGATTGGTGAAAACGAAACTCCCGGATATGCGTAAGCGCATGCAAATCGCTTCGATACTGACGGCCGGTACGGCCCTCGCGACCTCCCTGGCTTTATGCAGCAGTCCCGTCCGTGCGTGGGCGGCAGAAGGTGACCACGCCTCGGAAGTGATCACCACCACCGAGGAGCACGGGCGCAAAGTGTACGTGAACGAATCGATCCCGGCGCCAGCCCGCGCCACTCCTGCCCCGCAGCCCAAGCGGACGACCTGGATGTACTGGAGCACCAGGGAAAATCGCTGGAAGCCAGTGCCCTCGGCCAACACTGCCTCGATGCAGGCGGCGCGCTCGGCGGCGGCGGAAATCGGCCAGTTTGTGCATGAATCGTCCAAATCGGCGAATGCGCGGATTATGGCCGCCAATTCCCGCGGCCATCAAGCCACGCCGGAAGAAGTGGACGCGGCCATCGTGATGGCGGCGGCGCGCCACAACGTGGATCCCAATCTGGTGCGCGCCGTGGTCAAAGTTGAGTCGAATTACAACTCCCACGCCATTTCCAACAAGGGCGCGATGGGACTGATGCAGCTCATGCCTTCGACGGCGCGCCTGTTGAAGGTGAAGAACCCGTTTGATCCGGCACAGAACGTGGATGCCGGAGTGCGGCATCTCAAGTCGCTTCTCGAAAGCTACGGCGGCGACGTGAAGTTGACCCTGGCCGCCTACAATGCAGGTGAGGGCGCAGTGGCGCGGAGCGCGGGCGTCCCGCATTTTGCCGAGACCCAGGACTACGTGCGGAGGATTACGAACCTCTACTACGGAGGTTTCGATTTTGCTCCGTCCGGGGCTTCGCGCGATCCGGTGCACGTGCAGCGGGATGCGCGAGGCGTGCTTTATATCAGCAACACCGACTAAGGTTCGAGCATCTATATTTAAGCAGTCTCTCAGGTACCACAGGCAGTTCAATTGCAACGGCAGTAACGAAGCGAGCCATGGCGCGCGATTGTTGCGTCGCAAAGAACGCGACGCTTCGCGCGGCTCGCCCAGGTCCCTCGGCGGGCAAGAAGCGCCCGCCTCAGGATGACAACGAGCCGACGACTTTGAAGACACGATCAGGCCGGCGCGGCTTGCGCTGGGCAGCGCTGCTGTTGTTGGCGGCGCTTCCCGGAGTGCCGGCCCATGCCCGCACCCATCACAGCGAATCGCATCATGGAGAAGCATGGGCCCGCGACCGCTTCGCCGCCGCCGAGCGCATGCGGGAAGCGCTGAACGGACGCCCTCCGGCCGACCGCTCGCGGCACGATTATCAGCGCGTCATCAACGCCTATCGCAACGTCTATTTCGGAGCGCCAACCTCCACCAAAGCGGATCCCAGCGTGGTCGCGGTGGCCGAAACCCTGGTCGAAATGGGGCGCCGCTTTGACGACGACAAGATCCTCAACGAGGCCATCGCCCAGTACAAGTTCCTGCGTCGCGAGTATCCCGGCAGCAGATATCGTTGCGACGCGCTGTTTACCATCGGAGAGATTTACAAGGACGATCTCAACCATCCGGAGGAGGCGCGGGCCACTTTCCAGGAATTTCTGCACCGCTATCCGCACAATCGGCTGGTCGACGATGCCCAGCAGGCCATCGTCGAACTGGACAAGCAGGCGGAACAAGACAGGAAGGCCGAGGCCGAGAAAAAGGCCCGCAAAGAAGCGGTCGACCAAAGCAAGGGTACCGCGGTCAAGGATTCTCAGACTACGAATGCAAACGCTCCCGTTTCCGAGCCAGCCTCCGAACATTCGCCTGATCGCCACTCTGCAACGGGTGCCCCACTTCTCGCCGGTTTTGCCAGAAGTGGGAATCTGCCGCGGGTGACCGGAATCCGGCACTGGTCCACGCCTGACTACACTCGCGTGGCCATTGACCTGGAAAGCGAAGTCAAGTTTGCCTCGCAGCGCATCGCTCATCCCGACCGCATCTTCTTCGATCTGCGCGACACCAAGCTGGCTTCTACCCTGGTGGGCAAGACCTTCGATGTGGATGACGGCTTCCTGAAGAAGATTCGCGTGGCGCAATTTCAGCCTGGCCGCACCCGGGTGGTGCTGGAAGTCGACGATCTCTCCGATTACGACGCGTTTCTGCTGCCCAATCCTTACCGGCTGATCGTGGACATCCACGGCAAGGATGCTCGCCAGAAAGACGCGAAGTCGGCGCAGGCGAAGCTCGAGAACGACGTGGCGACCGCCGACGTTGAGGCGGCGCCCAAGGCCGGGGCATCGAAGGCCGAGACCAAGGCCGGGACCAAGACCGAGACCAAGGCCGGGACAAAGACCGATGCGGCCACGTCCGGCGCGAAGGCCGATCTGCGAGCGCCAGCCGCGGCGCCAGACGACCAGGATGAGGACGCCGCGAACCCGATATCGAAGAGTGAAGCCACCAAGACTGAAGCCGCGGGCACCAGGCCGCGCCTGTCTGCGCCAGGGGCTGTGCATACCACGGTAGATCCCAAGACCGGGGTGAAGAAGGTCATCGTCGAGGCCGACCGTGACGAGTCCGCTCCAGTTCAAGTCGCCAAGCTTGAGGCGCCGGCGAAGCACGCTGTTTCGCCCGCTGCCCCGAACACGAGCGGCAGCCAGCCGGACTCCGATTCCACCGTTGCCGAGGAAAAATCAGCGGCCGATTCGCCGGCCGCCAGACCTGCCGCAAGCAAGTCTGCGTCCCGCCTCGCCCATAGCCGGAACACAGCCGATCTCGACATTCATGAAGCGAAACCAACCTCGAGCGGCGACCGTTCGCTGATTCGCGCCCTGGGATTGAAGATTGGCAGGATCGTGATTGATCCCGGCCACGGCGGCCACGACACGGGAACCATCGGGCCCAATGGGCTGGAAGAAAAAGATCTGGTGCTCGACGTCGGCCGCCGCCTGGGCAAGCTGCTGGAGGCGCGCCTGGGCGCCGAAGTCGTTTACACCCGCAAAGACGACACGTTCATTCCTCTGGAAACGCGTACCGCGATCGCCAACCAGCAGCGCGCCGATCTGTTCATTTCCATTCACGCCAATTCCAGCGATGACCCGGAAGCGCGCGGGGTCGAGACTTACTACCTGAATTTCACCTCGTCGCCGGAGGCGCTGGAAGTGGCGGCGCGCGAGAATGCGGTTTCGGAGAAGTCCATCTATGAACTGCAGGACCTGGTGAAGAAGATCGCGCTGAAAGAAAAAATTGAAGAGTCACGTGAATTCGCCGGCGACGTGCAGCAGTCGCTGCACAGCGGCCTGGCCGCGAAGAGCCCGGGCATCCGCAATCGCGGGGTGAAGAAAGCGCCGTTTATCGTGCTCATCGGCGCCAACATGCCGTCGATCCTGGCCGAGATTTCCTTCGTCAGCAATCCCGGCGACGAGCACCGGCTCGAGACTGGCGAATACCGCCAGCGCATTGCCGAGTCGCTCTATCGCGGCATCGCCAAGTACGTGAGCGGATTAAGCGGCGTGAAAGTGGCCAGCAAGATGGACAAGCCCACCGGCCAGTGAACCGGCAGAAAACCGCGTTTCCGCCAGGAAGCGGAGCTATCGGGGTTTCTGGATGAGATCCGATACGAGTGGCAGCCGCCTACTGGATCGCGCTGCCCACCTGCGAGAAGATGCCGTTCGCATTCGATCCGATCAGCCGGACTGTCCCCACCACAATGACGAGAATCACGGCCAGCATCACCGAGTATTCGGCGACGTCCTGACCGCGCTCGTCCGACCAGAGATTAGAGAATAAATTGCACATAAGTACTTTTCCTGTCGCTCCTAAACCGCGCCCGGGACGGGCGAAGTCGCCTCACCCGAAGTCGCCGCACCCGAAGTCGCCGGAACCTTGTACTCCGGAGAGCCGAGCCACAATGCGTCGGCATCCTGCATCACGGCCTGCAGTCCGACCTGAAACTCCGAAGTCCCCTTCAGCTTCTTGATCCAGACCACTCGATACTGCCCCTTGCGCTGGCGATAGAAGATGGTGACCTCGTCCAGCAGGGTCAGTTCACGCCGCACCGCGCCCAGCCGCAATCCGCCCGGAGTCACGTCAAGGGTGTGGGCGAGTTCCTCGAATTGAGCGCCGGAACTGTCCTTGCCCTTGATCCTTATCGGAAGCACCGCCTTGGTTCGGCTGCCGGTGCGCTGATTGTTGTCTGCACTGCTTTTCCGCATCTGGTCACCTGCAGCTAGTGTGCCCCCACTGCTGCCGTTTGGGAATGGCTCCGAGGTGTGGGGGCACGGTGGTAACCACCCGCTGGAAAGGCTGTCAGATCAGGCATTTGCAAGCCCTCGGGAACTTTTGCCCCGGGCTTGTGGTCTAATGAACACAGGGATCTCACCGGCCCAAGAATCATCGGCCCAGGGATTAGGGATTGAGGATGCGCGTCTCCCGTTCTGTCGGCATCGCGGTTTTTCTTGGAGTTTTCCTGGCTGTGGCGTTGGCCGCGGACACGCCGGCTACCACGCCACCGGCGCAGCTGCCCGCTCTGTTGCCGTCGGAGTTCGGGGGATGGAGGATGCAGGGCGCGGCCCAGGCCAGCAAAAACCCCGCCGCCGCCGATCCCGCCAATTCCTCCATTCTCGACGAATACCGCTTCACTGACTTCGCCGCTGCCACCTACACCCGCGACGATGGCCGCACTCTGAAGATCCGCGCCGCGCGTTTTGCCGACGCCTCGGGCGCATTCGGCGCCTACACGTTCTATCTGCAGCCGGAGATGGCGAAAGAGGAAATCGGCGACCAGGCCGCGACTCTGGGCCATCGCGTGCTCTTTTACCGCGGACACGTGCTCGTCGACGCGCAGTTCAGCCAGGAGTCCGCCATGTCGGCGGCTCAGCTGCGTGAACTCGCCGGATTGCTGCCGCGTCCTGGCGGAAACGCGGGCAATTTGCCGAGCTTCATTCAGTACCTGCCGCCTCGCGGCTACGTTCCCAACACACAAAAGTACGTCATGGGGCCGGGAGCGCTGGCCGCTCTGGCGCCGCCGGTTTCCGCCGACCTGGTGGATTTCGGCGCGAGCGCGGAGGTCACGCTGGGGCGCTACAACACGTCGAATGGGGAAGAGACCTTGATGTTGATTTCCTACCCCACGAATCAGATGGCAGCGGACCATCTGCGCCGCATCGATGCCGCGCACCAACTGGGTCAGCCGCAGGCGGGAGTTTCGACGATCGAAAGCGCAGGTTCGTTCCACGCCAAGCGAACCGGGCCCATCCTCGTTGTGGCCAGCGGGCCCGCTTCCGACAGCGATGCCAAATCGCTTCTCGACATGGTCAATTACGAGGCCAGCGTCACCTGGAACCAGGCCACCGATCAGCATGAGGTCAGGGATCTCTACCTGCTGATTCTCAATGTCGTCATCCTGTGCGCAATTCTCGGCGGGCTTGCGATCGTGGCGGGCGTGGCCTTCGGCGGATTTCGCATTCTGATGAAGCGCTGGTTCCCCGACCGAGTTTTTGACCGCCCCGAGCAGATGGAATTCATCTCGCTGCACCTTACCGAGATCATCGTGCAAAGTCCTTCCCCAAGTGGAGACGAAGGGGCGCAGCAGACCGGCCAGAACCCCTCTTGATGCCGGGTAAGTGGCTTTAGAAATATCGGCTTACGCACTGAATCAGGCGCTTTCGTCTCAAATTGTTACACTTTTTCCCGGTATTGATTGGTTTTGTATGTTATTGAAAACAAAGACATTTATTTAACAAAAATCGCTTGACACCCCCGTTTTTGGACTCATAAGATTTCGGCAGAAAGTTTTGACGGAATCTAAAGCCTCCGTTGGAACTATTCTCCCTTGAAGAAGAGGCCGCCCAGTTGCCGGGTGGCCTTTTCGTTTGTTCTTCTGGTCCTCCCCGCGCAGAGTAAACTTCCGCTGACAGCGTTGATGAGGAATACGGAACTGTGCGCCGTGTTCTTCGTATCATCAGTTGAGAGTATTTCGTTTGCATTCGATCAGAATCATCAAAATCCCTGGAGGATCTCATGTTCTGCGACGCATGCGGCACAGCCGTACAACCGGGGCAAGCATTTTGCAGCAAGTGCGGAAAACAGATTGTAGGTCCCATCTCAGTCGCGGGACCGCGTCCGGGGCGGGTGCAATCGCACCTTCAGTTGCTGGGCATTCTGTGGCTGGCGATTTCCGCCTTCAACGCGGTGGGCGGCCTGATTCTGCTGGTTCTCGCTAACACTCTGTTTTCGCATCTGCGCGAGATGAACAAAATCCCGCCGGACGTGCCCGTCGGCTTCCTGACGGCGCTGTTCAGCACGATCGGAATTATCATTCTGGCCAAAGCAGCTTGCGGGTTCATCACCGGCTGGGGATTGATGAAGCGTGACTCCTGGGCGCGCATTCTCGCGCTGGTGCTGGCGTTCATCTCGCTGTTCAATATTCCGTTCGGCACCGCCATCGGCGTCTACACGCTGTGGGTGCTGCTGCCCGCCCAGTCGCAGCAGGAATACGATGCGCTGGTCGCGGCGCAAGCCGCGTAAGCGTTCTCAAGATCAGGCTGCGGAAAAAGCCGCGAATGCGTGCGCCGCCGTGGAAGAGCGGCGCTTCAGCGCCGCGTAAGCGGTTTGAAATCAATGCGGCCTTTAGCCCCGGTGGCTATTCGCCGATCGACGAGCGAAGCGAGGGAGCTTGCGGGCACAATCGAGACTCATCAGCAAAGTGTGGGATTCAAACTCAGCAAGGAAAAAGAGTGGGCTGTTTCCGGTCGAGCGAAGGATTCTCGCAGGCCATCCCTGACGTCCCCGCCTGATTCTGCTCCTATTCGGCGGCATCCCTAACAGCCCATGAAAAAGGATCTATGGCATTGAAAGATCAAAGATCTGAGAATTTCGTTCTAGGGAAAGGCTAGCGCCGTGGCAGGCAGGAAAGAAGATAACCGAGGGAGTTGACCGGGAGGATGATGGGTCCTGACTCGTAGCGCAATAGCGTCTTAGACAACATTTGAGTCATTACCGCAGCGTTCCGTTGACTTCCATGCGCCGCCTTCCTAACATGGCACTCTTGAAGCCATGCTCCAACTCCCCATGAATCGCCCCATGAATCGCCCAGGCATGAATCGAAGCGGTCACGTTCTCGGCGCACTCTTGCTGCTGGCCGCAAGCAGCAGCTCACTTGTCGCACAAGCTGCGCCCGCGCCCGTCGCGCCGTCGGTGGTTGTGAACTGGACCAGGAAAACGCCCAACCGCACCACCCCCACGTTGCAGGCTGTAGTCAATCCCATGTTGCGCCCGGGTTCGCCGATCCACGATGCCTCCATGGCGGCTCTCGGCCGGCTGGGCTGCGACTATGTTCGCTACGCTTTCTGGTTCCCCTATCCCAAGCTGGTCGTGGCCGAGTTGCGGCCTCCCGACCAGACTCAGACCTACTGGGATTTTCAGTACATCGACCCGCTGGTTGAGGATTTTCTAACCGCCGGCGGCGCCCATCCCAGCGTCTGGATGTTCAGCACGATTCCGCAGTGGATGTTCACCACTCCCCAACCGGTTGTCTATCCCGGCGATCCCAATCAGGTCTTCTGGAACTACTCCCAGGGCTCGGAACTGAGAGACGTGCCGGCTTTGGCCAACTACTATGCCCGTCTGGCCAGCTGGTACACCCAGGGCGGCTTCAGCGACGAGTTAGGCAAGTTCCATGCCTCCGGCCACCACTACGACATGCGCTACTGGGAGATTTTCAACGAGATCGACGGGGAGCACGAAACCACCCCGGAGCAATATGTCGAACGCTACGACGCGATCACCGAAGCGGTCCGCAAGGTCGTGCCCGGGATGAAGTTTGTGGGCCTCGCTCTCTCCAATCCCGAGGGCGGGGCGCGCATGTTCGAATATTTCCTCGACCCCAGGAACCACAAGCCGGGCACGCCGCTCGACTACATTTCCTTCCACGTGTATGCCACGCCGAGCGCCGATCAAACCCTCGACCACTGGCAGTTCACCTTCTTTGACCGGGCGCAAGAATTTCTTGCTGCCACCCGATATATCCTGCGCACCCGCGATCGCCTCTCGCCCTCCACCAAAATCATGATCAACGAAGCCGGCTCGATCCTCGCGAGCGACTCCGATCAAGGCGATCCCACCCACGTGGAGAAGCCGATTCCTCCCGCCTATTGGAATCTGAGCGGGGCGCTGTATGCCTATCTCTACCTCGAACTGGCCAAGCTCGGCGTGGATGTCGTGGGCGAATCGCAACTGGTCGGTTACCCCAGCCAGTTTCCCAGCGTCACCATGGTGGATTGGACCAACGGCAAGCCCAATGCGCGTTTTACGATCCTCGAATTGCTCAAGCACAATATCGGCCCCGGCGACGACTTCGCCGACACCGAGGTGCACAATGGTCCGCCCGCGGACGCCGACGCCATCGAAGCCCAGGCTTTCCTCCGCGGCAGCCAGCGCAAGCTGCTGCTCGTCAACCAGCGCAATCGCGAAATCGTTGTCGAACTGCCGAAAGAGTGTGTGGGAGCGACCGTGGAAACGATCGGAGGAACTTCACCCGACGTCGTGAAGCAGTCCGTGGGAGACGCAAAGATTCGCCTGCTGCCCTTTGCCGTGTCGGTGGTCACGCTGAAGGACTAGAGCCGATCTGGAGTTGTCGACGGCCTCCAGGAATCAGGGGATGGTCAGCCTTGACAACCGACGACGGTCGTCACTCCATCGCTGGCCCGCGATCGGTCGCCTATGGCCCCGTGGAAGAGCGGCCCTTAAGGGCCGCGCCCGCGATCGCCTGGGAGGAGCCGGGCTTCAGCCCTGGTGGATTGAGGGCCTAAAGGCCATTCGCTTTGGGGCGCCGGGAACGCGGCGCTGAAGCGCCGCTCTTCAACGGCTGCGCGGGCTGCGTCGCAAGACCAGCAGTTCCCAATGGCCCAGACAAAAACGAAGCCGCCGCTCTTTACGCTTTCTCCCGCCACATTTAGAATCGAAGACAAGCCGACGTAGCTCAGTTGGTAGAGCAGCCGATTCGTAATCGGCAGGTCATCGGTTCAAGTCCGATCGTCGGCTCCAGTATTTATGATGGTTTCCGCGTTTTGCTCTGTTCCCGTTGCACCTTGATTGCACCTTGTTTTGCACCCTACTGCACCTTGAGCGACTGCTCCAGCCGCTTCATTGCTGCCGCCCCTTCGCGCTGGCTTTGCAGCTTGATATAGTGCCGCCGCGTAACGGCGCTATCGCTGTGACGCAGGATCAGCGAAGCGACTTCGGCATCGACACCCAAATCAAACAACACAGTCGCAAGGCCGCGCCGGAAAGCGTGCCAGCCGCGCCAACGATCACCCAGCGCCGGGTGAATCTCGCGCCGGGTTAGATTATCGAGATGCAAGGCGAAACCGTTCTTAACGCCTTGGAAAATCCAAGTGCCAGTGCTGTTCTTGCGATGAGCATCCAGCACCTTGCGCAACGGTGCGATGACAGGCACCTTGGCTTTGGACTCTGGTGTCTTGGTTTCACCGATATTCTTCCGCCAAACGGAACGGCGCACCCACAGGAAAGAGCCGTCAAAATCCGACCATTGCAGACCGCGTAGCTCCGCCAGCCTCAGTCCGGTGAAAGCTGCCACAGCAACCACAACGCGGGCCGTGCCAGTCAGTTTTGAAAGCATCCATTGAATATCAGCCGCAGTGTAGGCAATACCTTCAAAATTGGATCGCGTGCCGCCCGCCTTCGCTTCCCGAACAACGTTTGTGCCAGTGAGAAAACCCTGCCGGATCGCGTGGCCGAAAAGTGCCTGCATTCCGGTTTTGATGCGGAGCAGACTTTGATGTGAGAGTGAAATGGAATCGAGCACCTTCTGTGCGTCAACCGTCCGAAAAGTCCGCAGGCGGATATCGCCAACAGCGGCCCGCAGGTGATTCTCGAAAATGTCTTTGTAGAACTTGTAGGTTGACGGTTTTTTGGTTTTTTCAATCGCGGGCAGCCAATATGCATCAGCGAATTCGGCAACCGTCAGACCGCTTTCGATGGTTGCTTTGTCTTGGCCCGCCGCTGCCAGTTCTGCGAGGATCAGCGGACGCAAGTCTTTCGCGCTTCGGTATTCATCGCAGACCGGCGCGAGTCTCTTGGTGATCTGTTTCCGCCTGCCTTCGGCATCTCGCTCTTCCGTGTAGTAGCGGAAAAACCAAGCGCCGTGTTGCTGGCGGAGACTGCCGGTTTGTGTGGTCACGGTGTCCTCCGTTTCTTGCCGTAAGTTTTGTCAATAGCTCGCCTGATCAGTTCGGCCACAGGCGCACCCGTTTGAGCAGACAGCTTTTCCAGAACCTTGGTCTGCGCGGATGAAAGAAAAATTGTTGTGCGCTTCAATGCGGCCTCCTTTCTTCCACTTGATATTCCATTATATGCTTACAGCCATACATACGTCAACGCACCCCCGTAACAGAATCCTGATAAAGTAGATGGGGATTAAACAGGTGCTCCACACACTTGCCCCAAGGTTCATAGGGTTGAGAAAGGCTGCTTAAAAAGCGGCCTTTTTCTTTGCGGCTTGGGCAAGATACCACCGCGCCCACACGCGAACGCTCTCCAAGATTGGTTCCGCATCTTTCCATGTGTTCTCCCGGCGCGGGGGTATTCGGTAGTCAGTGCGTTGCAGATCAGGAGTGACACCGACCAGCGGCAGACCGAAGTATGTAAGGAAGCGCGAAAGATCAGAATCACGACGGCGCGGAAACCGTGATGGGTTTGTGGGACGGGAGAGACTGAGTTTTACGAGTGCGCTTTGTGCAGTTTCGTGTTGTGCCGTGGTCAACGATTTGGCAGGAAGGTGCAGTAGGAACTCCAGCAGTGTTCTACGGCGCGGGCGACCTTTGGTTATTCCAAGATGCGTTGGCTTCCGACCATTGCGCCGCGCCGCTCTTTGCTTTGCCGGGCTGGTGGACTTGCCGCCGACCTCACCGCCCACAATTCGGTCAAACTGGGTTAGCACCGATCACGCTCCGCACACTTCTATACTTTCATTATACCACCTTGGGTTTTATTTCAGTCGCGTGCATAAGCCAAGGTGCGGAGTTGTTTGTTTTCAATCGCTTATGTCCTTCACACAAGCCGATCAGACCTTTATAGGGAATCCGTGGGAGTTGTAAAGATGCGTAACAGATATCTGCTTTGGTGTGGAAGGCCAACCCTATGACTCAGACCGAAAAACCTCAACCCGAAATCTTGACCCCAAAAAATGTAGCTGCCTTGCTGTGCGTTCCTTTGAGCTGGGTGTATGCCAAGACGCGCAAGCGCCAGCGCCAGCCTCTGCCCTGCCATCGCATCGGAAAATATTTGAGGTTCACCAAGGCTGAAGTGCTCGCGTGGTACGGTGCGCAATAATGAGCACCGATCTGATCTACGAAAATATCCCCGGCGCGCTGCGCAGCCTCAAGAGCTGGATGCCTTGCTCGCGGGAGAAAAAACCGATCCTCTGCTACAAAACGGAAGCGGACAGACAAGCCAACCTGCGCACGCTCGACGGCTGGTTAGCCTCAACAACCAAGCATCCTGCGTTTCAGTTCTATCTAACCAAGGCTTCCGGTTATGTGTTCATTGACTTGGATCATGTGCTCGACCAGCAAACCGGCGCTTTCCCCGACTGGGTGTATGACCTAGTTCAGAAAATGGACACCTACACCGAAACGAGCATCTCCGGGAAGGGGCTGCATCTTATTTGCAAAGGTGTCCTGCCCTCTGACCTACTGGCAATCTCCAACCTAGAAGAAAAAATGAAACTGCCGCCGCAGGCGCGGATTGAAATTCACTCCGGGAACTCACCCCGTTTGTTTTTGATGACGGGCAACATCTTCGATTTACAAGGCACGATCCAACCGCGCCAAGAGCAGGCTTCCCGATTACTACAGCGTGTCAAGGAGCTACGAGACAACAATCCGGTGGTGAAGCTAGAAGCGAACATATCACTTGAACCTGTGGACTGGAAAAAAGAATTCCACACTATTGATGAACTCGCAGACGGTGATCTTGAATTTCTGATAGATGGCATCCTACCGAAAGGTGTTGACTTCATTGGAGGACTTTCGGGACAGGGAAAAACGTGGTTTGCTCTTTCATTGTCCCGCGCAATTACTACAGGGAACAAGCTGTGGAGTAACTTCACGGTGCTGGAACCTAGAAACATTCTATATTTGTGCCCTGAGATGGCAGAAAAAGCATTTAAGAAACGGTGTGTCAAATTCGGGATAAACAAAGAACGGTTCCGATGCCGCACAATTAGCGATGGGGTTCCAATAGCACTTGATAACATCGCACTGGTGGATGCAATCAGGGAGTGGGATCATCCCATCATCATCTTGGACACTGCAATCAGATTCATTGGTACAGATGCCGATGAGAATTCCGCAAGCGAAAATGCGCGTGGACTTGCCAAAGACATCTTTGCACTGTTGCATCTTGGCGCGGCTGCTGTTATCTGTTTGCACCACAGTCCGAAGGCAACAGCTAACACTGAAGAATTGACACTGGAAAATGTTTTGCGCGGCACCTCCGATTTGGGTGCGATTTGCGATTGCGTGTGGGGTGTGCGCTTTGAACACGGAAATGATGCTAACTACACGCGAGAATCGAAAAAGCTGGTGCGGCTTGAAACTGTGTGTGTGAAAGCGCGTGATTTTACCGAACCCGATGCTGTGCGGCTCCAGCTATTCCCATATCTTGACGAGAAAAAAGACTTCGTAATGTTGGAAGGCACGGTTGAGGATTGTGCGGCTGAAAGAGAAAATGTTCAACGCGACAGTCTTAGAAAATGTATTGCGGAAAATCCGAAGATCACCTATCGGGAAATAGAATCAAAAACAGGAATCGCTTTGAAAAGGATAAGGCAGGAAGCGGAATCTGTAGGGTTCAAAAAGCTGGGTGATGGATGGGTTCCGACAGGAGGGGTTGACAATGCGCTGCCTGTGTTTTGAAAAATGTTCCCGGTGCTCCTGTTCCTGTTCCCGTTCCCAGTCCCCCTTAAGGGATGACTGGGGAACGAAACAAGAAAACCGAACAGACGCACTGTTTCGTTCCCCAAAAAATAGGGAACAGATGGAAAACAGCGTCACAGGAATCTGATTATTATGCGATGGAAAAATCTGACTATCAGCGCAAGGCCGAAATCCTGTATCCGAACTATGACTGTTCTGGCGACGGCGAATTCGCTGTAGTTTGCTGGAGCACACACACTGTCAGATTGTTTTCATGGCGAATGCTGGCACTGTCCGAAGCGAACAAACGATGCGACGATCCGCACTGTGTTGGCCAACATGGTAGGGTGTTGATCCGGCCTGAGACTGCGCCGGTGCTCCGACAGCCGTGGGATTGAGGCCGTCCGGAAAAATGAACAAACCAGCCGCGCCGGATCAGCGGGCTTCCCCAGAACGGGACTATTCGTCATCGTCATCATATGGATAAATCTTGAAGTGCTCCTCGATCTTCTTCAGTTCTACCGCGAGCAACAGCGGAGTTTGGATCACATAAGCGCTGAACCATCCCACGGCAAACGATTGGGGCCACGTAAAAGTGAAGAGAATATGCCACAGGAAAGCTAGACCGGCGACCATAAACAGAAACCAGAAGTACCTCATAATTCCCTCCGACCTCATAAGACACAAAACGCTGGGGAATAAACAACACACAGAGCAAACCAGCCTACACAGCACAGCACCGCGTAATAACGGACTGAAACGTGCGTTGACAAAGAACTTCAGACTGCGGCGGTGGATTCCTTACATTTAAGGTACTTCGATACGGCTTCTTGAAAACGAGGTCTGGCAGTCTGAAATTCCCTTTCCCACTCCTCATCAGCCTTGTTTATTCTGTCAATTTCCTCTTTGACCTTACGGATAAGATTCAGACGAACCTCCGCTGTGATGACAAGCTCCTCACCTTTCCCGTCGGATGGGTCGTAGTCGAGCTTTATGCGATTGCATGTGGCACAGGCGGGAACTAAATTATCGACGTTCCATCCGCGATTACGATACTTGCAACTGGGCAACAGATGGTCAATGGTGGCTGTCTTTGAAACGCCATAGGTCTCCAGCAGGGCTTTTCCGCAATAGGCGCAACAGCCGCCATCTCGAATAAACGCTTGGAGTGCGTTGAGGTTCCATCCTTCTTTGAAATAGCGCGCAGCTTTCCTTAAATCCCTCGCAAGTGCTTCCAGTTCTTTTTCAGGTGACATAGCGATTTCCTTCTGATAGTGTCCGCGTGCGTCATGCCGGAGGATTGTACCCCCAAGATTCCCTCTCGCCTTCCCTCCCGTGGTGAATGCCTCCCGTCCGCAAAAATGAACAGCCGCGCCGCGCCCAACCTGCGTAGAACGATACAGGGGAAGCATGGCGCTATCGGAGTGCGACGATCTGGCTGGGAACCTATCCACCCACAGCAGGAATAGGTGTTGGTGTTGGTTTTGGTGTTGGTTCTGATAAGGGTATAGGAGCAGGAGCAGAAGCGAACAATGATTCTGCGACCAAAGGATGCAAATACAGAAAATGAACAAGTCAACAGCAACCCCAAGAACAACCCTCCTGTCTCTTTTACTTCAACAACAACACCGACACCGGAAACCCGAAAGCGGCCAGTATTATCACCGGCAGAATATGCACGCAAGCAAGAGCAGCCTGCGCTTGATGCTGCTGTTGCTGAGATAGCGGCACACGATCCCCGCCCGCTTTGCTCTGGCTGTGGTATGAAACACTGGGAGCCATCACCCGATTGCAAGCTGGGGAAAAAAGAACAATCCGCAGAAGCAAAGCCTGTGGTCGGAAAATGACCATGCAACCCTCCCGCTGGGAAAAAGCATGTTTTTTACCAGCAGACAACAATCTTGCAGCGCGGCTCCGCGAAAGAAAACAAATCTCGCGTCGAAACTCTTGGCGCCCTTTCACTGTGTGGAATGCTAATCAGCCTTCGCATGGTGTTATCGACCTTTTCACACTCAGTCTCATTCTTCATGGTTGTGCCGCCTTGACTTGCGGTACCTCTTTGTAACGGTTGACTGCATCTTCCATCATTGCCGAGATCGCTACCGATGCGAGATTAAAAACCAATTTGGCAGTTTCCGCATCTAGAGTCATCTCTGGATGCATTATTGGGCAACGATAGATTTTGTTGATGTGGGATAGCAGTGAAATGATTAGACCTAACGGGCTGTCCATAGCAGCCCGTGGTGCAAGTAGCTGATTTCCTGCAAAGCAGGCGGCGCAGCCGGGTGCGCGAT
>Ga0187888_1002234_pt1 | contig 16920 bp, 14 predicted proteins | sample June2016WEW_7_40_FD_132987 | JGI IMG/M metagenome (GOLD analysis project Ga0187888, IMG submission 132987) | Peatland microbial communities from SPRUCE experiment site at the Marcell Experimental Forest, Minnesota, USA - June2016WEW_7_40 | ecosystem: Environmental > Terrestrial > Soil > Wetlands... | reverse complement strand
GCCAGACGAGCTTCTGGGAGGCGTCGAAGAAGTTGCTCAGCGGGATCATTTGCTTCGGCCTGGATGATGCCGCGGTCGAGTCAACCGCAGGCTGGCGATTGACTTGGTCTCCCTGCGAGCCAGGATGGTGCGCTCGTTCCGTCGGCGGCTGGCCGAATCGCCGATCGTAGTGCGGAACAAAACCGTCATCTCGGACTTTGTTGTAATAGGCGTTGGGATTGCCGGCAATTGAGCCCTGGGTGGCCGGCGCGCCGGCGCGTGCGGCACTGAGGCGTGCTCGCTGGTTCAGGTAATCGGTCGGAGAGGAGGCGTAATGAAATCCTCCCATGCCCATGCCCATGCCCATGCCCATACCCATACCCATACCCATACCCATACCCATACCCATACCCATACCCATGCCCATACCCGTGCCCGTGCCATATTGCGCCCGGGCGGATCTTGTCCCTGGACCCAGTGCGGCTATTACCATCAGCAGAGCCAATGCCCTGGGAAGATGCTTGCTGTTCCACGTCATGGACCGTTCCTCCTATTCACGGCGAACCTTTGCAAATGGGGGGAACCAAAGAATGCCAGGTGGCGCGGCGTGCTCCACATCGATCAGAGCAGCGGCTACGTCGGATTGTAACCCGCGCTCCTCATTTCAAACAGGGCCGGGCGGCCAGGAAGGGCAAGAACGAGCGAAGCTGGATCAAGGGCACTCGTGCGTTTGTCTTGTGGACGGTGGGCCATGGCAGGCATCGAAAAACAAGAGTCCGTCCGATCGGCCGGAGAAGCTTTCCTCTCGGGCTGACAGGACGGGCCCATCGGATCGGGGTTCATCCCCGGGCGGTGCCCGCCGCCATGGCGGGATCCACCATGCACGAAAGTCGCACGCTCAGGTTCCGAACTCGGGCCGCCGTGACGAGAGCTGGGACTGAAGGCGCTGGATGATCGACGAGTGCATCTGGGAAACTCGCGACTCACTCAGGTCGAGCGTGGCGCCGATCTCTTTCATCGTTAATTCTTCATAATAATAGAGGATGATAATAAGCCGCTCATTACGATTCAGACCCTTCGTGACCATGCGCATCAGGTCCTTGCGCTGCAGCCGCCGGGTCGGGTCTTCCCCCTTCTTGTCCTCGAGAATGTCGATCTCGCGGACGTCCTTGTAGCTGTCGGTCTCGTACCATTTCTTGTTCAGGCTGATGAGGCCGACCGCGTTGGAGTCCAACGACATCTTTTCATACTCTTCCATGGGAAGGCCTAGCTGTTCGGCCAGCTCGACATCGCTGGGCGGCCGGCCGTGCCTGGCTTCGAGCTCCTTGCGGGCTTCATCCATCTTGGTGGCCTTGGACCGGACCAGGCGGGGAACCCAGTCCATTGTCCGTAGCTCGTCGAGCATGGCACCGCGAATTCGCGGAACGCAGTAGGTCTCGAACTTGACGCCGCGGCTCAGGTCGAACGCGTCGATGGCATCCATCAGGCCGAAGACTCCGGCGGAGATCAGATCGTCGAGATCGACTCCCTCGGGCAGGCGCTGCCAGATCCGCTCGGCGTTGTACTTGACCAGGGGCAAGTATCGCTCAACCAACTGATTCCGCAACTCCGTGGTGGGGTGTTCCTTGAACTCACGCCAGAGTTCGGTTACATCCACATCCACCTTGGTTGACATCCTGACCTCCGTGTCGCCTGAGCGAGAGGGTCCACATCCATGTGCCAAGGGCAAGTGTACGGCATACCAGGCGTTTATCCAGGAACCAGGATTCGCCGCCGCCGTCACCAGCTCACCGAGAATGCCGGGATCCCGACCATCGGTATGCCTGCCCTTTGCCCTCCCGCCGTCCAAGGAACTTGATCCCAATTGAATATCGGACAACCCGGCCAATCCGCTTGAGAAGCACTGTCAGACTAACCCGAAAATCACGACTTTCATGTCGGTTCTCCTTTCTTTTGTGCAGTTTTTCTGTAGAAAAGTGATTTCCTCATTCCGCGCGTACGCCAGCGCGGGCGAACGCCCAGCGGGCGGCCCGGGCCATGAAGACACCGATGCCGTTGCCGCGAATTCGGGGCCGGTCGTCGTCGTTGCCGCGCTCCAGCATGGAAGCGTCTGGAAAACGCGGCCTCGAGACCACCACCGGCTGCTTCCGCAGGGTGAATTCGCGCCACTGGCGCTGCGCCCTGACGAGCTGCCGCAGACTGTCCGCTTGGTCGGACATCGTGCCCCCTTTTTTCCCGATCTCGTCCTCCCGGACCCCGAGCGGTCGTGACGCAGGACGATTCAGCCGGGAGATGAGTTCCAGCCCCGTCGCGAGCTGAATTCGACAACACGGTTCTCAACCAATGGCCTCCAGTCCCAGGATCAATCGGGCCAGCCGCTTGCGGTCCGCCGGCTCGATGTCGTCAGGCACAGCCTGTCCGGTCGTCAGATAACTCACCGGGCGATTCGCCTGTCCCAGCACGCCGAGAATCGCGCCGAGGTTCTCGGCCTCGTCAAGCTTCGTCAAGATCAAGCGATCGGCCCGGACCAGGGCGAACCGCTCGACGGCCGACCTGAGAGTGCGCTCGGCAGCCCCGGCGCTAAGGACCAGATGGACCTCGTCGGGCCGTGCCTGAGCCATGAAATCCGCCAGTTCACGGATCTTGACCTCGTCCCGAGGGCTACGCCCGGCGGTGTCGATGAAGACCATATCCACCGCGCCCAGCTCCTCGACCGCCTGGTGCATCTGGCCCGGATCGTTGGCCACGGCCAGCGGCAGGTCGATGATCTCCGCGTAAGTCTTCAGTTGCTCCACCGCGGCGATCCGATAGGTATCGACTGTGATCAGCCCCACCCGTAGACCGTGAACCAGCTTGAGGTTGGCCGCGAGCTTGGCCACCGTCGTTGTCTTGCCGACCCCGGTCGGCCCGACCAGGGCCACCATCCGGCGGGTTCCCACGACAGCCCGGATCGGCGGCGCGATCGGAATGCACTGCTCGACTGCCTCGCAGAGCGCGGCCTGGAGCGACGCGGGGCTGCCGGCCTGATCGGGTTCCAGGTTGTCGGCGACGTACCGCACCAGCCGGCGCGCCAGCACCTCGGGAATCTCGGCCTCCACCAGCCGGGCATACGTCGGGATCAGCTCGCCGGGAAGATCGGGCAGAAGGTGGTCGATCCGTCCCTGGCGGCTCAGAGTTTCGACCATCGCGTGCAGACGGCTGAGCTGCTCTCCGAACTGTGCCTGGGCTCCGGCGGAGAGCGTCGAACCGGCTGCCTCCCACGTCTGGTTCTTATCAGCGGCTTCATTGAAGAGAGTGGCCTGGCCCGATGGCATGCTGGCAGAGGCCGTCACCTCGATCAGCTCGCGCGAACCGAGTCCGAGAAGCCGCCGGCGCCGAACCTCGCGTGAGGCGAGGATGATGGCATCACCGCCCAGGTCCCGGCGCACCCGCGCCAGGGCCTCCTTCATCGTTCTCGCTCGATAGGTTTTCTCACCCATTCACGTGACCTCTGGTTCGGTGGCTCAAGCCATTGCTCCGGTGGTGGAGAAAGTCGTCACGGTTTCGGGCTCCTCCTCGATCACACTGCCCAGCACCTCGATCGGCGTATCCCGCGGGATCTCGCGCTGGCTGAGCACGACCAATCTGGGCAGATCGGCCCGGGTCAGGTCCTTGAGCACGGCCCGGGCGGGCGTCGATGTGAGAATGAGCGGCGGAAAACCTGCTTCGAGAAGGTTGCCGACTGCAAAAGCCACGGCGCGGATAATGCTGCGGGCAGTCTCGTCGCCCAGTGCCTCGGCCGGGCGGGTGTCGGGCTGGTTGCCTGCCGCCGTGAGCCGGGCATCAAGCGGCCTGGACACGGTCACGACCCGGAGCCTGCCGTCGCCGCCACGATAACTCTCGGTGATCTGGCGGGACATGCTCTGGCGAGCGTGTTCGGTCAGCACGTCGATGTCCCTCGTCTCGCCGGCATGCACGGCCAGTGTCTCGAGGATAGTCTCCATGTCGCGAATACTGACCCGCTCGCGGAGCAGGTTCTGCAACACGCGCTGAAGTTCCCCGGGGCGAAGCAGGCCCGGCACGACTTCGGCCACCAGCGTCGGAGCCGTGGTCCGGACCCGATCGAGCAGGCGCTCGACCTGCTCTCGGGTCAGCAACTCGTCCGCGTGGTTGCGGACGATCTCGCCAAAATGGCTGGCGACCACCGCCGCCGCATCAAGGATCTGGCAACCCGCCAGCTCGGCCACCTCGCGGCCGTCGGTGTGAATCCAGACCGCCGGCAGACCGGTGATCGGGTCGATGCCGTCGCGGCCATCGGGCCGGGAGACCATCCCGGCCGGCGGGATCGCCAGCAGCCGCCCCGAATAGGCCGTTCCATGATCGACGACGGTTCCCCGGATCTTGACCCGGTATTCGTTGGGTGCCAGGCTGATCTGATCGTGAATCCGCACCTGGGGGACGATCAGCCCGAGCTCGCGTGCCACACGCTGGCGAACCGTCCGCAGCCGTTCGAGCAAGTCGCCGCCGCGCGTCGGGTCGGCAAGGCCAATCAGGCGAAAGCCGATCTCGAGCTCCAGCGGATCGACGTGCAGCAGGTCGTCCATGCCCTCGGGCGATGCCGCAATCGCCGCGGTGATCTCACCGGGGGCCAGCCGAGAACCCATCGCGGCCGCGGTATTTCGGTCGGTCACTCTGCCGGCTCCGTGGTCTTCGGTTCGCTTGCCCGCATTGGCGCCGCTGTTGGCTTTCGTCTCGCGCTGCCGCGCCCCGCTCGTCGGCCGCAGGCCCGGCTCCGGCATGCCTTCCTCGTCGCTTTGCGTCTTCAGGAATAGCGCACCTGTCCCGAGCCCACCGGCCAGGACGAGCAGGGGGATTTTGGGAAGCGGGGTGAACATCAGAAGACCGAGAAAGACCGCCGCAGTGCCCATTACTCCACGGTTCCAGAAGAGCTGGCCCAGCACGTCACGGCCCAGGTCGGTCGATGACGACGAGCGGGTCACAATCAGGCCCGCGGCCAGCGAGATCAGGAATGCCGGCACCTGGCTGACCAGCCCGTCGCCGATCGTCAGCTTCGTGAAGACGTTAACCGCCTCGCCCAGGCTCATATGATGGTTGAAGACGCCCAGGAACAGGCCGCCCGAGATGTTGACAAGCAGGATGACCACGCCGGCGATGGCATCGCCGCGTACAAACTTGCCGGCACCATCCATGGCGCCGAAGAAGTCGGCCTGGCGATAGACCTCATCGCGCCGCTGGTGTGCCTCGTGCTGGTCGATCAGACCGGCATGCAGGTCGGCGTCGATGGCCATCTGCCGGCCAGGCAGGCCGTCGAGCATGAACCGCGCGGCGACCTCGCTGATGCGGGTGGCTCCCCGAGTGATCACCACGAACTGGATCACCACCAGGATTGAAAACAGGATCACGCCCACCAGCACCTGGTCACCCGCGACGAATTCACCGAACGAGCGGATCACGCCTCCGGCCGCGTCCAACCCGTTCTCACCTCCACGAATGAGGACCAGGCGGGTCGTCGCCACGTTGAGGACCAGCCGCGTAAGCGTCGTGGTCAGCAGAATGGTCGGAAATGCACTGAATTCCTGGGGGGTCCGGATAGCCAGGGTTGTGAGCAGGACCACCACCGCCAGCGTCAAGTTGGCTGAGAGCAAGACGTCGAGCAGCCCGGGCGGAATCGGAATGACGAACACCAGGATCGCGCCGATGATGATGATCGGCAGGACCAATCCTGAAGTTCTCCTCCAGCCGGAGGCGAGCGGACTCGACGTTGCGGGAGGCATCCATTCCCCTCCACAGACCCTTTGATCAAGACGGACTGCGCCGGGACGCCCGCGATTGCCGGCCCTGACCGGCATGACTGGACAGCTCTCGGCTGGCGATCGTTCCCGAACCAGCCGCGAGTCCCGGGCGACACGACAAGATCTTCACCGGGCATGCCGGCGTTCCGGCCTGCCCAGCCGCTTTCGCCGCGGATCGAATGCTCGAGAATTCCGGCCTCCGCCGGATTGACAAGCCTTTATTCATGAAGCCGATAGCTGGCTCCCTTCAGATGTGTGCCGGCAAAATACCGCTGATGCCTGCTGTTGTCCAGAGCGAAACCCGCATCGATAGCGATAACGGAAATGTTCGATTCAGCTTACTTTAGCGGGCCAGACCGCGGCGACTTCCACCATCAACTCGACCGGCAGAGCCGCGGGCAGAAGCGCACCCGAGGCGGCATGCCGGGCCAGGCGGCGAGCCAGGTCGGGCGCATCAACCTGGGGCAGCCGAACAGCGAGGGCCGAGCGGCGCACTCCTTTTCCGGTGGTTCCCTGGGCGACGTTGCACACGGTCACGCGGCGCGGAGGCGGCCCCCCGGCAAGTACCAGCGTCAGGCCCTCGCTGCCGATGAGAACCAGGCTCGCCCCCGCGAGCAGCTCCGGGGCATCGCCCGTCCAGGCCCTGGCGAGCCGTCGGCGTTTGGCCCGCAAGGACACATCGCCTTCCATCACGCGCACGTCCTCGCGCTGTTCTTGCGGTGTCGTCCGCAGCATCGCCTCGTACCGGACATGGCGAAGGCCGAAATCTGCCAGACCCAAGACGATCATGACCAGCGCGAGAGCTCTGGCAGGCTGAATCAGCGCGTGGCCTGTCGCGATGGCCAGTGCCGGGAATTCCAGGCCGCTCAGCCGCTGTATTTCCGCCCATTGAGCGCGAATCGCCCAGCATGAAACCCCGGCGAGCACCACCGCCTTGATCACCGACCAGGTAATTCTCTCGAATCCGGCGGTCATTCCGCCGCCGCGGCCGAGAATCCAGAGACGGGTTGGGTCCGGGGCGATCAGCCCGATCGCCCAGAGCCCGCGGACCTGCAATTGATGAGCGGCCACCGCCCCTGCCGCGAATCCCGTCAATATCACACCCAGGGGAACAGCCACCGCCATGACCGCTTGCCGGATGTGGGTGACGAATGCCGGTCCATCGACCCAGACCACGGGGGCCCCGCCGGCCGATCGCCGCACCAGTCCGATCAAGCCGCCAGCCAGGTCTTCGCCCCAGAAGCCGAGCAGCAAGACCGCGACCAGCCAGCCGCCAGCCGCCGTGAGCTCCGGGCTATGCGCGACCTGCCCCTGCTCGCGCGCGATCTGCAAGCGGCGTTTCGAGGCAGGTTGGGTTCGGTCCTCGGACATGACACGGCCTCAGGCGCGATAAAGTTCGGTTCTCACTGTCCCCAGGGCCAACTCGTCCACGCCTGCGAGAGCGTCACAGCCAGGGTCGCGAGGCTGAGGAAGATCAGAACGATTCCGAGCATCGAGCGAACGGGAAGAGAGAGCGCGAGGAAAGGCACGGCCGGGGCCAGCCGTCCAATCCAGCCCAGGACGATGCCTGCCACCGCGAGTGCGATGGCCACGGGGGCCGCGGCACGAAGTGAAAGTGCCAGGGCACCGCCGACCTGGGCAAAGACCTGCGAAACCGTGCCCTCGTTCAGACCCAGGCCGCCCGCCGGGACGGCCCGATAGCTTTCGACCAGCGCCCCGACCAGGACAAGAGGACCTTCCATGGCCAGGAACACGGCCAGCGCGATCAGCCCGTAGAGATGGCCCAGTGGCGTGAGCTCTTCGCCGGTCTCGGGATCGAACAGGGCCGACGCCGATAGTCCCGCCTGCGCCGCCACAAGATCACCGGCCTGGCGAGCCGCCGCCACGATCAACCCCGCCGATAACCCCAGAAGCCCTCCCACGAGCAGTTCCATCAGGGCCAGCCAGGCGACCGGCGTTCCGGCTGGGAACGAGCCGATCATGGGCTCGAGAACCGGAATCAGGACCACGCCGAGCAGCAGGGACAGAATGATTCGCAAGTGCCAGTCCACTCCCGGGACGACGGTCAAAGGAGCCGTCATGCAGACCCCGCTGACGCGGGCGAGGACCAGGACCCAGATGGGCGCATGGGCGGCGATCCAGAACTGATCAAGATGAATCAGATCCATGTTCGTCATCTCGACTGTTCGTGCCTGGCCGTTCCGTGTCGGGGTGCGACGATGACTCCCCGCTCAGAGCAGGTCGGGAATCGAACCGATCAGGTCCACCGTGAAGCTCACCCACCGGCCAATGAGCCAGGGAAGGATCGCCAGCAGGACCAGGAGAACCGCGACCAGCCGCGGGACCAGTCCCACAACGGGCTCATGCAACTGAGTGACGGTCTGCAGAACATTGATCACCAGCCCGGCCAGCAGTGCAACCGCCAGCAACGGCCCACCCAGGAGCAGGGACATCCGGAGGGCTTCGCGCGACCAGTCGATCACGTGAGTCAGGTCCACGATGGTCATCCTTTCCTTGCTAGGATCCACCGAACGCGAAGCTCTTCAGGAGCATCGATGCCACCAGCAGCCACCCATCGGCAAGCACAAAAACGATCAACTTGATGGGCATGGCCACGAGGGTAGGGGGGAGCATGTATAGACCCATAGCCGCAAGCACCGCGGAAACGACAAGATCGATGACCAGGAAGGGAAGGTACAGGTAAAAGCCCATCACCAGCGCGGTGGTCAGCTCGCTCAGCAGATAAGCCGGGGCCACGACCCGAAACGGAAACTCGTGAGCGTACTGGGGCTCGACCTGGCCCGGGCTGAAAGGCACCGCGTAGTGGTGGAGCGACCAGAGATGATCCTGGTGGTTCGTTTTGATGATCTGGTCGATCATGAACGTCTTGATCGGAGTCGAGCCTGCCGCCCAGGCTTGCGCCGGGGTGGCCTGGCCCGAAGTGTAAGGGAGAATCGCCTGAGTGTAGACCCGCTCACCAACCGGCCGCATCACCAGTGCCGTGAGCATGAGAGCCAGCACCATGAGCACCTGGTTCCCCGGTATCTGAGGGCTTCCCAGCGCCTGGCGGAGCAACACCAGCACAATGTTGATCCTCACAAACGAGGTGACCATCAGAGCGGCCATCGGCGCCATCCAGATCACCCCATACAGCAACATGGTCGGCACCATGCGCATGGCATCGCGCGGGTCCGGCATTGTCAGCTTCTTGCTGGCCCCCTGTTCTTGCAGCGCAGGTTCACCGCTGCGAAAGACGCTGGAACCAGAGCCGGCACCTGAACCAAAAACCATGCCTGATGGGCCGGGCGAGACTCCGCGCTCCGCGCCGGGGGATGGCGCGACATCGCTGCCGGGCCCCGCTCCGATCAAGACAAGGGCGAGTGGCACCAGCGCCGCGGCCGCGATCCCACGCAGGTGCTTCGGCCCGGAACCGCTCATTCATCGTCTCCCAGGTGGATGTCCAGGCTGGGTGTTGCGCGAGTCGTTGTGACCTCGAAAGGACCTGCGGTGCGAGCGTCAGGCGAGTAGGGGCGCCGGCATGCTGGATCGGCCAAGTCCAGGGCGCGTTCCGCCTCGGTCAACTCGCCGAGCAGACTGGGGGCGCCCTGACTGCCGGTGCCGATCAGCAGGACCCGCTCTCCGGCCCGCACCAAATAGATCGAGTGCCTGGACGAGAGGCTGACGCGGCCGACGACCCGTACCGATCCCGCGGACTCCTGGGGCCAGTACTTGCGGGCCGCGACGCAGATCGCTCCGCAAATCGCCAGGACCAGCGTGATTCCCGCCGAACCCAACCACCACCCGCTCGAGCCGGGCTCACGTGGTGCCGGCTCCGCGGTCCTTGCGACCGAGCCAGGTTGCGAGAGATGACCCGACGGCCGGGGAACGCGGAGCGGCTCCTGGGACGGGAACGCGGCTTGTCCGTTGCCATCGGCGGCTTGCGAGGTCTCGCTCGAGGATGAAAAGGGGAACGAGACCGGGGCAGGCTCCTGGGCCCCGGCGGCGTTTCCTTCGAAAGCCGCCAGCAGGATTGCCAGGAGCATCGCTGCCACGATTCGTTCGCCTGCCGATTGTCTGCGGCCTGCTCCCCACATCTTTGGTTTCCCCCGCATGGCACTGCGACCGGTTGGTCACTCTGGCCGTCATTGCTAGACCAGTACCTCTTCACGCCCGCTGGGGTCTGGCAAGGAGATCGATCCCCGGTCGTGGAGGCGGCGAAACCGCTCGGCGATCTCGGCCTGGGCAACCTCCGCGTCGGAAAGCCGGAACGGCCCGAGCCCTTCCAGGAACCGCCGCAGCGCGGCGGCCGCGGCGGCATCCAGGGCCCTCAGGACCTTGGCCCGGACGGGCGGAGCCGCGCCGGCAAGAGCCAGGGCCCAGGTGGCGATGTCCTCATCGTGATAGGCCCCGCGAATGTCCTGATCGGGCAGTCTGAGCAGGTCTTCAAACACGAAGCAGAGCCGGCGCAGACCCAGCCCCAAGAACTCCTCGAGGACAGCCGCTTGCTCGACCGGATCGATCCGGTCGAGCCGAGCAATCTCCCAGGTCACCGCCTCGACCGACGAGCGGTCGAGTTGAGCCAGTAACTGCGATGCCAGGGACTGCTCCAGGCTGACCAGCACAATTGCCGCCTTGCGGAGCGGCGCGATCTGGGCCGCCACCGGCTCGTTGCCGCGTGGCGAAGAATCCGGCGAACCCTGGACCCCGACCACAGCTCCTGCCCGCTCGCCTCCATCACGCCCCGTCGTGGCTGAAGACGTGGTCATGAGACGTCACCTCCCTGGCTGGTCCAGCGCTCGAGCACGCTGACTGCCGACTCGGGGTTGCGTCGAACGAACTCCCGAACCCGTTCCGAGGGACCGGGAGTCACGGACGACCCCTCATGGTAACGCAACTTGCGGGGAGCCGCTTCCGGCAGAACCGATGGGCGACGGGTGCTCAAGATCCACGATCCGAACGTCACCAAGGCGGCCGCCAGCGCCCCCATGGCCCCGGCGATTCCCCAGTCCAGCGCGATCCGCCGAGCATCGCTCGATGGTGAGACGACCGGAGGGCGTTGGAGCGGCACCTCGTCGGGAATCATGTCGATCGTCGTCTTCCAGGCCGAGGGACCCGACAGGGGCACGACCAGGGCGATCCCCGTCTTGATCTGTTCTTCCGTCCGGACGACCAGCTTCTGCAATTCCTCGAGGGGGGGCTCCTTGTGGCTTGTTTGTATGCTGACGTGATAATAATAGCTTCGAGGGACCTTCACCCACACCCGCCCGGTTTCGGCCGGGACATCGCGGGACCCGGATTGGGTCTGGGTGCGCGGCCCGGGGGCTGACGGTGGGGTCGCGGTCGCTGTGGGGCTCGGTGCGGGCGCGCCCGGCGCGGCCCGCGGCGGCGGCGCTGGAAGCTCCGGCTCGAGCGCCAGCGGCCGGTTGAGCACAACGGCGGGAGCCGAGACTTTCGGCTCGGTGGAGCCGGCCGGAGGAGCCTCGGGGCGGGTCGACGGGTCGGCATGCTTCGAATCCTGCGCTGATCGCAGTATCTGCGGATCGACCGTGTCCCGGCGCTGGGAATGACCCGGGGTGACGGGATCAAGGCCGGGACTTACCGTCTCGGACAATTGCACGGAAACGCGCACCCCGCCGATCCAGTCGAGCTGCTCGAGGATGTCCTGGCTCAGTTCTTCCTCACGAGCCCGGTTGTGCGACAGGGCGCTCAATGCCGGATTTCCGGCATCGAGATACTTGTGTCCCCGGCGATCCACAACCGTGACCGCATCGGCGCTGAGACCCGGCTCGTAGCCGGTCAGGATGGTCGTCAGCGCCTGCACTGTTCGAAAGGGAAGCTGGCGGTCTCCCTCGGTTTCCAGCCGGACAAACGCCGCGGGCTTGACCACCGGCTGAAGGCCCCACCGCGGCTTGGGCCGGTTGATCCAGACAAAGGAGCCGACGATTCCCGGGAGATCGCTGATCATCGACTCGAGGATCTTCTCCCGCCCCTGGTACTCGCGCAGTTCCTTGTCGTGAAGTGATTCCCAGAAGTTGGACCCCGCCGACTGGTCGTCCCGGATCTCTCCCGGGGGCCGCGGCCCGAGCGGGAGCTTGCTGATCGCGGCGGTTGCCAGCTCGACCTGCTCCGAGGCGACCGCGACCCTCCGCTGGTCGTCGATGTGATAGGGAAACCGCTGGCGCTCGAGCACGCGCGTGATCTTGATCAGGTCGTCCGGGCCGTACCGCCGGCCGGAACCGAGGTAGGTGCTCTCCGTCGTGGTCAGAGCCCCGACGCCCAGGTAGCCCAAGAACACCAGTACCACGATGGTGACGGCGGCCAGCCCCCAGCGAACCGCCGGGCTCCGGGCCACCACCGATCGACGCAGCCGCTGCAACAGGGAACCAAAGCGGCCCAGGGCCAAATCGGAAGACAACCAGGTGAATCTCCCCATCAACCCTCCTCCGGACGACCGCAATCGCTCCGCGTGCGCCAGCGTGCCCACGGCACGAGTGCAACGCCGAAGCGGCCGGGCCCGTCGCTGACCGGGACGGAAGGACCCATGCGGGCACAAGGGAAGGTATCCAGAGAGCGACCAGGGACGGTGAGACGATGCTTGCCGGCCCCGGACCGTTGCCCGGAAACAAGCCAGCCACCTGGTCCGCCGCCCGAGTTGGACCGCCTCGGCTACGCCTGGCTCAAGACCGCGGCGAAGACTGCGCGCTCTTTCATTCCCTGGTCCGGTCCGGCATGCCCATCCCTGGGTGCGTGGTCCGGCGCTTCCTGCGGCGCCAGAGTTACGCACAATTGGCCTGGTTTGTCAATCGCGTCCAGTGTTCGAGGCGGTTGGGCGGATCTCGAGATCAGAACCGACCGGTTGCGCTGGGAGGCATGCCGGTCGGGAAAAGCGAACGGTCCTCGCAACGCCAAGGCTTTGCGAGGACCGTCATGCTGATGCCAGGTCACGCCGCTCGTGTGTGTGGGGATCGGCGTGGGAAAGGGGTCCTGACGCTCGGGAGCGGCGTCTTGCCTCTCTCTGCTTCCGTGCGAACCCGAGTCATCAGCCGGCCGGAATGATTCGATTCCGTGCAGAAGCGAATCCACATACCGGCTCACAAGGTTTTTGCAAGTTCCGCGGACTCTTCGGCTCAGTTCCCCGAGGGGGTCGGGAGGAGCAGGCCGCTGGTCTCTCTGACTTCCGGAGCCGGAGGAGCTTCGTCACCCGCGATGGCCGGAGTCATCTCGGCAGGAACCGAGGCGATGGTCGCGGCAGGCTTGGCAGGCAGATACGTGTGCTGGCCAGCGCCATAGACGGGCGCGGCCTGAGGAGCGGCATAGCCACCCTGGCCCGACGGAGCGGCCCAGCCGCCCTGGCCCGAGGGAGCAACCTGACCAGTCGCATAGACCGGAGCAGCACCGCCGCAGGTCTCGCAGCCAACAGCGCCGCCGCAGGTGTCAGCGTGGTGGCCCCACAGGACCTTCTTCTTCAGGACCCACTCGTAGGTCACTGGGGGATGAAGGGCGCACTTCAGCCTCTCGTGGAGGCCACTGAAGTGGCCGCCGCCGCTGAACAGGCTGCACTTCTTGGGAGCGCAACTGGGAGCGCAACCCGTATCGCAAGTCGCGATCGGTCCCTGGGCGCTTGCGATCGGGCCGCCCTGAGGAGATGCCAGACCGCAGGTGGAACAACCATCATGAATGCCCGCCATGCTCACGCTGCAAAACCCTAGAGCGACGGCAAGGCTGAGGCTCAACGTCAAGGGCTTCAACATGGGAGAATACTCTCCTTCGCTAACGTTTAATCGAGGGTAGCGATTCCGGCCGGCCGTTTCGCTCGACCCTGTTTCTTGTCGATCGTCCATGGCATCGAACCCTCAGTTCAGGTCTTCCCGGGACCCGAGACGTTGCCGTCTCCCCTCCGGTCGATACCACCAATTTGGTGCTCCCGAGTTCTCGCCTTGGTTATCCATGGCGAGCCACTCGTTCTATCGTCCCCAAAACCACGCCTCTTGAATGCGTTTCACGTTTTGTACCAACACTTTACGGCAGAGATCATGACGGTCGTCAGGGTTGGGTAAAACAGGGAAAATGCACAAGGAGGAGCGCCGACATAACCCGCGCAAACCCACTTCTTGGCATGTCCGACTTTCCTTGACCGCCAAGCTTCCCGCGATCCGCACCCGAGTTCGCACCGCTCGGGTCGAGTTAGAGCGCAAGGATCACCGGGGCGCCGCGGTGAGCCGATGTTCATCACGGACCTGGAGCAAAGTCAGGGTGTTCCGCTTCAGTCCGTCCTCCTGGTAGAGCGGGGTGGCCAGACCGGCCAGGTCCGGGGCCAGGCGGTCGTACAGCGCGGTACGGATCAGCAGATAAGGTTCCTCTGGCCCCCGGGTTCGTAGCCATTCGATCAGGCCGAGCTTCTGCCGGTCCAGCAGCCTGAAGGTCGGATCGGCGCCCGCGCCGAAGGGAAGGCGCGTGTTGAGGAAACTGCCAACCTTGTCGAAACTATCGCTGTAACGCGGCTGGCTGCCCGGCACGGGGACAAGGCGACGATTGCCCAGGTAAAACCACAGACCCTCGTCGATCTCATGAAAAAAATGCAAGGTCCTGGCCGCTCTGGGGAGCCGGCGCTCGAGTTGCTGAGCCAGTTGACGGTGGCCGCGCGCCGGGTTGTCGGACGGTGCGAGAATGCCGTAGCCGATCAACGCCCCGACCGCACAGGCCGCCGTGATCGGCAAGAGCGCCAGCACGTCGCTGCCGCGCCGCCAGATGCCCAGGCTCAGCACGACGCCGCACGCTACGGCAACGACGATGACCACGATTCCCATGGGGTCCGGGGCGGTCAGGTAGTTTCGGCTCAACAGGGGCGTCAGAATCCCCGCGAGGAAGACGATGAGCCACTGGACCCCCAGCAAGACAGCCGCCACCCGAGCTGAGGCCAATCGAGCGGGATCACGAGCGGCCCGACTCAAGCGAATCCAGGCCATGCCCACCAGCAAGGCCACTCCCGGCAGGCACGGTATGTAGTAATTCGGTTTGGCTACCGCCCAGGCGCTGAACATCGCCAGGTTGCCGACCGCCCAGCACCAGGGGAACCAGACCGCGCCTGGCCTCCAGGGCAGCCTGACCCGGCGGTTCCGGACCAGGGGCAGCACCATCCCTGTCAGCGCCGCAACCGGCCAAGGCAAGACGAGCACGGGCAGCGCCAGACCCAGAACGGAGCGGTTCTGATGGGTGATCGGCAGCATCCCCGTCTTCTGGCCGATCTCCATCATCCAGACTCCCAGCGCGTTGGAATCACGGACCAGAACAGGCACCGGCCAGCTCAGCGCCAGACCGAGGAAGATCAGGAGCCCTGCGCCATCGGCCAATCGTCGCAGGCCCGTACCGAGACGGCCGATGGCCGCCAGGTAAGGAACGACCGTCAATCCCACGAGCAGCAAGATGATGGGTCCCTTGCACAAGAACCCCAGGCCCAGCGCGAGATAGAGAATCAGGGCCCAGCTCCGCGGTCCGGGCGAATCGTCTTCCAGTTTCCCCGTCGCGCGGCGGCGTGTGCGCGCTGTTCCGTGCAGCCGGCACCAGGCCGCATAGAGGGCCAGCGTGGCGCACAGGCCAAGCGGTCCGTCGTTGCCGGCCTGCCGGAGCTCCGTGATGAACAACCACATGGTGCACAGAGCCATGGCGGCAGCAAGCGCCAGTCCGCGCCCGCCGATTCTTGCTCCCAGCACATAGACAAGGGCCACCGTCGCCAGGGCCGAGAGTGCGCACGGCAGGCGGACCACCCACTCGTCGCGCCAGCCCGTCAGCGCCATGAGCACGGCGGTCGTCCACCGCGGCAGCGGTGGCTTCTCCAGCCGGGGGCGGCCCTGAATCTCGGCCACCAGCCAGTGCCCGTTCTCGACCGTATCCAGGGTCTCTGCCGAGGCCCGCTGCTCGCGCTTGCCCCAGAGCTCGAGCGACCCGAGGAATCCCAGGAAGATGAGGCCGGCCAGCAATCCCACGACCAGCTCGGGCCACCAGCGCCGCGAGACCGATCGGAGCGCAGACCTCTTATCCACCCTCATCCGGCTCCTCCTTGAACCCCCCTCGGTTCCCATGCCACCGTCGTGGACTTGTGGAAACCTATCCCCAATGGCGAATCCGGGCAATCCGAGCTCCACGGGACCGACGCCACCGACACCGGTGATTCCGCGCCTCGGGCAACGACAACGACGAAAATCGGGTAGACTGATGGTTTCCCCCATCACAGCGGAGCAACACGACGAGGAGCTACGATGATGAAGGACTTCGGGGACATTGACGGTCAATTTGGGTTTTTCGCCGTGGTCACCCCGGATGGGAAGATTCCGACGGTCGATGACGATTCCAATCTCAACGACCCCTCCAAGTGGTACACCGGCCCCATCGGCACCCTGGCCCACCTCTCCGATTACGTACTCGTCTTCACCGACTGGGATGATGCCAACGCCGATTACCAGAAGCATCGGGGGGAACTGCCGCAAGGTACGAAGATCCGTGCTTTCAGCGTCGAGGTCGAGGAAATCGAGAACGCCTACGAAGGTGTCGAGATCAAGGCGACTTGATCGGCGACTCGAGAGGCCCGTCGTCCCGGACGATGACCTCTTGCAGATGCCGCGATCTCAGATTCCTTGCCTTGGTTCAAAATCGTCTGATTTCAGGTGACAGTACGGACCGTCCCCGTGCCTCGGCGTGCGAGGTTCTCTCGGTCGTCCGGGCGGATATCTCACTTCATTGACGTTGTGCCCCAAGCCCTCTCTTTGCCCTCGCGTGCCGGCGCGATCGGGTCGAACGGATCGTTACCAGCGTCGTGGGGAACCGTACTACCCGCCGCGGATTGGCTTCGTTTTCGACCAGCCGACTCGGTCGAATACGATTCAACCACAAGCGGCAACGAGCTTTGCGTTGATTCCGGATTGGCTTCGTTTTGCGCCTTTTCTGGTGCCGGGTACACCTCTTGCGTCGGCTCGCCACTCGATTTTGGATTTTGGATTGCGGATTTTGGATTGACGGCCACTCCGTCTTCACTCGCCACTGCCTCCGTGAATTGACATCACCGACAAAATTGAACGCGTGTTCATTTTGATCGAGCGAAGTTGATGGATGTTTCGAAGATTTCTACGTCATAAAGTCATTAGAGACAAAGGTT
>Ga0187888_1002220_pt1 | contig 16990 bp, 16 predicted proteins | sample June2016WEW_7_40_FD_132987 | JGI IMG/M metagenome (GOLD analysis project Ga0187888, IMG submission 132987) | Peatland microbial communities from SPRUCE experiment site at the Marcell Experimental Forest, Minnesota, USA - June2016WEW_7_40 | ecosystem: Environmental > Terrestrial > Soil > Wetlands... | reverse complement strand
TGCCCTATCCTCCGCTCAGGTCCTTCCAGAGTGGACACCATCAACCTCGCCGTGCAATGATTTCTCATCGAACGGCGATTACCCCCTTAACTTCGTGTCTCACTCCAGGGGTTCACTTCACCCCGTCCCCAATTTCCCCCTTCGGCCCCCTTCGGCCGTCCCCTTCGGCCGTCCCCTTCGGCCCCCTCAGTGGGTTACGGGATTAAATCGGGCGTGACCGGGGTTTCGCGGGGGTGCGGACAGGGCCCGGTGCGGCGAAAGGCAGGCCGAAGGCCTACTCCACGAAGGGGGCTAGGATTTGTGCATTCTTGTGCACGATGCGGAGAAAGGCACCGGCGACAAAGATCGCCGGCGCTACCGGTAACGCCGGGGCTTCTCGGGGTCCCAGGGCTTGCGCCCTGGGCTACTTTCTATCGTCCTGACGGACTCCCGGTGCTGCGGCGGAGGCAACGGGCGAGGAGGTTGCTGCGCGCGGTTTCAGTAAAGCCTGATTTCTGCCGGCTTCAACCTCAGGCAAGCAAGGCACGCCGGACCGCGTCCGGTTCACGCGCGATCACTGTCAGGAAGGCGCGAGCGGGGCCACTCGGAACTCGCCGCCCATGTTCCCAGTGTTCCAAGGTTCGTTTGCTCAAACCGAATAATTTTGCAAACTCGCCTTGGGAGAGAGAGATCTTTTGCCTGATCGCCCTGACGTCGATGTCTTCCGGGACATGCAATTCGCAGCCGTGACCCTCCTGACCCTTGGCGAAAGCCAGCGCTTGGCGGGCGCTCTCGATCATTCGCTCGCCGGCCGTCGGTTTTCTCTTTTTCATATGGGTTCCCTTCCCGATCTGTGGGCCCTGACGATATCTGCCAGGACAGTCTTGAAGATTAAAACCGTGCCGACGACCATTCCGCCCGCTATCGCTCCACGCGTCCCGAACCGGCGCCTTTGGCCAGGGCTTTGACTTCGTCCACGGTGACGCGGTTGAAATCGCCCATCACGGAGTGCTTGAGGCAACTGGCGGCCACGGCGAATTCCAGCGCTTCGCGGTGCGTGGCGAGCGTCTGGTAGCCGTAGATCAGGCCGGCGGCGAAGCTATCGCCGCCGCCTACGCGGTCGACGATGTGGGTGATGTCATAGCGCCGGCTCAGCATGAACTCCTGCCGGTCGTTGAGGCAGGCCGACCAGCCGTTATGGGAGGCGCTATGCGATTCGCGCAGGGTAATGGCGACGGCTTCGAGATTCGGGTACTCGCTGAGCACCTTGCTGGTGAGACCCTGGTACTCGGCGTGGTCCAACTCGCCCGACTGGACGTCCACATCGGCCTCGATGCCCAGCGTCATCTGCACGTCTTCTTCGTTGGCGATGGCGATGTCCACCAACTTCGCCAGCTCGCTCATCACTTCCACCGCCGGTTTGCCCCACTTCCACAGGTTTTTGCGGTAGTTGAGGTCGCAGGAAACCTTGACGCCTTTCTCGCGCGCTTTGGCGGCGGCTTCGAGCGACAGGGCGGCGCAGGAAGCGCTGATGGCCGGGGTGATGCCGGTGACGTGGAACCAGGCGGCTCCGTCAAAAGCGCGGTCCCAATCGATATCGCCCGGCTTGGCCAGGGCAATGGCGCTGTAGTCGCGATCGTAGACCACCTTGGAGGGCCGCTGGTTGGCGCCGGCCTCCAGATAGTAGATGCCCACGCGTCCCTTGGTGCGCGCGATGGAGGAGGTGTCCACCCCGAACCGCCGCAATTCGCCGATGGCGGCGTCCGAAATCGGATTCTTCCCGGGCAAAGCGGTGACGAATCGCGCCGGGATTCCGAACTGTGCGAGCGATACGGCAACGTTGGCTTCACCACCGCCAAAGGTTGCCTGGAACATGGGAGATTGCAGGAAGCGCTCGAAACCCGGAGGGGCGAGGCGCAGCATGATTTCGCCGAACGTAACGGTATGAGGCATTACAGCAGATTCTAGCGTGGCGATGCGGGCTTGTCGCGCCGATGCGGGAAGGAAGGCCGGGACGCGGCGAGCTCCGCTCGGCCGCGGGCATGCGGCGCCGCCTGCCCCACCAGGGGCGAGTTGCGTCGCACACGCGCGTTCTGTTATAAGGACTAATCGTCCTCAGTGCCAGGCGGGGCAGGCGTGAAATGGCTGAGAAGAAGAAAACACCGGCGCCCAAAACCAACGAAAAGCTCAACGAAAAGCGAATGACCCCATCACAGGCATCGAAATCCGCAAAACCGCCGGACCGGGCCGAGAGCGGCGGGGGGGCCCAAAGCGTGTGGAACGCACAAAAACAGTTGGCGGCGTTTGAGGCGGCCAGCAAGCTGTTTCATGCGCGCTCTTTCGCACCAGCGAAAGAACTGTTCGAGCAGGCCGCGCGCGGTCCGGAACGCGGCGTCGCGCACCGGGCGCAATCGCACGCGGATATGTGCGCGCGGCGCCTGGAGCGCCCCAGCCCGACCCTGGAATCGGCCGAGGACTTCTATAACTACGGCGTGGCGCTCATCAATACCGGCAAAATTGCCGAGGCGCGCGAGAACCTGAACAAAGCTCTCGCCATGGCGCCCAACGCCGACCACATCCACTACGCGTTGGGACTGGCGCAGGCCCTTTCCGGCGATTTGGATCGCGCCTACGAAAACCTGAAGCGCGCCATCGAAATCGAGCCGCGCAACCGGATTATCGCGCGGCAGGACGCGGACCTGGCGCCGCTGGCCGGCCGGCCGCCGTTTAGCGGTTTGCTCTATCCGGAAAAGAAGGGCTGGTAGGGGCAGCAGGGGTTTCCGATGGCGGCGAAGAGCCGGCCAGGGGGCCGGCTGCGGACCAGGGGGTCCGCCCTACAGCTTTCGGCATGACTGCCCGCGCCACGTTACGCTAGAAGCGTTACGAATGAAGAATGAGAGCCCTCTGCGCGTTGTCGCGATCGGCGGCGGCACCGGACTGTCTGCCCTGCTGCTGGGGCTGAAGCCCTTCGCCCGGCCCTTGAGCGGTTCCCGTCCCTCGGTGGATATCACCGCGATCGTCACGGTGACGGACGATGGCGGCAGCTCGGGCCGGCTGCGGCGCGAGTTCGACGTCCTGCCGCCGGGCGATATCCGCAATTGCATGGTGGCGCTGAGCGAGGATTCGGCCCTGCTGGCGCGGTTGTTTCAATACCGCTTTGCCGCCGGGCGGGGGTTGAAGGGCCACAGCTTCGGCAACCTGTTTCTGATGGCGCTGACGCAGGTGATGGGGGATTTTTCGGATGCCGTCACCGCGTCCTCGGAGGTTTTGAAAATCGCGGGCCGGATTTTCCCCTCCACGGCCGCCAACGTGGCGCTCGAAGCCACGCTGGCCGACGGGACGCGGGTCAAGGGCGAAACCCGCATCAGCCACAGCCGCCAGCCCATCCGCCTGGTGCGCCTGACGCCCGCCAAGGCGCGGCCGATCGAAGCCGCTCTGAGCGCGATTGCGGAAGCGGACCTAATCACCCTGGGGCCGGGATCGTTGTTCACCAGCGTGATTCCGAACCTGCTGGTGGAGGGCATTCCCGCGGCCATCCGCTCGTCGCCGGCGGTCAAAGCTTATTTCGTCAACCTCATGTCGCAACCCGGCGAAACCACGGCTTACAGCGCTTCCGATCACATTCGCGCCATCCAGCGCCACGCGCGCGGCAAGCTTCTGGACTACGCGGTGGTGAACATCCGGCCGATCCCTTCGGCCGCCAAGCGGCGTTACGCCCAGGCGGCCGCTCTTCCGGTGGACAACGATATCGACGCGCTCCACCGGCTCGGGCTGAAGGTGATGGCCGGCAATCTGGCGCTGGTGGCCGGCAAAGTGCGCCACGATCCGGCCGCGACCGCGGCGGTGGTATTGCGGCTGGCCCAGGAAGGCCGGCGGCGCCGCCGCGAACAGCCATAATGGAAGCCCCATAATAGAAGCGATGGACACTCCCGTAACCGTAGTCATCCTGGCGGCGGGGCTGGGCACCCGCATGAAATCGCGCCGGGCCAAGGTGCTTCACACCGCCGGTGGGCGCACGTTGATCGAACACGTGGTTTCCACCGCGCTGGAACTTGCGCCGCCAGAGAGAATCTTTGTGGTGGTGGGCTATCAGGCCGACGCGGTGCGGGCCGCCGTGCGCACGCCCGGAATCGGTTTCATCGAGCAGAGCGAACAGAAGGGCACCGGCCACGCACTGATGGTGGGGCGCGGTGCGCTGAGCAAGCTGGCCGGCTACCTGGTGGTGGTCTACGGGGATGGCCCGCTATTGCGCGCGGCTACGCTGCGCAGCCTGATCGGCGCCGCCGCGGCTTCCGATGGGGCCGGAGTGCTGCTCACGGCCCAAATGGAAGATCCCACCGGCTACGGCCGCGTGATGCGCGGCGGGTCCAACCGCGTGGCTGCCATCGTGGAGCAAAAAGCCGCCACCCCGGAGCAACTCGCCGTCCGCCACGCCAACATGGGCATCTATTGCTATCGGGCCGACGTGTTCTGGCGCCACGTGGACGAAATCCGCCCCGACAATCCGGCCGGCGAATACTATTTGACGGACATGGTCGAAATTCTCAACCGGGCTGGCCATTCGGTAGTGGCTATGGAGATCGCGGATCCGCGCGAATGCCTGGGCATCAATAACCGCGTCGAGCTGGCCGAGGTGGATCGGTTGCTGCGCGAGCGTACGGCGCGCCATTGGATGCTGGAGGGCGTGACCATCGAAAAGCCGGAGACGGTCGCCATCGATGCCGGCGCGCGCATTGGCATGGACACTGTGGTCGGGCCGTTCGCGCAAATTCTGGGCGATACAGAGATCGGCGAGAACTGCCGCATCGGCGCCGGCGCGATCCTGCGCGACTCGGTGCTGGCGGATGGCGCCGCGATCGGGGCTTACACCGTGATCGAATCCTCGAGGATTGGCGCCGGCGCCAGTGTGGGACCGTTTGCGCGGCTGCGGATGGGCAACGAGGTCGGCCCGGGCGCGCATATCGGAAACTTCGTGGAGCTCAAGAAGACCAGCTTCGGCGCGGGCGCCAAGGCCGGGCACCTGGCCTATCTGGGCGACGCCCACATCGGCGACGAAACCAATATTGGGGCCGGCACCATCACGTGTAATTTCGACGGCCGGCGCAAGCACGCCACCACCATCGGCAAAGGCAGCTTCGTGGGCAGCAATTCCACGCTGGTGGCGCCGCTTGAAGTCGGCGAAGGCGCCTACCTGGGAGCGGGCTCCGTCATCACCGAGACAGTGCCTGCCGATGCCTTGGCTCTAGGCCGCGCCCGCCAGGTGGTGAAGCCGGGATGGGCCGCCCGGCGCAAGACCGAGCGGTGAGGGATCGAGACCAATTTGAGCCGCCGATGAACGCAGATGAACGCCGATAACTTCCTTGGTTTTTATTGGCGTTCTGCCCGAGAATCGAATCTCCGCGACCGGCGGAGAACCGGCCAGGGGGCCGGCTGCGGACCAGGGGGTCCACCCTACTATTCGCCGTTTCGGCCGTTGCGAAAGGTATGTGGCATTAGGCTCAAGGGGAGCGGTTGTCCGCAGAAGTGAAGGTAGCCGGAGGTCGTAAGTCACACTTCACGCCTCTGTCTTCCTTGGCTTCTGGCTTCTCGTTACTTAGTGTCCGGCCGTGGCGGCCGACGCTTTGCGGCTCTGGAAACATTCCCGGCAATAGACCGGTCGGCCCTGGGTAGGCCGGAACGGAACCGTGGTTTCCCGCCCGCACTGCGAGCAGGTGGTCATGGTCTCGGACTTGGCGAAGCTGCCCCCGTTACCCTGGCGCTTCACCTTACAAGCTTTGCACCGCTTGGGCTCGTTTTTAAAGTTCTTGTCGTGGAAGAAGTGCTGCTCTCCCGCTGTGAAAACAAATTCTGCGCCGCAGTCGACGCACTTCAGAACGCGATCCTGAAACTCCGGCATAGCAACTGTGCCCCGTACTCGACTCGACCTTGAACGACTGTCGGATATGGCGGCGGGACCGTAGCCCCGCCGCCGCGGTTACTCTACTTCCCGGCGATTCTTCTTCCGGTTTCTCTTGCGGGCCAGCGCCTGCTTGGCCCGGAGCTTCTCGCCTGGCTTCAGGTAATAGGAGTGTCGTTTGACCTCCTTGATGATGTCCTCTTGCTGGACCTTTCTTTTGAAGCGGCGAAGGGCGTTCTCCAAGGTTTCGCCCTCTTGAAGCCGTACTTCTGCCAAAAAACCACACCTCCCCACTAGACCGAGATTCCTATGCTGGTGAAAATAAAAGGGCATGGGAGAATCCAAGACGCGTTCGAGCGGCAGTGGTAATCCCCAAAATCCCTGCACCATGCATAGAAGGTACTGATATGATTAGGTTGTTGACCAACAAAGTCAAGTCCAATTTTAACAAGGCCAGCCGGCGTGCCCCGCCAGCCTCCAGAGTTTCTTAATATTTTCAGGTACTTACGCGAAAATGAAAAACGTCCTCGCGATTCTTTTGGCGGGCGGTGCCGGCGAACGCCTCTACCCCCTGACCCGGGACATTGCCAAGCCGGCGGTGCCCTTTGGCGGGGTCTATCGAATCATTGACTTCACACTCTCCAACTGCATCAATTCCGACGTTCGTCGCATTTTCATCCTAACACAGTACAAATCCCTGGAACTGACGCGCCACGTGCGCGATGGCTGGAACATTCTATCCCCGGAACTGGGCGAATATATCGAAGTGCTGTCACCGATGAAACGCGTCCACGAAGATTGGTACCAAGGTACTGCCGACGCGGTCTTCCAGAATTTCCGCAGCATCGAGGCGGAGCGGCCCGCACAGACTCTCATCCTAGCGGGCGATCACATCTACAAGATGAATTACGGCGAGATGCTGGATTGGCACCGCTCCCATAAAGCCGACGTCACCGTTGCCACCATTCAGGCGTCTCCTTTGGAAGCGCCGCGGTTCGGCGTGGTCGAGATCGCCGCCGGTTGGCGGGTGGTGGGCTTCGAGGAAAAACCGCAGCACGGCAATCCGCGGCCCTCCGCGTTCAACCCGGCCATGATCAGCGCGTCCATGGGCATCTACATTTTCGAGACGCGGGTCTTGTTGGAGTTGCTGCACGCCGATGCCGAGGATCCCGCTTCCACCCACGACTTCGGGCGCGACGTGCTGCCGCGCAACCTCGACCGGGTGCGCGTTGTGGCTTACGATTTCAAGGATCTAAACGCCGAGCACTCGCGTTATTGGCGGGACGTGGGCACGCTCGATGCCTACTATGAAGCCAATATGGACCTGGTCGACATTGTTCCCGAATTCAACCTCTACGACACCCGCTGGCCCATCCGCACCAACGCCACGCCCCGGCCGCCGGCCAAGTTCGTTTTCGCTCAAGAAGGCCGCCGTATGGGGGTCGCGGTGGACTCGGTGGTGAGCGCCGGCTGCATCATCTCCGGCGGCCGCGTGATGAACAGCGTGCTCTCCCCCGGGGTGCGCGTCAACAGTTACTGCGAAGTGGATTATTCCATTTTGTTGCCCGACGCCGAGATCGGCCGCAACAGCCGCGTGCGCCGGGCGATTATCGATACCGGGGTGAAGGTGCCCGAATCGAGCGTAATCGGTTTCGACGCCGAAGCGGACCGCGCCAAGGGTTACCATGTAACCGAAACGGGAATCGTGGTGGTGGCGTAGAGCCCACGGCGCCGCGCCCCGGATTGTGCCGGGAGCTAATTCGAGAAGAAGGAAAGGCGGGACGAGGGCGTCCCGCGCGGACCAGGGGGTCCGCCCTACTGTAAGGAGTCATAACCTAATGATGAAAGTGGTTCTGGTGCGTCACGGCGAAAGCGAGTGGAATAAAGAAAACCGCTTTACCGGCTGGACCGACGTGGATCTCTCGGTCAAGGGCATGGAGGAAGCGCACGAGGGCGGCCGCGTGCTCCAGGCCGAAGGGTACCAGTTCGACGTGGCCTACACTTCCGTGCTGAAGCGCGCCATCCGCACTCTCTGGACGGTGATGGATGAGATGGACCTGATGTGGATTCCGGTCTACCGCTCCTGGCGCCTGAACGAGCGCCATTACGGCGCGCTGCAGGGTTTGAACAAGGCCGAAACGGCGGCCAAATTCGGGGAGGGCCAGGTGAAAATCTGGCGCCGCAGCTACGACATTCGTCCGCCTGAGCTGACCCCCGACGACCCGCGCTTTCCCGGCCGCGACCCCCGCTATCGCGATCTAACGCCGGCCGAACTTCCGCTTACCGAATGCCTCAAGGATACCGTGGCGCGCTTCCTGCCCCTCTGGCACGACACCATTGCTCCGGCCATCCAAAGCGGCCAGAAGGTGCTGATCGCCGCGCATGGCAACAGCCTCCGCGCGCTGGTGAAATACCTCGACCAGGTTTCCGACCAGGACATCGTCGAGCTCAACATCCCCACGGGTATGCCCTTGGTCTATGAGCTGGACGACAACCTCAAGCCGCTACGGCATTACTATCTCGGCGATCCCGACAAAGTGAAAGCCGCCATGGAAGCGGTGGCGGCGCAAGGGAAGAAAAAATAAGAACCGGCACACTCTTGGTGCCGCGGGATAAGTTTGTCAATGATTCCAGCCGGAGTAATCCGGTTGGTCTTGTGCCTCGGGAGTGTGCGCGGGGAACACGGTGGGACAGACGATCGTTTTTTGTCGTCTGTCGAGCGGTTGGCCCGGCGAGAGCCTGACAGGCCACGAAGAACGATGGTCGGTCCCACCTCTGGGTCCCCCAAACATGGCTCGACCCAAATTCCACGACATCAGGGGTTCGGGGATTATTTTTCTCCATTGGCCTCCACGCGGAGGCGATACACATTGCCGCGGGCGGTGATGAACAGCGACTTGCCGTCGGCTTCGCCGAAAGCGCAGTTGGACGGCGGCTCGCGCGAGGGGATGGTGCGCAGGAGTTTGCCTTCGGGGCTGTAGATGGCGATTCCCTTGGCGGCCACGTAGAGGTTGCCCTTATCGTCGACGCGCATGCCGCCGGGCACGCCATCGATGCCGGAAATGAGAACGCGCGAAGCGGTGGCGTCGCCGGCGCGGTCGAGATCGTACGCCACCACGGTGCGTCCGTCGGCATTGGCTACGTAGAGCAAGCGGCCGTTGAGGGAAAGGGCGATGCCGGTGGGGCGGGTGGAAAAGTGGCCGATGAGCTTGATGGGCCCGTGCGGCGGCAGGTGATAGACGCCGTGAAAATCGAGCTCGCGGTGTTCGGACTGGCTGGCGAAGGCGGGGTCGGTAAAGTAGACGTGGTCGTTGTGGGAGATGACGATTTGGGCGGGCGCGTTGAGGCGCTTGCCTTCCCAGCGCTCGGCGACGACGGTGATGGCGCCGTTCTTTTCCGTGCGGGTTACGCGGCGGGCGCGGGACTCGCAGGTGTAGAGGCGCCCCTCGGAATCGAAGGCGTTGCCGCAGGGGCCGTGGGCGTCCTGGCGGAAGACGACCGGGTCGCTGCCCGGAGTCCATTGGAGGAGTTGATCGGCAGGGGTGTCGCTGAAAATCAGGAAGCCCTGCTTGGACCAGGCTGGGCCTTGGGTGAAGACGTACCCTTTGGCCAGCAGCTCGGTCTGGAAACGGGGAGAATCCTGGCCGGCAAGGGTTGCCGCGAGCGCCGCCAATGCCAGGCAAAGGACCGCCATGCGCGGCGTTCGGAATGTCATTGGTTCAAGGTTTTCTGCACGACCAGATTGTTGGTGACCTGCTTGACGCCCTTTACTTTTTTGGCGAGGGAAGACGCGCGGTCTTTCTGCTTTTTGGTGCCTACGGCGCCGGTGAGGGTGACGATGCCTTGCTGCGAATCCACCTGAATGCCGCCGCCCTTGACGATCGGGTCGGAAGTGAGCTTGATGCGAACCTGATCTACGATCACGTCGTCGCTTTTGGGCTGATCAGCCTGCAGGACGAGGCAGAATAGGGCCGGGAGAAGTAGCAGGCTACCGATAAGTTTAGTCATTGTCTTCAAGGACATTGTAACTGGTGGGAGGGGTGCGGGGAGAAAAGCTCCGGTGCTCACTCTCCGTCCCAGCGGCCTCGTTCGCGCAGCTTTCGCACTTCCTCGGCTGCCAATTCCCGAAGGCGCGCGATATCTACTTTTGCGGTTCGGTTCAACGGCATCGCGCCGGGCTCCAGAACGACGTAGTGAAGCGGGCGCATGTAGGATGTTAGCGAGCGCGCGTGCTTGCGCAGTTCCGCTTCGCCGACGTTGGTTCCCGGACGCTTTTCCACGAACGCGATGATGCCTTCGCTCCAGATCCGGTGCGGGTGTCCCACCACGCCGACGTTGGCCACCTGGCCGGAAAGGGCGGTGAAGTGATTCTCCACGTCGCCCGGAAACACCTGATGGCCGGCGGGCTTCAGGACCCATTTGGCCCGGCCGGAGAAATGCAGCCCGTCCTGGTCGATGTGGCCCATGTCGCCGGTATAGAGCCAACCATCGGTGGACAATGTGGCGGCCGTGGCTTCGGGATCGTTCACGTAGCCGAGAAAGGTCTGCGGGCCGTGGAAGCAGATGTGCCCGGTCTCGCCTGGCGCCATTTCCGCTCCGGCCGATCCATCGCCGTTCATCGGCTCGCGGATCGACATGCGGTATGCCGGCATGGCCCAGCCGATCCCGCGAGCCACTCGGTCGGCATCCTCGGTGACCGGCGTATAGGTGCAAAAGCCGGAAGTTTCGGTCAGCCCCAGGCCGGTGGCGATGCGCGGCGCCATTTCGAGCATGCGGTCCAGGAACGGCCGCGGCACGGCCTGCCCTCCGTATACCGCCGTGCGCAGGCCGGCCAGGTTGCGCCGCGCGAAATCCGCGGTACGCCATTCCATCTGGAACATGGCGGGAATCTGGCCGATCAGGTTCACGCCGTGCCTTTCGATGGCTTCGAGCGACTTCACCGGGTCGAAGATTTCGAGCGTCACCGCCGTGCCTCCCATGAAAAGCGATGTCATGAGGATTTCGGCCTGCCCGCCGACGTGAGAGGCCGGCAGGTTGCACAGCGTCTTGAGCTCCGGGCCGAAGCCGAACGCCCGGCCCAGGCAGAGGTTCTGGCAGGCGATGCCGCGATGGGAAAGCAGGGCCGGCTTGGGCGAACCGGTGGAACCGGTGGTGAAGATCACCTGCGCGACGTCGAACTCGGTCAGCTCCGGACTTACCGATTCCGCGCCCGAGCCGGCTCTCGCCAGCACTTCCGCAAAGCTGGCCGCGCCGGGAATGCATTCGCCGGGCGCCGACATCTGAATGAAATGCTCGACGAAATCGCATTGCCGCCGCACGGCCTCGCCCAGAGCGGCGAAATCCGCCGCCGGTGTTTTGCCCAGAAAGGCGTAGCCCCGCGCCCGAATCAGCCCGAGGGAGCGCAGCACCTCGGCAGGATTCAAACGCAGATCGAGCGGGGCATGAATCACGCCCAACCGGAAGCAGGCGTATTCGAGCAGGACGTGCTGGTTCGAAAGCGGCAGCGACGCCGCCAGAAAGTCGCCCTTGCGGAAACCCATGCGCGATAGTTCCCCGGCCAGCGCTATCGAGCCCCATTGCAACTCGCGCCAGGTAAGCTCGGCGCCGCGGGTGGCATTGACGATGGCGGCTTGGTTCGGCTTCCGCGCCGCCCAATGATCCACCGCGGCGGGGAGCAAGTGAAAGCCGGCGTAGTCGTTCTCAAATTCTTCCAGCGTAACCTGCGGAATGGGGGGAGCGGTCATGGTTGTCTATCTTTGCATGATACAGAGAGAAGAGCGGGACGAGGGCGCGAAGGAATATGGCCGCCGATGAACACCGATGAACGCCGATGAAGAAATGAATGGATTTATCAGCGCTGGTCGGTGTTCATCGGTGGCTCGAATTTGGTTTTTTGACAGCTTCTACGCGACCATGCCAGCTTGGCGCCGATTGCCAATCGGCGCGCGGGTTGCCAACCCGCCCCACAGGTCTGCTGGAGTTTTCGCCGCGGCAACGGGTAAGCTGGTGGGGTGGGCCGACTGATCTTTCGCGTGGCGGGCTATCTGGTGCTGGCGGTGGTGGCGGCGTATTTGGTGGACGGCGCGATTGCCAAGGCGCGCGGCGCCGGGGCCTTCGGGCAAGTCCAAGTGCAACCTTATTATGCAGTTCCGATGAAAGACGGCAAGACCGAATTTATGATGCTCGACCCGGAAACCGACACCTGCATTCGTTCGATTTTTCCGCACTTCGGGTCTCAGCCTTGCTGGCGGATGAAGAGCCAGCAACGCATTAATATGTAACGCGTTCGTCACTCTTCGGACTTTTTCGCACACCGAATCGCGGAACTCGCCGCCTTGCGTTACCGTATCCTTATGGTGCGACTATGACACTCACAAGCAGCCCCGAACTGGGCCAGATCCATGCGCTGCTGGCGGAAAAAGGATACTCGGTATCCGAGCCGGCGGCCGATACGCTGAACGTACGGGAAGTCGAAAGCGGGGTCACCGTGCAGGCGGTGCTCCAGGGCGGCATCCTGTACCTTTCGCTGGTTTGCACGGTGGCGCCGGAAGCGGCCATCACGCCGGACATCATGCGGCGCATGCTGGCGGCCGATAACGGCATCTCCACGTCTTATTTCCAGCTCTACCCGGCCGACAATGGGAAAATTGCCATCACCCTCTCGAACTTCTGCAAGCTGCAGGAAATGGGGCCGGACGATGAAGACGATATCCTGTCCTGCGTGCATTTCCTGTTGGTGGATGTGATGACTGCCCGCCGCGTACTGAGCGGCCTGAGGAATTAAGGGAGCCGCGTAAAGGAGAAATCACCATGCCATTTCTTTCCGATTTTTTTGCCCGTCTGGGTCGCGTGGCGCGCGGCCAGGCCAATCAGGGCGTCGATGTGATTGAGGACGCCACCTTCGAAGCGACGGTGCGGCAGACCGTGGCCGATATGAAAAGCGAGCTCAACAACGTGGTGCGCGCCTCGGCCGCGGCGATGAGCAATTACAACCGGCTCGACGCCGAATACCAGAAGTACGTCAAGCAATCGCAGGAGTGGAAGGACCGCGCCGGACTGGCGCTCGATGCCGGCAACGAACAACTGGCGAAAGCGGCCCTTGGCAGGAAGGGCGAATGCGATAAGCAAGTCGCATCCATGCAGCAGGCGGTTGCGGCGGCGCAGCAGGCCAGCGAAAAATTGAAGGGCCAGGTGGGCGAGCTGAAGCGCAAGATCGACGAAGGGGAGCGCACGGCTACCACGCTAGTGGCGCGCAAGAACGCCGCCGCGGCGCAGCGCAAGGTGGCGGAGGCGATGGCCGGCGTAGGCAGCGCCGATAACGCTTTTGCGGCGCTGAACCGGTTCGAGGAAAGCGTATCGAAGGAAGAGGCCACGGCCAAGGCTTTTGACGATCTGGCTTCGACCGGCAAGGACGACGACCTCGAGAAGCAGTTCGCGGCGCTGGGCGGGCACAGCGTGGATGCCGAACTGGAAGCGCTGAAGCGCGAACGGCAGGCCAAGGGCGCTCCCGGCCAGGCGCCTTACATTCCCAAGGAACTGCCTGCCGCGAGCCCGGCGATTTCTAGCGGGCAGCAGGTGGGCGAAAAGGCTAAAGCCTAAGCCGGCGGGCGCCGATGATTACCTATACGCTGGAAGCCCTGCTGGGCATTCTGCTGGTGGTGGTTCTGATGAATTTGTTCAAAAAGCACGCGCCCGCCGCCGCTGCGCAGCCGGTGGAGGATTTGGCCAATCTCAAGCCGTCGGAAGCCCGCGTGGGAGATGCGCTATCGGTCTCCGGCGCGGGCGACGAGATGACGGATCTCGACTTTATCGTCGAGCGGAGCACCTGGTTTCAATCCGGATCGAAGCGCTGGCTGGAGCTCAGCGGACCATATAAGACGCGGCGCGTGGCGCTGCGGGTGGATTTCGGCGACGATCTGGAAACCAGCGTGCAAAACGATCCCCGTAAGGCGACCATCGAAGACCTGGGTCTTTCCGAAGACGACCTGGCGCAAATGGACGAGCGCCAGAATACCGCCGACTCGTTCGAATTCGACGGCAAGGTCTGGCTCTACGTACTGAGCCGCGAAGCGCAGATGACGCGGAGCGACCAGCCGCAGCCGGTGGGCTTCTATTATTGGGAATTTCGCGAGCAGGACGGCGCCGGCCGGCTCGCGATCCGCAAGCTCCAGGGCGACCCCTTCGCGGTCACGCGTTACGCCGGAGTTCCCACCGGCGACGTGACCGTGTATCGCGGCCGCGGGTAGGAGGCAGGGGTGAGAGACCCTCTGGATAGCTCTGTGGGGCAGACCATCGTTTTTTGTGGTCTGCCAGCCAGGATCTTGTTGCATGTGGGGCAGACCACGAAGAACGATGGTCTGCCCCACTGAGAACCGTGGCCACGCGGCAGTTAAGAGAATACTGAGGATAATATGAGCCGCTCCGGATTGAAGTTTCTGGCTTGCTTGCTGGCGACGGCGATGGCCATTCTGCCGTTGGCCGGGCTGGACAATTTGCCGCGAGATCTGCGCGCGCGCATCGACAGCGAGCGGACCGCGCTGGCTGCTTCGCTGCGGCAGGAGCAGTCCGCTAAGAGCGAAGTGAATGCCGACGTCGCGGCCGATCCCTCTCTGTTCAAGACGATTGCGTCGGCGAGCACTTGGCCGGGCCAGTTCGCCGATTCCGAAAGCAAGTATGCCGCCGCCCAGCGCCAGATGGACGAGCTGGGGCGGCTGGAGAAGGCCAATCGCCGGCAAGACCGCGCGCGCGCCGAATCCGTGCTGCTCGAAGAGCAAGGGCTGCGCTCGGCGGCAGACAGCGGAGCGCAAACCGCGCGGAAAGACGCCGCCCATTGGGTCGAGCTCAAGCGCGATTTGCCCAACGAGCTGCGCCGGATGGAGCAGGATTACAACGCCATCCATGCATTCAATCTGACGCCCGTGGCCAACGCCGTTCAAAAAGCGGAGACGGATTGGCCGGATAAGAAGACCGACCTGGACACGCGTCTGGGGAGCCTGCGCAACACCGTCACCACCGCCGACCAGATCTGGCAATCCGAGGCCGCCGACCGGCGCGCCGCCGCGGCCCAGGATTGGGGCCACTTCGAGTTCGCCTCGCTGGTGGCCGGCGCTGATTCGTTGAAGACCGGCGCGGCCGACCTTCCCCGCCAGGCCGCCGACCTTCAGGCGCTCAGTGGGCAACTCTACGATTCCTGGGACAAGATCCTGGTGGATATGGAAACGCGCGGGATCGGGACTGCGCGCTCCTGGGACCAGCAGATCCGCACCGTGCGCACCCGCTTGGCCGATGCCGCCGATAAGACCGGCGTGGTTTCGAGCGACGAAAAGTGGGTGGAAGTTTCGCATGCGACTTACGCGGCCGATGAGAGCGATCTCGGCATGGCGATCGAGCATAAGCCGGCCGGCAAATACGATATTGAAGCCGAGCGCGTGGCGCAGCCCGCGGGCTTTGCCTATATCGCGCCGCCCGAAGTGGGGTCTAATCGGTATGGGTACTGGGATCACAGCGGGGGCCATGACTTCTGGGTGTTCTACGGCCAGTATGCGCTCTTGCGCGACCTGCTGTTCAACCGCTATTACCGCCCCTTGGATCGCCGCGACTGGGAGGATTACCGCTGGTCGCGCGATGCCGGCCATACTTACTACGGCCGCAGCGCCGAAGGCACGCCGGTCTACGGAAGCCAGGGTTCGGCCACGCGCGATCGTTACGCGGGCAGCAGCTATGCGCACAGCGGAGGCTTCCGCGACTCCGACTATGCGTCGAGGCACGGCTCCTATCGCAGTTCGCCGTATGCTTCGCCGATGGGGCGCGATCCGAACGCCGACCACAGCCCCAGGCGCTTCGGAAGACCAGGCGCCGAGCCGGAAGCGCCGCACGGGTTTCGGCCCTCGCCACGGCCCGCGGCTCCCAGGTTCCGTCCTCCCTCTGGCGGCGGCCGGCGTTTCGGCAGGCATTGAGCCTATCGGGGAAAACCCGTAGTATCAAGAACCGGCTTGAGCCACGGATGAACACGGATAAAGACAGATAACTCAATTGATTTCTTCTTGGGTTCTTATCTGTGTTTATCAGTGTTCATCCGTGGCTATATTTCTTCCGTGGCCCCTCCCGACCCGCAATCGGCCTGTAACCTCACCGCCCCTGCGAGCGCCCTAGTTCGATTAACATCAAAATTATGTCTAGATGCTTAGCAGCTCTGCTCTTGCTGTGCGGACTCGTTCTGGCGGAGGGTCCGCCGGTAACGGCGATCCACAACGCCAGAATCGTTACCGTGAGCGGTCCGGTGATTGCCAAAGGGACGGTGGTGATTCACAACGGCCTGATCGAGGCGGTGGGTGAGAACGTCGCCATTCCGGCCGGCGCCTGGGTGATCGATGGCGAAGGCATGACGGTTTACCCCGGCTTGATCGACGCGTTGAGCACGGTGGGAATACCGGGCGAGGCACCGGCGGCTGCTGCGGCGGGGCGGGGAGGCGGGCGCGGGCAGACTACGACTCCGGCTACTACTGCACCGGCCGCCACGCAACCCGCGGCGCCGCGTTCCATGGGGCCCGAAGACCGCCCGCAGACCACCAGTTGGGTGCTGGCGGCCGATGAAATTTCTCCCTCCGATCACCGCATCGAGACCGTTCGTTCCGGCGGCATCACCACCACGGCCACTTATCCAACGCACGGTATTTTTGCCGGGCAGGGTTCGCTGATCGATCTGGCTGGCGATGAGAAAGCCGGCGAAATGGTGGTGGCGCCTTCGCTGGGCCAATATATTTCGGTGACTCGCACGGGCCTTGGAGGCGGCGGAGGATTCGGGTCAGGGTTTCCCGGCGCGCTGATGGGCTACATCGCCTATATCCGCCAGATCTATCTCGATGCCGATCATTACAAGCTGGTGAAGGATGCCTACGCCAAGGATCCGCGCGGCATGGAGCGCCCGCAATACGACCGTGCGCTCGAGGGCGTGATCGAGTCCAAACGGATTTTGCTGCCCGCCAACCGCGTGGTGGAGATGGATCGCATGCTGCGCCTGGCGGTGGATTTGAAGCAGCCGGTCATTCTTTACGGCATGCGGGAAGCGTACCGTGCGGAAGCCGCGCCGGTGCTCAAGAAATACTCGAGCCCGGT
>Ga0187888_1002217_pt1 | contig 16999 bp, 20 predicted proteins | sample June2016WEW_7_40_FD_132987 | JGI IMG/M metagenome (GOLD analysis project Ga0187888, IMG submission 132987) | Peatland microbial communities from SPRUCE experiment site at the Marcell Experimental Forest, Minnesota, USA - June2016WEW_7_40 | ecosystem: Environmental > Terrestrial > Soil > Wetlands... | reverse complement strand
TTGAAGCGCTCGTGCTCGAGCAGCCGCTCCACCAATTCCTGCCTCGGATCCTCGCCCGTTTCGTCTTCCGTTCCCAGCGCTGGATCTCGTGGCAACAGCATCTTGGACTTGATGTGGATCAGCGTGGCCGCCATGTAGACAAATTCCGAGCCCAGGTCCATATCCATCTCCCGCGCCCGATCCAGGTACTCCAAATACTGGGCAGTAATGGTGGCGATGGGGATATCCTTGATGTCGATCTGCTGTTTGCGAATCAGGTCCAGCAGCAGGTCGAGGGGCCCTTCATATTTTTCCAGATGGATGTCTAACGGCGACGACACTAGCATTCACGATAGCACGCCGGAACTTGAAAAATGCAGGCGCGAGCGGCGCTGGCCGCTTGCCCGATCCCCGCCCTCAAGGCCGCACGCGTCGATCCGATCCAAGTGCGGAACGTTCCGTAGAACGGCGGCGAGGAGCCCGTCTTTCGCCTATTCGCTTGGCTTGCCCGGAGATATGCCGCCGGGCGCCGTCGACCGGCCAGCCGCCCAAAACCAGGGCGGCATGGGTGGCCGCGTCGCGGAGCCGTTCACTGAAGCCGCTGTCATTCAAGGAGCGCGCCACCACCATGCCTCCGATGCAGAGACTGGCGATTGCCATGGCGGTGTTTTCGGCCGGCTGGCTGGTGTTCCTTACTTCCCGGCTAAGGATGTTCACCATTGCCTTGAATACGTTTTCGAACGCCGCCTTCACGGTATCCCCGCTGCGAGCGACATCGCTTGGCAGCGCCACCATCGGACACGAATTCTCCACGTCGTCCAGATGCTGGTTGGACAAGTAAGCGCGAACGATTTGCGGGCCGGCGTCGGCCGAGCCAAGATCGACTTCCACTCCCTCCCAGCGGTTCTTCCAATTTGGGTCGGTAAAGAAGCATCCCAAAACCTCGGTGTAGAGGTCGCTTTTGCTTTCGAAGTAGGCGTAGAAGGCCCCCGGGTCAAACCGGCGTTCGCCATGATCGCATTCAAGGAGACATTCTCAAATCCGCTCCGGTTGAACAGCCGCCGGGCGCTTTCCACGATTCGATTCCTGACTTTATCGCGATGGCCGCTGGATACGGCATGGATGGCACCCTCCTAAAATATGTTCTTGATCATAGTTTGTGCCTGTGATGAAATGCAACCATGAATCTTCAACACGCCCGGACCCGCCGCCGTTGGGTGGCCGATGCGGTCGGGATCGCATGTTTTGGCGGCCTTAGGCTGGCCAAGGCCGGCGCCGAGGACGAGATCTCCCACACGGCCGAGTCCATCCACCAGGAGGCCGTTTTCCAGGCGAGCCGCAAGCGCGTCTATGACGCACTCACGGATGCCGGACAATTCGCCAAGATGACCGGTGAGGCCATGCAATCGATGTCCCTTGGGAACAGCCCTACCGAAATCAGCAAGGAGGCCGGCGGCGCGTTTACGATTTTCGGCGGGCACATCGTCGGACGCCAAATCGAGCTGGTACCCGGCGAACGAATCGTGCAAGCGTGGCGTGTGACCGACTGGAAGCCTGGCGTCTACTCCATCGCGAAATTCGAGCTAACCGAACATGGTTCGGGCACAAGAATCGTCTTCGACCATACGGGCTTCCCCACAGGCCTGGCGCAACACCTGGCATCCGGATGGAGGGAGCATTATTGGGGACCGCTGGAAAAATACCTCAGGTAAGAGCGCGCTTGGGCGACCCAGAGGTGGGACAGACCGTCGTTTTCCGTCAGTAACTGTACAATTGACAGCATGAACGACGAACCGGAAAGAGGACGGATCATCGGCATCGGGGGCGTCTTCTTCAAATCGCCCGATGCCCCACGGCTGCGCGAGTGGTACCGCGACTGCCTGGGCTTCGACGCCAGCGCGGACGGAATGCACTTTCTGTGGCGGGACCACGTCCACCCGGAAATGGAACGCCGCACCGTGTGGGCCATCTTCGATGCCGCCTCCGCTTATTTCGACCCAGGCAAGGCGCCGCTCATGATCAATTACATGGTGGACGATCTGGACGCCTTCCTGGCCAAGATGGAAGCCCGCGGCGTAACCATCGACGCCAAACGCGAATCGTACGACTACGGCCGCTTCGCCTGGATCTACGGCCGCGACGGCAACAAGATCGAACTCTGGGAACCCCGCGCGTAGCCGCCACGCAACATGAACGTGGCCGCTCCTCCGCTTTCCGCCTCGCGCGCGTGGAACATCGCTTTCCGCACGGCCCACATCGCCGTCACCGGAGCTCTGTTCGGGGGGCACGTCTTCAATATTGGCGCGGAACGTCTTCGGCTCTGCCTCTATCTCAGCATCCTGACCGGCATCGCGCTTTTTATCGTCGAGATCTATCCCGAATGGCGGCGTTTGTTCGAGGTGCGCACGGCCATGATCGCAGCCAAGTTGTGCCTGCTATGCATCATTCCCTGGCTATGGAGCTACCGGGTGCCGATTCTGATGGCGGTGATCGTGATTGGGTCGGTCGGCTCTCACATGCCTCGCCGCTACCGCTACTATTCACTGCTCGACCGCCGGCCCGTGACTATGGCGGAAGATCCCGATCCGGAGCAAGGCCGGGGCGCCTAGCAGGCCAAAGTCACTCGGTTTTGGCCAAAAGAACGGCGGCATAAATTGTGGGGCGGACGCCCTTGGCCCGCGCGGGCTGGGCTCGTCCGCCTGTGGCCGAGTGCTCAGAGGCGGGACAGACCATCGTTTTCGTGGTCTGTCATGCCCCTCGCCAGGCCAGCGCTTGACAGACGACAAAAAACGATCGTCTGTCCCACCTGCCTGAGGCTCGCGCCACGGGGGGCTGCGTAACCAGTTTCGGAGATTCAGTAACGCATTCCAGGGCAACCGCTCCTTGACAGTCGCGGCTCTGGCTCGCGGCTCTTCCGCAAACTCGAGCATGTTGGCATCAGGATCGAATGTTCGGGTCAGAGCCGCGACTGTCAAGGAGCGGTTGCTGAATACGTGACCATAGTGCCAATCGCCTAGCAGCGCGCGACACGTTACAGGCGATCACGGTTGGTGCCGATGTCCCGTCAGGTCTTTCAAGTCCGGCAAAAACTCGCGCGCCAGGTTCAATCCCATCGATCCCAGCAAGCTCAATGTCATTTTTCGGCCCGCTGTGGCTGGATCGTGCCAGCTTGGGGGCGCCCACGCTTGCGAGATTGCGGCGCCCCCGATGATTCCGACAAAATTGGCCGCATAAAAGACGTTCTCGCCATTCTCGTTACGCGTATTAAACACCGACCCCACCGCGTGCGCCGCCCTTGGTATCACGCCGTGTTCGGTGGAACGCAGATACCGCGTATCTTCGTGCAAAAGCGTCGCCATTCCGAAGGTAATCCCTTGGCGCACGGCGTTATATCCCATATCGTTGGCGAAGCGCGTGGCGTAGCCGGAAGCTCCTTGGCCCCATTCCCGGGGGCTGTTCAACTCCTGGCCGATGCCCGCCGCCAGACCTTCCGTGGTCAGCGGCACCGGTCCTACCATGTTCATCAGCATTTGGTGCAGCCGTTGCCGCGTGTCCTGCGGTTTTTCCACCGGTTGCACTTGGGCGCGAGCGGCGCCCACACAACCGATCCACAGCATGGCTCCGACAACGTACTGCCGTCTAAGCATATCTATCGGCGCCTTCGGGGCACGCCGTTAGCCTTTGTGCGAAAAAATGCGAATTCGCCGCGCCGCGCGGCTTCACCAGCGCCTCGCTCCCTTGGCTGTATGATGGCGCCCGCGGGCCGCCGGTTACGTAGTTGCTGAGCACCGCCTGTCATCCGCCTACGGGGCTTGCCTGCCTTGTTTCCGGGATCGTCAGCCGGGGCTGCGCCTTCCAGAAGATCAGGGCAAGAACGATTGTCACGGCCTGTATCGCCACCACGTTCAGCACGCAGGCCAACCATCCGCCGCGATTCCAGAAGTAGCCGGGCAACGCCGCGCCCAGGCTCCCGCCCGCGTAGTAGAACATGGCGTAGAGCCCCACCGCCGCCGCCCGCGCTTCCCGCGCCACCGCGCCCACATAGCTCGAAGCCGCCGAATGAGCGATGAAGACCCCGGAACAGCACAGCGCCAGCCCTGCCAGCACCGCCGGCAAGTGATGGATCAGCGTCAGCGCCATTCCGATCATTCCCCCGCCGAACGCCGCCACCAGCGCCCATCGGTGGCCCAGGCGGTCGATCGCGCGCCCGCCCACAGGCGTGATCGCCGCACCCGCCAGGTAAACCGTGAACAGCAGCCCCAGCGCCGTCGTGCCCAGTCCGAAGGGAGGCGCCGCCAGATAGAAATTCACGTACGTGAAGGTGGCGATCAGGGTAAACAACACGCCGAACCCCACGGCGTAGGTCGCGAGCAACCGCGGATTCGCCAGATGTTCCCCCATCCCCCGGATGGTGGCCCGAACCACTTCCCGCACCGCCGACGGCCGCCTGCTCCGCTGGCTATCGGGCGGCATCCATCTGGCCATCGCCAGCGCGCACCCCGCATCCAGAACGGCCAGCACCACGAACGACCATCGCCACCCCGCCTGCGCCGCTACCAGCGCCGCCACCATCCGGCCGCTGAAGCCGCCAATCACCGTTCCGGCCACGTATGCCGACATGGCAGCGCCCACCCCTTCCTTCCATTCTTCGTTGATGTAGGCGATGGTTACGGCGAAGATTCCCGGCGTGAATACGCCCTGCCAGAAACGCCAGAAAAGGAGCTGGCGCAGACTTCCGGCCTCCGCCGCGATCAGGATCGGCGCCGCCAGCAGGAACGCCGACCACACGATCACCCGCTTGCGCCCGAACCGGTCCGCCGCCGCTCCCGCAAACGGCGCCGCCACCGCCACGGCCAGAGTCGACGCGGTCACAATCAGGCTCACCGCCGCCGCCGAAGAGCCAAATTCCCGCGCCAGCATCGGCAACAGCGGCTGCGGCGCGTAGAGCGTGACAAACGCGCAAAATCCCGCGAATACTACCGATGCCGTCCGTGTTCTCGATTGTTTCCGCGCCCCTGCCAGCGAGTGCGGCACCCCAACCGGCGCGCCCTTGCCCATGGACTTTTATTATTGCGAATTGCGCACGGAGCGGAATCCTTGCGCGATACCGGATCGGCCGGGGACACTCGAAGTTAGGTGATAGAATCAGCGACGCGGATGCCGACGGTTAGTGCGTTCTATGGGATCTTGATCCGGATGTTCTTCAATGACCATCCGCCGAAACACTTTCACGCTCGATATGGTGAGTTTGAAGCAACGGTGGACATCGGCACGCTGGCGGTGATCGAGGGCGAGCTGCCGCGCCGGGCTTTGAACCTGGTCCAGGAATGGGCGATGATGCATAGAGAGGAACTGTTCGAAGCTTGGCGGTTCTGCCGCGAGAATACAGCGCCGGCGAAGATTGAGCCACTGACATGAACGGAATATTTGCTCCATGTATTGGGACGTAGTTGAAGTGAAACCGGAGCCGCACTACTGCCTCTTTGTTCGATTCAAGGACGGCGTGACGGGGCGTGTGCGGTTGCGGCCGGAGGAGCTGACCGGTGCTCTCGCGCCGCTGCGGGATGAACAGTTCTTTCAAAAGGTCTTCATTGACTGTGGCGCGGTCGCGTGGCCGGGAGAGATTGATCTCGCGCCGGACGCCATGTACACTCAGGTCACCAGCCAACGCGATGAACTGCAGCAGGCGGGTCCAGGGAACATTCGCCCCTGAACGCAAGCCAGCTTGGCGGTACGAAGCCGGTCGCGGGGCACCTCCCGCGGGATGGCGACCTTTCGTCCAAGTGGGGCCAATTGCCCGCTGTGGCCGCTGGCGATAGGCCGTATACTGGTTACAGGGTGATGGAGATGCAGCTCAATGCGCGAGAAGCGTCGCTAGTGGAGGCCTTCCGCCGCCTCGCTCCGGATGCGGCCGCGGAGCTGTCTGCTCTCGCCGAACGATTAGCCGGGCTGACGCCGAACCGGAAAATCGACTGGTCCGATTCCTGGTCGGACGAAGATCTGAAGGAATTTAGGGCCGCTTCTCTGAGGCGCCTAGATGCGGAGGAGTCAGAGGACCCGAATTGACACCTGGTGACGTAGTGGTTGGGGTTCTGATGGCGCCCTTGAAACCAAAGTCCGCCCGGCCGTAGTGATCGCGAGCAGTACTTACCTTGTGGAACGCCCAGATGTGCTGGTCGAAGCTGCCCAGAACATTCGCGTCCACAGATCACGTTTTGTTGGACTGGCAAGCCGCCGGACTTCGCGCAGCGTCCTGTTTCAGAGCGTACGTATTGACAACCCATCGCTCCGAACTGACGGTGATCGGCCATCTCAGCCAGCGCGATTGGGATACAGTAAAGGCTTGCGTTCGCGCCGCATTTGCCATCTGACACGAACGTCCTAGGCCCGCCCGTCATATCGACGGGATGGGGACAAAGCAGCCGATTGGCTTCTGGAGACATAATGCCGGATTGCCGGAAGCACCCCTCCAGGTATAGAATTGTAGTCCTGGAGCCCGATGACTCTCGCTAACGCCAAGGACGTTGGTCAGATAGTTGCGTGGTTCTCCGCCGCCGTATTTTTCCTTTACAAGCTCATCAGCGGCTACCTGATCGGCAGCACAAGCCTCCGTGTGACCTGCTCGCGGACCGCCGTCAGGTCCAGAGCCGGGCGGGATTATCTGTGCATTATCGCGATAGTGAAACGGGGTGCCGGTAGCACTCTGGTGCTTCACAACGCCAGGGCCAGAGTCACGTACGTGCAGGGCCAAGGACTTCCAGATCTTAGAACTATCCCCGAGGCGAAATGGGTCCCTGCCGTGGCTGAATCCGAGACGGACTTGATCGCAGCGGTTCGGCTGAGTTCAGGAACTGCGCCCGGCAAGGTCCTCAAGGTCAAGTTCGATCAGGTTTCTTCGGAAGCACCGCTTCTTAATCTCGCACCCAGTGATGAGATGCAGTTTGCTGCTGTGTATGAAGTCGATCAGTCGCTGCCCTGCGTTGTCGAGGTCACGATCCTTGGTAAGAGCTGGGCGACCTGGAAACGTTCCCAATGGCGAGCATCGGACATTTCCCTTCCCATTTCACCGGAACAGTGAGAGTCAAGGGCAATCTTTTATTAGACGATAAAGCATGTTATCGCCTACGATCCCACGGGGCATCCAGCCACCTGGGCGAATAACGCCCGTTGCCGACGTGTGTGATCGGCGCGGTCGGACTGGATAGTGCGGTGCCGGGCGGCCTGGGAGGCCGCCGCAAGCCGGGAGCTTGCTCCACGAATTAAAAAAACGCATGGGCCGCCGGCCGCTCTCACCCCTTCGGTGTCTCGTAAACCGGATCTTTCAACCCCGCCAGCGACCGCGCTTCCGGCCCTTCTTCCAGGTCGAGTACGATCACTTGGTTCTCCCCGCTGCGCAGCCACGATGCCGGCAGGTACAGCGTCTGCTGCGGGCCGATCTTCCAATACCGCCCCAGGCAACGGCCGTTCACCCAGACCATGCCCTTGCCCCAGCCGCGCAGGTCGAGGAACGTATCTGCGGGCTGGGCCGCGGAGAAACTGCCCCGATACAATGCGGGGCCGGCCGCCTTGCTTCCCGCCGTGTAGCTCCAATCCGCCGGATGGTCGATCGGCATTGGATAGCAGTCCCAACCCAGCAGCTCTCCGCCAGCCAGGATCACCTTGCCTGCGATGCCTTTGCGCTCCGTCACCATCAGGTGGTCGAAATTCGCCCTCCCCATGTTTTCCACCAGGATGTCCAGCGGTTCGCCCGCGCTCAACTCCACTTCGAGCCTGCTCTCGCCGTGCCGCCGGTCGAGCGTGCCCAGCCGCTTCGCGCCCTGCATCGCCACGGCGTAATCCTTCACCCCTTCCACCACCAGCGTTCCCTTGCCGGCGCGCTCCACGTTCCGCCGGTACAGCACATACCCGTAACTCTGCCCCAAGGCTTCCATCGTGGTGGGACGCGCCGAATGGAACGGACGCGGAAGCCTCCCCAGCAGCGGCGCGCTCTCATGCAAGGGAAACCGCGGCACCGCCATCATGGGCAGGGGCTCTGGAACCGCGGGCAACTCTTCTTTCACGTGCCTGGCAATTACCGCGCGAATGGCATGAAACTTCGCCGTCGGCCGCCCCGCTTCATCCAGCGGCGAATCGTAATCGTAGGCCGAAACGATGGGCTCGTATACCTTGCCGAGATTCGCCCCGCTCATGTACCCGAAACTGCTGCCGCCGTGCACCATATATAGGTTGAAGGAAATGCCCTGCGCCAGCATCCATTCGAGGCCCCTTGCCGCGTGTTCCGGCGGCGTCCGGTGATGCACCTCGCCCCAATGATCGAACCATCCCACCCAATACTCGCCCGCCATGCGCGGCACGTTCTGCCGGAACGCCGCCAGGCCGGAGAAGTGATGCCGCGGGTCGTCGCCGTCGCCAAAATTCACCACCGCCACGGCATCTTCGAGCGTTCCGCTTTCAAGCTGCAGCCTTTCCGAACCGTCCGAAGTATAAAGCTGGCACTCGAATCCGGCCGCGCGAACCATGTCGTGAATCGCCCGCAGGTAGGTCTTGTCGTTGCCGTAGGAGCCGTACTCGTTTTCCACCTGCACCATGAGGATCGGCCCGCCTTTGCTCGCCTGCAAACCGGCTACTTCCTGGCCCACGCGCCGCAGATATCGCTCCGCGGCAGCCAGAAAGCGCGCGTCCGCGCTCCGTATCAGCAGATCCGACGGCGCCAGGAGCCAGGCCGGCAAACCGCCGAAATCCCATTCCGAGCAAATGTACGGCCCCGGCCGCAGCAGCACCCACAACCCTTCCGCCTGCGCCGTGCGGATATACTCGGCCAGGTCCAAATCGCCCGTGAAGTCGAACTCGCCCGGCCGCGGCTCATGCAAGTTCCAGAACACGTACGTGCAGAGAGCGTTCAGCCCCAGCGCCCGCATCTTCCGCATCCGGTCGCGCCAATAAGCCCGCGGCACCCGCGGATAATGCATTTCCCCGGACCGAATCTCGAGCGGCTGCCCGTCCAGCAGAAAATCCGTCCCATGCCATCCGAACGTGTGCGCGGACCCGCCCTGCGCTCGCAAGCCCTGCGCCATCGCGGCCGAGGCCATTGCGCCTTGCAAAAACTCCCTGCGGTTATGCCCGTCCGTACTCACGACTTGCGTTCTCCCATACGCGGACTGCCGTTTTCGTTATAGCAAGCGGCATAAGAGGGTGCATGGGCTGCGCGCAGGCTGCACCACGGGCTGCACCGTCGAGCGAATCGAGCCGCTGCAGTAGGATGGTATTATGCGCCCACGCGTGAATCATGTTCGCCACGTTGGCGGTTACCGCTTGGAACTGGGTTTCACGGACGGGTTGCGGAAGGAAGTAGACTTCGAAGACCGAATAGCCGGGCGTGGCGGGGTGTTTCGTCCGCTCGCGGATGTTGAATTCTTCAAACAGGTCCGCTTAGAGGCCGAGGCCGGTACCATCGTCTGGCCTAATGGCGTCGACTTCTGCCCGGATGTCTTGTATAGCCTCGCTACGGGCAAACCGGTCGAAACCCTTCAGTGGGCGTAGCCGATGTGACACTCGAAACCGAACGCCTTGTGCTTGGCGAGTGGCAAAGCGCCGATTGGATCGAGTTTCGCCCGATCACCACCGATCCCGAAGTAATGCGCTACATCACCGGCGGCGTTCCCTGGAGCGAGGAGACGATCCGGTCGTTCGTCGACCGTCAGGTGAAGCTACACGGAGAACGGGGCTTCTGCCGGTGGAAGCTGGCCGAAAAGTCCAGCGGAAACATGATCGGCTTTTGCGGCGTGGGCATCTGGCGCGACGGTCTGGAACCCGAGATCGGATGGTGGCTGGCGCGCCGATACTGGGGAAAGGGCTTGGCGACGGAAGCCGCGCGCGCGGCCCTCGCCGACATCTTTGAACGGGTAAGACTGGACCGCGTGGTTTCGATCGCGAGGCCGGCGAATATTGCCTCCACGCGCATCATGGAAAAACTTGGACTAAAATTCGACCGGGAATTCGAGAGCGAAGGCGTTCCCCTGGTGCAGTACGAAATGCGGCGCGCGCAGTACGTGGCGCGGCGCTCTACGGCGAGCCGCAGCGAGCCTCCGAACTTCTGATCTAGTGGAATTTAGTCCACCTGCGGCCAGGCGGTCGGAAGTGGGACAGACCGTCGTTTTTCGCGGTCTGTCAGGCCTCGCCAGGCCAGCCGCTCGACAGACGACAAAAAACGATCGTCTGGCCCACCAACCGGTCAGTTAGCGGGGTCTGGCCGGTGCTCGCGACGATTCTCCCAATATTTTCGAATGCGTACGGAAACTTCACGTCTCTCCTCCGCGCCCATCGACTTGCGGCCTCGTCGCTTCGGCGCCATTGCGGTAGCACCGTCGCCATCCTTGGCCAGATCTTCCAGTAGAGCGATGGCGCGCTCGATCTTCTCTTTCCGAATTCGCAAGCCGTCAATAATTTGGAAGAGCTCCACGACGTCTCTCTATGCACCGCACCGCTTCCGCCGAACCACGTACAGGGCTTCAAGGTCGAGAATTTGGAACGCGTGCCGTGGCAAGCCCGTTATGTCCCGCGTGGCCCAACGCTCGCCTTGTTTGGGCGGCGTAGGCTCAGCCGCCGAGTCGAAGGGGCTGCACGTGCTGTTAAGCACCATTCAGCCGTAAGATCTCCAGTATATTGCCGAGGGATTTTGCGTCAAAGGAAGCTTTGTGAAGAGTAATACAGATCGGGCCTTTACCTCAATTTGGGGTCAAGGCTCCATGTCGCCAACCCCCGGCCCGGCGGACTCCTCGCCGGCGCCCGAGGGGCTGTTCGCCGGCTGTTCCAGCGATTCCAGCAATTCGCGCGCCTCCGCCTCGCGGTCGCGCGGCACCTGCAGCCGCTGCCACTTGTGCAGAAACCCGTCCACACCTTGAACCAGCGTGGCGATCTGCCCCAGGACCAAGAACGGAATCCCGGCATCCTCCAGCAGGCCCTTTGCCAGGGCAAGCTGCACGTCGTCGTTGGTTTCCAGCACCACTACCAGGTCGAGAGTCGGGTCGAACGAATCCACCGGCTCAGGCGGAGCCCCGGCTAACAGAGGAACCCGGCAATCGGAGCACTCGGTGAACCCCTCGCGATATTCCACCAGGCATTGCGGGCAATACACGAATGCGCCTCCTGCCCCACAAGTGTAGCGCTTAGCGCGCTATACGGCAGCAAGAGGGGCGCCGGTTTTCCCCACCGAATCGGGATAAGATAGTTGTGACTCCGTTTAACTGTTTTTCCTGAGGTGTGACTTGGACCGGACGCCTTCGCGCGACCATCATCCCGCGGCCGATTTCAACCGCGCCCTGCGCTCGTCGAACGACGCCGATGCCTTCGCCAGCCTCCTCGGCGCCGCCGAGGCCGGCTGTGTGCGCGCTCAGTTCCTGGTCGGCCTGGCCTACCACACCGGCCGCGGAGTCGCTCTCGATTGCGAGCGGGCCGGTGTTTGGTACCGGAAAGCCGCCGGCAGCGGCGACAGCCACGCCATCGCCAACCTGGGCGTGATGAGCTTGCTGGGCCAGGGGGCGCCTGCCGACGACCTGGACGCCTACACCTGGGTTCGATCCGCTGTCGGACTGGGCCACGAGTGGCTCCGCCCCGCGCTCGACCTGCTGGAACGGCGCGTTACCGGCGGCGAGGATTTCGAGAATGGCGCCGATCGCGACCGTATCCTCGCCTCGGTTCTGCCGGAAACCCCGGCCTTCCGCCCCTGCACGCAGCCGGGGTGCGACCCTTCCCGCTGCAACGTGGCCTGAATCCTATGCGCAAGGTTCCATTTCAAGAGTCTCTGCAGATCATCGGGCGCGGCACGCTCAACTGGCTGGCCGACCGCCCCATCGTGGTGTCGTTCGAAGTAACCGACTCCTGCACCTGCAACTGCCTCCACTGCGATCACGGCGGCCCGCGCGACGACTCGCGCAATCTCCAACCCGGCGAATACCGCCGCTACATGCAGGCGTTGCGTCCCTGCGTAGTTCAGGTGTCCGGCGGCGAGCCCCTGCTCCGGCCTGACCTGGTCGAGATCGTCCGCAATATTCAGGATGGCTCCGGTCTGCCCTATACGATCCTGGTGTCCAGTTGGTCGCTCATGACCCCGGAGTTGTACCTCGAGTTGCGCGAGGCCGGCGTGGACCAGTTCTCGGTCAGCTTGGACTTCCCGGACGAGCGCCACGACGCCTTCCGCAGCTATCCCGGACTCTACCGCCATCTGGAGGACCTGGTCCCCCGAATGGCGCGCCTCGGCTACGACGACATCGTGCTCAACTCCTGCATCACCAGCGAGAACTTGCAGGAGATCGACGCCATAGCCGATAAGGCCCGCGAGTGGGGCGTCAATCTCTGTTACAGCGCCTACTCGGCGCGCCGCACCGGTTGCCGCGATTTTCTCCCCGTATCGCCCGAGCAGCTTTCCGCGCTCAACCGCCACCTGGACCGCGTGGAGGCGCGCCGCGACAATACCAACTGGATCGTCAACAGCCGGAGCACGCTCGATGCCACGCGCCGCTACTTCGAAAACTCAGGCATGCCCGGTTGCAAGGCCGGCCATCGCTTCCTGGTGGTCACAGCCGACGGCGCCCTGCAGCCTTGCTCCATGCAGTTCCACCGCTATCCGCTCGAAGAGCGCGACCGCATGATCCGCGAGTTCACCCGGCATAACGCCTGCGATGAGTGCTACGTCTCGATCCGCTCCTACCTGGACAAGAGCTTTCCCCAACTGCTGTGGGAGAACGTGAGCGGATTCTTCTCCGTCAAGGCCTAGCCTGCCTTTCTCACAGGGCTCCCTGGCAAGTGGCGCGGGCACTCGTGGCCAATGTCACTTAGTACCCAGTTTCGCAATTACATCCACATATTCCGCAACCGCTCCCTGGTGGCATCCGGGTTGTAGAGCGGCGCGCCGTTCACGGTATTGCGCAACGTAATATCGGGCATCAAATCAAGGACCTGGTTATGGACGCGCCCATGCCGGTCGTGTTCGATCACTTCGGCGGTCTCAAAGCCGCGGCCGGGCTCGACCAGCCAGGTTTCGCCGATCTCGTAGAGTTGGTGCACTCGGGCCACGCGTACGTCAAGATTTCGACCGCCTATCGCGCTTCCACCCGCGGACCGAGCAGATCGAGAACGCGCTCCAACCAGGATCGAGTTAATGGAGCCGAACACGATCGATGGCAAGCCCGTGCCGGCCTCGACCGCGCCGCCGCCGCAGTGACCTTCGCTTCGGCGACACCACCCGAGCCGCGACCGCAAGGGAGCGGTAGCCTGATATATCAATAGCCCTCAACTGGCATATTTGTCTGAATTATCGGCCTCCAACGGCATCCGGAAATGGCGCCGTGCTTGGCTAGGGGCGCCTTGAATCTGTGAGGAAACCGGGAAGGTGGGGACAACCAGTCCGTATTTGAAATCCAGCGATCGGTACTACCCTAACTAACCCGCCACAGATTCGGCCGCCGGTTCAATCCCGCGGATGATGCCCTTCAGGCCGTAACGAATATGCTTCCGCATCGCGGCGTCGGACCTCTTCGGGTTCGTGCCCACGAGTACGTCGATCAGATCGCGATGAAAGCGTGGCGGCAAGGCCGGCCGCTTCGCGGCAAGGTCCCAGATCCAGTTGAACATCAATACGTGCGTCTGCTCGATCAGCTTGACCAGAAAGCGGCACCCCGTCGACTCCGCTATCCGCATGTGAAGTTGGAAGTGATAAACTTGCACCGCGAACAGGAATTCCGGGTCATCCTGGGCCGACAAGCGCCGGTTGAACAGCGCGTCCATATGCTCGGCCATGCGGCACAGTTCCTTCCTCTCAGCAGTGGTGGCCCTTTCGGAAAACAGACGCGCTGCCTGGCTTTCGAGCGCTTCCCGCACCGTGTACCGTTCGCGGATATCCTCTATGGTCGGCATATAGACCTTCGTGCCCACCCGGGGCGTGCTCTTGACCAAACCTTCCGCCTCGAGACGTTGCAGCGCTTCGGATACCGGTATTAGACTGAAGCCCAGCTCGGATGCGAGCTTGCGCCGCGACAGCGTGGCGCCCAAACGCAATTCACCCTTCAGAATTCTTTCTCGAACGGACAGGTAGGCTTGCTCCGCCAGACTGGACTTTTCCACGCGAAACGGCGATGTTATCCGCGCTTCTATCATATTGCTCTACAAAGCTTCCCTCACAATGCCAGGTATGTCAACCCAACCTCTGGCCCGGGCGTACGTGAAGCGCGCCGGAACGGCAGGCGCATTCAGCAGGTCGCCGGACCGGCCGCATTTGACACGCCGCTCGGCATGCGGCTAAAATCCTCGTGTGACATGTCAGAAAGACTTCAGCCCCTCGGCGGCATCCGGGGAGGAAAGCTATCGGAGGAACTACCAAGTTTTCATTGTCGACTCGTCCGACGTGCCACATGGGGACGATGACAGTATCGAGCAGGGCGTTCTAAGCGACTGCGCGCATGTAAGGCTCGTCTTACTGCGCTCCGAAGACGAATTCGAACCTTATTCGAGTCAAGCCGATGCCATTATTCTTTGGCACCACTTGCAATTCACCTCCAGTATTCTCGGCAAACTTTCCAGGACCCGATTGATCGTCCGGAACGGCGTCGGCTTTGACAACGTCGATGTCGCGGCCGCCGGCGCAAACGGCATTCGAGTGGCCAATGTCCCGGATTACGGCACCGAAGAGGTGGCCGACCACGCCATCTGCTTGACGCTGGCCCTGATTCGCCAGCTAAAACCGCTGATGACCGACGTCGCGAGGGGAAACTGGGAATGGCGAGCCGGCTTGGAGTGTTGGAGAATTCGCGGCCGTGTTTTCGGAGTCGTTGGCTGCGGACGCATCGGCACGGCGGCGGCACTGCGCGCGAAAGCTCTCGGTTTCGACGTGCGCTTTTACGATCCTTACCTTGCTTCCGGATACGAGAAGGCCATCGCCGTCCAGCGCAGTACCAGTCTTGAAGATCTGCTGTCGGTTGCCGACGTCGTCTCTGTTCATGTGCCGCTGAACAAAGAAACCTGCCACCTGATCGCCAGCCGGGAATTAGCTCTGATGAAGAAGTCGGCGTATTTGATCAACACGGCTCGCGGTCCGGTGGTGTCGCACGCCGCACTGTTCGACGCCCTCTCCCGGGGCGTGATCGGCGGCGCCGCCTTGGATGTGATCGAGGACGAACCATCCGGCGCCACCGAGCTACAGGCGCTCCCGAATTGCATTGTGACCCCACATAGCGCCTTCTATTCACGTGAGTCTATGATCGAGATGCGGACGAAATCCGCTCTTATCGTAAGGGATGCATTACTGCACGGCCGCTACGTCAACGTGGTGAATCAGGAGACACTGGCCTGAGACGCGGCCGGCGCCCTTGGCTCAGGTCATGGAGCCTGACTCAAGCCGCCCAACTTGCAAAAGCGATCGCAACCGGGCTTGCGGTTCGAATCACCTGCTCGGTCGGCGTGAGCCGGCCAGTTGAGGAATCCGCGAGCCAACTTACCACAGTGTCGCTTTGCTCGTTAGCGGCGTAAAGGAACCTGCAGACCGGATCGAAACCGATAAAACGCGGGATCCTGCCCCGGGCCGGTACCCAGCCGGCAGAGGTCAGTAGGCCTGTGTTCGCATCCACGGCAAAAACTGCAATGCTGTCGTGGCCCCGGTTCGAACAGTAAACGAACCGTCCGCCGCTGGAGAGGGCAATCTCCGAGGCGATGCTTTCGCCTGTGTAATCCGATGGCAGTGTCGGGAGGATCTCCACTGGCCTCAGGCTGCCGTGTTCCGCTTCCAGGTAATAAGTCGCAACGGTACTGCCGATCTCATTGAGGACGAATCCAATGGGTAACTTGGGATGGAATGCAATGCGCCGCGGTCCGGAGCCGGACCGGGCCACCGCACTACCCTGCACGGTCGGAGTCAGCTTCCCAGTAGCTGGGTCGAAGCTGAATATGAAAATTCGGTCCAGGCCCTTGTCCGGAACTGCGACAAAGCGGCCCGACGGATCGAAGACGATCTGGTGAGGGTGTGAGCTGGCCTGTTCAATCCGGTTTGGTCCGGGCAGGCCTGGCAGAGTGACCACTTGTACCGCCTCGCCGAGCGCCCCATTGGGGAGTATCGGCAACACGGAGACGCTGCCGCTGGCGTAGTTCGCAACCAGCATGAACTTGTCACTCGGATCGATGGCTTGGTGTACTCCATTCAGTCCGCCCGTCTCGACCCGGTTCAGGAACGTCAGCGACCCGGTATTGCGATCCACCGAGAATGAAGTCGCAAAGGACTCGTCCCCGTGCACCGCGTAAAGATGCCGCTGGTCCCTTCCGAGCGCGAGAAAGGAAGGATTGACTAGATTGCCTACCTGCTGAACGTGAGTCCAGTTCCCCGTATCCGAATCCACGCGATAAACATGAATACCATCGCCGCGAGCGTAACGCCGCGCCGTGGTATAACAGCCGACGTACGCGTAAACGGCACCTGCCGCGCGACTCGCGTGTCCGCCGACTGGCGGCGTCTGTTCCGCTCGCGACCCCCCGGCTAGCCCCCTAATCCCCAACGCCATGCCACTCCGTAACAACGTGCGCCGCGTCGGCTCATCGATTCTCATTCGTCCTCTCCCGTACCCGCTCGATGCGCGCCGCCTACAGAGCCGGCTTGCTCGCTGCTAGAGAGCGCTCCGAAGCATGCAGATCGGAGAGTACGTCGTCAAGCGAACCCGCGCTAAGGCGGGCTACAGTTCCCTCAATCAGAGTTCTAGCGGAAGCGTTGTTGACCCCCGCTGGCTTATACCGGGCCGAATGGGCAGCCGGCGGCCGCATCGTATCGGACCATTGTTTGAGTTCGGCAATCACCGCGGATTTCGGTGTGCCGGCTGCCTTCGCTTTATCGAGACGGCTAATCAGCTCGCGAGTAGTCTGAAGCATGAAGCGGCGGTGCTCGACAAGCTGCGTAATTTTCTCAGGACTGCCGCTCGAGCTTCCATCGGCGAAAAGAGCCGATTCCACCTTCACATATTCAGGCGCCGCGCCGGCGGTCATGTCC
>Ga0187888_1002216_pt1 | contig 16999 bp, 15 predicted proteins | sample June2016WEW_7_40_FD_132987 | JGI IMG/M metagenome (GOLD analysis project Ga0187888, IMG submission 132987) | Peatland microbial communities from SPRUCE experiment site at the Marcell Experimental Forest, Minnesota, USA - June2016WEW_7_40 | ecosystem: Environmental > Terrestrial > Soil > Wetlands... | reverse complement strand
GGTTTTTTCGCCAAGCTCGGCTTCGATTCGATGCACCCTAAGCTCGACGCTGGGCACGCCGAGGTCGTGCGTGAGCGCGTGATGGATTTTCCCGGCCAGCTCGCGGATCACCTCGTCGCGCTCAGTGACCTGCCGAATCGTGATCGCGTAGCCGCCGTTTTGCGCCGGCCGGGCATCCTCGACGATTCCAAGCGCAACGATATCGGCGCCGTAACCGGGATACTTTACGTGTCCGAGCGCCTCGATAACCGCATCGTTTGGTACCTGTCGTGCCACTAATGCAATTATCGCAGATGGATTAGCCCGTCGAAAGCCGCGCGATGCTTGAGGCCGCATCTCATGCGCTAAGGGCGCTCCTGCCCGTAGTCCCACGAGATCGTGCGCGCCGGCTTGAAGCTCACGACGACGACCTTGCTGCCCTTGAGCGATTTCGCGTACGCCTTGCCGAGTTTCTTGCCCAGGTATCCGACCGCCATCCGCTCCGTCCGCTTGTCGTCGATCTTTTCCTCGAGCGTCGCGCGCCCCTTCAGCACCACCGCCTTGTACGGCGCCTTCTTGGTATCGACCACCAGCGTCAAGCGTGGATCGCGCATGAGGCATTTGTATTTGAACGACTCGGTGCCGGTGTGAAAGACGATTTGCCCGTCGGCGTACTCGTACCAGGTCGGCGCCGCGTGCGGCGCGCCGTCGGGCGCGGTGACCGCGACCACCGCCACGATCGGTTTGTTGAGCAGCTTCTCGACATCTTTTTTCTTCATCGGCATGCGGACCAGTTCTCCTGTAGCGGGGGCGGCTTGGAAGTGAGTGAAAAGTAAAAACTCACTTGCCCTTGAAATTCGGCTTGCGTTTTTCGCGGAAGGCGCGGATGCCCTCGCGCACGTCTTCGGACGGGTTTGTGATCATCACGTTGAGCGCGGCGTCCTCGAGCGCATTCTCCAGCGTCATCTCGCGCTGCTTGTACATCATGCGTTTGGCCAGCCTTATTGCCAAGGGCGGTCCGTCGGCGAGCCGCCGCGCGAAATCGTTCACCCGCGCCTCGAGTTCCGCGTGCGGCACCACTTCTGTAACCAGCCCGAGTTCGAGCGCCGTCCTGGCGTCATAGACTTCGGACAGCAGCGTCATCTTGAGTGCGCGATCCAATCCCATGAAGCGGGGGAAAAGGTACGCTCCGCCTTCGTCGCAGAGCAGCGCGAACTTGAGCGCGGTGTCCCCCAGCCGCGCCTGGTCCGAGGCGATTCTAAAATCGCACGAGAGCGCGAGCGTCAGGCCGCCCGCCACCGCCGCGCCGTTAATCGCCGCGATCACCGGCTTGTCGAAGCGATGCAGCGACAACACCAGCTGATGGAACCCTTCGCGCATCTCCAGCATATGACCCATCGGATGCCCATGAAATCGCGAGCGGCTCTCGGGCGCGCCGCTGATATCGCCACCGGCGCAGAACGCGCGTCCGCTGCCCGTGATGATCAACACGCGGACTTCGTCGTCCTGGCGCGCGAGATCAATCGCCGCGCACATTTCCTTGACCATCGTGTCGTTGTAGCCGTTCATCCGCTCGGCGCGGTTGATGGTGATTTTCGCGACGTGGTCGCGCGCATCGTAGATGATCGTCTTGAAGTCCATCGTTGACCCCCGGATCCGGGACACCCCCTCAGCGCCTATCTGCCCTTAAACGTCGGCGGGCGCTTGGCGAGAAACGCTTTGACGGCCTCGCGATGATCCTCGGTAAGGCCGGTCATAATTTGCCCCCACGCCTCGCGGTCGAGCAGCTCGTTGAACTCGTGATTGATCGCCGCGTTGAGATTCGCCTTCATATACGAATAGGCAATCGACGGCCCGTTGGCGATCCTCGACGCTATCGCATGCACCTCGTCGCGGAACGACGCCGACGGCACGACGCGATTTGCCAGTCCGATTCGCAACGCCTCGTCGGCGCCGATCACGTCGGCCAGGAAATATAATTCGCGCGCCTTGGCCGACCCGACCAATTGCGTCAGCGACCAGGTGCCGCCGTAATCACCCGCGAAACCGACCTTGGCGAACGCCGTGGCGAAGCGCGCCGTGTCGGACGCGATCCTGATGTCGCACGCCATCGCCAGGCTCAGGCCCGCGCCGGCCGCGGGTCCGTTGACCGCCGCGATCGTCACCTTCGCCATCTCGTGCAGCATCCGCGACGCCTCTTCGCCGCGCCGCAGCCCCGCGACGAGGTCCTCGACCGTCTGCGGCGCGCCCGATCCGCCTGCGCCCTCGTTGCGTTCGCGCATCGCGCCGATATCTCCGCCGGAGCAGAATCCGCGCCCCGCACCGGTCAGCACGACGGCGCCAATCTCGCGATTGGTCGCGGCGCGCGTCAGGTTGTCCACCAGCCCGCCCATCATCTCGATGCTCATCGCGTTGAGCTTGTCGGGCCGATTCATCGTGAGGTAAAGGACGCGGTCCTTCAGTTCCGTGAGCAGATGGTCTGCCATTTTTGGCCTCCAAAAAATCCGGGTTCAACTCTGCTACTACTTCACGTCCGCCAATCTGTCGAGTGCCGCCGCGACCGCCTGCGTTCCGTCGAGATCGTGACCAAGCACGGCGGCGGCGTTGAACATCGACGCCATCAGCGAAAGTCCGGGCAGCGCGAGGCCCGATTCACGCGCCGCCTCGACCACCAGGCGGAGGTCCTTGCGAATCAGCTTGATAAAGAATCCGGGCCGATAATCGCCGGCTATTATTTTGGGACCGAGATTCGACAACTGCCACGACGCGGCCGCGCCCGCGCCTATCGCCTCGACCACCCGCGACGCATCGAGACCGCCGGCCTCCGCGAACTTGATCGCCTCGGCCGCCGCCTCCAGCGCAAGCGCGACCGCGATCTGATTGGCAAGCTTGGTCATCTGGCCCGCGCCCGACGCGCCCATGTGCGTGACCCTGCGCCCAAGCAGATCGAACAGCGGACGCGCACGCTCGAACGCCGACGCTTCCCCGCCAACCATTATCGCGAGCGTGCCGTCGCGTGCGCCGACGTCGCCGCCCGATACCGGCGCATCCAGGTAATCGACGCCGGCCGGCTTCAGGCGCGACGCGTTCGCGCGCTCCGCCATCGGCGAAATAGTGCTCATATCGACGACGAGTTGCCCGGTCTTCAGTGCGGGCTCGATCTTCGCGACGGTCGCCTCCACGTCGGGCGTGTCGGGCACCATGATGAACACGACTTCGCTACCAGCGACGCACGCAGCGGCGTCGGCGACGATGATCGCGCCGTCAGGGGCGAGTGCTCGCGCCTTGTCGGCTGAGCGATTGAAGACGCGGACGCGATGGCCTCCGCCGAGTAGTCGTCGCGCCATCGGCGCGCCCATTATTCCGGTTCAGATCCATGCGATTTCCATGCGCTCTGCTCCGTGCCGAATCCGGTTCACACAGAAAGTCCGAAACCCGGTATGAGTTTCGGGAATCCGAATTCCGCCTCTTTTCTCCTTACTCAGGTGCAGGGACCGGGGCCCCTGCTGCGAAGAAGAATGCTCTGTTTGCCGCGATGACCAGAATCGAAATGAACAACAACACACCCGTCCAGATGCATTTGGTAAATTGTTCGGTTTGGAACGCCTCCGCGGTTGCATCCAGCGCCATATGCAACAGGATCGCGGCCACGATGCTTCGATTGTTTTTGTAGTACACCCAGTTCATGAGGATGGCTGCCGGGAGGATGCTGACAAAGAAGTTGGCGACGTAAATCGGGCTGCTGTTCCACAGGCCGTTCTGATAGGTGCGATCGATGAAGAACAGGGGAACGTGCCATATCGCCCATAGGACGCTGAACAACAGCGTCGCCTTCATCATGCCGAATTTCGCCAGGAGGCTGTCCATTCCGTAGCCTCGCCATCCGAGCTCTTCGAAGGTGGGGGCAAGAAGGATGATCGGCAGCATAGCCGCAAATCCGCCCGAAAAGCGGAACTGATCGGCGGATCGGCCAACACCAATCGACAGCCATGTCGAAAGAAACAACGTAAACGGCATCAGGATCAAAATGACCGGGATGTAGCCGGGTCTGATGAGCCTGAGATCGACAAATCTCTCCCTGACATCGTGCTTCAGGTCCCGGCTCCCTGAATTCCGGATCATGATCAGGGCTGCAAAAAAAGGCCCCAGCAGCCCAAGCAGCGCGAACAGGTTGCTGTACAGCCCCATTTCGCGCTGGTAGCTGTAGTAAGCAGCGAATGACCAGGACGCCCAAGTCAGAGCGAACACCAGCGCAAAGTAGCCAAGCGGTTTGTATCTGTAAGAATCGCCCATGCGTCCGTTCGGTCGGCAGAACCTATCAATCTTCCTGAGCTGAAAGCGATCCGGATCCTAAATTCGCGCGCGGTTCGATCACGCAAGCCGGCCGAACCAGGGGACGAAGCGGCCGACCTCGCGCGCCCACACCGCGTAGTCCGGGCCGTACGTCCGGATCAGATACTCTTCCTCTTCGAGCGCCTGATGGCGGAGGTTCAGGATGGCCCCAATCAGGATGATGAACGAGAGCAGCGCCGGAATCAGCAGCATCCAGCCCACCAGCGTTACGAGCATCCCGAGATAGATCGGATTGCGCGAAAACCGGAACGGTCCGGAGGTTATAAGCCCAGCCGCGGGACTGTTCTGCTCGGGGCTGATCGGGATGTCCCAAGACGCGCCCATGGTCACGATCGCGCTGAGAATCAATGACGCACCCGCAAACGCGATTATCGTGCCCAAAGCGGGCAGCGGATCGAAAAGCCGGTTCCCCAGTGGGATGTACAGCCCAAAGGCGGCCGCAGCGGCCTGCCAAACAAGCAGAACACCAAAGAGAATGAGGGCGGCCTCCTTAATCCTATCCATGGCCCCATCCGAACCGGAAAGCCGAATGGGCGAGCGGCCGTACCTGCGGCGGTATTGCAGAATGATTCCGCTCATCACGGCTGCGTACATCGCCAGCATCGCAAGCGGGACAAAACGCCAGGAACTCATCCGTGCCTGCGCGCAGTCACTGTGGCTTGTGTTCCTTCTCCTGCTGCCCGAACATCTGCTCTGCTTGCCGAGCCGCAGCCGCGGGAACGTATACAGCGCTCACTGCGAGGTCAGTGAGATCGGAGGTCCCACATTCAAGTTGCGTATAGCGAAACAAATACCTGACGATATTTCCGGCTGCGTCTTTCCAATCGCCAATCCATTGGTGAACACATAACGTGGGGTCTTTTGTTCCGTCCAGGAACTCCTGCCAACCCGTCACTCGAGATGAGGGTAAGCCCGGGTTTAAGAAATCATACACAAGAGGTTCCCAGCCAGCCTTTTGCAGCTTGCGGGAAATCCAGCCGATAACGTGAGAGGCTGGATACTTCGCAACTACATCGTAGGTAAGCTGGTCGGTCGAGCCCACACTGCCAGTCCATACGTTTGCGGCATTGGGGTACGTGAGGAAGGCGTCGGGGTGTTCAGCAGCGTTGACCAGACCGCCGCGCAAACCTGCGCAAATCGCAATGAAGAAAAGGAAAGCGGTGTGTGCGGGTCGAAGAACCATTGCTCCAGCAGTGTTTCTACGCTTGATCTTACAATTGTCCGCAGGACAGCCGCCCGTCAATGGCGCCTGCACCCGAGGTTGGCGGCGACTCACACGACCTCGACGCTATCGCCCGTCTGTTTGTTGTCCGGCGAACGCACTGCTAGCGCTGTCCAGTCCAATCACGGGGAGCGACCGAGCGCCATCGAGCGCGAATCGCTTCGTACTCGGCGGGCGGCAACGGTCCTGCGTTGGCGTGCGCGATATTCGATTGCCATAGGGATGAACCGCGAAGATACGGAGAATTGGGAATCGAAGCAAAAAGAAAAGGGCCGCACGACGATGCGTGCGGCCCTTCAAGGAATGCGAGCTGTGAAATCCGCTCAGGCGGCCCGCTTGGTCTCGATAGCCAGGCTCTCTTCCGCGATGGAACCGCGCTTGGAGAAGGTGACCGCGATCGAAAGCGCGACGATCGACAGCACGACCACCGCGACGCGCACCAGCGTCACGCCGCCGAGCGCAACGGTGGTGAACGGCGCCGCTAAAATCGCGACCAGGTTCATCACCTTGATCATCGGGTTCAGCGCAGGGCCCGCCGTATCCTTGAACGGATCGCCGACGGTGTCTCCCACCACGGAAGCCTTGTGCACGTCAGTGCCCTTGCCGCCCAGGAATCCGTCCTCGATCTTTTTCTTGGCGTTGTCCCAGTTCGCGCCCGCATTCGACATGAAGACCGCCATCAACTGGCCGGTCAGGATCGTGCCGCCGAGGAACCCGCCGAGTGCGCCCGCGCCGAGACCGAAACCGACCAGCAGGGGCGAGAAAATCGCAAGGATTCCAGGCCCTAGCAGCTCTTTCTGCGAAGCGGCCGTGACGATATCGACGCACGCGCCGTAGTCGGGCAGCTCTTTGCCCTCCATGATCCCCGGATGCGTGCGAAGCTGGCGGCGGACCTCGAACACGATCTGATAGGCCGCGCGGCTGACCGCCTTAATCGCAAATGAACTGAACAGGAACGGCACCGCGCCGCCGATCATCAGGCCCACGAACACGGTGGGCATGTTGATCTGCACGCCAATCGCGCTGAGATGAGCCTCATCTATGAATGACCGGAACAGCGCGACGGCGGCCAGCACCGCGGTCGCAATCGCCAGGCCCTTGGTGAGAGCCTTGGTGGTGTTGCCGATCGCGTCCATCCAGGACAGCGTCTTGGACGCCTCCTCCTGATGGATTCCGCCCATCTCGAAGATGCCGTGGGCGTTGTCGGTGATCGGTCCGTAGGTGTCCATCGCGAGGATGAAGCCGGTGGTCGTGAGCAATCCGAGGCCGGTCAGCGCGATTCCGTAAAACTGCAGCGCGAGCGACTCGTGAAAAATCGCCATCGCGCCGACGATTGCGGCCGCGATCACCAGCAGCGCCCAGACCGACGACTCGAGGCCCTCGGCCATGCCCGACAGAATCAGAGTTGCGGGGCCGGTGCGCGCCGCCATCGCGGTTTCAGTGACGGGACCCTTGTCCGGATGCGTGAAATAGTTGGTGAGCCACAGCGTCACTACCGCGAGCACGATTCCGAGCGACGCGCAGCAGGCGAAGCGCCAATCGGTCACGCCGGTGCGCGGGTCGTCGAGGTAAAAATAGTTGACGACGAAGAATCCGAACACGGATGCGATCGCCGAGGTCATGTAGCCGATGGTGATCGGGCGCATCGGATCGAGCATTTTGCCGGCCGGCACGCGCACCGCAATGATTCCGATGATCGAGGAAAACACGCCGACGCCGCGCAGGATCAAGGCGAACATGATCAGTTTGACCGCAAACGCGCCCGCGTACTGGCCGTAGGCGGCGATAAAGTCCGACTCCTGCAACGCATACGCCGCCAGGATGATCGCGGCGACCAGCGTCACCTCGTAGGACTCGAAGACGTCGGCCGCCATGCCGGCGCAGTCGCCGACGTTATCGCCGACGTTGTCGGCAATCGTGGCGGGGTTGCGCGGGTCGTCTTCGGGGAGATCCTGCTCGATTTTGCCGACCAGGTCGCCGCCGACGTCAGCCGCCTTGGTGTAGATGCCGCCGCCGACGCGCATGAACAGCGCGGCCAGCGAGCCGCCGAAGCCGAAGCCGACCAGCACCTTCATCGCGTTTTCGCGGAACACCAGGAAGATGATCGTCGCGCCCAGCAACCCCAGGCCGACCGTGAACATCCCCGAGACTCCGCCCGCCTTGAAGGCCAGTTCCATCGCGCCCTTGAAGCTGGTCAGCGCCGCGTTGGCGCTGCGGACGTTGGCCTTGACCGCCAGCCACATCCCGACGTAACCGGCACTGTAGGAAGCCGTAACGCCCATCAGGAAGGCGATCGAGATGCCGAGCGGCAGGTACAGGCCCTGATAGACGTTGCGGTACATGAGGAACAGGGCGACGAAGGTGGCGGCGACGAACCAGATCATGGTTTTGACTTGCCGTCCGAGATACGCCATCGCGCCGAGTTCGATCGCGTCGGACACGTCGGTCATCGATTTGGGTCCGGGGTCGGCGGCCAGCACCACGCGTATCAGCACGGCTCCGTAGGCCAGCGCGACCAGCGCCGAGAGCAGCACCAGCCACAGGATCATGACCTGTCCGCTGGTTAAAGTGGGCAGAACTATATTCGATTCGCTCATCGCAATTCCGAGTCTCCTGGATAGGTCGAGGTTTGTTTAAGGGCACCGCCCGCTGTGCAATTTGATCGCGCCGTTCATAGCCGAGCGATTACCCTCTGGGTATCTGGGGCACTCTAGGTTTTTCTGAATACGAAGTCCAGTTATCGGCGGGGCGCCAAACAACGAGGACGAATGGGCGTCGAATTGCGGCGCTCGGTTGATTCCGGCGACAGCGGTGCGTTTATCTGTAAAGGTTAAACCGCCATGAATGTAAATATCGAAGAACCCAGCAGTCTCCGGCGCAAGCTTACGATTGAAGTCGAGCCCGACGAAATCAAGCACGAGCTGGATCGCGCATTCAACGAACTCAAACGCGGCGTCGTGCTCAAGGGCTTCCGTCCCGGCCATGCCCCGCGCAATCTGCTCGAGCGATTTTTCGGCGACCAGGTCCGCGGCGAGGTGATTCAGAAACTCGTCAAGGAATACACCGACAAGGCGCTCGAGGAGCACGACCTCAAGCCGGTCGCGGCGCCCGAAATCGTCACCGAACAGAGCGACCTGCAGAAAGACCTGTCGCTCAAGTTCAGCGCGACGTTCGATCTCCGTCCGAAGATCGAGGTCAAGGACTACGAGGGTCTCAAGGTGCCCGAGTCCAAGGTCGAGGTCAGCGACGATGAAGTCGAAGAGGCGATCGCGCGTTTTCGCGAGCGGCAGGCGACGCTCAAGAAGATCGAGGATCGCACCGTCGTCGAGGACGGCGATTACGCGCTCGCCTCGGTCGAGGCCTTCGAGGACGGCAAGCCGCTGTCGAGCACCCGTCCCGACGATCGGCTGGTGGAAGTTTCCGAGCGCGCGCTGGCCCACGGCGTGTACGAAGTGCTCAAGGGCGCGGAGCTGGGCAAGCAGATGAAGGCCTCGAAGAGCTACCCGGCGGACTACAGCCACAAAGACCTCGCCGGCAAAACGATCGAATGGCGCGCGACGCCCAAGGAGATCTACCGGCGCGAGTTGCCGGCCGTCGATGATGACTTCGCCAAGGATCTCGGCGACGAAAACCTCGAGGCGTTCCGCACCCGCGTTCGCGGCGAACTGCTCGCGCACGCCAAGCAGGAGGCCAACGCGCGCGCGCGGCAGGGACTGCTCGATCTCGTGATCGAGCGCAATCCGGTCGAGCTGCCCGAATCGCTGGTCTCGCGCGAGCTGAATGCGATGGAAGCCGAGCTGCATCAGACGCTCGAAGCGGGCGGCCTGTCGCACGAGGAAGCCGGCGAGCGGGTCAAGCAGAGCGCCGACGACCTGAAGACGCGGGCCGAGAAGCGCGCGCGCACCGAGCTGATCGTGGACGCGCTCGCGGAGCAGGAAAAGATCGAGATCGATGACGGGGAGCTGGGTGCGCGGGTGGCGGCAATCGTCACGCAGAGCGGGCGTAATCGCGACCGCGCCGCCGAGTTTTACCGCAAGCAAGAGAATCGCGAGGCGCTGAGGCAATCGATGCGGCGGGAGAAGGCGCTGGACTTTATTTTGAGCCGCGCCAAGCGTGAAGATGCAGCATCCGAGCCGAAGTAGCGTCGATGCAACTTCGTTCGGAGCCAATCACGGTTGCTCGACCATTTCCCAGACGTTACAATTTGAAGGCGTCAGCGGCCTTCTCTCAATTGTCGCGACCTGGCTGTGGCGCGGACCGGATTTATGAGCACCCTGGTACCGATTGTCATCGAACAGACCGGCCGCGGAGAGCGGGCCTATGACATCTACTCTCGCCTGCTGAAAGACCGCATCGTTTTTCTCGGCACCGAAGTCACCGACGACGTCGCCAACCTGATCACGGCTCAATTTCTGTTCCTCGAATCCGAAGACCCCGAAAAAGAGATCAACTTTTACATCAATTCGCCGGGCGGGTCGGTGACGGCCGGGATGGCGATTTACGACACGATGGAGTTCATCCGGCCTCCCGTATCGACGCTGTGCATGGGTCAGGCGGGCAGCATGGGCGCAATCCTGCTGCTGGCGGGTGCGAAGGGACGGCGCTACGCGCTCCCGCATGCGCGAATCATCCTGCATCAGCCGCTGGGCGGAATGCAGGGACAGGCGAGCGACCTCGAAATACACGCGAAGGAAATTTTGCGCGCGCGGGAGGACATCAACAGCATCATAATGAAGCATACCGGACAGAATCTGCGTAAGATCGAGAAGGATACCGATCGCGATTATTTCATGTCGCCGGAGCAGGCGGTTGAATACGGACTGATTGATGAGATAATCGTTAGCCGAAGGCCCTCCAAGTGAGCCGCGGGAGGCAGTATGGCCAAGCATGACGACCGCTCGGGCAACCTGGTTTGCTCCTTTTGCGGGAAGAGCCAGGACGAAGTTCGAAAGCTGATTGCCGGCCCGACGGTTTATATTTGCGACGAATGCATCGACCTTTGTAACGACATAATCGCCGAGGAGACTGACAGCGAGGAAGCGTTCAGCCAAAGCTCGGCGGTGCCCAAGCCCGCCGAAATCAAGCGGGTGCTCGATCAGTACGTGATCGCACAGGAGCGGGCCAAGAAAATTCTCTCGGTCGCGGTCCACAATCACTACAAACGAATCGACTCGCAGATGGTGACCGGCGACGTCGAGCTGCAGAAATCCAACATCCTGCTGATTGGCCCGACCGGAGTCGGCAAGACGCTGCTGGCGCAAACCCTCGCGCGCTTCCTGCAGGTGCCGTTCACGATCGCCGACGCGACTTCGCTGACCGAGGCCGGCTACGTCGGCGAGGACGTCGAGAACATCATACTGTCGCTGCTCCAGAACGCCGACTACGACATCGAGCGATGCCAGCGCGGGATAGTTTACATAGACGAGATCGACAAGATTGCGCGCAAGGGCGACAACCCGTCGATCACGCGCGACGTGTCGGGCGAAGGCGTCCAGCAGGCGCTGCTCAAGATCATCGAGGGCACGATGGCGTCGGTACCGCCCAAGGGCGGCCGCAAGCATCCGCAGCAGGAATTCCTGCAGGTCGACACGACCAACATCCTGTTCATCTGCGGCGGCGCGTTCGTTGGACTGGACGACATCATCCGGCGGCGCATCTCGGGCAAGACGATGGGCTTTCGGGCCGACCTGACGCATCGCGACCCCAAGACGGTCTCCGAGCTTCTATATGAAGTGCAGCCGGAGGACTTGCTCAAGTTCGGATTGATTCCGGAATTCGTGGGCCGCCTGCCCGTGATCGCGACGCTGGGCGAATTGGACGAGGAAGCGCTGGTGCGAATCCTGACCGAGCCGAAGAATGCGCTGGTGCGCCAGTATCAGAAGCTCTTCGACATGGAGAACGTTCACCTGAAATTCACGCAGGGTGCGCTGCGCGCGATTGCGCGCGAGGCGCTCAAGCGCAAGTCGGGCGCTCGCGGACTGCGCGCCATCATGGAAGCGATCATGGTGGACCTGATGTACGAAATCCCCTCACAGCCTAACATCAAGGAGGTGCTAATCTCGGAGGAAGTGGTGACTCAGAAGGAGCAGCCGCTGCTGGTCTATCAAAAGACCGCCGAAACCGCATAGCCCGGGAGACTCGAGAACTACAAGATGCTTTTTCGCAATGACAAGAAAGATAATCGCGATGCAACGACGAACGTGGTGCCATTGTTCCCGTTGCGCGAACTGATCGTTTTCCCACACGAAGTCTATCCCATCTTCGTCGGACGCCAGAAGTCGATCAAGGCTCTGGAAGCCGCCGAGGCCAAGAAGACCCCGATTCTGCTGGTGACGCAGAAGGATCCCAAGGTGGCCGAGCCCACGCCGCGGGACTTGTACGCGGTCGGCACGCTCGGCGTCGTCGTGCAGCTGTTGCGGCTGCCCGACGGGACCGTCAAGGCGCTGGTTGAAGGCAAGAAGCGCGCGCGCGTGATCCGTTACGTCGCCGACGAGGAATATTTCCAGGTCGAGGCGGAGGAGATCGAGGAAGTCAGCGAGCGTACCACCGAGGTCGAGGCGCTGATGCGCTCGGTGGTCTCGACCTTCGACAACTACGCGCGGCTCAACAAGAAGATTCCGCCCGAGATGGTAACCTCAATCGCGGCCGTCGACGATCCCGCGTTCCTGGCCGACAAGCTGGTCGGACATCTCGGGATCAAGCTCGAAGACAAGCAGGCGCTGCTCGAATCGACCATCCCGGCCGAGCGGCTGGAGAAGATTCTCGGCTACATGCGCTCGGAGCTGGAAATCCTCGAGGTCGAAAAACGCATCCGCTCGCGCGTCAAGAAGCAGATGGAGAAGACGTCCAAGGAGTACTACCTCAACGAGCAGATGCGGGCGATTCAGAAGGAGCTCGGCGAGAAGGACGAATTCAAGAACGAGATTCAGGAATTGGAAGAAAAACTTCGGCAGAAGAAGATGCCCGCCGAGGCCCGCGAGAAGTGCGAGCGCGAGATCAAGAAGCTCAAGATGATGTCGCCGATGTCCGCCGAGGCGACCGTCGTGCGCAACTACCTCGATTGGTTTCTTGGGCTGCCGTGGTTCGAGTACACCGAAGACAAACTCGACATCAAGGAAGCCGAGCGCGTGCTCGAAGAAGATCATTACGGCCTGGACAAGGTCAAACAGCGCATCCTGGAATACCTCGCGGTCGAGACCCTGGTCGGCCAGATGAAGGGGCCCATCCTGTGCCTGGTCGGACCTCCGGGCGTCGGCAAGACCTCGCTGGGCAAGTCGGTGGCGCGCGCGACCGGACGCAAATTCGTGCGCGTGTCGCTGGGCGGCGTGCGCGACGAAGCCGAAATACGCGGCCATCGCCGGACTTACATCGGCGCGCTGCCAGGCAAGGTGATCCAGTCGATTCGCAAGGCCGGGTCGTCCAACCCCGTGCTGCTGTTCGACGAAGTGGACAAGATGTCCACTGACTTCCGCGGCGATCCGTCATCGGCGCTGCTCGAAGTTCTCGATCCCGAGCAGAACTGCACGTTTAACGACCACTATCTCGACTGCGATTACGATTTGTCGAAAGTGCTGTTCATCACGACGGCGAATACGCTCGACCGCATCCCGCGGCCGCTCCAGGACCGGATGGAAGTCATCCGGATCCCCGGCTACACGGAATTGGAAAAGCTCAATATCGCCAAGAAGTACCTGCTGAAGAAGCAGCAGGAGGCCAACGGGCTGCGGCCGGAGAACATCGAGGTCTCCGACGGCGCGATCCAGGGCATCATCCGCCATTACACGCGCGAAGCGGGGGTCAGAAATCTCGAGCGCGAACTCGCCTCGATCTGCCGCAAGGTTGCGGTCGAAGTCGTCAAGACCGATCGCAACGCGCACGTCAAGGTTTCAAGTTCGAGTCTGGGCAAGTACCTCGGCGTTCCGAAGTTCCGCTACGGCACGGCGGAGACCGTACCGCAGGTGGGAGTGGCGACCGGGCTGGCGTGGACGGAGCTCGGCGGCGAGCTGCTCAGCGTCGAGGTGACGATCGTTCCGGGACGCGGCAAGCTGACCATCACCGGCCAGCTCGGTGACGTGATGCAGGAATCGGCGCAGGCTGCGCTTTCGTATGTCCGTTCGCGGGCGGAAGTGCTCGGCCTCGATCGTGGCTTCTATCACCGGATCGACATCCACATCCACGTTCCCGAAGGCGCGATTCCCAAGGACGGGCCGTCGGCGGGAATCACGCTCGCGACCGCGCTGGTATCGGCGCTCACGCGCTCGCCGATTCGCAACGACCTTGCGATGACGGGCGAAATTACGCTGCGCGGAAGGGTGCTGCCGATTGGAGGACTCAAGGAGAAGGTGCTCGCGGCGCATCGCGGCGGCATCAAGACGATCCTGATGCCCAAGGATAACGCCAAGGACATCGAGGAGATCCCTCCGCAGATCATGAAGGGCATCACCTTGATTCAGGTCGAGCACATGGACGAAGTGCTCAAGCACGCGCTGGTGCTGACCGATCCGGATGCGTTCTTCAAGTCGGGCAAGGGCGAGAGCGACCTCGCGTTCCTGCGCGAGCCGGAACCGAAGGGTCTAATGACGCCAGGAGACGAAGAGGATACTACAGTATCCACGAACTTGTCGTAGGTTCTGAGCGGGGGACGCCGCGAATTCCGGTGGGAACCGGAAGCGCGCGGCTAAAATGTGCGGTCGCAGATATTCGGGAAGACCGCCGAAGGCTACATATGACCAAGGCTGAACTCATAGAGGCGCTGTCGAACAAGCTTCCGCTCAACAAGGCCGATGCCGAACGCGCAATTAACATCGTGCTCGACGACGTCATCGCCGCGCTGCGCCAGGGCGAGCGTGTGAACATCTCGGGCTTCGGAACGTTTTCAGTATCGGAACGGCAGGCGCGCACTGGCCGCAATCCAAAGACCGGCGAATCGATCGAGATTGCGGCGAGCCGGTCGGCAAAGTTCAAGCCGGGCAAGCAATTGAAGGACTCGCTCAACGAAGGCGTCAGCGCCGCGCCGGCGTCGTCGTCGCCGTCGGCAGGTTCGTGACCGGCTCGCGCGGCCTCGATCAAATAAGTTCAACAGGGCGGCCCGTGTGTTGAAGACGCACGTAGGCGCCCTCCTTTGCCAGGACTTCGGCCGCGGGCGGTTAGCTCAGTGGTAGAGCATCGGCCTTACAAGCCGAGGGTCGTCCGTTCAAACCGGACACCGCCCACCACATATCCCCATACGGAGAGAAGGACTTTAGCGCGACGCGAGACATCACGGCGCGGGCGCGATAGAGGCCAAGTGGCCGTTTTAGTGGCCGTTTGCCCGGCTGTCGGCGCTGTCGGGCTCGGGAGAGGTCGCGGCTTCGGCGCCGACCACGGCAGCCGGTACGAAGACCCGCACGCGCTGGCGGCGGGCGAAATCGGCGATCGCCGGTTCAACCTTGCGGGCGAGCAGAATCATCGAGACGCGCTTGCCGCGGTGCTCCGCGTAGTCGGGATCGGCGCGAAGCAGGGCGCGCGCGTGCATTAACTGCGCGGCGTGCTCATAGACCGCGGTGTTGGTGGCGATGACCAGGTACAGGCGGCTAGAGGTCCACGCCATGCCAGTCACGCGCGGCTCGAAACTTTTGAGTGCGCGGCGTTGCCAGTCTGCCTTCCCTTCGGCGAACTGAAACCCGTCCGGCGTCCAAAAGCGAGGCTCGATCCGGTATGCGGCGCGCGGCAAGATGCGCTCGCGCCATATCCTGAAGCGGACAGCCATCGCGGGGTTGCCGCTCAAGTTCGCCGGCGTCGCGGTTCCATTCATAGGCACTCTCCGGGCTATTTTCTACGGCACGGGCTGTCAAGCAGGGGGAGTCGAGCTGAGGCGAGGAGGGGAGGAAAATCTCTCGACGGGAAAATCGCGCGGGTGAGAAAGGTTCGAGTAGCGGGCTGGAAAGGGGGACCCCGTCGGCGCGACGGGCAGATGCCGTCAGCGCAGCAAAAAATAGGAATTCCTTGCACAAATCTGTTGGGCTGAAGCCGGTCCGACAATTTCTTTGCAACAGGCTGTTGACAGGAGTGCTGCCAGCCTGTCGCCGGAATGTATACTCGGCGCGACTGGAAGCGGGAACTTGGCGAGCGCGGCGCGGGGCGCGGGAAGCCACGATCCGCCGGCGGCCGAACCGCTGAATCGAGCGATCGCGTGCAACACTCGCCGACGTGGTGAGCAGCGCGGCTCCGCACCGCGACGGGCGCGCGGCTAGCAGAGACGATTCAGCCTTGGTCTAGGTGTTGCCCTGGGCTGCCGAGTGCGGCGCGAGCTGCACTACGGAGCAAGGCGAGCGAGTGAAGCCGTGAAGGGCCGCGGCGAGCGCGAGCAGGGAGCGCGATGAAGACGGTGAGCCGAAAATGCAAAGGGCGCCGTGAGGCCGGCGCCCTTGCGCGCTTCCCCGATCGGCTTAACAATCGGGTCGTCGTGAAACGCTGGCAAAGCTTATCCAGAACCCGACGCCGCGATCCAGCCGGTCGCTTACCTACTCAGTCAGATCGTCGGCGGGGCGATCGCGGCAGTCTCAATCTCGACGCCATAAGAGAGTCCGCGGCGTCCGACGCGCGCCGGATAACTTACACGCCGGCGCGGCGGCGCGCGGCAAGGCAGATCGCGGAGCAGGTTGGCGTGCCCGAGTTTGCGGCTTTCCTGCTCGCGGAGTTCGAGACCTTTCTCGAGGGTCGGCTGTTTGTTCGCTGCGTCGCGGCGGCAGGCGACGCGCTGGAACCCACGCCCAGGGCGCTCGCCGGGGCGCTCGGCTCGCGCCACGTGACGGCCGCGCGTAAGGTCGAGATACGCGAGGAGCTTCGAGTACGGAAACTTGCGCGACGGCTGAGGGGGCCGGGCCAAACGGTGGGCGATCCCGAAGTTGCGGACTACGTGACGTTCCTGGTTTTGCGCCTGCAAAGGGCGCGCGGCGGCCGGCATCTGAGCGACTACCAACCCGTGGCTCGCTTCCTGAGCGCGCCCGCCGCGGGCATCAAACTCAATCCGCGCCAAGTCCGCAACCTGGTCGCCCGCACCAGGGCGCAAGTGCTGGCCGTGATCCGCGACTGGCCGCAGAACACCATCACGGTTGAGCACGCTGGCGGCCGCTACGTGCCTTCCGATCCCGCCCTGCTGCCGTCACCACATCTCCTGAGCGACGATCCGCGCGAATGGCCCTTCGACAAGATGGCGGTGTTCAAGCTGTACCCGAACACGTCCGAGCTGCTCCTAAAGTTGCGAGCGAGCGAGTTCGAGGCGCGCCGCGGCGTCCGCATCTCCCCGATGACACAGAATTAAACCCCGAGTAGGCCAGCAAACGGGGTGTACGTCGTCAGAACCTTTTGGACAAGTCAGCAATCGATTTAAGAGAGGATCTGGCCCATCTGGGTTGAGGTTGAGGCTGCAGTTGAGTAGTGCAGCCGGCGACGTTGGTCGAGGGT
>Ga0187888_1002210_pt1 | contig 17027 bp, 15 predicted proteins | sample June2016WEW_7_40_FD_132987 | JGI IMG/M metagenome (GOLD analysis project Ga0187888, IMG submission 132987) | Peatland microbial communities from SPRUCE experiment site at the Marcell Experimental Forest, Minnesota, USA - June2016WEW_7_40 | ecosystem: Environmental > Terrestrial > Soil > Wetlands... | reverse complement strand
GAACCGCTCAAGGTCACCGGCCTCTCCGCGGCGCGTTACACCCTGACGATCGATGGAGAGAAGGTTGGCGGCTTTACCAAGGAACAACTCGAGGAAGGAATCAACCTAGCGACACTGCCCACGCCGATGGCCAAGCAGGCGGCGAAGGTCCACGACCTGACGCTGAAGCATAACGACATACACTTCGCGTGCTGGCGGGACGTGCAGCTATCGCTCAAGGACTACAAACTCGCAGGCGAACCAGCGGTTGTCGAAGCTCTTGACAAACTGGAAGACCAGATCGTGCAAGTGCAGCGCGAAACTGCGACGCCGCTACGGCGGCACTATGAGTTGACGCCGGAATGATGGAATCGGGTGATCGGGAGATCGGATGAACAGGGACACCGCGAGAATGCGCCGGCTCCCCTCCCTTACCGGCTTGTAGGGGGACGGCTTGCCGTCCCCTAGTGAACGGGGTAGGGCAAGCCCTACCCCTACACGTGTTTAGAGATGTGTAATGACGGATCGAAGAAGGTATCTGATGCTGCAAAAGATTGGCGTGATATTCACCGCCGTATTTCTTGTGACTTGTTTCGCGTCAGCCTGCGGCAAGGCATTAGCTAAGGGCGCAGGGAGCCAGGGCGCCGTAGTTGCGACCTGGGCAGCTCCCGCTGAAGAACGGCTTTTTGAGGAATACAAGGTGCGCGTTAATGGGCGGGCCGTGCCGGTATACGCCTGCCGCGTCTCCGCCATGCCGTTCAACCAGGTATGGCCTGGCTACCAACGCCCCCTCGATCAAACGGAGCTAGCTGGCTTCGCGTACTGGGGGATGTCCGGCCCAGTCAGCGTAGAGATCGTCTCGAAGCGGCCTTTTGGCTCGGTGGCGGTGCGGCCGAGTTCGCGGAGCATCAAGCCGATCATCAACGGTCGGCACATCAGCTTCCAGCTTTCCCAGCCCGGCCAGTTCTCCGTGGAGTTGGACGGAAGGCACCATGCCTTGCACCTGTTCGCCGATCCGCCGGAGGCGGCGGTTCCCGAACCCGGTGACCCTAACGTGCTGTACTTCGGCCCGGGCGTCCACAAGCCTGGCAAAATCCTGCTCAAGAGTGGCCAGACGGTGTACGTGGCGGGCGGGGCCGTGGTCTACACGGCCATCGAGGGCCGTGGTGTGTCCGGCGCGAAGATCCTCGGGCGCGGCATTATCGATACCAGCGAATTCGCGCGCGGCCTGGGCGGCGGTTCTATTCACTTCGAGGACTCCTCCGATATCACAATCGATGGTGTCATCGTTCGCGACTCGGACGTATACGGCATCAGCGCCTTCGGCTGCCATAAACTGGCGATTTCCCGGGTCAAGCTGGTGGGGTTCTGGCGTTATAATTCAGATGGCATTGATATGTGCAATACCCAGGACGTTACGGTTCGCAATTCCTTCATCCGCTCCTTCGACGACAGCATGGTTCTCAAAGGCGTCAAGGGCCGATCCGGAGGAGCAAGGCCCCTGCCCGGTCAATCGTACGATGGACTGCCGGTGCGGAACATTCGCATGAGCGGGCTGGTCATCTGGTGTGACTGGGGACGGGCGCTGGAAATCGGCGCTGAGACGAGCGCCCCGGAGATGGCGGACGTGGTCTATCGCGACATCGATGTGATCCGCAATACGCACATCGCTTTGGACATCCAGCATAGCGACCGGGCGGCAATTCACAACATCCGGTATGAAGATATCCGCGTGGAAGTGGACGACTCAAACCCCTTGCCGGTGATTCAGAGTAAGCCAGGCGAGAAATACAGCCCCCGCCCAGACGCTGCGGCAGCGGCCTGCGGCGGATGCGCAACTCTGCCCGAGCACACCGGCTACGTTCCCAATCTGTTTGTCATTGTCATCCACCCCACCGCGATCACCCGTGACCGGGAAGCCGGCACGGTCCGGGACGTGCTCTTCAAAGACATCGCGGTGGCGGGGAAAACGATGCTGCCTTCCGCCTTTACCGGCCTGGACGCCATGCACGATGTGCGGGGAGTGACCATTGAAAACCTGCGATTCAACGGCCACCCGATCACCAACGCCGCCGACGCACATCTTCAGATCGGCAAATTCGCGGAGGAGGCACGCTTCCTGGTAGACTCAATACTCGTCATGGGACAGTTCGGTTCAAAGACGAAGAAGGTCAAGCCTGCTAAGGGTCTGTCGGGGACGGTTCAATTCCCCGGCGATAAATCCATCTCGCATCGCTACGCCATGCTGGGAGCGATTGCGGAGGGCGCCAGCGAGATTCACTTCTTCTCGACGAGCGCCGATTGCCAGTCCACTCTTTCCTGTTTGAAACAACTCGGGGCGAAGATCGAGCGCAAGGACAATGTCGTAACGATTCAGGGCGCCGGCCTGGGCGGGCTCCGACCCTGCGCTGAACCACTGAATGCAGGGAACTCAGGTTCGACCATGCGCATGCTGACAGGCATACTGGCGGGCCAGCCGTTCCGTTCCGTTATGATGGGCGATGCTTCGCTTTCGGCGCGGCCCATGAAGCGAGTCGCCGATCCGCTTTCACAGATGGGCGCGGTGGTCAAGTTGCGCGAAGGCAGGCTTCCGCCGCTCGAAATCGAAGGGGGCGCGCTGAAGCCCATTCGCTACGAAATGCCGGTAGCCAGCGCGCAAGTCAAGTCAGCGGTCCTGCTGGCGGGATTATTCGCCGAGGGTGAGACCGAAGTTATCGAAAAGGAACGCACAAGAGACCACACGGAGATTGCGCTCGAGCAAATGGGGGCCGACATTGGCCGCCACGAGCGATCCGTTGCGGTGCGCGGCAGGGCACGACTCGAAGGCAAGAAGCTCTATGTGCCGGGCGATCTCTCATCGGCCGCTTTCTTCATTGTGGCAGGGTTGGTGACTTCGAACTCCAACCTGATGCTGCACAACCTCGGCCTGAATCCGACTCGCACCGGCATCCTCGATGTCCTTGTCCCCATGGGCGGACGGGTTACAGTGGTTAACCTGGAGATGATGAACGGCGAGTTGATCGGCGATCTTCACATCGAGACCAGCAAGCTGCAAGGCGGGGAGATTCCGGAAAGCGCGGTCCCCGGTTTAATTGATGAATTGCCCGTTCTGGCCGTCCTGGGAACACAAACCGAGCAGGGGCTGAGCTTTCGAGGGGCTGGAGAGTTGCGCCTAAAAGAAAGCGACCGGCTGGCCGCGGTGGCGGAGAATTTGAGGCGGATGGGCGCCGAGGTGGAAGAATTCCCGGATGGCCTGTGCCTTGCCGGGCGGCAAACCCTTCATGGGGCCGAGATCGATCCCCATGACGACCATCGGATCGCCATGGCTTTCACCGTGGCAGGACTCGTCGCCCAAGGCGACACGCATATCAAGAACAGCAGTTGCGTCGATATTTCCTTCCCTGGTTTCTTCGATACGCTGTCCAAAATTACTGAGTGACGATCCGGTAACTGACCGTCCGGCCCGCCGCAGCGGCGACGGGGCGATGGTGCGGCGGCGGGTTCCAGGCTCGTTTCTCGTCTCCAGCAGCGGGAGCGGGATGCGGCGAAGCGGGAGGCGTCTGCGCGTGGGCTCCCACTCGAAGCAAGCGTACGGTCCCGTATTCCGTTTGGAGGCGAATGGACGGCCCGCCTTTGCCCAAGCTTCCGCTGATACTCGGGTTGTTGCCTTCCTTCATGACCCGCAAGCCCGGCGCGGAAAAGTCGCTATCCACTTCCCCATGAGGGGACGCTGCCTCGATTTCGAAACTGCTCGACGACGGCAGGCTCAGTTCGATCTCACCCTTCTTCAATTCGACATCGATGGGATGCGTCGGCGGAGTAGAGGTGCGAAGCTGCACGTCGCCGTTGGTGTCCGTGATTTTGACGCTGTGCTTGAAGTCCGTGAGGGTGATGTCTTTTTGGCGAGTCGAGATTTCGAAGGGGCCGTCGATGCCGTTCAACTCGAGCGAACCGATCTCCATGTTGAGCCGGCCGGTGAGTTTTTGCGCGGTCATATCGGTGCGCGAGGACTTGAAGTGCAGGGTCTGCTTGATGTCGCGGAAGTCCATGTCGCCATTGAACTCGCCGTTGATACTTGCCGTGCCGGTGACCCCGGAAATACTGACGTCGCCCCCACGCCCCTCAACTTCCAGGCTGCCCTTCAGATCGCGCACTTCCGTCAACCCGCTGCCCCGGGTCAGACGCACCAACCCTTCGACATTGCTGATGTGCGCGTCTCCGTGACGGGCAGTGATGGCCTGCTCCGCCTTTAATCCATCCACGATAGCATCCCCGTGCTCCACCGTGACTTCCGTGCTGGTGGCGAAGGGAACGCGCAAGGTGTAGTCCAGGCGCACGTTGTGACCGCCGCCCGGAAGCGAATCCAGGTTGGTTTGAACCAGGTATCGGCCGGCTTGTTCGACGATTTCAATCTTGATTTGGTTTGAGAGCTTTATGGCGTCATCTTCGTTGGGAGCCCAGACGGTCTTTTTCACCACGCCGTCAATCGTCGTCTGGTCGGTAGCATGCACCTCCACGTCACCTCGGCGGTCCACCACCAGGAGGTGCGGCTGGGGACGAACCTCCTGTGCAAAGGTCTGCGTGTAGGTGTAGGAGTTCATGAACAGGCCGCTAAAACCCTCGTCGTCCATATTCACGCCCCAGGAGGCGGGCCACTGCTGCCACGGCCTCAATACGATCTTCGAAACCAGGGTGCCCAAAACCAGGATCAACACCAGCAGGATAACCTCGCTGGCGCTGAAAAGCGGCGGCGGTACAGTTTCGGGGTGAGTACGCGCCTGAATGTAATCGATCAACTTCGAAAGGCCCCAAAAGATGATGAGTATCGGCCAGAACTTGGCGATGACCTGCCAAGGGTGAATCGCAGGGTTAAAGTTCTCCCAGAGGAAGATCGCGCCCACCCCGATCAAAGTAAGCGCCCAGAAAATCGATCCCCGACGATATCCATAAGTGCTCATGGTTTCCTCTTCACCCTAGCGTCTCGCTTAGCGGCTAGTCTTCCTTGCCTCATTGCTAGAGCCTGGGCCCCTCCGGCGGCCGCGGCGGCCGCGTGGAATCAACCAGTTTCAAAACACCAACCACGACCAGAAGAAGCGGCCAGGTCTTGCTCACTCCCCACTCCGGAACGAACTCCGCGATGAGGAAAACGAGGCCGAGGGTGATGAGGAAGACCGGCCCCATCAAACCAGGTCTGCGCGAAATTGGCGTGCTTTGTGAATAGTCCATGATCTGCCGTGGCCCCTCCCTCCCCTCGCTCCGCTCCCTATGCAGTTCGTCCGTCATGCTACTTCCCTCGCCTCACCTGTTCCAATTCCAGTTCCAGTTCGCGCATCTTGCGCTGGTGCTCCATCTCTTCGAGCCGCAATCGCTGGTGAGTATCGATTTCCACGTCGCGAATCTTCATCAAGTGTACGATCGCCACGATGACGACCACCAAAGCAAACGCCGCCAAGGGAATCATTACAGGCGAATCCATGCTGCTATCACCTCCGCACCCTCTCAATAAACCTCGAGCGACCGTGTCGTTCCGGTCCCGCCGTCGCGGCAGACGAAGCTTGCTCTGCCACGCTGTCCGCGGGCCTATCCTCACGCCACGCGCTCGTGCACCTGAGCCGCTTTCGCCTTCTCGCGTTCTACCTCCAATTCCCTCATCTTCTGCTGATGTTCCATCTCCCGGATGCGCATCTCGCGCTGAATCTGAAGCTCTCTGTCGCGCGCCTTGTACCAGAACACGATCGCAACGACACAAATGGTCGTCAGCCCTATTACCCCTACGCCCAGGACCGGAAACATCATGTCGGGAATATTCCCCATTGCAAGCCTCCTCTGAACTCCCCTTCTTGCTTCCCCTCCGGCAACTCGAAGAAATTCCGCGCTCAGGCCACGCGGCTGTGGGCTGAGAAGGGAAAGTCCCGCGCCCCCCAACACTCAGCTCAGACCGTCTTGTCAGCAGCGCGGCGGTTCTTTTCCTTTTCCATCTCGAGTTCCAATTCCTTCATCTTGCGCTGATGCTCCATCTCGCGTATGCGCAGGTCCTGATGGAATTGGAGTTCCGTTGCCCGCGACTTGTACCAAAACACGACGCCCACAATGGCCAACGGCATGGCGATGGCCACAATGGGAATCAAGGTGCCCGGATCCAACATAAGTCTCCTCCTCTTGCCAGGCCAGCACAGCGCGTCTATTTCGGCAGACGCCGCACGCTATACGCTCTTTACAGCCTTGGCCTTCTCGAGTTCCAGCTTGGCTCTCTCGATGTCCATCTCCTTCAGCTTGCGTTCGTGCTCCATCTCCCGAATGCGCAACTCCTGGTGGGCCTGGAGCTCTCGTTCCCGCATTTTTCTCATGGCGGTGATGCCCACGATAAAGATGACCATCACGAACGCTCCCAGCGGGATAAAGATCGGATTGGTCAGGATGCTTTCCATGCAGAGCCTCCGGGCTAGTGATTTGTCGTGCGCGCTGCCTTGAGTAACACGGGCACCCTTGCCTGTGCGCCTGAAGCGCAGCCACTCCTGGCCGTGCTACGTGTGGCACAGCCAGGAGTGGCTGTGCTACCTACAGTGAGAACGGACCCGAACCGCTTCCGGGCCCCTGCTTTAAGCTGCGGGCGTCCGTCGAAGAGTGCGGGGGAGGATGCGTACCCCCGCCCCCGCCACCTCCACCCATTCTCCGTTGCAGCAGGAGCACGCCGATGACGATAAGCAACACCGGCCAATATCTACCGATTTGGCGAAAGACAGGTATGCCGAGATTATCCAGCAGGAACAGAGCCCCCAGGCCGATCAGCAGTGCGGCGCCCACCGGCGCATTCATCTTCATGTCTCCGAGCCCGAACCATTCGGGGATCGGCTGCCCAAACTGCTTTGCCTTGGCGGTTTGATAAGAGTCAATCACCATATAGAAGTAAAAGGCCGCAGCGCCCAGGCCAAATATGGTGTCCATGGGGCTGCCGACTCTATCGCTCAGGGCAATGAGAGAGCCGAAGATCAGCACCTGAATCATGGCCTTTACGATTTGACCGTTATAGATGGCGCCCACGCCCGGGATGAAGCCCAAGGCCAAGCCAACTCCGGGACTGGGGCCGGCCTGCGGGCCGAACACCGGAGTTTGCAGGCGGGTCGCCAGGCAGGTCTCGCAATAAAGCATGCCGTGCACGTCGCGTTTGCAGTCCGCGCACAGAGCGCGTCCGCACAAGCCGCAATAGGCAGTGGAATCAACTTCCGGATGGTTGGCGCATTTCATGGGTTTTGGCTCCTTACTGACTCGATAATCAACGGTGGCAGTACAGATCCACTCTGCTGAGTAGCGCGGGTGTTAGCCATCTCGACGATTCGAGTCTGATTGGCTGCCAGCGCGGGGAAAGGCGGCGGCAAGGTGTTGGTCGAGCCCCCTGGCGGCGTTTCTTGCTTCGGGGCCTCCTGCTCCTCTTCCGAGTGGGGGCGGAGTTGCCGAAGTCTGGATTCAATCTCAATGACCACCCTCAGGTCGTAGTAGAACTTTTCCGCCCGTGCCGCGTACACATGCCGGGCACGATTCACCTTCAGGGCCCAGGTAAGTGGGTTCAGGTCTTCAAAAGTCAGGTGCCGCAGATTGATTCCTGCCGCGTTCACGATGATCGAAAGCGAAAATACCGCCATCGCTACGGTGTAAGCAATCCTGGGCTGAACCGTAGGCCGGAAAAAGGCCGCCAGCCGCTCCGTCCAGCCAGGCTTACGTTCACCCACCGTGGCCAGCATGATCTTTTTCACCAGCCAGGGAGAGGGCTCGAGCGCCGGGGCGGCATGGCACAGTTCCATGGCCCGGCGCACGTCTTCAACCATTTCGCCGCAGGAAGGGCAGGCGCTCAAATGGGCTTCGACTTCCGTTCTCAGCCCCGGTTCGAGAAGCCCTTCCAGGTAATCGCTCGTCAGATTTTCGACTTCCAGGTGCGTCATGGCTCGTTCCCCGCCTTTGCGAGGCCTCTCATACCTTCCATACGTTTAAGAACCCGCCCCAGTTCCAATCTTCCGCGATTGATTCTCGATTTTACGGTTCCCTGGGGCACGCTCAAGACTTGGGCAATCTCCTCGTAATCGAGGTCGTGCAGGTCGCGCAGGATGACGGCCTCCCTCAGATCGGGGGAGAGCTTATCCAGCCCTTGTTGCAAGACCTCCCTGCGCTCCCGTGATTCCACCTGGCCTGTAGGCTCCATATGCGGGCTGGGTTGCTGCTCCGCCTCGGGCAGTTCATCCTCAAGCGAAGAAGTCACGCGATCTTTGCGGGCGCGCCGGTAGTGATCGACCAGATGGTTGCGCGCCACGCGGTTAAGCCATGTTCCAAAGCTGCCCTGAGCGGCATGATAACTCCTCAGAGTCTGGAAAACCTTGATGAAAACCTCTTGGGTTACATCTTCGGCTTCTTCCACCCGGCCGGTAAAGCGATAACAGAGATTATAGATTTTTCGGCTGTGTGCCTTGAGTAGAGCTTCCCAGGCGGAATCTTCACCGGCGAGGCAACGGTCCAGTAACTCCTGTTCCTGTTCCACTCCGGCTCACCTCAACGATTCCACCAAAACCTGGGCCCTCGATCCCGCCTGCTGCCTCGCCCTACAGCTTTTGGGCTTGAGCGGCATTGTAACAGAATGCGGGCAGTCATGGCAGAGCCAAAGAGTCCACCTGGAGGTGGCATGATACTGACGGCGAACTAGGACCTTCGAAATAAGATCGAACCGTCAGTTTGCGGCTTGAAGTGGAAAAGGTAGCTCAGACGCATAGCCTGTACGGGGGATGAACGATGCGAAACACGAATCAAAATATGAGGGGTCCGCGCTGCGACTCCGTCTCTCGCGTTTTAAGTGACCCCTCACCCGGCGCGCTTCGGTTGACGAAAACGCCGGCAGCGAGCCACCCTCGCCCCAAGGGGGGGCAGCTTCCCTGAATTTACCCAATTCAACCGGTAGGAGGATGTTTCTGCCTTCTGCCTTCTGCCTTCTGCCTTCTGCCTTCTGCCTTCTGCCTTCTGCCTTCTGCCTTCTGCCTTCTGCCTTCCGCCAACTGCCCATCTGCCCATCTGCCTATCTGCTTACGCGCTTGCCCCCACCTTCTCCAACTCCGCTCCCGTGGCTGCTGCCACGTCGGCGTGCAGCGAGTTGCCGTGTGAATCCATGGTCACGATGGCGGGAAAATCCTTGGCTTCAAAGACCCACATGGCTTCGGGAACGCCGAGTTCTTCGAGCAGGTAAACGCCGTGGACCTTAGGCAGGCATCGGGCGTAGAACTGTGCCGCGCCGCCGATGGCATGGAGATAAACAGCTCCGTGTTCCTTCAGGCCCGCGAGTGTTTTCGCGCCCATGCCGCCTTTGCCCATCACGGCGCGGATGCCGAAGCGCTTGATCACATCGGCCTCGTAAGGCTCTTCGCGGATGCTGGTAGTGGGGCCGGCAGCGTTGGTGCGCCAGCGAACATCGGGCGGCGTTCCTTCTTTCATCATAACCGGGCCGCAGTGGTAGAGGATGGCGCCGTTAAGGTCGCAAGGCGCGTTGTGGTGCATCAGGTAAGTGTGGGCGGCGTCGCGCCCGGTAATCATGGGACCATTGATGAGAACCACGTCGCCAACTTTCAGGGCGCGAACCTTCTCTTCGCTGAGCGGTGTTTCCAGCCGTATTTCCCTGCCTGAGACCTGGAACCCGGCGCCTGCCACCAACTTCTCAACGGGCCGCTCCGGGTCGCGGTACAGCCACTGCGTGATGGCGCCGGATTCGACGTCGAGCAACATCCCAAGTCGCCGGAAGGCCCAGCAATCGTAGGCGACGGAAACGAAGAAGCTGGCGGGCAGGCGGTTGGCTGCGGTGATTTTGCAACCGATCAGGGAGGCCTTGCCCCCGAAGCCCATCGGACCGACTCCAATCTTGTTAGCCTCGACCATAATCTCCTGTTCGAGCCTGGCCAGCGCGGGGTCGGGGTTCACATCGTCGAGCGAGCGAAACAGTTGCAGCTTCGCTAAATGGTAGCCCGCCGCACGGTCGCTGCCGATGCAGGCGCCAATCGCCCCAGGCGCGCAACCCTGTCCCTGCGCCTGCCACACGGCGTGCAACAAGCACTTCTTGACGCCCGCAAGGTCGCGGTCGGCGCGGCCCAGATGCTCGAGCGTGCAAGGCACCGAATACTGAATGTTCATGTTCTCGCAGCCGCCGCCTTTGAGGAGCAGCCGCACCTCGATATCAGGGTCCTCCCACTGCTCGAAGTGGACGACGGGAGTGCCGGGGCCGAGATTGTTGCCGCTGTTCTTCCCAGTAATCGAGTCTACCGAATTGGGCCGCAGCTTGCCGCGCTTCGTCGCTTCCGCGACGGCCTCGTGGATCTGCTTCTTCATTATTATCTGGTTTACGCCCACAGGGGTTTTGATTTCAAAGGTGGGCATGCCCGTGTCCTGGCAGATCGCCCCTTCGTTTTCGTGAGCCATATCAATATTCTGGCCAATGATAACCAGCGCCTGTCCCGCTTGGGTTGACGGCTCCTCGGTCTTGATCGCTACGCCCATGGCCTGGCGGACGTCGGGCGGCAGGTTCGTAGAAGTCTGAATAATCAATTCCAACATGCTCTCTTTGAAGAATTGCATTGGGCCCTCCGGTGGGAATTATAGCGCTGAACGGGAGGAAGGATTCGGGATTCAGAACATGGAGGACGGACAACTGACGACGGACAACGGGCGGTCCGCGGAATCCAGAATCAATAATCCAGAATCAAATGAACGGATGCTTGACCACCGTTCTGATTTGCAGGATGCGGGTCAGGTCCTCCTTAATTATACCGAACCCCTCCTGGGGCGAGTCTGCGAAGCGGATGAGTTTGAGGTCGTCCTCCGAAATAGTCCCCGCCTCGAGGAAATAGTCGAAATTGATGGCGCGTTTCCAAAAGCTCGAGCCATAGAGCACAATCGTAACGCGGTGTCCCATCTTGTGCGTTTGAAGGAGAGTAAGCATTTCGAAAAGCTCGTCCAAAGTGCCGAAGCCGCCCGGAAAGGCGATGAGGGCTCGGGCGGGCTGGGCAAACCAGAGCTTGCGCATAAAGAAGTATCGGAACAGGAAGCCGAGCTCAGGCGAGATATAAGGGTTGGGCCGTTGCTCAACGGGAAGCGTGATGTTCAACCCAATGGACTGGCCGCCGGCTTCGGCAGCGCCTCGGTTGGCGGCCTCCATAATACCCGGGCCCCCGCCCGAACAGACCACCATGAAAAGGGGGCGGAGAGTAAGCGCCCATTCCGTGACAAGGCGTGAGAGCTCCCGCGCGTCCTCGTAGTATTGGGACATTTCGAGGTCCGTGCGCGCTCGCTGCAACGCTGCGGCAAAGGGGCCCTTGCCTCCGTCTCCGCCCTTTCCTTCCAACTCCTGAACCCTCCGGAGCACTTCTGCGCGCGGCCGGATGCGAGCCGAACCGAAAAAGACCACCGTGTGATGGATGCCCAAACGCCTCAGCCGGGCCTGCGGTTCCAGGTATTCGCTCAGGATGCGCAACATCCTGGCATCACCGCTTTCCAGAAAATGGTGGTTCTGATAGGCCACTAAAAGTGTCTCTTTAGCTTCGTGCTTCTTTATCGCCATTCTTGTCTCTCCAAAAAAGATATGAAACAGAGAATACCAAACCGAGGTGTCTTTGGGTTGGCAAATTCTGCGATCGGGGTGATCCGGAGATCCGGTGATGGGGAGAGCCGGTGACCGGTCGAGTAGAGTATTTCTCCAGCGGCTACCTTCCTCCCATCGGTTGGTATGGGCTCCAACAGTGAAGTCTGTCGTGCTGAGCGCAGCGAAGCATCCCGGCAGTCCGCACGGTCAGTGAAGAGTGCAAACAACGACTGAGATTCTTCGCCCGCCAAAATACAGCGGGCTCAGAATAACAGCTAAAGTGGTATGAGGGTCACCCAATCACGCGATCAGATCTTCACCCGTTCACCCGATTTCGCGGTGCCGTTTTGCTTGCCCTCCGACGGATCGCAAGATAATATAGCGGGGTCCATTCGTACCTGATGGAGGAGCACAAAATGTCGTTTGTCACACGCCGGCAATTCATACGGCAGAGCGCCGCCGGGGCTACTGCACTGGGATTATTCCTCAATGGAAAACGAGTCCAATTGGAAGCTGCGCCGCTGCCCAAGCCCGCCAGCCCTAATGATCGGATCAACGTCGGTTTCATCGGCTACGGCATCCGCGGATGTTATCTGATGGAAAACGTAAAGCAGACGGAGCAGGCGAACCTTGTTGCCGTGGCCGACTGCTACCAAGGGCATCTCGACCGTGCCAAGGAACGCACTGACGGCGCGATTGAGACCTATTTTGCGCAGTATAAGAAGCTGCTCGATCGAAAAGACCTTGACGCCGTAGTCATCGCGACGCCGGACCACTGGCACACGCCCATACTGCTGGACGCTGTGGCAGCCGGGAAGGACGTTTACATCGAAAAGCCGATGACGTACTGCATTGAAGAGGGGCAGAAGATCATCGAGGCGGCGACGCGCACAAACCGCATGGTGCAGGCTGGGAGCCAGTGGGTATCTGCTCCCATGCACAAAAAGGCAAAAGAGATCGTGCGGTCAGGAAAAATCGGCAAAGTAACGAAGGTCGTCGCCTTCTACAACCGGAACAGCTCCACCGGCGCGTGGAATTATCCCATCCCGCCGGATTTGAAGGAGGGCGTGAACTTCAACTGGGAGGAATGGCTGGGGCCCGCTCCCAAGCGCCCCTTCGATCCCGAGCGGGTGTTCCGGTACCGGAAATACTGGGATTACTCCGGCGGCATTTCCACCGACCTCTTCGTCCATCTGATTAACACCATCCACTTCGTGATGGACGCCCCGATGCCGGACACGGTGGCCGCCATCGGCTGCATCCTGGCGCGTCATGATGGCCGCGAAGTACCGGATACGCTCGATGCGCTGTTCGACTACCCGACTTTCCACGTGAACATGGGCTCGACCATGAACAACGCCAGCGGTTCTCAACAAGGCATTCAGTACCTCGGCACCGAAGGCACGCTGATGGTCAGCCTGGGCGCGGACATGACCTTGACCAACGAGACTGTAAGAGAAAGTTACCAGTCGCAGGTCGAGCCGTGGCCCAAGAAGCTGCAGGACCAATTCTGGGCGGAAGGAAACCACCGCGAGGAGTCGAACCCTTATGTGCGAACCGAAGGGTCCTTGGACTTCAAGCCCGGCGGCCCGGACGCGGTCATCTTCCACCTGAACGCCTTCTTCGATTCCGTTCGAACTCGGCGCGAACCCGTGGAAAACGCCGCCATGGGGCACCACTCCGCCGCCGCCGGCCACATGGTGAATCTCTCCGTGCGCAGCGGCAAGAAGATATGTTGGGACGCCGCGGCCGGCAAGGCCAGGGAAGCGTAAGCAGCCGTCAGCTATCAGATCTCAGCCTTCAGCGAGCCAGAGGGGACGTCTCGCCGTTCGTTCTTGGCCGAACACACGCTGGGACAGGCCTTCCCCCTACGACCACTAAAGTTGGTAACGAAGCGTTTGCTGATAGCTGATGGCTGAGAGCTGACAGCTACGTTTAATTCACCCACGGGCGCGCGGCTTTGTAAGCTGCTATGCGTTCGGGGAGCCAATCCTTCAGAATAGGCGGCAAGTAAAACTTCGGCACGAGCAGGTCTTCCTCGGCTCGGATCAGCCCGTCCGCCAGCGCAGTTTTTGCCAGAGGAGTTTGGGGGTAGATGCGGATGCCGACGGTAATCTTCAAAGCCTCGAGATGAAGGGACTCGGCAAACGAAAGGCTCTCCTCGACGCTGTCCTTCGTCTCTCCGGGGCCTCCCAAGAGCAGGAATCCCATCCGCTCGATTCCGGCCTCCGCGAACATTGTTGAGATGGCTCTGATTTCCTCCTGATCGAATTGCTTGCCGAGGCTTCGCAGCATTTCGTTCGAGCCACTCTCGAATCCAAAGCTGATCTGCCGGCAGCCGCCCCGGCGCATGAGTTCCACCAGTTCTGTATCGACCCCCTTGGGATAAATGATGGACCAGAGATTGAGGTCGAGTTCCGCTCGAATCAAGTGCCGGCAAAGGTCCTTTGCATAGTCCAGCGGTAAGTTGAAAGCGTTATCGACGAAGTTGAAATTCCGGCAGCCCGTTTCCCTCAATTGCGCCAGCCACTTCACTACCCGAGCGGGCGAACGTCTCCGTATCCCTCTTCCCTCGATGAGGCTGGTCGAACAGTAGGTGCAGTCCAGCGGACAGCCTCGCCGGCTCTGCACCGGCACCCAGAGCTTGCGCTTGCCGGCGCCCGGCGGAATCCAGAGGCTGGGCTCCGGGAGAGGCAGTTCGTCGAGGTTCTCCACAAAAACACGCCGGCGCGGTTCGCGGTCTGCCTCCGCTCCGTCTCCCCCCCGGAACGAGCAACCGTTGTCACCCCCGCGTAAGCGGGGGCCCACACCAGCGGCGGATTCCCGCTTCCGCGGAATTGACGAGAAGCGGCTGGGCAGGTGGACTCCAGGAAGATCCGAGACTTCCCTGCCCTTGCCTAGTTGATCCAGCAAGAGAGGGAAAACAGCCTCTCCTTCACTTTGAATTCCCACGTCGGCGCCCAGATAATCCAACGCACTCTGAGGGAAAATGCTGTAACCCGCCCCGCCCAGCACAATCGGGGCCTCGGACAAACTTCGACAATTGGCTATGACCGCCTTGACCGGCGCGAGCAGGAACCGGGGTTCTGCCATGTTCTGGTCATCGATGTTTCGCACCGAAACCCCGATGACGTCCGGGCGGAAGTGCTCGATGGCGTGCTTAACGCTCGAGTTCGGATTTTTTTCGAACATCAGGTTCAGCAGGACTGCGTCGTGGCCAGCGCGGCGTGTTGCGGCCGCCACGTCGGCAGCGCCCAGTGGGAGGGTGGGCATACTTATCGTATCGGTGTTGGCGGAAATCAGGAGAACCCTCATGATTCACCTCTTCACCGTCGTCAGGGCAACCCTTGTGGTTGCCCGTGCGCGGCCGCCATAGTCGCCCCTGGGTCAGCTAGCCTTAACGATGTCACTTACGCGGTCGAGATCGAGCCGCAAGTCGCCGTCCTCGTCGACATCGAAGGCTCGAGCGAATTTCGCGCCCCACACAATCTCATCGTAGCGGTAGGAATAGCGGGCGTGCACGGTCTGGCTGAAACGGTCGTCGACACCCTTGATAAGGATCAGGAGTTCCGCCTGTAATTGCTCGAGATCAGCGGCGGTCTTCTTATAAAGCGGGCTTTCGGCATCCAGAACATGAACAATCGTCCAGGTCAGAGGCATGAACAGGACGGTGGGTCGCTCGAGCTCCAGGCGTTCATACTTGCGCTCCAGGCGCCCGTCCACGGGTTGCACCGTCATGAGCAGCATCCGGGCCTCGAGCTCCATCAGGTTGCTGACGCTGCGATTCACCACGCGGAACTGAAGGCTCGTGCTGTCCTGGTAGGGCGCCACGATCATCAACTTGCTGAAGCCGATCCGGGCCGTGGGGCGCGACAGGCGGCCAACCAGGAAGCCGGTAGCTACTGCGAAACCCAACAGGCCGATCATCGCCTCTGTGGAGGAGATCAAGTTCGCGGCCGCGGTCTCCGGCCAGATGGCCCCGTAGCCGACGGTGGTCAAGGTCTGCGAACTGAAAAAGAACGCGTCCAGAAATCGGCTAAACGACGTGGCGGATGCGTGATGAACCCGCTCGACGCCGCCCACCCAATAGTAGAGAACCGCGAAAAGCAGGTTGACGCTGACGAAACCTGCAAACAGCAGCGTCATGAACACCGTCCAGGGCGTGTTGAGAAGGAAAAGATAAGGACTAACATCCCGCCAGGTTCTGCCGCGGCGTTTAACGTTGAACTCGCCGTCGTCGCGGATCACACGCCGCAGCTTGGCGCTGTATTGTTGCGTTAGACCGGGATCGAAATCTGGCTTTTTCATGGATCATCAATGATATCATTTAAGCAGTCTGCCTGTGCCAATGAGAGCATTGGGGAGTGGCCTGTAGGCGCCCGGACGGGACCAATCATGCCGAAGTGCCAATCATGCGGAGTTGCACTGACTGAGAATTCGAGGTTTTGCTCGTCTTGTGGGGCGAGCGTTGCTTCTGACTACGCAGTCACTGCGGCCGCCAGTGCCGCTGCGACGACAGCCGAACCGGGACCGGCCTCTCCGAAGGTGGTGAGCGCACAGGCTCGGCCGCGCTCCAGCGGCTCACGCCCATCCACCAGTTCGCGTACGTCCACGAGTTCAAGCGGCCTCGCGAGCGAAGGCCGCTTTCTTCCCGGAGCCTTGCTGGCGGAGCGGTACAGAATCGTGGCCGTGCTCGGGCGGGGCGGAATGGGGGAGGTGTATCGCGCTGACGATTTGGTGCTGGGCCAGCCGGTGGCCTTGAAATTCCTTCCGGAAGCAGCCGCGGGCAACGCGGAACTGCTCACACGCTTTCGCAATGAAGTCCGCACGGCGCGCCGGGTTTCTCATTCCAATGTGTGTCGAGTCTATGACGTGGGCACAGTCGACGGCCATGTGTTTCTCTCCATGGAATACGTCGATGGCGAAGACCTCGCGTCCCTGCTGCGGCGCATCGGCCGTCTGCCGCCAGACAAGGCAGTCGAGATCGCGCGGCAGCTTTGCGCCGGGCTCGCCGCCGCCCACAAGGAAGGCGTGCTGCATCGCGATCTGAAACCGGCGAACGTGATGCTGGACGGGCGCGGCCGCGCCGTGATGACGGATTTCGGATTGGCCGGACTCGTGGACCAGATCCAGGGCGCGGATGTGCGCAGCGGAACGCCCGCCTACATGTCGCCGGAGCAGCTCGCCGGCAAGGAAGTAACGGCCAAGAGCGATATCTATTCGCTGGGGCTCGTGCTCTATGAGATCTTCACGGGCAAGCGTGCCTTTGAAGCTGAGACACTCGCGGAGTTGGTGCAGATTCGGAACGAACGGCCGGTCAGCAATCCCTCGAGCTGGGTGAAGGACCTTGACCCCGCGGTCGAGCGCGTGATCATGCGCTGCCTGGAGCACGAACCCGCCGCGCGGCCGGCCTCGGCGCTTGCCGTGGCGGCGGCGTTGCCCGGCG
>Ga0187888_1002205_pt1 | contig 17063 bp, 14 predicted proteins | sample June2016WEW_7_40_FD_132987 | JGI IMG/M metagenome (GOLD analysis project Ga0187888, IMG submission 132987) | Peatland microbial communities from SPRUCE experiment site at the Marcell Experimental Forest, Minnesota, USA - June2016WEW_7_40 | ecosystem: Environmental > Terrestrial > Soil > Wetlands... | reverse complement strand
TTCCCTACATCGGGGAAAGTCCACGGCTCAATCGCCGGGTTCCCTGTATTGAACGGCAAACTCGGATCCTTACTGCGCGGCTGATTCGCCAGGGGAGGCCTACCGCGGTTCCAGCACGCGTCTACCGATCGGTCGCGAGCCGGCCGGGAGGGCCTTCCGGGTCGCTTCCAGGTAGGCGCGACCCCAGCGCTGGCAAGGCTCGAGGTGGTTCCCTTCGGCCCATTCGTTCCAGGCGTTGATGAACACGATCCGGCGATCAGGGGGCTTGGAGAGCGTCTGGCGGACAATCCCTTCGAGCCATTCCCGGTAGAGTTCGGGGGACGAACCAACCATGATCGTGGCCTTCGTGGCGCGGCGGGCGCTGTTGTCCCACGACGGAGTCACGCAGCGGAACTGCTCGTAACCGCACGGGGGCCTGGCAAGCGCCCGGCGGGCAAGCGTCTCGTATGAGTGGACGTTATTTACCTCGTAGCCCCGCGCGATTCTGCCCTTGCGCAGGACACGGTCGAGCTGGCGGTATCCTGTCGGCCCTACTCTATGCCCCATGAACGCCGAGTCGGGCACGAACTCGACCGCGGCGTCAAACCCCGTCGCATGCGGGTCGACGCCCTTGTCCATCGGGAACGACTCGACCCGACAGAGGAACGGCTCACCCACGCTCTGGCGGATGGCCTCTTCACGCCAGATCGATGTCGTCCGCACGCTGTTTGGGAGGTTCCCAGCACGATAGATCAGAAACAGCGGCCGGCCTTCGACCCGGATGTACCGAGGGTCGCGGAACCCATTGCAGAGCCAGCGGATGTGCATCAGGTCGTCCTCGACCGTGTAGCTCTGATCCATCAGCACGTTGCGTTCGAGCCCGTCCCAGGTGCGCGTCCAGGGCTCGTTGGCCCAGCACAGGCAGAAAGGTAAGTCGGGCTCACCCGACGCCAGGACCTCGCTAAAGGGCCGCTCCAGGAGGCGGCGGCCCGTGAACCAGTAATGATAGTAGCAAAACCCGGTGATCCCGTATTCCCGAGCGAGGTCAGCCTGGGCCCGCCTGGTATCGGGGAGCCGGAGGTCGTAAAACCCCAGGTCGGCCGGCAAGTGGGGCTGCTGGTGACCCTTGAACTGCGGACGAGCCCGGGTTACATTGGTCCACTCCGTGAATCCCGGGCCCCACCACTGCTCATTCTCGGGGATAGGATGGAACTGCGGCAGATAGAACGCGATCAGGCGGACCGGGTCCGCGTCAAGCATAGGATGGGATCTCGAGTTCATGACGGATCCATTGGACATCGATTGCAGATCTCCTTGGTTCAATCATCGGGGGGGACTGCCCGGACGGCTCACTGCACACCGTCGGAACGAGGATAACACAGTGCCGCGGGTCTGTACCACCAGAAGTTGCGGCGTGTGACTCATCCACTGACCCCGCAAATTGGTAGAATCAGGGTTCATGTTCGGCAACACTTTCCGCAGGGTGGGCCCTCACGCATCGCCGGAGCCAGCTTATAATGTCGAGGATTAGATCCGCTTGGCGATGGTCACGCTACGTCCTGCCTCATGTAATCCGTCGCCAAGTTGTCTTCGGTTTCTGCCCGATCTGTGAGCATCGTTCGGTCTTCTGCACGTAAGGTGAATGGCTTCGCGATCAGCTCAAATGTGCCCGCTGCCGCGGTATTCCGCGATGGCGCGCCATTGTTAGAGTTCTGGAAACGTTCTTCCCCGGCTGGCGCCAAATGGAGATTCACGAGTCTTCTCCGGGAGGCTCTTCATCTGCAAAGCTGGCGAGGGAATGCAGGGGGTGCGTCCAGACCCATTGGTATCCGGATGTCCCCGCGGGAAGCGTCAAGGACGGATACCGAAGTGAGAACCTGGAACAACAGACCTTCCCGGACGCCTGCTTCGATATGGTGATCACCCAGGATGTGTTTGAGCATGTTCTGGACCCCGCGCGAGGGTTCGCCGAGGTGGCGCGGACGCTCAAGCCCGGGGGCGCTCACGTCTTCACCGTCCCCTGGTACTATTGGAAGCCGACGCTCGTCCGGGCGGTTCGCCAGCCTGACGGCACGGTCCGCCATCTCGCAGAAGCCGACTACCATGGAAACCCAATCGACGCGAAAGGATCCCTGGTCGTCACGGAGTGGGGTGTGGATCTCACTGATTTCGTGTATCGCTGTTCGGGTTTGACGACGACCGCAGTTCACCTGCATGACAGGCGGCAGGGTATCGAGGGGAAATTCATCGAGGTGTTCATCAGCCGCAAGCCTGAGATCGGTCCGGCTCACTCGAGGATGCAGCATTTTGAGGACCGGGTGCGCCTCGTCGATAAGGAAGAGGGGGAGGGGGAGGGTGCGATTCGAGAGCAATCCAAGGCGTTGATGGAGAAGGACTACAGCATTCTAAACATGTCTGGACGCAACTCGATTTCCTGGAGATCCTCTTGTCCTAGCGCGACCGCTTGAGTTACGACAACGAGACCACGTTGAAGCAGGCTAACGAGTTCGTTCTTCGGAAGAGCGGGGCCGGTACTTGACAGACCTCTGGATCGGGGATCAGTTTCCGTTCTCGAGTTTCGATGCAGACCGCTGTTACCGGTGTGTTGCCTTTGTCAGCGAGAACGTCTTCCAGGCCACTAACCTGGTGCTCTTGCGGCGGGCTGGCCCACCTGGCTAATGCGGTCAAGACTCCTGGAGTCAGCCTCCTGGGGCGTCACTTGACGTGGGATTAATCCCGTTCTACACTTGACTTTATGTCGACTGACGGCATTGCCGCATCCTTCGACACATAGATCCGGTCAGCGAATTGACCCTGGGACTGTGCCTGAATGCGGTCGACGAGGTTCTGCCGCGCTGCTTGACACCACCGAGGACCCGCAACATGCCTAGAGTCACGGTCGTGACGGCGAACTACAATCACGCAAGGTACCTGCCGATACGCATCGATAGCATTCTGGCCCAGACGTTTCAGGACTTCGAGCTCCTCATCCTCGACGATGCTTCCACGGACAATAGCCGCGAAATCATTGGGGCGTACCGCAAGAACCAGAGCGTGAAGACGATCTTCAACCAAGAAAACAGTGGTAGCACCTTCAAACAGTGGAACCTGGGGCTCAGCCAGGCTAAAGGTGAATATCTCTGGTTCGCCGAATCGGACGATTACGCGGACCCCGCGCTGCTGGAGACGCTCGTCGATCGACTGGATCGGCACCCCAACGTTGGACTCGTCGTGTGTCAGTCGTGGACCGTCGACCAGGACGGTAAACCGTTGGGGAACTATCGAGATCTGCTGGAACATCGAGATCACAGTTCACACTGGAGCGAGGACTACGTCAACGCGGGCCATGATGAGTGCAAGAACTACATGTTCTGGCACAACACAATCCCCAACGCGAGTGCCGTGCTCTGGAGACGTGAAACTCTCGAACGTGCGGGAGGGGCGCCTACCGATATGCGCCTGTGCGGTGATTGGATGGGGTACATCAATGTCCTTCATTTGTCGGACATCGCGTTTGTCTCAATGCCCTTGAACTATTACCGTCAACATCAAGTCAACGTCCGCACCCGAGCCTTGCGGAAGGGAACCGGCACGCGTGAAAGCCTTATGGTGCAGCAGACGCTCATCGACCGTTACGGCCTGGGCAACCTGCTACGAGACCATGACAAGTTTCTGTCTCAATACGTGATCGATCTGGTTAACGGTGCAAGATTGGCGCCTCACGACAAAGTGCCGCCCGTGGGTGCGCTGGAACTCCTGGCGTGGTTTGCCCGCATTCATCCCAGGGCGTTCACGTCGGCCCTGAAAATCCTCTCCTGGGAGCAGATGTGCGACCTGGCGCGCAGAGCGGGCATGCTTGGGCTTGCGCGCAAGCTGAAAAATGCGGTAGCGGCCAGCGGCGGTTAGCGGTGCATCCACCGATCCGCACAGGAGAGTGTCAATCTTCATCAAAGGGAAAGAGAACGGGTTTGCTCGAGCCAAAGCCGGCACGCCACCTTCCCAGCCTCGAGCCGGTAAGGATAATGTGGCAAAATTGCCTGACGGAACTTCCCCTTCCGCGGCTGGTGCTCCGACTACCCCGGCTGCCGATCACTCCAGAGAGCCACTGGAACCTAAGCCGACTCCCCGCAGCCCCGCGGATCTCCATACACATCTCACCCAGCGAATCTCGGAGCTCCAGCGCGAGCGGCAGGGCTACTGGCAAAGGATTTGAGCACCGTCAACAGGTGATCGCTGTCCGGGCGCGGAAACGACGGAGAGCGGCTTCCACCGATCAAGCTCAACCGCGCGTGGCCTTGATGATTCTCTGGAGTGCGGTTGGTGTGACCTTCTTGATGCTCTGCTTGAGTCGCTTGATGGGGGTCCACCTGGCAGTGACCCATGACGGGACCTGGTGTCTCTGATCCATTGGTATGGTTTCGATGATCATATCCCTGAGATCGCGCGCCGTCGCCGGAGCTGTCCCCCAGTCGCCGGCGCAAGTCGTCGCCCAGTTGAGCAGATGCACGCGATTCGCAACGGAGATCCCGCTGACCGCGTCCTTGAACCGCTGCTCCCATCCTTCAGGAAGCTGGGGCAGGAAACCCTCAAAAAACTTGGCCAGCAACCGCCATTGCCTGCGCTGCTCGTCTTGATCACACTCTATGATCCGGCTGACCTGCTTTTCATGCGCCAGGTGGAAGGCGCAGACCCAAGGATCGATCGCCAGACTCCCTTCAGCCAGGACAGAGGCCATGATGACGTTCTCGTTGAAGAGGTCGCAACCGGGCAGGATGTGGCGAACCGCCCGCCGAAGCACGTCGGTCCGGAACGCGATCATGGGAGGAGTTGCGATGTTGAGGATGTGTAATAGTGGGGCCACGGCAGCCCCATCCATGAGGCGTACTTCGCCGCCCATCCAGTTCACGTCGAACATGGGGCCAATGAGAGGTGCCCAGTGCATGGACGTCGAGGAATGGGCGTGGAGAGCGAATCCCGAGTAAAAGACAATGTCCGAGTCCTTAGCGAAGGTTTGCAAGGCACGGGCCACGAAATCGCGATGAATCTGATCGTCATCCTGAAGCCAGCTGAAATACTCGCCCTTCGCTAGTTCCACCGCCCTGGCGAAGTTGGGCCACATGCCGATATTGGTCTCACTGCGGTGATATCGAACCCGATCCCCGAACGATCGAACGACATCGGGCGTTCGGTCCGCCGAGGCATCGTCGCAAACCAGGACCTCCACATCGGGGAACGTTTGGCCGAGAGCCGCCTGCAGTGCATGGGCCAGAAGGTCGCACCTGTTATACGTGGGCATTCCGATCGTGAATCGGGGCATGGCATCGAGATCCATTGTGCAATCTGTGATCGACACGATATCGCGGCGGCTTAGAGCACGTAAAGTCATGGGGGGTCTCCTGTTCTGATAACGGAATTGTACGTCAGTGCAGGAGATAAAAGTCAAGGACGCGACCGAATGCGAATTTGCTCGGTCGCGGGCCATCCCTGATAACTCAAACCCGGACAAAACGTTGACGACTCAGAAAAAAGCCCGTTGCGGAATTGCTGCACGTGTGCCGGAGGCGGTGGATACTGGTCATTTCTCTTGTGTATGAATTAGAATCCGTATTGATCTTTTGAAAGCAAACCTTGATCGGGGCTTCTCGAGCCCAGAGCCGGCGGGGTTTGTTGGCGGAGGTAGAAAAGCGCAATGAGTTTGAACCCGGCGCCTTTGAGCCGAAGACCGACGCTTCGTTATTTCTATCGCCGAGGATACCGGTCTTTGACCCAGGTCTGGCGTCCGGTGCGAAATCGGATTCCCCTGCTGGCTCCTTACCGCAAGGCCGAGGTCCACGTGGTGCGTGAGGGTGCCCTGGGCGATGTCCTCATGGCCTCGCCCGCGTTGCGCCGGGTCAAAGAGCTGAATCCGAAATGCCGGATCTTCTTTTATACCCGTTTCACCGACTTGGTACGCGGACTTCCGTTCATCGACGAGGTCCGCCCGGTGGACCAGGCGCCCACGGGCCGATGCATTTTCTTGCGCTACGAGAAATTGGTTCCTGTCCGGCGGCATATCGCAGAAATTTTTGGTGACATTCTGGGAATTGACGTTCGGGATCACTGGCCGTCCTGCATCGTCGATCTTTCGCTTCGCGACCATTATGTCCACGACTGGCGCGATCGACCACGGCCCTGGATCGCTCTTAATCGTCTGGCTGGGCCGTGGACTCCCAACAAGACCTGGCCCGAGCCCCACTGGGAAGAACTAATCAGTCGGCTGGGACGCTGGTCATCCGTGATCGAAACCGGCACGGAGATCCCCCGAGCACAATCACGCGATCCCCAGCGGTATCTTGACCTGCTCGGCCAGCTCTCGCTCGGGAAGCTGTCGGCGGTTCTGGCCGCGGCCGATCTGCATGTCGGGCCCATCAGCGGACCCGTCCATCTGGCAGCGGCCCTCCGAACCCCTGCTGTGGTCATCTACGGAGGTTACGAAGAACCTTTCTGCTCGTCGTACCCTGGGAACATTAATCTCTACTCGCCCGTTGCCTGCGCACCCTGCTGGCTGACCGAGCTTTGCCCCTATGGTCATCCCTGTCTGCATCAGATCACCCCGCAACAGGTTGACGACGCCCTGAGACAACTCTGGGACCGCAAGAAGCAGGAAACCCGACCGGCATCGGTGGCCGATGGAGGAGGTTGATTCCGGCGTGCACGACCCCCCGAGCCCCCGGCTCGGCCGCATCAGTCCCCGGCGATCAATCACTCCACCCCAGGATCGCCCCCGTATCACCGCTCGTGGCCAGCTTCGCTTAGCGTGCCAGCCATCCCGTGGTGAAGTGAACCGAGCGCGGTATCCAAGCCGCCTTGCGGCGTGCGGTCAGCTCCTCGTCCGAGAGCCGGACGGCGAGCTTGCCGGCGGTGATGGCGATGATGTCGCCATCGCGATGCAGGCAGATGGCCGACCTGGCGCGCAGAGTGGGCATGCTCGGGCTTGCGCGCAAGCTGAAAGATGCGGTAGCGGCCAGCGGCGGTTAGCTGTGCATCCGCCGATCCGCAGAGGAGAGAGTCAATCCGCATCAAGACACAGAAATCCTCTGTTCCTGTTCGGCCCGGCCGGCCCCGGGGAAGCAGTTTTCAGTTTAGGTCTTCATGTCTGTTGAAGCTGATTGATCTTGTTATAGAGCGTTTTGAGGCTGATTCCGAGCTCCTTGGACGCGGCGGGCTTGTTGCCGTTGTGCTTCTCGAGAACGGCCTGGATGTAGCTCATCTCGATGTCACGCAAGGTTGGCGAGCCCTCGGGGATTGTGAAGTGGGGCGAGGCGATCGGCGGGTGGGCCGCCGCGGAATGCTGCGTCCTGGCTCGGGCGGGGAACTGGGTCGGCAAGTGCTCGGCACGGATCGAGCCATTGCCGGCGAGAATCGACGCCCGTTCGATGGCGTTGGCCAGCTCGCGGATGTTCCCCGGCCAGTCGTGAGCCGCGAGGATCTCGAGCGACTCGGGGCTGAACGATGACTCGATCATTCCCCGCCGCGCCGCGTAGCGAGTGAGCAGGTGGCTCGCCAGCTCGGCGATGTCGGCCTTGCGGTCGCGCAAGGCGGGCAGGAAGATCTCGAAGGTGTTGAGGCGGAAGAACAGGTCCTCGCGAAAGAGCTCGTTCTTCACCATCTCGCGAAGATCGCGGTTCGTGGCGCAGAGAACGCGCACGTCGACCCGGAAGGGCTCGTTTTCGCCCACGCGGCGGATCTCTCCAGACTCGAGGAACCGCAGCAACTTGACCTGCACGCTCTTGTCAAGCTCGCCGACCTCGTCGAGGAAGAGCGTGCCGCCATTGGCGACCTCGAAAAGCCCCTTGCGGTTCGCATCGGCACCGGTGAAGGCCCCCTTGCGATGGCCGAAGAGCTCGCTCTCGACCAGGTTCTCGGGCAGCGCGCCGCAGTTGACGGGGATGAACGCGCGGCTGGCGCGGTCGCTCTTCTCGTGGAGGCTGCGCGCGACCAGTTCCTTGCCGGTCCCGGTCTCGCCCAGGATCATGACGGTGGCCTCGGAGGGCGCGATCGTATCGATCAGGCGCCGGACCTGCTGCATGGCCGGTGTCTCGCCGATCAGGAGTGGGGCTCCCTCGGCGTTCTTGAGCCGGGTCTCCAGGGCAGCGGTCTTGTTGGAAAGGTCCCTGCGTTCGCCGATGCGTTGCAGCAAGACCTCGAGCTCGGCCCACTTGCACGGCTTGGTCAGATAATCGTATGCCCCCAGCCGGAGCGCCTGGACGGCTGTATCCACGGTGGCCTGGCCGGTCAGGATGATCACCTGCGTGTCGGGGCTGATCTGCTTGATCAGGCCCAGGACCTCGATGCCACTGATTCCGGGCATGCGGATGTCGAGCAGGGCCGCGTCGTAAGACCCGCGCTCGAGGGCGCGCAGGGCGGCAGTGCCGTCGGCGCAGACGGTCACCTCGTGGCCCAGTCGGGGCAATTCCATCTGCATCAGGTCCCGGAGGTGCGCCTCGTCATCCGCAAACAAGACCCGTAATCCCCCCTGGCGCATCTTCTCCATCATCAACTCCTCCCTGAATAGCCTGCGTCGAACCTGTCCGGGTCTTCAGGATACCGCGTGCACCCCGCTGGCGGCGGACGCCACGGCCGACTCCGGGGGGCCGTGCGATGGACCCCGGCCTGCCGTGCTCTCGGGGATCTCGGAGGGATGAATGGGCAACCGGACCCTGAACGTCGAGCCCTTGCCCTCTCCCGGGCTCGTCGCCATGATCTCGCCGTGATGCTGGCTCACGATCCGATGACAGATCGACAGCCCCAGCCCGGTTCCCTTGCCAGCTCGCCGCCTCGTGAAGAAAGGCTCGAAAATGTTCTCGAGCACTTCCTGAGACATTCCGCAGCCGTTGTCGCTGAAGGCCATCTCGGCCATGCCTTGGTGATACCGCGTCTCGATCCGCAAGGTTCCTCTGGTATCCATCGAATCGATCGCGTTGACTACCAGATTGAGGACCACCTGCTTGATCTCCTGGCTGTCCACGTGGGCCATGACCGCTTCCTTGGGCTGGAAGAGTATTGTCTTGCCCCGGTACTTACCGATGTGCCGGATCATGTCCGCCACGCCCTGGATCAGGCTGGCCAGGTCAGTCCGCTCGCGCTTGATGTCGTTGCACCGCGAGAAGTCGAGCAGCTTCTCGGTGATGCTCTTGCACCGGAACGCCTCTTCTTGAATCATTTTTAGATAATTTGAAACGACGTTCTGATCGGGATGGCTCGATGCGCTCAAGAGGCCGCCCAACCGGCTCTCCAGAGCCTCGGAGCAGAAGGCGATGGACGCCAGCGGGTTATTGATCTCGTGGGCGACTCCGGCGGCCAGGAACCCCACGCCCGCCAGCCGCTCGGACCGGACGAGCTGGCGGCTGCGCTCTTGCACCTGCTGCTCCAGATCGGCGTACGTCACGCTGATCTTGGCGGTCATGTCGTTGAACGCCTCGGCGAGGTCCTGCATCTCGTCTCCCGAGTTGAGCTCGATCTTGTAGTCAAACGATCCCCGGGCCACGCGCCTTACCCCGCGCTGGAGCAGCCGGACGGGATAGAGCACCCAGCGGTGAAACAGCAGCATCAACCCGCAGAGCATGGCCAGCACCATGAGAGCCGAGGTCCAGACGATCACCCGGCTTGTCAGGTACTGCACCCTGGACATGATCAGCACGTCGTTGAAGTCCCCAAATAGCTCCTTGGGAAGGAGCATGACGGTGTGATTCAACCGCTCGATCCGCTGCTTCAGGTCCGTGGCCGGTTCGATCTGAGGGAGCATCTCGGGATGCTTGTTCACGTAGTATGAAGTGCCCGGCAAGACCGGGTTTGCCGACGCGGAGTCCCCTTCCAGCTCCTTGAGGATCGCCGTCAGGTCGTCGTCGATCAGGAACGCCAGCCCCAGCTCGTCGAGGCCGCTGTTGGCCCGGTTGCCGCGAATCGTGTTCTGCTTGAGGTAGCGGAAATACGTGAGCAAGGCGTCACGGGCTTCGAGCACCCGGTTGCTCAGTTCCTCCTTCTCCTCGATTGTCTCGGTTCGAGGCGCATGCAGGCGGAAGACCCGGTCGATCAGGTCGACCGACGCCCCCATTTCCACAAGCTGATCCGACTGCGTCAGGTAACTGATATGGAATGAATGCAACCCGAAGATCGAGCCGCCCATGAGGATCAGCATCATTCCCACGACCACGCTCAGTCCGACGATGAGCTTGATGCGAATGGGCCACCGGACCATGACGACCTCCCTGTCGTTCGGGCGGGCACGAACTCGCGCGGGGACCCGGAAGACGGGTCAATCCGGGCAGCGGCACTGCTTATACCAGAAGTTGCTGCCGGGCTCAAACCGACTCTGTGGGGGTTTTCCTGAGGTTGGCCACAGGAAAGACCCGCCACGAAAAGCGCCGGGGTAGTCAGCCACCGACCGCTCGAGACTCGCCCTCAACCCAGCAATTCCCATGAGCGCGTCAGCACCGCAACGATAAGCGTGATCAGCAGAACGACCGAAAGCATCAGGCGGAAAGAGCGCAGGCTCCGTTGAAAGAATCTTTCGCCTCCGGGGTCAGTCTGTAATCGCCGGAGGAAGTCGAGCCGATTGGCGATGCTGCCGTGCCTCCAGGAGCGCGCAGTAGCGTCGATTCCGTTCTGGCCGGCAACTTTGGTCAACGCATCAGAGAAGATCTGGATACCGACGGGGCAAAGTTCGGGGGATAGAGAATTTGCGGACTCGAGACCGTGGGTGCCCTCCTCCAAGTCGAAATGGGGAGGACACTCCGAGACGCCGCAAGAGACGACCTTGCACCCGAACACGTCAGCCTGCCGCTCGAAGCGGCGCGAGAGATGACCGAATACCAGCCAGAAAAAGACGCCCAGAGAGCCGAGGATGAGCGCCGCCTCCGCCAACTCGCCGACCCGGGCTATCTGGTCCGCGGGTATCCAGGGAAGACCCTCGAACCAGGCCGGCGGCAGCGAGACGACGCGGGTCGCCAGTGCTAGCAAACCCAGGCTCCCCAGGAAGAAGAAGCCGAAGAACGGGAGATGCCGGTGCGCCACGTGGCCCAGCTCGTGGCCAAAGACGGCGGCCACCTCGACGGGACTCAGCGAATCGATCAGGGCGTCGGTGAGCAGCACGTAGCGAAAGTTGGGGAGCACTCCGGTGACGCAGGCGTTGACCATGAGATGCCCCGTGTCCCAGACCAGAAGGTCATTGAACCGGAAGCCGACCCGGCGCGCGACTCGCTCCAGGCGATTGCGCAGGGGTCCTGCCGGCAAGCTCCGCGTGGGCCAGGCCAGGCGGATGAACAGCGGCGAGATCGCCAGCACCAGAAGCCCGAGGACCGCCAGCTCGATCGGCTCGGCCGCCGGGCTCTGATGCCACTGGGGCCAGAGTCGTGGACACAGGTCTTGCCTGACAACGAATATCAAGACCACTGGCATGACCAGCCCCGCCGACTGCCGCGCCCTGAGTGCGAGATAAGTCGGCAGTCGCGGAAATACGCGCTCGGCGTGGAGTGCGCGCTCGGCCAGGTAAAGGCCGCTCCAGGTGATGAGCTGGATGGCGAAAAAAGGCAGAAGGATCGCCAGATCATCGACCAGCACAAGGCCTTGGAGGCCCCAATTTGACAGGACCAACCGGGGCCAGCCGACCAGGTAGACAATCCAGGCGTAGATCGCCAGCCCCGCAACGGTCAGGATGCGCGAGCCTTGCAGATAGCGTCGGAACACACGGCCCGACGCATAGCCAAAATGGGAAACCTGCGCCGCCACCCAGCCACCCAGGCCAAACGAAAGGGCGGCGATCAGGAAGATTCCGCCGAGCGTCTCGATCAGCCGGAAAGAAACAGAAGGCCCGGGAACATCGTCCCCGGGCAGATCCCATCCGAAAGCAATCAAGAGGGCGATTAGCAGGGGAATCGGCATGGCTTACTCAAAGTGGTCCGTCCGAGCGCGGTCGAACGTGCCGGAAGTCTCAGGCAGCCTCGGAGGTACCGACCACGACGATCGAGATGGGATAAACCATCGACCTCGACTCTCCCGGAACCTTCAGGTTGAGCGGGACGACCACCCGCCATACGTTCTTCTCGGCGTCGTGAATCATCGACGGCGATGTCCCAGCAACGGTCGCGGGAACGGCGAGCATGAACAGAACGGCGGGATGACTCGATCCGGCGGTTTCGGCGCTCTGGGTCTCCAGTTGATTCCGGGGCAGGGCCGCCAGGCTCTTGTCCTTGGCACCGGGCAAGAGCAGCACATAATCGCCGAAGGGGCTCACACCCAGGTGGTCGCCATTGACCGGCTGATGGCCGTATCGCAAGGTGTAGAGTCCTTTGGCGATCGCCTGATCGCGGTAGTCGTGGGCCTCGCCGTGAAGCTGAAGCGCACCGAGTAGCTCGCTTTCCGCGAGGAAGGGAAACTGGATCACGCCCTTGGCCCCGGAGGGCTTGGACGTGGCGGGAATCGACTTGCGCAACCAGAGGTCGGCAAATGGTTTTCCCTGGCCATCCACGATCCGGTAGCCCCGAGCAATCAAGGCCGGGGCGATCTCGGGCGAGATCGATGAAGGCGGAGCCTGCTTCAGCTCCTCAACCTTGTAAGCCTCCTGAGCAGCCAAGCTGCCGGGAAGGAGCACCAGGAGAGCACACCATCTGGAAAAAGCTCGCATCAATCTCTGGCCTCAATAACCGTCGGCCGTCTGCCGCCCTCGGGCCCGGCCCGAGAGACGATCGTGGCTCGCCGGAGGATCGGAAGGTAAAGCATCGCGTGATAGGATGGGAGAACTCTCTCCTCTTCGTTATCGAGATCACACCGCCCGCCCGGCTTACTGCCGGGCGCAGTGGTTCTTTCTCAAGCACTGTCGATTTCTCACAGCGAGAAGTGGCCGACGAAGCTGCTGCGGCAGTTGGGGTCGTCCCAGCGGGTGTTCAGGCCGGTGCCCTTGAACTCATGCCCCAGAGTGTACGCGGGCAACACCTTCACTCCCTGCGAAAGCGGGGCGTAGGCAATCACTTCGTTGCCGCAGAAATGATCGTTCTCGTCCAGGGGACGGGTCACGATGTTGGCCAGCCCGGCCGCCCAGAACGAGGCCCGAGGCGCGTGCGGCAGGGCGTGAGCGCTGTGAGAAAGATCCGCCGCCGATACCTCGTGGTCTTCCAGCTTGAGGCTCATCCGGGCCGTCTGCACCGCGACCACGTTTCTGAGCCGGGCGCCGCCAAGCTCCTGGGCCATCTTCACCAGGGCCTCGCGCTGCAATGGGCTGGCCTTCTGGTCGACGATCAAGACGGCCGCGGCCTTGTCGGGTTGATCCTCGGAGAAGGTGGTCGTGCCCCGCACGGCCGCGGCGACGCACAGCCCACTCAGGTCAGTTCCCTTCCATGACCCCTGCTTGATTTTCCACGCCATCACAGCCTCGCTGCCGGAGATGAAGACCTCGGCGTTGGAGATGCAAGGACCGGTGAATACGTCGGCGGTTCGTGCCTCCACATAGTCGCCCTGCAGACCCGCCGCATTGGCAACGCTCGTGCTCAAAACCAGAAGAGTTCCATACAGGGCTGCCAGCGAATTCCGCATGGATGAACGCTCCCGTTGAATGGCGTGTGCGAGAGTTTCGTGGATCGACCTTGAACGCTGAATTATGCGAGTCGGAGAGATGCCAAGTCAAGGGTCGGTGCGGGGCCTGGAAGACTCGCCAGAGCGATCGGGCGATCCGTCGGACCGCGATGGTAGCCAGACATCGTGGTTGCTAGCGGCCTTGCCCGAGCGCGTACGGAATCCGGCGCCGGGAGAGGCAGCAGAACCGTCGGCCTGCTTGATGTCGGCATCGTGCTCCGGCTGCGTTCTTGATTCAGGCTCCGGATCCAGATCGTTGCCGCGCCGGGGTCGAGACGGCTGCGGTCCGCTTTGCTGATTCGAGCTGAGTGGTTGCAGAGAGCCAGGCAGGCTGGCCCGCAGCTCCTTGTAGGCAGTCTCCAGCCGCGTCCGTTCGTCCTGGTAGGCTTGCACGCTGGTTTCGAGCCGCTGATTGGATGACTCGAGCTGGGCGAGCCGGCGGGCGTCATCGACGGCGCGTTCGGAGAAGTCCTGGTTCTGGCTGCGCAGGGCCAGCATCTGATCCTTCAGTGCGGCGTTTTCCGACCGCAGGGTCTGGCTCAGGCGATGGCAGTCGTCGACCTCCTGGCGGGGCGCCATGCGACAGCCGGAAGCCACAAGGGCCGCGGCGGCAAGGACAAAGGGCGCTCTCCCCGGGAGACGAAGGGCACGAGCCATCCGTTCCGACTCCTTTCGGATACGATCAGCCATCAGTGGCCCGCAACAGGACGGGACATGAGGTGACCCGAAACGATACGACGCGACCCGTTTGCGCCAGGCAGGGCGAAAACGGGTCGTCGAAGTGGTCGATCCGGAGAATCCAGGGCATTGATAGCGGATTCGTCCTGGAAGATCAAGCCCAGGAAGGGTCGTCAGCTTCCGAAGATGCTGGCGATGCTGCGGACCATTCCGGAGGCTACCGGAGTGTCCTGGAAATCGTAAAGATTGCGCATCAGGTCGACGGCGACGAACGAGGCGAAGAGGAGGCAGAGGGTCGTGAAGCAGAGCAGGCCAACCCAGGCGCCGCCCCATTCCGGAGTGGCCTCACGGGAGATGACCATGGCCGGTGCTGGCCCGCCCGAGGGTTGACCCTCGTCGGCCGACCAGGAGGTGGCCATCTCGCTCGAGACAGCCTCTTCGAAGCCGTCGTCCTCGTCCTCCTCTTCGGCAAAGGCCGAGGGGGCCATGGCGGTGGCCGCGTTCTGATCGACTTCTTCCTCATCGATCGCGAAGACCTCCGACCCGCTGTCGCTGTCTTCGAGATCGAAATCGCTGACCGCCTCGAGCTGCGCGGTCTTGTCGTCGGAAGAGTCTTCCTCGGAGATGGGCACGTCCACCTCGAAATCGGTGTCGTCGAAGATATCCTTCTCGCCCTTCTTCACTGCCGGGGGAGGGGTCGCGGCCAGCGAGGGCTTGGCCTTGGCCGGGCCAGCCTTGTCTGGTACCGCCTTGCCGGGCTTTGCAGCGGGCGCGGGCTTGCCCGACTTGCCTGTTTCGGACTTATGGGTCTTGAGCTCGTCGTCGCTCAAGGGCGCCAGCTCGATCGAGTCGTGATGTCCCAGGTCGTACGCTCCGGCCCCCTGCAGGTTGATTCCCGAATCGCTGGGGCGAGAGAGGTTGATTCCCGAGAGGTTCGGATCGGCCGCGGTCACGTCCGAATCGCTGGGGCGCAGCGGGATCGATTCAAACTCGTCGCTGACGTCCAGGGCGCTGAGCTCGAAATCGCTGCCCGAGTCCGGCTGCAACACATCGACGAGATCGCTGGAGGGATTGAGCTCGAAATCGCTGTCCGACTCGGCGGCCGAAACCTCGGCCGAGGAACCGACTATCGGGCTGGACCGGATGGCCGTCTCGCTGGAACCGGAATCCGGCGTGAGGAAGTGGTGATCGGCGGTGTCATCCTTGATCAGGGTGACGTCCGAGTCGCTGGGCTCTTTCAGGTCGGGGTCGGGCGAGGCGAGACGGACGTCGGAGTCGCTCGCTCCCTTGACATTGTCCGGGACGAGACGGACGTCGGAGTCGCTGGGCAGCTTGCCGCTGGACTGCATGCCGATGATCACCGAGCTCGACCCGGACACCGGGCTGGGGGGGACCGAGAGGTCATCGAACAGAATGTCCTGTTCGCCGGACGACTCCGAGACGGGTCGCTCGCCGCTGGGGGACTTCATCGCCGAGAGATCCATCGTCTCGTTCGCCAGATCGGGTTTGGCCACGCCGAGCTGGAACTCGGAGAGGTCGAGGTGATCGAGGTTCTCGCCGCCTGCGGCCGCGGGGACCTCGAGGTCCGAAAGCCCCAGCTCGGCGTCGCTGCCCAGGCCGCGGCGGCGGGCCAGCTCGTCGATGTCAACCACCCGGAACCGCCAGGAGCCGCCGTCGAGGAACGCGCGGATCTCGCGGTGCTGAGCCTTGCTCTTGAGCTCCTCGGGACTCATGCCCAGGACGCGGGCAGCTTCTTCTAGTGTATAAAACTGAGCCATGGACGTGGTCCTCGCGGTCAGAATCGGCCGGTGGCGGCCGTGGTGGAGTCGATTCCTGGGAGGCAGGAGACCGCGAACTACAGCACGCGCCAGGCAGGCGGTCTCCAGGTTATCGTGCCATCGGTTGAGCCAGAGTCCTGACCATCGACTCGATCGCGGCGGGCTCTGGCGCTTGATTATTGTAGTGCTCCAGCTTCAAGTCCCATTGATACTGACGTGCGGCCTCCAGCTTCACCGAGCCCTTGGGATTGGTGGGGTCAAGGCGGTAGATCGCGAAGGCGCGGCTCTTCGTGTCGATCAGGTACAGCCACTGGGCCGGACCAGAAGGTGTCGTGACCATCGCCAGCGTTCCATTCGCCTCTCCGCTCGCGAGCAGCCGGCCCTGTCCCTGCTGAGCCCGGCCTGCGTCGGGCCCACGAACCGGCAAACCCACCTGTGACCCGCCCTCTCCCCCTGCCCTCGTCTGGGCCTCCGCCAGCGGTCCTCGTGCCCCGGCCATCCAGGAGATTGCCACTCCCAGGATCACCCCGGGCAGACCGAACCGGGCCATTCCGCTACTGATTCGAACGAGCATCGGACAATTCCTCCGTGAATGAGCGAACGACCCTGATCCCCAAGGCCACCGAATTCTCTCGAACCTGCGGCCGCAACCCCTTCCGTCCCCGGGGCGCAGCCTCAAAGCCTTCTCTCGTCTTCAGTTTACCACACCATTCTCGGAAAAAACGCGACGAATCGCCAATTGACGGGCAAGACAGCCGGTCACTTGACATGTTCTCCCGGCCATACTGTTCAATTCTAACGGTTGGACTGCTCAACGCAAGTCCACCTCTCCGCCGCTGTTGCCAATCAGCCTATCCGCCGGCAACGACCCCGCCACAAGAATCGATTCCGCCCCTGAACTTCGGGGAAAAAACGGGGGACGTAACGCTTTGACCGTTCTTAGCGGAGAATGGTTCGGAGCGATGTGTCGCTCGTTCTGGGCTCTACAACCGGCCTGGTCTCGCTGCCGTGCAAGACGCCTAA
>Ga0187888_1002203_pt1 | contig 17081 bp, 11 predicted proteins | sample June2016WEW_7_40_FD_132987 | JGI IMG/M metagenome (GOLD analysis project Ga0187888, IMG submission 132987) | Peatland microbial communities from SPRUCE experiment site at the Marcell Experimental Forest, Minnesota, USA - June2016WEW_7_40 | ecosystem: Environmental > Terrestrial > Soil > Wetlands... | reverse complement strand
CGCTGGCGGAGGCGTTCAAGCTGGGAAAGAACGAACTCGTGGTTCCCGATCTCTATGTCTGGCTGGGGGCGGCGGGGGCAGCCATGCTGGAGGCGGAAGAATGGCGGAAACGCTCCTTCAAGCGCATCCATCAACTCCGGCAGCATGAGGCGGCGAAGAAAAGTTTTGCGTGCTCGGAAGCGCTTTCGATGAAGAACGTGCTGCTGCTGCGCGACCGTGTAGCGCCGGCGGGAATTTCAAATCTGAAATTTCAGATTTCAAATGAGATCGAGGCCGAGCCGTCAAACGGGAAATCGGGAAAGTCAAAAGAAAGTGGAACTGGCGTTTCAAATCTCCAATCTCAAATTTCAAATGAGATCGAGTCCGAGCCCTCAAACGGGAAATTGGGAAAGTCAAAAGAAAGTGGAGCTGGCGTTTCAAATCTCCAATCTCAGATTTCAAATGAGGTCGAGGCCGAGCCGTCAAACGGGAAATCGGGAAAGTCAAAAGAGAGCGGACTAGGCGTTTCAAATCTCCAATCTCAGATTTCAAATAAGATCGAAGCCTACCTGGGAATCGACATCGGCTCCGTAAGCACCAACCTGGTGGTTATCGACGCCGCGGGGAATCTCCTGAAGGAAATCTATCTCCCCACCCAGGGGCGGCCGATCGAAGTCGTTGACCGCGGCCTCAAGGAGATCGAAGTCGAACTCGGCCCGCAGCTCGACATTCGCGGCGTGGGAACGACGGGGTCCGGGCGCGAGTTGATCGGCGAGCTGGTCGGCGCCGACACCGTCAACGACGAAATTACCGCCCACAAGACCGGCGCCATGCACGTCTGCCAGCAAATGGGCATGGAACCGGTGGACACGATCTTCGAGATCGGCGGGCAAGACTCGAAATTTATCCGCATCGAGAAGGGCGTCGTGGTGGACTTCACCATGAACGAGGCCTGCGCGGCGGGCACCGGGTCGTTTCTCGAGGAGCAGGCCGAAAAGCTGGGGATTTCCATCAAGGAGGAGTTCGCACGTCTGGCCCTGGCCTCGGCCAACCCCGCCCGCCTGGGTGAGCGCTGCACCGTCTTTATGGAGCGAGACGTCACCTCGCTGATGCAAAAGGGCGCGGAAGTGGGCGATCTGGCGGCGGGCCTGGCTTACTCCGTGGCCTTGAACTACCTGAACCGGGTGGTGAGGGGGAGGAAGATCGGCAACGTCATCTTCTTCCAAGGCGGGACCGCTTACAACGACGCGGTGGCGGCCGCGTTCTCACAAATCCTGGGCAAGCGAATCATCGTTCCGCCGCACAACGGCGTCATCGGGGCCATCGGTATGGCTCTGATAGCGCGCGAGCGGATGAAGAACGCAGGCCAAGCCTGCGGTTTCAGGGGCTACGACCTGCACCAGGTGCAGTTCACGGTGCGGGATTTTGTTTGTCGCGCCTGCTCGAACTACTGCGACATGAAAGAGTTTACGATCGAAGGAGAACGCACGTATTGGGGAGACCAATGCTCGGACAAATTCCGCAAGCGGGCACGGTCCGACCGCAAACCGATCCTGGAAGACCTGGTGGAATATCGCGAGAAGCTGCTGGAAGAAGTTCTGTTGCCCTTCAGAGGCTCTAAGCCTAGCGTAGGTATACCGCGCAGCATGTTCTACTACGACCGCTTCCCCTTCTGGTGCGCCTACTTCCAGGAACTGGGTTTCGAGGTCACGGTTTCCGCGCCTACGGACCGGAAAATCTCCTCACGCGGCGAAGAGACAGCCGTTGCCCAGCCTTGCTTCCCCGTGCAGGTCGCTCACGGGCATGTCCTGGACCTGCTGGACAAGAAAGTAGACTACCTGCTGATTCCGAATGTCGTCAATGCCGAGGCGCCGGACCAGGAGGTGGATTCGCACCTCTGTCCCTGGAACCAGACGCTCCCCTTTGTGGTGCGCGCGGCGCCGCAAGTTGAGGCTCTGCGCGCCAAGTTGCTGACCCCTACCGTGCATTTCCGCTTCGGCAGGAATCATGTGGAGAAAGAATTAGCTGCCTTCGCTCGCACCCTGGGCTTTTCCCGCAAGAAGAGCGGTCGCGCCGTGACCGCGGCCTATGCCGCCCAGGAGGCCTTTACGGAAGCTGTGCAGGAGGCCGGGGCCCAGGCGCTGGCCCAACTTCAAACCAGCGGTGAGCCGGCGCTGCTCCTGGTGGGGCGGCCTTACAACCTGTACGACCGCAGCGTCAACTGCGACATCCTCCGCAAGTTACGTTCGCTCTACGGTGTCAATGTCCTCCCCATGGATTTCCTGCCTCTGGACTCGGAAGACATCACGGAAATCAACGCCAACATGTACTGGGATTCCGGCCGGCGCATTCTCGCCGCGGCCAGGTTGGCTGGCCGCCATGCCAACTTGCACCTGGTTTACATCTCGAACTTCAAGTGCGGCCCCGACTCGTATATCAAGTCGTTCGTTGACGACGCGGCGGGCAAGCCTTCCCTGGTGCTCCAGTTCGACGGCCACTCCAACGACGCAGGCTTCATCACCCGTTGTGAGGCCTATCTCGACAGCAAAGGATTTCTGCGATGCCCCTCTTCGACCACCGTCATGTGAGCCGACGCATCAGCGCCGGCCACCCCCTTTGGCGCAAGACGGTTTACATCCCCACCATGGCGGAAGGCAGTTCGGAGGCCTTCGCGGCGACTTTTCGCTGGCTGGGCATCGATGCGCAGCCGACCCCGCCCTCCAACGAGCGGACGCGTGAATTGGGGAGCAAGCACACCACCGGCGACGAGTGCTACCCCGCCAAGGTTACGGTGGGCGACTTCCTGCGAGTCATCGAGATGCCGGGCTTCCGGCCGGCCAAGGCAGCCTTCTTTATGCCCACGGCCGAGGGGCCCTGCCGGTTCGGCCAGTATGCGCCTTTCCTGAAAAAGGTCTTGCGCGAGGCCGGCTACGCCGATGTCCAGGTGCTTTCACCGAGCAGCCAGAATGGCTACGCGGACTTAGGCGACATAACCAATGCATTTCTGCGCGCCGGTTGGCGGGCCCTGGTCTCCGCCGACACGCTTCACCGCGCCCTGCTCAAAACCCGTCCTTATGAAACCAGTCCGGGCGCTGCGGACGGCGCTTTTCAGACCTCGCTCCAGGACTTGTGCCAGACGCTCGAGAGCAGTTGTGCGGATATGGACTGCCAACTCCTGAGTTTGGTTGAAGCCGTGATTCGGGCGCGCGAAAGGTTCCGGCGAGTGCCCGCGCAGTACGACCCCGGCACTCCGTTGATCGGCGTCGTGGGGGAGATCTTTTGCCGGCTGAACACCTTCTCCAATGAGGACCTGATTCGCAAATTGGAGGGCTACGGTGCCGAGTGCTGCCTGAGCCACATCGCCGAATGGGTGGCCTACACCAATACCGAACAGGAGCGAAAGCTTCGCCTGCGCGGACGCCTCTTCTCGATGGATATGCTCAAGGCGCGCTTGCGATCCTACATCCAGCATGCCGATGAGCACGCTTTGACCGCGCCGTTCCATGAGGACTTCATGGGTTACGAGGAGCCGGAAGTGGAACAGATCCTGGAACTGGCATGGCCCTATTTGCCCGTCTGCGGGGCGCAGGGTGAGATGGTGTTGAGCGTCGGGAGGGCAGCTTACCTTGCCCTGCACGGCGCGGATGGCGTCATCGACATCAGCCCCTTCACCTGCATGAATGGCATTGTGAGCGAGGCGATCTACCCCAAGCTCAGCAGGGAGTATGGTGCCATCCCCATCCGCAATTTCTATTTTGACGGTACACAGTCGGACCTCGACCGGGACCTGGGTATCTACCTTGAACTGGCGCGATCCTATCGCGAGAAGAAACCCTTTCCCCGCCAGTATGCGCCCTGCTTCAACCAGCCGGTGGCGTGAGGAAGTGGCGGGCCAGGAAGTTATTACCCTATCTTTATAGGCTATCACAAGAGGAGGAAGAGGGGGGGATTGACAAGCGACGAAAAGTGCGTTATTGGTAAATACGCATTAGCATGTGAGTAATACAGCGGCAGACCCCGATGGTCGTTTGGCCGCAGGGCTCCTCGTGTTACGAAAGTTATCGTGGGTTAAGCAACTAAGGAGAAGAATCCATGATTAGAAGCACGCACCGCCAGGGTTCTTCCGACAGCATGCGCATGGCAATCCTTGCCGACGAGATTACCAGATCACTGCGCGAAGTCTCCCTCCACAAGAGAGTTTGGGATCGCGACCGCCGCGTCATTTCCCAGGCGGTTGACATCTTGACCCAGATGATGCAAGCGCGGAAGGCGAATGGCAACCAAGGCCAGGCAAAGTCGGTTGGCGCGTCCCTGCCTTACGCGCATGCCCTGCGAGCAGTCGAAGCCATGCGCCTCGATCGCGGCTCCTTTGAATCGATGCAGAAGTTGTTTGAAGTGCTGGTGTCAGAGTTGACGGACTTGCGAGACGAGCGCAGTTTTGACGTGCAGTATGTTGAGCCGTTCTTTATCGCGGTCCGTGATGTCGCGCTGCACTTGAGTTTTTCGGACTACTCGGGAACCTTCCTGAATGCGGGCTGACCGCGGCACGTAGGACGGCAGTCAAGGCTTTCTCCATTCCTCCCAATCCTTCAACACCGCTTTGGTCATTTCTTGGGCGGCTTCGTGCAGCCAATCGGGCTTCCGTTTACCCAGGTCGCGGCGAACGGCCTTGATCGCATCCTTGCTCCCCAAGTGAATATTCGCGGTCTCGAATCCCATGGCGTGAAGCAGCCGTTCCTCATCGCGCTTTTGCGGCAGGGTGGCCAGCTCGACACGGGAACAATGTGGGGAGAGGCGGCGCACAATCCATCTGCCGCGCGAATGCACATAGGGGTCAAGCGCCCGCGCGGCTTTGGTGATGATCGTCTCGTAGAAGATCTTCTGCGGGCCCTTGCCTTCATTGGCCCAAACACACGCCGAAGGCGCCAGCGCCCTCGCCTCGCGGGCCACTCTGGCTCCTCCCCAATCGGCGATGGCCACAAAACACTCTCTGCCCAGGCTTCCTAATCCTGCCACCCGGTGGGAGACGCGATAGATCATCCCTCGCTCCGGCAACAGGTCCTCGATCGCTTTCCGGGCGCTCTTGGGGATTTCGCCACGGAGCGTGGGCAAGGCGTTCATCTTTCCCCAAAAATGCACAGGGTCACGGAGTTCGCCGCTGACGGTTTCACGCAGCCACTTGTGATCTTCTTCCAGAACAAATGGCTTGCCGCCTTCCTCGAGGCCTTCACAATAGCCCGTCAGGATACTCTTGCACGCGTCTTGCGTGGCCAATTTCAAATGGTTGGCCGCTACGGCAAGGTGCGCGCTCGCCGCGAGCCTGACGAGGTCGTTGGTGTACGCCATGGGAAAGGCCTCATCAAAATCGTTCACGCCCCAGATCAGGCGTCCTTCGGCGTCGCGCCAGGTCCCAAAATTCTCCAGGTGAAGATCGCCGACCGCCAGGACCCGAGGCGCTTTGGCGACGTCCGTGCGAAGCTCCCGCCATTGTTGATCCCAGCGATAGTAGGTGGCGCGCAAAAAGGGCAAAGGCGCCTCTTCCATCCGGGAGTGCTTCAAGGTAATGTCTGCCGGAATCAGGGTCAGGCGCTCGCCCAGCCACGCTTCGTATCTCTTGGTCGCCTTTTTGATCCGCATTTGTACTCCACCCGACGTCGCGGCGCTTTCAGGCCGCTTGCCGGCCAGTGTTCATAACCTCGTTCGGCGATCACACCGAGGCGACATCATCGCTACAAATCCCAACTAACCCCCTGCCCGGCTCGTCACCTGTCACTCGTCGCCCGTCGCTGCCTTTGGGTTATACTCAGCACTCTATGAAGCCATTTCCAGTCGGGAAACTACCCCCTCGCATTTTCCAGGGACTCTTGACCGCCTGTCAAGTACCAAGAAACTCCCGCGTCGTCCTGGGGCCGAGGTTCGGCGAGGACGCCGCTGTAATCGATATGGGCGACAAATACCTGGTGGCGAAGACCGATCCGATCACCTTCACCTCCGAGCGGATCGGCTGGTACGCCGTGAACATCAATGCCAATGATGTCGCCACGACGGGAGCCCGCCCGCTCTGGTTCCTGGCCACTTTGCTGCTTCCGCAAACCAGGACTTCCTTAACGCTGGTCCGCCATATCTTTCAAGATACGCTCCGGGCTTGTGCCGACTTAGGCGTGACACTCTGTGGCGGCCACACCGAGGTCACCTTGGGCCTCGACCGTCCCATTCTGGTCGGTCAAATGCTCGGTGAAGTGGCCAAATCCAAACTGGTCAGAAAGGAAAGTCAGCGGCCGGGAGATGTCGTGCTCCTCACGCGAGGCATCGCCATTGAGGGCACGGCGATCCTCGCCAGGGAAAAGCGGACCGTCCTAGCTCGTAAACTGCCAGCGGAAACCCTCCGGCGGGCGCGAGGCTTGCTGTTTCGTCCCGGGATAAGCGTTGTGCTGGACGCTTTGCTGGCACAGCGCCATGGCGAGATTCACGCCATGCATGACCCGACGGAGGGAGGTTTGGCGTCAGGTTTGTATGAACTCGCGAAGGCCGGCGGTGTGGGCTTGCGCGTCTGGAGAGATAAGGTCCCCATTCTCGAAGAGACACGCCTTTTGAGCGAAATCCTGAGATTTGATCCCTTCGCCTTGATTGCGTCAGGTTCCTTGCTCGTCGTCGCAAGCGCGGACTCGGCCCCAGAGTTGCTCCGTGCTTACTCGCGCCGTCACGTGACAGCCGCAATCATCGGCGAGGTAAGAGAAGCTGCGGAAGGCGTCCAATGGGTCGAGAGCGGCCGGACAGAACCTCTCCGCGTTCCGGAGCGCGACGAGATTGCGCGCTTATTGAAAGGTGAGAAGCGTTCTTCCGCAGCCTGTTAAGGCCGAGATTTGGCGGCCTGAAAGTCGGCGCTGCGCCGTAACGAGGAGATTGCTGACATGCGGAAGAGTGATTGGCGCAGACACCCAATCGTGCTACACTAAGAGAGTGAGCTGAGTGGTCTCCGCTAAGCTCGCGCGCCGTCTTAGGTATGCTCCGATTCAAAAAATGGGGGAGATAGCAGGGTCAAGACTCATCGCCTGGTGACGGCTTCCATTGCGAGTTGGCTCGACGGGTTGGTTCGGAACCCGTCTGTCGCATATCCCGCAAGGTTTATCGGTCGCGCAAGGCTTACTCCCATCCTCTTACGAAACCATCATGAATGCCTGGCTCCAAGTCCTAAATTATCTCAAAACGAAGGTCAACACGCAGAGTTACCAGACTTGGTTGAGGCCTACCCGGTTCAGCCATGTGGAAAAGGAAGCGCTTGTCGTCTGTGTTCCGAACCGCGAATTCCAGGATTGGATTCAGGAGAACTACGCCCCACTCGTCAGCGAAGCCCTACAGAAACTCAACATGGGCATTGCGGAGATCCGCTATGTCCTTGATCAAAATGCAGAGAAGAAGGGCGTTGGCGCCGACTCTGCTAAACCGCTTCAGAGCAAACTGGACTTCGATTCCGTGGACCACTTACTGAATCTCAAGTACACTTTTGACACCTTCGTGGTAGGCTCTTGCAACCAATTTGCACACGCCGCGGCCCACGCCGTTGCGCAGAACCCGGCGAAAGCCTACAACCCACTCTTCCTCTACGGGGGAGTTGGTTTGGGCAAAACGCACCTCATGCAGGCGGTGGGCCACACCATCAAACATAACTGGAAGGAAATGCGTTTGTCCTACGTCTCCTCAGAAGCTTTCACGAACGATGTCATAACCTCCCTGCGGAATGACCGAATGTACTCCTTCCGGGAAAAGTACAGAAACGTCGATGTGCTGCTCATGGACGACATCGAGTTCATTGCCGGAAAAGAACGAACGATGGAAGAATTCTTCCATACGTTCAACGCCCTCTATGAAGCTCAGAAACAGATTGTGATATCTTCCGATTGCCCGCCGAAGGACATCCCCGGCTTGGAAGAGAGGGTGCGCTCCCGCTTTGCCTGGGGCCTGCTCGCCGATTTGCAGCCGCCGGATCTTGAAACCAAGCGCGCCATTCTGGACAAGAAATGTGAAGCCCAAGGGGTTACTCTGCCCGAAGAGGTCAGCGATTTCATAGCGCGCAAGATCAGGTCCAGCATCCGTGACTTGGAGGGGGCACTGACGCGACTGGTGGCTTATTCCTCGCTCACCGGGGCGGAGGTTTCCCTCGCCATGGCGCAGCAAGTGCTTAAGAACCTCGTCGATCTGGGCGAACGCCGCGTCTCGATCGAGATCATCCAGCGCGCTGTGTGCCAGGAGTTCGGTTTGTCGCTCCCTCAATTGCGGGCCAAAAACAACAGTCGGCCGGTGGCTTATCCTCGGCAAGTGGCCATGTACCTTGCCAAGGAACTCACCACCGCATCGCTGCCGCAAATCGGCAGGGAATTCGGCGGGAAACACCATACAACTGTGTTACACTCTATTAATAAGATTTCGGAATTGCGCCAGTCGGACAGAGATTTGAACAGGCTTCTCAACAAGCTTCGCGATAGTCTCAGTTGAACTTAGCGGCTTTCAAAGGATGTTCATGATGAGAACACTTGTGAATTTCTCCAGGCCGCTGAACCGCGCAGCGAAATTCACAGCCGGGAATATTCGATGCACAGGTCAAGTGCCTGTAACGGGATGTCTGCCTGGGGTTTGCACAATTTTCCACACTTACACAGTTCCTACTACTAAGAACATCTCTTGATAGGATACTAATGAAATGGATTTCTCCATAGAAAAGTCTCGGGTCCTGAAAGAACTGGCTCTCACTCAGGGAGTGGTTGAGAAAAAGACGACCATTCCTATTCTCTCCAACCTTCTGATCGAGGTTGACGGAGAGAATCTTAGAATCAGCGCCACCGATCTCGACCTTGGGGTGTGCTGTAATTGCCCGGTCAAAGTGAAGGCCCCGGGCTCCGGGACCATTCCTGCCAAGCGTCTTATTGAAATCGTGCGCTCTCTTCCCGAAGCTGAGGTTCATTTCAAGGCCTTGGAAAACCACTGGGTCCAGATAACGTGTGAACGCTCTTCCTTTAAGCTGGTGGGAATGGCAAAGGACAATTTTCCGATGCTGCCGGTCATCCCGCCGGCGTTGGCTGCGCTCCCTGCGAATGTGCTTGCAACCGCTATTCAGAAGACGGTATTCGCAATTTCAAATGAGGAGTCTCGTTACACTTTGAATGGAGCTCTGCTCTTGCTCAGGCCCGGCAGCGTGGCGATGGTGGCGACGGATGGGCACCGGCTTGCCTTGATTGAGCGCGACATCGAAGTTGCGGGGCTCAAGAACGAGTTGAAATTACTTATCGCTAAAAAGGCGATGGGCGAACTGGTGCGGTTGTTGTCGGAAGGGGAAGGCGAGTTACCGGTCAGCATCTCAAAGGATGAAGGCCATCTCTTCTTTTCTCTGGGCCAACGTGTCCTGATTTGCCGCATGCTGACGGGGCAGTTTCCCAACTATGAGGCGGTTCTTCCTCGCGAAAACAACCGTGTCTTGCAACTCGAAAAGGAAAGCATCTCGGCCGCTGTGCGTCGGGTCGCCTTACTCGCTGACGAGCGCTCGCGGGCTGTCCGGATGCACGTGGAGAAGGGACAACTGGAAGTATCTTCCTCAAGCGGGGAATATGGCGAGGCCCGCGAGGTACTTGACACGCCCTACCAGGATGAGGCCATGCAGATCGGCTTCAACTACCAGTACTTGCTGGATTTCTTCAACGTGGTGGAAGGCGCCGGGAAGATTTCCCTGGAGCTGAAGGACGAGCAGAGCGCTGGCCAATTTCGGCCGGTTGAGGGCGGGGCTTACCGGTACCGCTACGTGGTGATGCCCATGCGGATTTAGGGGACCACCGTCGTCACCCCCGCGTAAGCGGGGGTCCATTGTCGGCCCCGAACGCAATGGATTCCCGCTTGCGCGGGAATGACGTGTGGCGCGCGATTCTCGGGAGAGCGAGGCGCGATAATTCTGTCGACTGGTCTTTGCTCATATTGGAGAAGTGAAGTGGAGCCGGCGGGAAGACTCTTTCTCTGCCGGCTTTTTTTGCAAAAGGGGATAGAACGGGAGGTTGGGGGAACACGTGAGCAAGCAGAAACCCGGAGAGCCTAATGGAGCCCCGGCCTACGACGCGGCGAGCATCAAGGTCCTTGGCGACTTGGAAGCGGTGCGCAAAAGGCCGGCGATGTACATCGGTTCGACGGGCGCCACAGGCCTGCACCACTTGGTGTGGGAAGTGGTGGACAACTCCGTCGATGAAGCTGCGGACGGTCACTGTGACCGCATTGATGTCGTCGTGCACAGCGATAACTCCGTGACTGTGGTCGATAACGGGCGGGGCATTCCCGTGGATTTGCACAAAGAAGAAGGGCGCTCGGCGGCGGAAGTGGTGATGACCGTGCTCCACGCCGGCGGGAAGTTTGACACCAACAGCTATAAAGTCTCGGGCGGTCTGCACGGCGTGGGCGTGTCGGTTGTCAACGCCCTCTCCGAGCGGTTGGACCTGGAAATCTGGCGTGACGGCTACACCTGGGAACAATCCTACGAGCGCGGAAAGCCCCTCCAACCGCTGAAGCGGGCGGGCAAGACCGAACGCCTCGGCACCAAGATTACCTTCCTGCCGGACGCCAAGATCTTGGACTCGATCGACTTCAATTACGATACCTTGGCTCAGCGCCTGCGTGAACTCTCTTTCCTCAATAAGGGCTTGACCATCCGCCTCAAGGACGAACGCACCAACAAACAGGCGGAATTCCACTACAATGGCGGAATCGCCGAGTTCGTGAAGCACCTCAATAAGAACAAAGAAGTGCTGCACGCCACTCCTATTTACGCAGAGACCGACCGCGACGATGTGCATATGGAGTTCGCCCTCCAGTACAACGATGGCTATGCGGAGACCGTGTTTTCTTTCGCCAACAACATCAACACTGTGGATGGCGGTACTCACCTTTCAGGGTTCCGCTCCGCTCTCACCCGTGCCATCAATCAATACGGCCAGAACCAAGGGCTCTTCAAGGAAGTAAAGGAAAACCTCCAGGGCGAGGACGTTCGCGAAGGGCTTGTGGCGGTGGTCAGCGTCAAACTCCCCCAACCCCAATTTGAAGGCCAGACCAAAGGGAAGCTCAACAGCGACATCCAGAGCACCGTGGCCAGCTTCGTTTACGAGAAGCTCATGGAGGCTTTTGAGAAAAACCCCACCGTCGGCAAGAAGGTCTGCGCCAAAGCCATCGACGCTTCTCGCGCCCGCGAGGCTGCCCGCAAGGCGCGGGAGTTAACACGGCGCAAAGGCGCACTCGATTCCGGCGGGCTACCGGGCAAGCTGGCCGATTGCCAGGAGCGAGACCCGGAACGCTGTGAACTCTTCCTGGGGGAGGGCGACTCGGCCGGTGGTTCCGCCAAGCAGGGGCGCGACCGCCGCTATCAGGCCATCCTGCCGTTAAGAGGCAAAATTCTGAACGTCGAAAAGGCGCGTTTCGACAAGATGCTGGCCCATGAAGAGATCCGCGCCCTCATCACGGCACTCGGCACCGGCATCGGCAAAGACGACTTCGACATCACCAGGCTGCGCTACTCGAAAATCATCATCATGACCGATGCCGACGTGGACGGATCCCACATTCGCACCTTGCTGCTTACCTTCTTCTACCGCCAGATGCCGGAACTGGTGCAGCGCGGTCATGTTTTTATTGCCCAACCGCCGCTCTACCTGATCAAAAAAGGCAAGTCCCTGCGCTACATCCGCGACGAGAAAGAGTTCCGGCGCGAAATTATGCGCCGGGCCACGGAAGACCACACCGTCGAGGTAGGCGACGGGAAGAAGACGAAACTCCTGGGCGGTGAACTGACCAACTTCCTCATGGCTTTGGCTGAGTACGTCGAACTCTTCGCCAAGCTGGAAAAAAGACTCGGCGACGAGCGTCCGATCAATGCCTTGCTGAGAGCCGAATTGGGCAAGAAGATGGAATTCGAGAACCAGGATAAACTCGGGTTGGTCGACAGGGATCTCAAGGCCGAAGGCTTCAAATCAACCTTGCGACTCGACGAGGAGCACAACCTTTACACCTTGGCGTTTTCCAGCGAGACGCTGGCAGAGCGGACCATCGACTGGGACTTGGTTTCGAGCGCCGACTACAAGCGCCTGCTCGACCTCCACCGTCGCGTGCGCGATTTGGATAAGCCCCCCTTTATTATGTCTACCAACGGCACCCAATTAGCAATTGAGGACCGTCGGCAACTGCTTGAGCACGTCATGGCGCTGGGAAAGAAAGCCTTTACCGTGCAACGCTTCAAGGGCCTGGGAGAAATGAACCCTGATCAACTCTGGCAAACGACCATGGACGCCGAACAACGCTTCCTGCTCCAGGTGAAGGTTGAGGACCAGGTGGCAGCTAACGACATCTTCACCGTGCTCATGGGTGACGTCGTCGAGCCCCGCCGCCAGTTCATCGAAGATAACGCGCTGGATGTGAAGAATTTGGATATTTGAGCGACTCCGTCTTTGACCGCGGCATTTTCGCCAGTGTATACTTGCAAGTGTATACTTCACGCTCGAGAGAGCTGGAGAATCCGATGGTTGTTACAGCAAAGCAGTTACGTTTGAATACGTCGAGCGTCCTCAAGAAGGTGCAGCGCCTGGGGTCGCTCACCGTGACGCTGCGGGGGAAGCCGGTGGCGAAGCTCTCGGCACTGCATCCAGAGAAGCCGATGCGGGTGCAAGATCACCCCTCAGTCGGAATTTGGGCCGACCGCAAAGACATGAAAGACGTTCACGCCTGGCTAAAGAAGCTTCGCACTCCAAGGTATCTGCGTGATCCTCGACACTGACATCCTGGTTTGGGTGCTCAGAAACCACCCGCCCGCTTTGCGATTTGTCGATAGCATACCCCTTGCGCGCCGCAATCTCTCATCGGTGACCTATTTGGAGCTTCTCGACGGGAGCCAGGATGCACGGGATCTTAGGAGCGTAAAAGAACTTGTGGAAGACGTCTTTGCGGAGGTCGTTCCGTTGAGTGAAGCGATTACAAGAACGGCAATTCGCCTAATGGAGGAGTTTGTGCTGGCCTACCGGCTTGGTGTTGAGGATGCCCTGATAGCCGCCACAGCGCTCGAACGGCAGGACACCCTGGCCACCGGAAACGATAAGCATTTTAGAATGATTCCGGGACTGGAGCTTAAGGTATTCCGACTCTAGCCTCGGTGGGGGATGGACCGTTTGCATGACGAGGAATCGTAAAGCCGGCGCGGGCACTTCCCGAACCAAGTTCAGGCGACCGAGCCGTTCCATGGTCAAGAGCCGAGTCGCCCAAGCCCAGCAGCGTCTGCGGCGGTTCGTCGAACCAGGGCGCTCGCTTTCTGACGAACTGATCGCCGAGCGGCGGGAGGCAGCCCGGAATGAGTGAGGCACCAGTCCTGCGATTCTGAGCGAAGGATCTCCGTATTTGGTTGGTTGTTGAACTACTGAGATTCTTCGCTTCGCTCAGAATGACGGACTTAACAGGGAGTTGGATTAATGGGTGACCAAGAACTTTTCAAGCCGTCGCGCGAGATCCCGGTCAACATTGAAGACGAGATGCGCAAGTCGTATCTCGACTATGCGATGAGCGTGATCATTGGCCGGGCGCTTCCCGACGTGCGCGATGGGCTTAAGCCGGTGCATCGGCGGATTCTTTACGCTATGTACAAGGAGGGGAACACCTCCGACAAGCGTTACATCAAGTGTGCCGGCGTGGTGGGCGAGGTCATTAAGAAGTATCACCCACACGGGGACGCGGCGGTATACGACACCCTGGTACGCATGGCGCAAGACTTCAACATGCGCTATCTGCTCATCGACGGGCAAGGCAATTTCGGCTCGGTGGATGGAGATCCCGCGGCGGCCTACCGGTACACCGAATGCCGCCTGGCGCGCATCGCGGAAGAGTTGCTGGCGGACATCGAAAAGGAGACCGTGGACTTCGGCCCGAATTTTGACGAGTCCACGGAAGAACCCCTGGTTCTTCCCACCCGCGTCCCGAACCTTCTGATCAACGGCTCGGACGGCATAGCCGTCGGCATGGCGACCAAGATCCCGCCGCATAACCTGACGGAAATCATTGATGCCACTATCCTCCTGATCGACAAGCCCAACGCTACCCTCGAGGAAGTGCTCTCACTCGTTCCGGGTCCTGATTTTCCAACGGGTGCTTACCTCTACGGCAAGAGCGGAATCAAATCCGCCTATGAGAATGGCCGTGGCCAGTTCACGATGCGCGCCAAGGCAGCCATCGAGCGGCCCACGAAAGACAAGCAGCAGATCGTCATTACGGAAATACCCTTCCAGGTCAACAAGTCGAAGGTCATCGAGCGCATTGCGCAGCTTGTCCAGGACAAGAAGATCGAGGGCATCTCCGACGTGCGCGATGAGTCCGACCGCGACGGGATGCGCATTGTCGTGGAATTGAAGAGGGGCGAACAACAGCCGGAAATCGTCCTGAACAACCTCTACAAACACACCCAACTCCAGGAAAACTTCGGCATGATCATGCTGGCCATCGTCAACGGCCAACCTCGCACCCTGCCGCTCATCGAAGCCCTTCAACTCTTCATCGACCACCGCGTCAACGTGGTTCGGCGGCGCACCGCTTACGATCTGCGCAAGGCCCAGGAGCGTGCGCACATCCTTGAGGGTTTCCTCAAGGCGCTTCAGCACCTCGACGCCATCATCAAGCTCATCCGCGCCTCGAAGACGCCTGCCGAAGCGCGCCAAGGCCTGATCGAACGCTTCGAGTTCACGGAGCGGCAGGCCCAGGCCATCCTCGAGTTACAGTTGCAGCGCCTCACGGCCATGGAGCGCGACAAGATCCAGCAGGAATATGACGACCTGCAGAAGAAGATTGCCGAGTACCAGGAAATACTGGCCAGCGATAAAGTGCTGAAGAAAGTAATCGTGAACGAGTTGAAGGAAATACAGAAGGATTACGGGGACCTGAGGCGAACGGAGATCATCGAGGAGCAGGCGGAAATCAAGCTCGAGGACCTGATTGCGATCGAGGACGTGGTGATCACGGTCTCGCATTCGGGTTACTTGAAGCGCACCCCGGTCAGCATTTATCGCCAGCAGGGACGCGGCGGCAAGGGACGCCTGGGAATGAAGACGCGCGACGAGGATTTCGTCGAGCACCTCTTCATCGCGTCCACCCACAGCTACATCCTGGTCTTCACCAACACCGGCAAGATGTATTGGCTGAAGGTTTACGAAATTCCGGACGTGGTCGCCGCAGGCAAGGGCAAGAACATCGTCAACCTGGTGAACGTCGCTTCGGGAGAGAAAGTCGCGGCCGTCATCGTCGTCCGGGAATTGCCGGACGAGCCCAAAGACGTGACGATCGAAGGCGAGACGTTTGCCGAAGAGGGATACGTGACGCTGGTGACGCGCCTGGGCCTGATCAAGAAGACGCGCCTGGCGGAGTTCTCCAGCCCCAGGTCGGGCGGCATTATCGCCATGAAAGTCGAGGAAGGCGATGCCCTGATCCGCGCTACTTTGACCTCCGGCCGGGACACCATTTTCCTCGCCACGCATGAGGGCATGGCCATTCGCTTCCCCGAGAGCGATGTGCGCGACATGGGCAGGCAGGCTTATGGCAATTATGCGATGGACCTCGAGAAGGGCGACTACATCGTGGGCATGGAGATCGTGGGCGAGAAGGAGTTGATCCTCTCCGTCACCGAGAAAGGGTACGGCAAGCGTACGCCCATTACCGAATACCGCTTGCAGTCGCGCTTCGGCAAGGGCGTCATCAACGTCAAGACCGTGGATCGAAACGGCAAGGTCGTGGGGGTGCTGAGCGTGACCGAGGAGTCGGAGGTCATGCTCATCAGCCAGCAGGGCAAGATCACTCGCCTCGATGCCGGCGCCATCCGCGAATCGGCCCGCTCCACGCAGGGCGTCAGGTTGATTAACCTCGAAGAAGGCGACGAGGTCGCCGCCGTCTGCCTGATCAGCACCGAAAACGGCGAGGCCGAATCCCCGCAGCCGAAACTGATTCAGTAGCGGGGGTTTTGTTGGGGCCCTGAAGGGGCCCAGGAAAGTAGCCGGGGGCGTTGGCACCGGCTACCGAATTGATCCCCGGCGGGGACCATAATTCAGTTGGAGCACATGCTCACTGGCGTTATTCTGTAGTGGTGGGTGGCAGGGATGGATGAACTGGAAGTGAAAGCAGGGAGGCTGCTGGAGCAAGTGCGGCAGGTGCCGTCGCTGGTGGTGGCCTATTCAGGAGGGGTGGACTCGGCGTACCTCGCTTACGCGGCGCACCAGGCGCTGGGTGACCGCATGCTGGCAGTGACGGCGCTGAGCGCCAGCTATTCGGCGCGCGACCGGCAAGAGGCGGCGGCCGTGGTGGCGCGCTTCAGGCTGCCGCATGAGTTCATCATCACGGACGAACTCTCGAACCCCGCCTATCGCGCCAACAATTCCGACCGTTGCTATTTCTGCAAGGACGAACTGTTTGACAAACTTGATGCGCTCGTTGCGCAACGCGGCTTTGCCGCCATCGCCTATGGCGTGAACGTGGACGACCAGGGCGACTGGCGCCCCGGCCAGCGCGCCGCCCGCGAGCACAAGGTGCTAACCCCGCTGCTTGATGCGGGCCTCACTAAAGCCGACATCCGTGAGCTTGCCCGCCGGGCTGAGGTGCCGGTGTGGAATCGCCCCGCGTCGGCTTGCCTCTCTTCGCGCATTGCCTACGGCATTGAGGTGACGCCGGAACGATTGGCGATTGTGGAGAAGGGCGAGGAGGCCCTCCGAGCGCTCGGCTTCCGGCAGTTCCGGGTTCGTTATCATGAGGAACTGGTCCGCATTGAGATCGCTTCCGACGAGATGGCGCGCGCGCTGGATTCCGCAATGGCTCGTAAGTTTGTCGAGGTTTTCAAAGAACTCGGCTTCAAGTTCGTCACCCTTGACCTGGAAGGTTACCGCACAGGTTCCATGAATTCCCTCCTGGTAAACATCCATAAATAAGATCAATCGGCTGTCATCCTGAGCGAAGCGAAGGATCTTTGCAGCGGCTCGGCTACGCACCTCGACGAGGTCCGGATGACGGGCGAGCATAGTCCACAATCATTGCCTCGCAAATTCCTTTGCCACCCGGATAGTGTT
>Ga0187888_1002197_pt1 | contig 17112 bp, 16 predicted proteins | sample June2016WEW_7_40_FD_132987 | JGI IMG/M metagenome (GOLD analysis project Ga0187888, IMG submission 132987) | Peatland microbial communities from SPRUCE experiment site at the Marcell Experimental Forest, Minnesota, USA - June2016WEW_7_40 | ecosystem: Environmental > Terrestrial > Soil > Wetlands... | reverse complement strand
TCTTCCGCCCTGCGGTTAATTCCGCCTCTGCTTGGAGCCAGTCATCCAAATCGTGTCCGTGTTCTTTTCCGCGTTGTTCGAAAAGTTTGTATGCACGGAGCCTGATTGCCTGTTTCAGTTCAGGCCTAATCTCGTTCTGTGTCGGTGTTTTAGTCGTGGAGGGTGGCTTTCGGCGAGCATTCATGGCGTGTTCCTCCATACTGCACGCGAGTCGTGCATAAGACATTATCCGTCCAGTCGGAGGGCCTGACCGAACTCGTGTCGGCACATTTCCCGGAACGGGAACGAATTCAAGTTATTTCCCGCCCTAAACGAGCTCCTCCTTGCCGAACTGCATGCCCGGTCAGCGATTCTCGACGGAGAAAGCACCACAGAGAGGAAGGCGAAATCCCCTCCTCGGCTGTGCAGCGTCAGTCCTGCTTCAGCGCCTCCACCGCAATTTCAGCAAATGCACGACGATGCCCTTATCGGTTTGTTCCAGCGTTTGTACCGACCGCAGCAGGGCGAGGGCTTTCCTGATGGCGGAGAGGGTGATTTGCTGATTTGGCGATCACAGCCATCGAGATGGGTATCGACAACTGTGTGTACCTTCAGCCTGGTATCTCCGGAAGCACTCTCATTTGGAACGTCGGAGGCGGTTCGGAAACTACCATTGATCACTACACGGTCTTTTCCAGCACAGATGGGGAAAATCTAACGAAGCTGGCCGACGCTCCGGCCGGAACGCACTCGCTCGATCTCAGCCAGTTCAATCTGGCATCCGGCACGCTCATGCTATACGTAAAAGCCACCGGCCGACCCAGTATTCAGAACAAAATGTCTCCCCCGATTGTGTTTCTTGCCGGCGACCAGCCGCCAACGGTGAGCCTTGCGGTGTCGCAAACGGAACCGCTTACGTTCACGGTTTCGACCGCCGGCTCGACCGACCCTAATGGTGTCGCAAGTTCCACCATTGACTTTGGGGACGGCACGGCAGTCTCAGGCGCTAACGCCAGCCATACTTACGCCAATGTAGGCACGTACAACATCACGGCGACAGTATTCGACAGTGCCGGTACGTCCTCTATTGCTATCCAGCGTGTTTCGGCAAAAGCCATCGCGCCAGGAGTGACGATTTTCTCTCCAACTCCTTCCGGCATGGTGAATTGGCCAACGCCATCTTTCGTAGCCTCGGGCAATGGCGCCAACCCGATCACGCAGATGAACGTTCTGCTCGATGGCACACAAATCTACGCCATCAATCAGGACACGGTAAACACGGCGCTCAAGATCTATTCGGGCAGCCACCACGTTGAAGTACAAGCCACTGACAGCACGGGTACGACCTCCAGTGCCGCAGTCGACATCACTGCCGAACCCAACGACCCCGCTCCGGTGCCGGCCATCCAGGTGACTCCGTTACCGCAGGTGGCGCCAAACACGCTGTTGTTGTGCGGCGCCAGATGGCAAGATAATGGCCAGTTTGTCAATGCATACCAATGGACGTTTTCGGATGGAAGCTCGCCGGCATTGACACCCGGCATCGTGCACACCTTTTCCACTTCCGGCTCGTATTCGATCATCGAAACTGTGATCGATGAGTTCGGCATCTCAGGGTCGCTCACGCAAAGTGTGAGTGTGAGCGGAACTACCGGCACGACTGCATCCGCTACAACGGTGCAGACGCAGGATGAGCAAACGCAGAGACAAAATCTGCCTATACGCTTGCCGCAACTTGGCTCTCCGCGCTGACGTCAGTCCGGCGATGGTGATTCTTGACACTCAATCTCTACCATTTTCAGTCTCAGTTGCAATCTCGGAAATAACAACCGCAACTGAACTTGAAGCTACCCTCCCCAATGCCAGATTCAATTTCAGGTGACAACAAAAAGGCGCCTCGGTCCGGCAGCGCCTCAGAGTCTAGCAATCTAGTCGGTGCAGATGCTCGACTGAAGCAAACGCGCCCTTGTACTTGTAAGCCTATTTTCCGTGCAGTCCCTGATTGCTGCCCACGCCGGTTGTAAAGTCCCAACCAGGTGCGGCCCTATATCTGCCCGCAGTGCCGGACGTAATGTCGCGGAAGTTGGCACTGAGGCAGTTGGTCGAAGAGCCGATGCCGCAGATGCTGTAAATTTCCTCGAGTTCTGCGGCACTGCTGAAGTAAATGTGGCCCGCAAGATTTACAATCCCAGCCAACGAAGGAGTGGCCACGCTGGTTCCGCCGATAATCCACCAGCCGCTGGCTCCATCGTAAGGTGTGGAGTCATAAATAAAGACACCGGTATTGGGGTTCGCATCGAAGGAGATGTCCGGTGTGCCTCGCTTCTTCCCCACCAGATTCACAACCGGAGCCTGATAACTCGGCACCGGTTCATAGGCGCTTGGCCCGCCGCCGCCGCTGCTCCAAGTCGTCTCGCTGACGAAATCGCCGGAGGCGTTGCGATTGACGGTCGTGCCGCCGGCGGAAACCACGTAGGGCGAGACGCTCGGATAAAGGGTTCTACCGCCGGTATCGCCAGCAGCAGCAAAGTAAACAACGCCCGTCGCTTGCAGGTTTAAGTCATAGGAGGTTTCGCCGGAGAATTCGCTCCCACCCCAGCTCATGGAGACTTCACCGTTGCCACCGGTTTGAACGATGCCACTGGCAACGGACACGGCGTTAAACAGGTCTGCATAATTGTCGGAAGCGGCCTCCACCAGAACTATTCTCGCTCCGGGCGCCATGGCGTGAGCCCATTCGATATCTAGTGCAGCCTCGAGTGCCCAACTGCCATTGGAGGCTGGTTTGGTTCCGGTGGCATACACTTGTTCGAAACAACCGGTGGTGAGAGTTGGCGAACACTGTTTTAATACGGGAAGTCCAAACTGCGTTGAGAACGCGGTAAGGTCATTGTAGGCCGTCGGATAATCGTAGGCATCCACAATGGCAATGGTTTGCGAGCCCCCGCTGGGGTTGGGAAGCCCGTTGTTCCCGTTTGCCAGATTCCCCGTAATGGGACATCCGCTGCTCAAGCTGGCGGTGGAGGTTTGATAGACGCAAGCCAGCGACCCTGGCGTTTCTCCAACAGGAATCCGAGATCCAAATTGTTGCACTCTGTCAGGACGCACAAGGATCAAGTGAGTGGTGTGCGCTCTATTCCCCACGTCTCGCGGAGATTCGTTGGTGGAGTCGGGCACCTGTACCGGACGATCCGTTTCTCCAGGTAATCCATGCTCTCCCACGTTCTGGGCAGTGAGCAAGCCTGGAAAGGTCGCTATGATGACTGCGGCGATAATCGCTATGACGCTGCGATGCATGGAACAGCCTCCTTATGGTCGATAGGTGGGTTATTGCCGAGCACCTGAGGAGAACTGCGAGGAAGGGGAACAGCCCAGGCGCACAACTCTGCCGTGAATAGTAGGATGTCTGTTCGTGAAGTTCCGGGTGCTCAGCCCAGAGTTTCCTCGGAAATATTTGTGCTTAGTTCCAAGGAACGATGTACTGAGAGACAGGCTTGTTTAATGTCCGAGTGGAACCTAATTTACGGTCACCGTCACGGAGGTGGAATGCTGAATCGCGCCCGACGATGCGTTCACAGTGATCGTGTACACCTGGGGCGTCGAGGTGGAGCCGCCACTGCCGCTTGATGCTGGGATGCTAGTAGAGATCTGCGCGGCGGCGCTGGCCGAGGCGGCCTGGCCCGCATTGCCGCCGCAACCAATGCTCACCGCACCAAGCGCGAGTACGAGTACCAGCACTACCCAGAATGCGGTCTTCTTTTTCGTTTTGCCGCCAACTGCCAACGATCCAGCTGCGATGGCGAATAAGGGCAGAGTGAACGCCAAGAGCGGCTTCGTTTTAGGTGCCGGAGTCAACCGAGAGACGGCCACGGGAATGTTAATCGTCAAGCTAACGCTCGTCATCCCACTGACGGGCGTTACCGTGCTGGGTGAAAACGAGCAGGTGGCGCCAGCCGGCAAGCCGGAGCAGCTCAGGGTCACGGCGCTGTTGAAGCCGTTTTCCGGCGTGATGGCAATTTGAGAACTGCCAATCCCGGCCGAGCTGAGAGTCACGCCCTGGGCGGGGGCGATCAGCATGAAGTCCGGCGATCCGTTACCCCCGGAACTCTGAACGGGCGTGGCGGCGGCAATGACACTAACCGAGGTTTGCGCGCTTCCCGTCGCACCCACGTTATCGGTCACCGTGGCCTTCACCGTAAAGCTTCCAGCGGCGGAGTAGACATGCGAAGCGCTCGCGGCGCTCATCACGGTTCCATCGCCAAAATCAATGGAGGTGGAGACGATCGAGCCATTCGGAGCGGTCGAGCCGGCGGTGGAAGCCGTCACCGAAAGCGGCGCGGTTCCGCTTGCCGGCGAAACCGACAGTGCCACCACCGGAGGCTTGTTCGCCGTAATCGTCACTATCTGCTGCGCAGTGCCGGTCAAGCCATTGCTGCCGGTTGCGGTGGCAGTCACGGTGTACGTTCCTGCGCTGTTGTAAGCGTGGGAAGCACTGGCGGCTGCGACCACCGTTCCGTCACCAAAATCAATTTGCGTGGACGCGATAGTGCCGCCCGAGCAACTCGAACCGGCGGTCGAGGCGGTCACGGTTACCGGCGCGATGCCGCTGATCGGAGTCACCGCCAGCATTACGGCCGGAGCTGCCAGCGTGTAGCTGACCGCACCTGACATCTGATTTAGCAGCCCGGGCTTGGCGACGGCTTTCACGAAGAACGAATACTGCCCTGCCGGCAATCCTAGCGCGCTCAGGTCGGCCGCATGCGTACCGGCGGCCACTTGCTCGACGGCCATCAGATTCACTCCATCCTGAGACGCGAAAACCGTGTAGTGATCGATGGTGTTTTCCTGGCCGGTGATCGTCCAGCCCAGCGTGCTGCCACTCAGCGTGGCCGAGATGGTGACGCAGTTGTCAATGCCCGATTCAATCTCCGTGCCCTCCTCGTAATCGTTCCAGGTGGGGATCTGCAGAAAGGGCAATTGGGTGGACACGGAGTAGTACTTGCTGATCTCGGCCCAGGTCGCCAGCCATGTCTGCCCACACTGCTGGTTCATGATGCGGTCCGATCCCCAACTCGCCAGAGTGTCGTTGAAGCCCTTGTAGGCCGAGCCGATCGTCAGCAGCGATGGGTGAGCAAGGCCCGTTGTATAAAAAGTGTCCATTGCGCTCAGTCCCATGTCGTTGACGTTGCTGGAAACGTTCGTCCAACTGAAGCTGCCATCGGAGTCCGTGTCGGTGAATCCGCTCGCATTGCGGAAGATGAATACAGGGTTCCCCGCCGCCTGGGCACGAACCGTGGCCCAGTCGATCGCTAAAGTCGTATTCAGGAAGAACAACACGACCGGACGTCCGTTCCAGAACAAATAACGGGGCGAACTGAAGTAGTTGTCGGCCATGTACTGAATGTCGCTGAGCAACTTGGTAGTGACGTCAGCGGCGCCCGTCAAGGATCCGGAGTCCTCGCAGATCGCGAACTCGAAGTTCGTGCTTGCTTCAGCCGCCGCTTTGACATTCAGCGTCGCCGTGTTGTGGTGGGTATTTTGGGGGCCGTACCAGTCCACGATGAAACCATCCATGCCGCGGCTGATGGCATCGGCTACCTGGGCGTTGACGACGGCCGGATTAGCTTCATCGCCAAGGCCGATGCTGACGTGACCTGAGCTGTTCCACCACGGCATGTAGTGGGCAAATACTTTCGTGGTTGTGCCGGTATAAAGCAGGGTGTGGATATCTACCTTGCTGATGTTTCCTGGCTTGACATCGCCGTTGGTGGTGCCGACGAAACTACTGGTGAGATTGGTATTATTTCCTGTTTCCTGGGCGAGTGTGGTGGTGGGCTGAAATGCAGTGGAGCCGAATGCCGCAACTGAGATAAGCAACGCTCCCATGAGAGCAAGGACCTTGCGCACGTTACCCTCCCGCGCCTGACTGCTGGCTGCCGGCCGAGACTGGCGGAGACAATCCGAATCCGGACCGCTTTCGGGAGAATATGATTTGCTTAACTCGAATGAACTACAGGAAAGGTACTAAGGTCGCAACGGTTACGCCCTAGCATCACCTAAGCTGAACGCGGGAGGAATTCGCTCACCACCTTACTGGGACGCGTCCATGTATGCTGGAACAATCGGGTTACGAAGAGGTTATCTATAATGCCGTGGCCGATGAATTGCTGTCGCGAGGTTGTTTTCTTTCGAACACGATTGCGAGTTGGCCCCAATTGCCCGTCTCCCGCACATTCGCCCAACGAGCTGGAGTCCATCAGGATGCCACAGACCGTATGGCGCTCCTCAATTTCAGGACATCGCTGCCTCATCCGGCTTGCGGGCGCATAGCCAGATGAGGCAGACGGAAGAGATTCTTCAGGCGTCCGCGTGCGAGATTAGAACATTCCATCTGCCCGCAGGACTACCGTTTCGGCCGCTAGTGTGGGCGGTGCTGTGCTACTTGCCGGCGGGAAGAGCCAGCCGCTGACAGAAACTATGTTGTTGACATCGAGTTCGGAAAAGCTGTCCGGGCTGAACCCCTGGTAGGTTGTCTGCGAGGTTGTTTGTACGTTGACCTGAGCCGGATTTGAGACGGCGAATGGCCACGGTGCAAAGTAGCTACCGACGGTAAAGCTCGAAGTGCCTGAACTGAGCGCCGTGATGCTCCCAGTGATCTGACTGGGTTCCAGCTCCACGCTGTCTGTCGTAAAGGAGAGTGACCGGGGAGGTCCCCAGATACCCCAAATGCCCGGACCACTCGAAGTAGTCAGCGATCCCGCAACCACGTTGACCTGGACCTCCTGGCCTACAAGCAGGTTGGAGACACCCGTAAAGCTCAGCCCCGAGGGAATCGCGAAACCATTCGCATCGACCGAGAATGTGGCGCCGCTGCCGATGGTGACCGAAGCTTTTCCACCGAGAGGCAAGCCGCTGTTGTTGGACGGGTTCTTGTGCAAGATGAGCTGCATCACCGTGGCCCCATTCGAGGTGCTCAGACCGACGATAGTTCCTTCAGCGGTCTGCTGGCCAGCGGCTTGCAGATATGAAACCTGAGCAGCCAGCAGGGTTCCGCCGGTCGAGACGCTGGCTATCTGGACTTGCACAATCTGCCCCACGGCAAGGCAGGAGATACTTCCGGCAGCACAGACGCTGCTGGGAAAATCGTCATACGCTGTACTGCTGTTGGAGTCGATGGTGAAGGTTCTGCCGTATGCCGTCTGCAGCGTGAATTGGTTTTGACTGGCGTTGATGCTCTGCACGGTGCCAGTCAAGAAACCGAAGTGAGGAAGAAACGAAGGAGTTGCCGGAAATTCCGAGACGGTGACGCCATTGGAAACCCCGAGATTGACGGAAAGATCGGACTGGATGACTGTGTTGAGATGAAAATCAATGAGAAACCCGAGTGGAGAATTCGCCGCTACCGCAATTGGAAAAGGAGCCGTTGAAAAGGATATCGTGGCGGAATTGTCGATGGTCGGTGTGAACTGGCAGACGGATCCCACCGCACAGGTGCTGGCAATTGCCTGGTCCGAAGCGTTAAAGATCACAAGTTGTGGACTGCCAAAAGTGAGGCTCAGGCTCTCGTAGGTTCCGGCCGGCACATTCGCCGTGCTTAGAAAAGCGGAAAGCGCCTGGAGCTGGGTCACGTCAACTTGGATCGGAGTGTTGTTGTTGAGCAGGGAAACGGCCGGTCCCGATGCGGGCGTGAGGGAGGCGTCGGTAAGGCTGACTTGGAAGAACAGGACTGACACCCCAGCCGGCGGATCGTCTGTCATGCTGAGGGATACGGGAACAGTTCCCATGGATGGAGCTGAAGACGAGCTTCCTAAATTTGTGCCACATCCGGCCAGCAGCGAAAGCAACATGGCGGCGATGAAAAAGAAGAACATAGCCTTCCGCATCTTAGACCTCCTTGACGTGAGAAATTGAGCCAGCTTTGCATCAATTATTCACGCAGCTTTGCTTAATCGACGACGGGCTTTTGCTCGGATCAGGCCGGTCGGGGTCGGACAGTGTCTGGACCCTCGACGGCCCTCGAAGGAGTACCGGGGCGAAGAACCCAGCGATCTCAAGTTGGGTCTTCGCGTCGAGTATAAAAACTCGCATTATTCAGAAAAGTTGCCATTAAGAGATCCAGAAGGCGTTGGGAATTGCGGTTCGCAATGCCCCCATAAAGGTGGTATTCGGGGTTGCTGGCTAGTTTGAGGGGTGATGGGCGAGTGGCGGCACCCTGACGCTCGTTCGCGAGGGTTCATTCCAGGAACGGTGTCAGCACCGGCTTTCCACAAAAGTGCGCTTGCAGATTCGCAAGCACCAGTTCACCCATCGCTTCTAGTGTTTCATTCGTTCCGCTCGCAACGTGAAGCTGTTTAAGGCTGCCCACGCGGGCGACGGCACCGCGTGATGCATTCATGAAAAACTTTGCCACGGTCTTCGCCGTAATCGATGCCTGCGATCTGGGCTGCGAAGTTGATACGAACGCGGCAAGCGGAAAGGCGTCAGGACAGCACCGCCGCGCTGGCCCAAAAAGCCTCAGTGACCTCCGCACCAGCCAGCCGCACCGGAACCATGGTGCGAGGGTCGCCCCAGTCTGTAATCGCCTCTGGGCGCGAATAGCGGCGAACGCGGTGGCGACGATTTCCCGTTTATGACCGCTTTTTCCGACTACTGGCGTTGAGCGGCGACCGAAGCCCGCTTGCACCCGACCAAGCGCGGCAGCTTCCGCAAAGACAATGCTCAAAGAGCAATCGGCGGGCATAAGATGACCGGCAGGAGATGCCTATGGCAGGCGGACAGTCCCCCGCAACCGCGCATGGAAGGTGCTGGCTCTCGGCAGCCGCGTCGCTGGCGGTGGGCGCGGCGTTCTTCGCGCTGTGGTTCTGGCTGCTGCCCGGTTGGCTGGGGTTCCGTGTGGAGACGGCGCGTTGGCGCTGGCTGGCAGCAATTCCTTCGGTGCTGGGGTTTGCTGTCGCGCTGCGCTGCGTCTGGGATTTCGGGTGGACGGGGCGCGGCACGCCTGCTCCGGTCGCCCCGCCGAAGCGGCTGGTTGTGGTCGGCTTCTACCGCCACGTGCGGAATCCCATGTACGTGGGCTTCGCGGCGGGATACTAAACGGAGACACCGGGTGTGCGGTCGGTGGTGCAAGTTCGAGTCCAGCTCCTGGACTCGGAGCCACAGGACGCTCCTCCGCAAAACAAAGCCTCCTCAACCCGGTTCGGCTGAAGGGGCGAAAAGCTAGATTCAGCTTGCGGAACGGATTTTAGCGTCGTCCGCCCCCACCGTGCCCACCGCTGAAGCTGCTGTGCCCAACGCCTCCGCCACGTCCACCGCTGAAGCCGCCGGCAACGTGCCCGCCTCCCCGGTAGCCGTAGCCACCCCCGCGGTATCCATAGCCGCCGCGATAACCATAGCCGCCGCGGTAGCCGTAGTAACCACGGTCCCAGCCTCCGCCATACCACCCGCCGCCGATCACGACTCCGCCGTAGGGATAGGCACAAGGATAGTAAGGATAGTAGCCGCAGGCATAGTAGGGGTAAGGCGCAGGCGCAACGTACCCATATGGTCCAACGCCGATTCCAATTGCCACTTGCGCGCTCGCCTTGGAGGGCGCCGCTAGGGCAAACACCAGAACCAGACCGAATAGCGCGAGTAGCGTCTTTTTCATTGTCCAGACCTCGATCTTCTACAATTAAGTAAACCCTGCCCGAGTGAAATGGTTCTGTCAGGTGCTCCGGGTCCTTACCAGAACGACCCACTGATTTGTAGTTCCTAATAAGCCTAGAATCAATAGGTTACACGAAATACGGTCGGTAGCGACGAATTGCGATAAGTGACGATATTACAAGCGGTTAATCGAAGCAGCATCGTAGTTCGCCGCAACTCGTCGGGGTTGTTGGTAGGCACAAAATTGGGCACGGTAGTTTCAGAAATTGAACGCCTTGTGCCCCGTCCTTTTTCGCCCGAATGAAGCAGTGATACCTCACGGCAAACTTGGAAGCTTCCTCAAACAGAACGCGCCGGTCGCCAACAGTTCATTAGAATGAGCGATGGCTAGTCCCAACGATCTTAGTGCAGTTGTTCATGAGGTGGACATGGACCGATTTGACTTTGGGCCTGCGCGACCTAGTGAGCAGATTGTCTTTGGCGCTCAGCGACCGGGGTACAGCGGTAAGTCAGTACAACAAGAGCAAATCGATGAATGGGTCGCTTTCATGCAGCACAAGGGCGTCAAGCGTGTCTGCTGCCTTCTTCCTCAACAGCAGCTTGAATACTATGACGGCGACCTCCTAGCGACGTATTGCCGTGCGTTCGGTTCGGAAAATGTTTGCCACGTTGCAGTCATGGACTACCATCTCAGTAACTCAGGCGACCTTTTTAACAGGATTCTCCCATTCTTATCGGAGTCTGATGACAGGCAGATGCGGGTCGTCGTGCATTGCTCTGGGGGGAGTGGACGTACTGGTCATGTGCTGGCGGCTTGGCTAGTGAGGCGTTGGGGGTTGGCGGCAGATGAGGCGATCAATCTTGTGCGCCAGACAGGTCGAAACCCGCGAGAGGCCGTCCAGTTTGGCAACGCGACAGAACTGGAGCTCTTGACGCTGCTGGAGGGAGTTAGGACGGCACTTTGAGCAACGCGGACTAAAACGCTGACAATTCATTTAGAAAATAAGCGATTATGTGCGCGTTGTAGTGCAAACTGCTCCCCGACACTGGTCGCCCGAAGTTGTTTGGCAGGCCCCCACGCGATGTCCTGAATCTAGTGACGTCGTCTATTGGATTCGGGCAGTCCGCCCTGAAGCTGACCTCCCGGGCTTGCAACAAACCCCGAGTCAATGGCCTTTTCAAGTGAACCCATCTTTGAGCGGCGCTTCCGGTACGGACGCGTGTTCTTAAACTTCTTTATTTGGGGTCTTCTTGTCTGGCGATCGCCACCACCAGATCAAGTCGGCACCGAGGTCAGGAGCTGCCTGAGTTGTAAAAGAGCAGCGTCGAATACGGCCTGTGGATTCTCGGCGTGCAAGCTAGTCATGGCTGAGCAAGTTCCCGGTGCGCCCCAGTCATCAACGCCGTGCTGCGCAGCCGCACCTGCATTTTTGAACAGTTCGATGATGAGCGTATTCAAAAGGCCAGGGTCGAGTGAAACATCGTTGTCATTCCGTTTCTGGCGTGCCCTGCGCTTGGGAAAATGGTCTTCCAGTACGTAGCCCCATAACTCAGCCAGTTTCGGGTGCGTCATGGGACATTCCCGCACTCCTTTTCGAAGCAACTGCCTAAATGCATCTTCGATGACCGTATAAAATTGGTAGTAACGCTCATCTTTAGAAGCGTAGCCTGCCCACCATTCAGGGAAAGTTAGATCGATAATGGCCAAGAGGTGCAAGCAGTCCGCCAATCCGCAATACGGACATTGGATTAGGTTGCCGCTGCTTTCGTCACGCATTTAATCCTCCAGTCTTCTTTAATTGTTAATCGGGGGTCCGCAGGTATCCAAGTTGTGCTGTGCAGCCCCTAGCGTGCTCATTGCAGTCCTCTCACATGTGGGCTCTCGGGAGCAAAGATCCAAATGCCAGCACTAGCGGTATCGCATCGCGTCAGCAGCGGCTCTACAGGCTCGGCCGGATCGACGCCGGGCATAGTGAGCTGAATCATAAAGCGAAACAACTCAGGTCCACTCGCATTAATGATGACCTCGCCGTCTCGCAACTTCCGTCCTTCCCACTGCTCATTTCTTTTCCGATATTCAATAACGACGTGATAATTGCTCGCTAGTTTGGATCGGTACGTCATCCTTCGTAGCTCAACATCTTCGCAATAGCTCCTAGGATCGAACCAATAGCAGGAAACCACATAGTGCTGTGCCCCCGCACGGCTCTCGTTTTGTCGTAAACCAGTGAAGCAAACGCTGATTGGGAATCCGGCCAGTGGTGGCACCGGGCCGTCCAACGGCGACTCGAATATGCAGGGAATGAAAGAGGCATAGCCGCCCCAGCGAAGCGCGCTGACGATCCGCTCCGAAGTTGTTGGAAAAAAGTTTTCGTAAGACACAATGCACTCTCCGATTTCGAAAGTGCATCAAGAGCGAAAACAAATGCCGCTTTTCAAAGCGGCATCATCGGAGACCCGTTGCGGCAATTTCGCCGCCACATCCCAAGCTTTGCGCTTGAAACCACCGTGCTCTCCGAAGCCGGTTGGTGGGCGCCTATTGGCGCCGCTCCTGATGCCAGAAAAAGTATACGACTGCTCCGTTTCTCAAGGAAGTGACTAATTCAGCAATATTGCTGCACATGTTGGTTGAGCATTACGCCGGAACGTCTGACGCCGCCATCGGCCACTTTCCTCCCCTACGCATCTGCGCTCACCAAGGCATATGCCAATTCACCGGCAGTTGTCGCAGATGCTCGGCGCCACGGGCGTCAGAGACCACGAGTGCTCTGGCATGTAGTCTTATGCCGGTGAAGCTGCTGTTACTTGTAGCAGGAAGCGAGTCCGAAATACTAAACGGAGACGCCGGGTGTTGGGTCGATACGAGTTCAAGTCCAGGTTCGTGGACTCGAAGTCCAGGCGCCTGGACTTTGTGTCTGGACCCTTCGATGGCGGAAATCGCTGGAGCAACTCGGCGTTTCAGCCGCGCCGATTTGCCGTCACCACGAGATGCCGGTGGACAGCCCTTTCATTCATTTTGCCGGTTTCTCCTCGCTCGCTGCCTCGATAGCCACGGCCGTGAATTTGTGGGCGTGAATTTCTCCCTTAGCATTCGGTCCCATAAGCTCGATCTCTCCGTTGTCAAGAAAACGGGCTTTATAAATACCAGGAGGAGGCAGCTTGTTCCCATTTAGCGTGTAGTTATTGTTCTTGATTGTGGCCATCACCTCCACATACTTTTGTGAAGTGCTGCGAACTCTTGTCCCAGCCTGGCCGCAATAACCTTTCATAAACGGCGTTTGAGGGTTGTCACAGGCAGGGTTGCGCTTAATGGTGACCCCAGTATCGACGGTAACGATTCTTGCTGCAGTAACTACGGCTGTCTCTGCGTAATCAGCGGGATTGAGGTCGTCTTTTGCGAAGAGTGGAAGGCCCAAGAGCAATAGCAAGCAACCTGCGATCTTTATTGTCACTGTAGTACGTCTCTGGTAGCTCATTTGCGCCTCTCTGTGGCTAGATTCAATTGCCCATGCAAAACACGTCGCGGCCACCGGCGTTCGCTTACGCGGCAGGGCTGGAATTGAGGCCCTGCTCAGTCCAGTGCCGGTGGTACGCAGGATATTGTCTGGCATGCCAGACACACGCAAAGAATAATATGTCCAGCATAGGTGCATGTCCAGCAACAAACATGCGCTTCTGGTCCAGCTGGGGAAGCGTATCCAAACGCTCCGCAAAAAGAAGGGTTGGACGCAAACCGACATGGCGGTCTATTTGGACCTAAACAGGGGCCACATCTCGGACATCGAACTGGGCAAGCGCGAGGTGGGGATCATCACTCTGCAGGTAATCGCCCGCGGCCTGGATACGACAATGGCGCGTCTGTTACGCGGGCTGTAACCAAGAGCTTAGGCCGTGTTGCATTTTGGCAGCAAGACCGTCATCTAATCCCCAGTATCCATCCTTCAATCTCCGCAACCGCGCTCTCGGTGGACGTTAGGGACGGATGGAAGAATGTGGCCAAGCTGCCATCGAGGCCGGCATGCTGCATCCACGCGGCAACCGAATAGGCATCATGCTGATGGTCATTCCGATTCTCCCGCGCAAAGCCTCGGCTCCAGAGAGATGGATACGCTTCCACTACGGCTGAGCGTCCCGCCGGGATTTCCCAACCATCAAATGGCCAAAAATGCACACCGACGGCCCGCAGGCGGAGATACCGCAACCAGGGGAGCCCCGCATGCGTGGATTTCGCAACAGAGCCCTGGACGTCGAAATGAAAAACTGACTTGGCCCCAGCCCGCTGTTCCGTCAAACGACGCCAGCGCGGATTGCCGCGTCTGGCTCCGCCGTTGCCGCACGCCCCATCGCGCACGAATTCGACGTATGTGAGATCTTTATCGGTCGGCCAGTGCTGCTGAAAATCGTCGAGGAACGCCGGCCAGTCATGTTGAAGGCGGTGCTCTTCGAAATACCGAATTGGGAATGAGAATCCGTGATCGATGCCGACCAGCGTCGGCCGCTTTTCTGAAAGGCGCCCCACCAGCCATTCGGCAACGCCGCGCCGCGTCCAGTACTTACGAGGGCTTGGTGGCGGCTGGATCTCTACAGGCGGCAGGTTTCGATCTGCCATGTAAACTCGCAGTCCCTTTAGGCTTGAGGTTGGTGTCTTTGCGCCGGAATAATCAACCCCGATATATCGATCGAACGCGCAGATGTAGAAAACATCCAAATCGACTCACTCTTTCGGAAGGAAGGATAGCTGGACAATCTGCAACCCCTCCCCGAGTACAACTAGGCTCGCAGCGCTTTAGGACTCGTCAAATGGCTTGCTCCAACTTTCGCCAGCGACAACAGCAATACCGTCACGACGATACGTAATCCCCTCCGGCATTTTCTGCGAGTCCGGAGTAAAATGACGCGCGCCTTCCCAGTCGCCCTCTCTGATGGAACGGAGCACCTCGGGGTGGATACCGACCTTTATGTCAGAATTCTCCACTGGTAACAGTACAGGCTCCCGCAGCATGCGCTGGAAATACTCGGGGTTCGATGCAATTAGATTCAGCACAGGAGCGTAGTGATATCGCCACGCACTTGGCTCGATTTCCATCCTAATGGGGTTCTTCACTTCCAGACGATCCGGAATCGGGTCGCGCCAAAAGAACTGCAATACGTCATCCCTGAAGTAACAGATACCCCCGATGTGCATGCTGGGCGCGACGCCGTTCACACTGACAAGCCGTAGAGCCTGTTGCTTAGCTCGATTTTTCGCATTATCGCTTGGACCTGTCACTCGGCCCTTACACTCCAAAGCGACCCAACTGCCGTTCGTTGTTTGGCCCACAAGATCGGGGCGTGATCGGCCGGTCAAAAAAGGATCTAGCTGCGGTCGAAACACGTCAAGATGCAACAGCCATGGTACGCTCAGTAATTTGTCAGCAAACAGCTTGCACATCGTAAGCCCAAGAAAGTAGTTGACCGCACCTTTTTCAGACGGGTCGAGCGTCCGCGCCGCGGTTGTCCGCCTCAAGCGTCTCGCAGTAGGCCTACGCTGTTCCAATGCCATCCGAACGAGCGACAGCCGAAATAGAGCTTCGTATTGAGAGGCTGTTCCGTGCTTGAAAACGTACTGTCGGTTCGGACGGCCAACAGTGATGGCGGCCCAGAGTAAGTCGTTCCAATTTGTTGTGAGGACCGATGAGCCGTTTGCGACTGGTGCTCCAGATTGGAATCCATCGGATGTATAAGCAATTTCGAGAGGCATAATGTTCTTGCAGCCAAGCGCGCGGACATCAACTGCGCGTTAGACCTCCACTGGTTGTTTCTTCAATACTTCGTTGGTACTGTTAATCCAAGCAGCGTTTCAACCTGCCCTGCCGCTCTCATCACCTGGTAAACGTCAATGTTGTCGGTCGTGGTGTTCTGGTTGACATAGTGTGAAAGATAGGTCTCGGACTTGGGCTCGACTCTGTTGCTCTTGCAAACGAGATACGCAACCGACTCGGCTTCGAGTTCTTGCTGTTCGCGGTTCATGACCGACCGTTCAGTAACATTCAGCACTCTGTTATGACAAAACGAATCTTACGACCAGTCCAACTTGTCCACAGCCTTGAGAATCTGCCGCATCGTCAGAAATTGCCCGAAAGCCAACTCCTCACGGCGACGGAGGACATCAAACGTCTCGAGTTGATCAGAAATCTTTTGACGGTCAAGACCAAACACGCGAACAGCGACGAGAGCGTCGAGTTCAGCACGAACTTGTGCGCGAGAAGATGGAGAAAGTAAAGCGGAAGAGGGAATTGAATTGTCCGGAATGGGGCCGACAAGTCCCAGTTCTGCTATTTGATTCCAAAAGGGCGTCATCTCAACTGCCGTGCAGATCAATCGCAGTACAAGCGGCGCAAAGAGTTCGACCAGTTTGTCCGCTAAGGCGGGTCGCGGAAAAGGGAGGCTGTCGAGCACTGAGCACGTGAGATTCGGCGACGTTAGCTTTCGACGCAGTAGAGCATCCATCACGAAGCTATTTGCAACCGCCAACCACGGAAGATATGCCCATTCATAACCCACATCAAAACTGATCGTTGGCACAGCATTTCCACAGATCGTCCCAGGAGGGATCAGCGTCGACATGAACGTGCGCTCATTTCGGGGATTCGTTACATGGTTAAAGCCGAGTCGAAAAGTATCACACCGGTTACCGAGCTTCTCGGGGATTTTGTCGCGCAAAACACGCCATTGCGGGACAATCGCTTTAGCGGGATCGCCGAATTCTCTTTTGATCCACACAGCGCTGTTACCGTGACCGGATTCATACGTTTTCGCCCGATGGTCAAAATTATCAACCATCCGCCCTTCGTAGACAGGCAGCCCACTCGGATCAGTGGTAAAAAGCCCCCGGTTGCTGGTCATATGTAGTTCGTCCATATAGTGACGAAATGGCAGTCCAGCGTCGAGGTCACCAAAAGTTGGACAGGCTCTATACATCTTCCGAGAGGTTGTCAATTCAGAACTGTTTCGAAGGTCTGGCACGGCAAAAGTTTTGGGGGCAAGCTGACGGATCATATCAGCTTCCCAGTCCATCGCGTCTTCGTAGGCTCGAGCAGCCTTTTCCAGGGAATCAACACCGAACATTACGCGGAATCTGTCAGTGTGTTCCCCTCGCTGAACTGCATAAAGCGCAAACCAGGTCTGCGGATGAACTCCAGGGAAAAATACTGAACCCTTATTTTCGCAACCAGCCAAGAAGGTAAGACTGTTTTCTTCAAAGATGAACTTGCGAATGGCTGAAGCATTTGCGCCACCGTAAAAACCAGCTGGAACAACCTGAGATGCACGTCCGCCTTTGCGGACCCGGCGTAGCGCAAGCTCCACAAACATTCGATATACGTTAAAATGGGGGTATTTACTTGACGCCACCGAACGCAAGATGTAGTGTCCGGGGCTGTGAGCGAGGATTACCCGAGGACATTGCTCGAGGTGGAACGGCGCTTCAGCCGCGAGCAGGCCTGCGCC
>Ga0187888_1002171_pt1 | contig 17266 bp, 12 predicted proteins | sample June2016WEW_7_40_FD_132987 | JGI IMG/M metagenome (GOLD analysis project Ga0187888, IMG submission 132987) | Peatland microbial communities from SPRUCE experiment site at the Marcell Experimental Forest, Minnesota, USA - June2016WEW_7_40 | ecosystem: Environmental > Terrestrial > Soil > Wetlands... | reverse complement strand
GACCTTCTACAATCGCCAACGCGCTCACAGCGCGCTGGATTACCTTTCGCCCGTTGACTTCGAACTCAAAAACAACTAACTAAATGACTCGGTTTTACTGTCCGTTTTTTCGAGGCAAGCCCACCTTGGCGACTTTGCATTGAAAGCACTTCTTCATCCGTGTTACCCGTGTCATCCGTTCCCACCTCTGGTGCGCTTCCCTTTATTGTGCTGACTGTACAAGCCATGCCGCCAGCCACGCCCCGCCGCGCTTCTTTAACCCCAAAAAGCGCCAGTTGAGTTTTTAAAACCCTAGCAGACAACTCATATTACTCATATTGAACCCGATATTCAGTTCACATTTGTATTGTAGCTTGCTCTTATGCAAATACTTGCAAATAAACCCGCTTGTCACTTTTTGCCCCTCCCCGCAAAAAACTCCCCCCTCCAAAACCTCCGATTTCTCCGATTTCTCCGTTTTTGGGGCTTCATCCCTTCCTGCCCCACAGCCTGTGCCTGGCCTGAACCATTCAGGCCGGGGCGCTGCGGTAGCTTTTGACGACCCACTCGCTCAGGGTTTTGTCGGGCGCGTCCACCGCGTCGGCGTCAATGGTGAATTCGCTGCTGCCGGTGTTCTTGGCGATGAGCTTGAGGCCAAATTGGTAATCCTTGAAACGCTGCGCGCAGAGTTCGCGCACGGGCAGCCCCTTTTCCAGGGCGAGGGAAACCAGGCGGTCCGCCGCCGCGTCGGTGAAACGGATGGCCAACTGGTGGCTTTCCAGAAAGCGGGCGGCAAAATCGTGGACCAATTGGCGGGCCACGACGCGTTCCTCCTGCTCGTGCTCGGCCAGGAGTTTTTGCAGATCGGCGGCCGGATTGTCCACCAGCGCCGCCGTCACGATGAACCTGCGCACTTTGGTCGAAGGCAGCTCGAATTTGAAGTCGCGGAACACACGCTCGCAAACGGTCATCAAGCCCCGCGCGCCGGTCGTTTCCAGCGAGGCCAGCGTGGCAATGCGCCGGAGGCCGTCGTCGGCAAAAAGGACTTCAATGCCGTAGGCGGAAAAGGCTTGTTCATATTGACGGATGATGCTGCCTTCGGAAGTTTTGAGGATGTGGAACAGGTCGTCGGCGGAGAGTGGCTGGAAGACCACGCGCACAGGCAGGCGGCCAATGAATTCCGGCTCGAAGCCAAATTCAATGAAATCCCGGGTCGTGGCCTGCTCCAAAATGGGGGATCGGCTCTCGGCGGAGGATTGAGCCGAAGCGCCAAAGCCGATGGCCGTGGAGCGCAGGCGTCTTTGCACGATTTTCTCCAGCCCGTCAAAGGCCCCGCTAACGATGAACAGGATGTGCCGGGTGTTAATGGTCGCCGAAGATTTCTTGCCGCGCTGCTGAAGATCCATCATCGCCTGGATCTGGCCGGAGATGTTGTTGGGGGAGCGCGCGGGGACTTCGGTTTCCTCCAGCAGCTTGAGCAGATTGGTCTGGACGCCCCGACCGCTGACGTCCCGGCCGCTCACGTTGGAGGCGGCGGCGATTTTGTCTATCTCATCAATGTAAATGATGCCGTATTGGGCTTTCTCGGTGTCCCCGTCAGCCAGGCGAAGGAGATCGCGCACCAGGTCTTCGATGTCGCCGCCCACGTAGCCGGTCTCCGAGAATTTGGTCGCGTCGGCTTTGACGAACGGAACGCCGATCAGGTCCGACGCCTTGCGGATCAGGTAGGTTTTGCCCACGCCGGTGGGGCCGATCAGAATGATGTTTTGCTTGGCGTAATTGTATGTCTCCCCCCCCCTCCCGCGCCATGCGGATGTGATGATAATGGTCGCACAGGGCGACGCTGAGGACTTTTTTGGCCTCCTCCTGTTTGATGACGAAGCGGTCCAGGTAGGCCTTGACCTGGCGGGGCGTTTTGTCAAAGGCAAACTCCTGCTGCGGCGGCGCGGGCGGCGGAGTTTCCGGTGTGCCGGCGGGATCGGTCTTGGGCATCGCGCCGCCGGCCAGATGCTGGCGGATGAAATCCTGCAATTGGCGCTGGAATTCCTCTGGGGATGGCGGTCCGTTGAAAGGTCTTTTCCGCATAAGCTCAGGCACTTTAAGCCACGGCCCGCAAATGGCAACAAGTTGCGGCAGCCAGCTGCCGCGTCGCGGTCTGTTGCGCTCCCCGGAACAAATGCGCCCTCACGGGCTGCCTTCGGCGCAAAAGGCGATCAGGCTCAATGGAGGCAAGGTGATCGCGGCGGAGAAGGGTTGATGATGCAGCGGTTGAGGCTCCGCCTTCACCACGCCCAGGTTGCCCTGGTTGCTGCCGCCGTAAATATGCGCGTCGGAATTGAGCTCTTCCCGCCAATGGCCCCCCTGGGGCAAGCCGATGCGGTAGCCGGTCCGCAATTCGGGCGTCAGATTCAGAACCACCGCCAGTCGGCCCGTGCCATCCTGCTTCTGGCGGATGAAGGAAAGGACACTGTGTTCGGCGTCGGTGCAATCAATCCAGAAAAAACCGGGGGCTTCGTAATCCGCCTCCCAAAGGGCGGGCTGTCGCTGGTAAAACAGGTTCAGGTCGCGCACCAGCTTTTGCAGGCCCAGATGATAGGGGCCTTGCTCCAGCAGGCCCCAGTCCAAGCTCGCGTTGGCGTTCCATTCGGAGGACTGGCCGAATTCGCAGCCCATCATCAGCAGTTTCTTCCCCGGGAAAAACCACTGATAAGCGAGCATGGCGCGCAGGTTGGCAAATCTTTGCCAGTCGTCGCCGGGCATTTTGCTCACTAGCGAACCTTTGCCGTGGACCACTTCGTCATGCGAAAAGGGGAGAATGAAGTTTTCGTGGTGATGATAGAGCGTGGCGAAGGTCAGGTCGTTTTGGTGATATTTCCGGTAGATCGGATCGCGGCTGAAATAGGATAGCGTGTCGTGCATCCAGCCCATGTTCCACTTGAAACAGAAACCCAGCCCGCCCAGATAAGGGGGCCGGGTGACTTGCGGCCAGGCCGTGGATTCCTCCGCCACCGTCAGGACTCCCGGATGGGCCGAGAGCAGTGTGCTATTGAAATTCTTCAGGAATTCCACCGCGTCCAGATTCTCCCGTCCCCCATATTTATTGGGAATCCATTGGCCCTCCTGGCGCGAATAGTCCAGGTAGAGCATCGAGGCGACGGCATCCACGCGCAGCCCGTCCATGTGGAAGCGCTCGCACCAAAACAGGGCGTTGGCGACCAGGAAATTGCGGACCTCGTGCCGGCCGTAGTTGAATATCAAAGTTCCCCAGTCCTGATGCTCGCCCTGCCGCGGGTCTTGGTGCTCGTAAAGCGCCGTCCCATCGAATCGCGCCAAGGCCCAGTCGTCCCGCGGAAAATGGGCCGGCACCCAATCCATCAGCACGCCGATGCCGGCCTGATGCAGGTGGTTGATCAGAAATTGAAAATCGTCCGGCGTGCCGTAGCGGCCTGTTGGGGCATAAAAGCCGGTCACTTGATAGCCCCACGAGGGATAATAGGCGTGCTCGGCCAGCGGCAGAAATTCCACGTGGGTGAAACCCATGTTTTGCGCGTAGGCGGCCAGCGGTTCGGCGATTTGGCGGTAGTTGAGCGATTCATTCGCGCTTTTTTTCATCCACGATCCCGCATGCACCTCATAGATGCTCATCGGGCTGCGGAACGGGTTGCGCTGCCGGCGCTTTTCCAGCCACGCCCGGTCGCTCCAGGGGAATTTGCAATTGTCCCAAACGATGGAGGCGTTTTTGGGAGCCGCCTCGCAGAAAAACGCATAAGGGTCGGCCTTGAGCGCCAGCGCCCCCTGGGCTGTAATCAGTTCGAATTTGTAATGCGCCCCCTGCGCGACTCCGGGAATGAATATCTCCCAGACCCCCGATGCCCCCAGCGAGCGCATGGCGTGGCAGCGTCCGTCCCATTTGTTGAAATCGCCCACCACGCTGACGCGTTTGGCCTCCGGCGCCCAGACCGCAAAACCCGCGCCCGGCACGCCGTCAATCACCCGTAGTTGCGCGCCGAGCTTTTCGTAGATGCGGTGTTCGTTGCCTTGACCGAAAAGATACAAATCCGTCTCGCCAACCGTCGGCAAAAACGAATAAGGATCCCGCCCCTGCGTCACGGCCCCGTCGCGGCCGGTGACCACCACGTCGTAGGCATAAACCTCGGAGGCCTTGGTGGTCAGTCCTTCGAAAAGTCCGGCGGAATTGATTCTCCTCAGTTTGATTTGCGGGCGGGTTTTTTCGTGGACAGGCACGATGGCGACTTTGGCGGCGTTCGGGGCGAAGACCCGCACGACCACGGCGGAGCCGTCAGCCAGGGGGTGCATGCCCAGCAGTTCATGGGGCGAGCGGTGGCGGAGTCCCACCAGGCTCTCGACTTCGTCTTTGGTCAGGGTCATTCCAAAGGCAGGGTAGCACGACGCGCCGATGTGCAAAGGCCAAAGTTGGGCCGCTCCTGATCCTAATCTTAATCCTAATCGTAATCTCAATCCCATCCTTGGGAGGGCAGGAAGACGATTAGGCTCAAGATTACGATCAGGACAAATCCACCCCGGCCTGTCAACTCTGCCGGAAGGTGATGCGGGCCTTGCCGAGGTCGTAGGGGGACATTTCCAGGTTCACCTTGTCGCCCACGCTGATGCGGATGAAATTCTTGCGCATCTTGCCGGAGATATGGGCCAGGATTTCGTGGCCGTTGGGCAGGGCAACGCGAAACATCGTCCCCGGCAGCACCTGGGTGATCGTCCCGTTCAATTCGATTGGCTCTTCTTTAGCCACGTTTCGAGTCTTGGTTTTTAAATCTTCAATCTGCTAGGAGCTTGAACTGCGCGCGAAACCTTGCCAGACAGGCCGCGGGGAATCAAGCCAATCTTTTTGTGTATTCAAAACGAATAAATCCTCCGCGACAGGCTGTGCCGCAAAAGAAAGCAGACCAGCAGAACCAGTTCAAGGTTGCTCAGCAGCAGCAGAACACAAAACCTCACTTCGTTGCCTTCAATCTCAAACCCATTGCAACAAGACATGGCCATAAACGGCGGGATCAGCAGCGCCACCCAGGCCAGCGCCGCCGCGACAATCAGGTTCTTGACTCGCAAGGCGAAATACGTGGCGCAGAACGGCAGCGCCAAAAATCCGCAGGCCACCGTCAATCGGCCCGGGAGATAATCGGCCAGGATGGGATAAAGCCGGGAAGCCGCAGGCCGATTGAACTCCAGTCCTTCGCTGATCCAGAGGCCTCCGACATCGCAGGCGGCGAGAATCAAGGCCGCCGGCAGAAACTGCTTCCACAAGCCCCAGGCCCGGCCGACAATAATCTTGTTGATTGATAGGGGGGTGATCAGCAGCAGCTCCAGGGCGCCGCTGCGTTTTTCCGCCAGAAAACTGCTCACGCCGACAAACGTGCAGGCCGCGGCCAGGATCAACAGCAATAATGCCTGCGCCATGTCGAAGGCGCCGGAATCCCCGGTCACCGCCAGGCATTCGATCAGCAGCAAGGCCAGGCAGAGGCCCCATTTGACCAGGCGCGCTTTCCACGAATACTCTTGCAGCCAGGCGATGGGATTGCGGTCCAGGGATCGCCCCATCCGGCGGGAGAACCAGCGTTGAAACAGGGGCGTGCAGTATTTTTTGAGCAGGTATTCCTGTTGCGGGGAAGGGGTTTTGTCCTGCCAGGAGCGCTCAATGCGCCACGCGGAAAACCTGGCCACGACCAGAAAGAGCAGCAAGGACAGGAGGATGCCCGCCGCCAGGCTCCAGTGCCAAAACGCAGCGGGGATGACCGGGCTGCCAATGAGCCAGCCGACTGCGTAGGGAGACAGGGGCAGGAGGCCAACGCTCCACGCCACGCCGAAAAAGCTCAAATTCCCAGGCAAGTACCCTTGCCACACCAGGCACGCGAAAAGAAACATGCCCAGCAAAAACACAAAGTTCACCCCCAAAACCAGCGCCAGCAAAAAGGCCGCGCCGCGCGATTTGGTCAGGGAGGAGGCGAGCAAACCGGCCGCCAGACAGAGAATGGTGGCGCAAAATTCAACGGCGATGGCGCGGAACACATCCGTGCGTCCGATGCCTCCCATCAAGAAGGGAATCGTCAGCACTGGCAGCACGGCCAGCCAGAGCGTCATGGCCCGCAAGGCCTGCACCAGACCTTTGCCGAGGACAATCCCCATGGCGGTCAGCGGTGTCAGGAACAACAAGCCCAATGTTCCCTCCCGCTTCTCCCGAGCGATGCAATCGGCTGTCATGGCCGGAACAATCCAACAGATCAGCCACAAGAGCAACGCGTGCAGACAATTGAAAAGCCAGACGCCCATCGTTGCAGCAGGCTCGTCCGTGTCTGCCACCACGGACCAAAGAAGCAACGTGCCCGCCGCGGCTGCCGCGACACGCAGCCAGTGGTTGCCCCGCCGCCGCGCCCCTTCGCGCAGTTCGCGTAACGCGACGGGCCAGACATCGAAATAGATGAGCTTGCAAGCTCTCACGTTGCCGTCGGGTTTAGAACGAATAAATCCTCCGCGACAGACTGTGGCGGAGGAGAAAACAGGCCAATAGCGCGAAGCCCAGGTCGCCGCAGAAGATGCCAAAGCAGATTCCAAGATCGGAGGCGTTCTGATTGTCCATCGCCAGGCCGCCGAAGGCCGGCGCGATGAACATCGCCACCCAAGTAAGCAGAGCGGCCGCGAACAAGTTCTTCACCCTCAACGCGAAATAAGTGGTGAAAACCGGCAAGGCGAGAAAAGAGCCGGTAACGACGATGGAGATGTACAGGAAATCGGTCCATGAGGAATTGCCCCAGCCGTGCGAAAGCATTCCGCTTATGAAGAAGCAAATCCCGATCACCAGAACCGACGGAAGGAACTGTTTCCACAAACCCTGCACCCTTCCGATGATGATGGTATTGACAGAGAGCGGGGTGATCAGGATCAGTTCCAGCGCCCCGCTGCGCTTTTCCTGCATAAAGGAGTTGACGCCCGCAAAGGTGGCAACCCCGGCCAGCATCCATAGCAATATCCCCTGGGTATTCTGAATCTCGTACCATTCTCTGTGCGGGAACACGCCTTCCAGCAGCACGATGGCCAGACAAAGCCCCCACTTGGCCAGGCGCGCTTTCCACGAATACTGTTGCAGCCAGGCGATGGGGTTGTGATCCAGCGTGCGCCGCATCCCGCGCGCGAACCAGCCTCGGAACAGCGGAGCGCTGATTCGTTTGAGCCATCTTTCGCGGCGGAGGGAGGGAACGGTGTCTTGCCAGGAGCGCGCGATCCGATGCGCAGCGAAGCGAACGATGACATAAAAAAACAGGAGCGCGACCGGCGGACTCGTCAGCAGAAGAGATTTAAAGCCTCGGCCGATGGCAGTGGGAGTGTTCAACATGGCCCAACCGCCAAATTGGCGGCTTGATACTCCAGTGAAGAGCATCGCTGATTCCTCAACGCACATTCGCCAATCTAATTGAGCGAAGACCGCCAGCCCGCCAAACTGGAGAAGAAGCCAGAAAACGAAAAGCCAACCGAAGAGAAGCACAAACGCCACGCCGAAGAGCAGCGCCAGTGCGAACGCGGCGTTGCGTTCTTGGGTGATGGAGGAGGCGAGCAGGCCGCCGCCCAGGCACAACACCGCCGCGCAAAACTCCAGATCCATGGCGGTCAGCGCGTCGAACCATCCGACGCCGCCTGTCAAAAAGGGGATGGTCAGAACCGGCAGCACGGCCAGCCACAAAGTCAAGACCCGGATCGCCAGGGACAGCCCTTTGCCGGCCACAATTCCCCCGGCGGTCAGCGGAGTCAAAAACAACAACCCCAGGGTTCCCTCCCGTTTTTCGCGCGCGATGCTATCCGCCGCCAGGCCGGGCACGATGAGGCAAATCAGCCCCAGCAGCAACGAATGCAGGCCAGCGAAAAGCCAACTCCCCAACTCCGCGGCGGGTCGGCGCGAGCTTGCCACGATGGCGCAGAGCATGATCGTGCCCGCCGCCCCGCTGCCGACGCGCAGCCAGTGGTTGATGGGTCGGCGCACCCCTTCCCGCAGTTCGCGCTGTGCGACGGGCCGGATTCCTCCTAAAAAGGTTGTCAGTTTGCCAATCTTCAATTCTGTCGTGGCTCGGCAGAAGCCTCGCCCCACCCGCAGGCCATTCGCCGCGGATTATTGGGTCTCGCCGTGCGTCACGCGCAGGAAAACTTCTTCCAGGCCCAGTTCATCCTCCCACAAGCCCGTGAATTTGACGCCGCCCCGCACCAGTGTTTCGGCCAGGATGGACGGGTCGGTGTCGGGATTGGCAAAGGTCACCTTGATCTGGCCCTCCATCGGCTCGGCGGCGGAGATTTCCGGCAGGGCCTGCAATAGGGCCAGCGCGGCGGCGGGATTGCCTTTGGGCAGCACCCAGTAAATCAAGCCGCTGGACATTTGTTCGCGCACGCCTTGCACGGGGCCGCTGTAAATGAGCTTGCCCTTTTCGATGATGGCCACCCGGTTGCAAAGGGTTTGCAGCTCGCTCAATATGTGGGAGGAAATGATGATCGTTTTGCCCAGGCGCTGGAGCTCCTGCAGGATCGCCATCATTTCGATGCGCGCGCGCGGGTCCAACCCGCTGGCCGGTTCGTCCAGCAGCAAGAGCCGCGGATCGTGAATCAACACCCGCGCCAATCCCAGCCGCTGTTGCATTCCGCGGCTCAGCGCCCCGATAATGGCCCCGCGCTTTTCCGTCAACCCCACCAGCTCCAGCACGTCGGCCACTGTTTTTTCACGCTGGACTGTGGGAATCTTGTAGCACGCGCCGAAAAAATCCAGGTACTCGGTCACTTCCATGTCTTTATACACCCCGAAAAAATCGGGCATGTATCCGATGACACGCCGCACCGCATCAGCTTCCTGCACCACATCGTGGCCCAGGATTTTGGCCGTGCCCGCCGAAGGAGCCAGAAAGGTCGCCAGAATGCGCAGGGTGGTCGTCTTGCCCGCGCCGTTGGAGCCGATAAAGCCGAACAAATCCCCCTGGTTGATTGTCAAGTCAAGGGAGTCCAGCGCGGTGATCGCGCCGTAGAGGCGCGTCAGGCCGATGGTGGCCACGGCGGGAAGGGGTGGGGCGTCCATGGTGCTTCAGGGTTGTGGGTTCATGTGGTGGCGCGCTCAAGCGCCGTTGGTTTTCACCGCAACGACTAGCCGCAGCAGGGTGTCGCGATGGATTCGTTTGACCGAAAAACGGTTCAGTCCATCCACCAGCGAGTGACCCGGGTCCCAGGCCAGAAGGATGGCGTGATCCTGCCCGACAAAACGGCTCAGATCCAGGTTTTGATACGCGGTGAAAATATTATAGGCCTGGGGGTCCACGTTGGCCTGGGAGAGGAAACAGGCCGCCATCGAGCCTTCCACTACGTCGGATATGGCCGCCGCGTTGTTCCCAAAGCTTTGGTTCCGCGTGTTCACGGCGCTGCGGAACGACTCGGTGTAACGGCCCGCGAAGGCGCTGACCGGAGTGCCTTGCGCGAGGTTGAACGTGAAGGCCTTGCTTTGATGCGGCCCCAGCGCCCCCAAATCGAACACGCGCGAACCCAGCACGCCTTCGGCGTGGGTCAGTGGGTTCTCAGTATTGTTTGCGGCCGTGACCAGCCAATCGCCGTTGGTTTGCCGGGTGACGGTCATTTCCAGCGGCGAAAGCGCGGCGCCTTGCAGCCATTCGCTCACGAAAAGCTGGCTGGTCCACACCGGCACCGATGCCTCCGCCTGGAAGTTGTTGCCCGTCTGCACCACCGAAACCTGGCTGCTTTCCTGCCGGCCGCCATAATTCCCGGCGTATTCCCCGCGCAAGGTGGCGTAGGGCTGCTGGCTCTCCATCTGGTATTGGGCGTTGACCGGCGAGTAGATGGAGACGTAGGTCTCCCCTCGCAGCACGGCCCGTTCGTTGCCCGGCAGAACATCCACAATGTTCAATTCGTTCCATTCTAATTCCCCGGCCCGCAGATGAAAGCCGATCAAATAAATCAAGCCCGAAAAGGCCGCCACATACAATGGAAACGTGATCCAGGTGAGCATCTGCCGGTTGAGTTTCTTGAGCCAATACTGGTCCAGCGGCCCGATCACCGCCAGGTAGGCCGCCAGCAGCAGCAGCAGCCAGCTCAACGGCAGCTTGCGCACCTGCTTGCTGTCAATCATTGCCCCGAAGATCCCGTCGCTCCCCAAACGGGCCATGTTCGGATTATTCACGCTGGACTCCAGTCTTTCCCGCGGAATGCCGGCAAGCTTTGCCCAAAAGTACCCCCGATTATTCCACGAAATAAACGGCTCCCGTTCTGGGCTGAACGTCAACACCGTGATCCGGCCCCGCCCGCGTTCGGCCGTCACCGCCAGCGTCGCGTCGGCATCGCCGATCATCGCCGCGCCGTCCCGCAACGTGCCGGTCAGGATTGGCAGCGCGGTGGCTTCAAATTGCGCGTCCTCCTCGATGCTCAGGGGCGTCAAGGTCGAAGCCCGGCCGCGATTTAGCGACTGCCGCGGCGGCGTTGAAACCTGGTTGGTGGGATAACGGCTGCGGCCGCTGGGATTCGCCGCCTGCCCCGCTCGCGGCGGCATCTGGTTGGGATTTCTGGACGGGATTATTCGGGGGCCTGGTCCGCGGGCGGCTGGCGGCGTCTGCAAACTCGGCCGCCAATCCCGCAGCCAGCTTTCCAATTGCGGATGGTTCGTCAGGTTGCCCGCCGATGTCAGCTCGCAGGGCATCAAGTCCCTCAGCCAATGGCTGCTGGTGATGTCGGAAATCTGTTCCACGCCGACTACCAGGTGTCCCCCGTGTTGCAGCCAGGCTATCAGCGCGGTGGCTTGCGGCTCCGTCAATTCCAGCGCCTTCTGCGAATTGAGGTAAAGCAGGTCAATGCTTTCCATCGCGATGGGATTGTCCGGGAAAAGCGCCGGCTCCAGCCGCGCCGCCCGATAGGCCGAGGTGGATGCCCCTGGCGTCCTGCCAGGCAGGTCGGGGAACGCCGGCAGGCCCTGCACCGTCCGGCAAAGCCCCGCCACCAGCGGCAAATCCGGCGGCAGCACTCGCGCCTGCAACATCGTCTGCTCCGCCCGGACTTTGTCCCGCTCATCCAGCAGCCGCACGTTCCAGTATGGCGCCGCGGTGAAGATGGGGATCACCACCCGTTTGAGCGTGCCTCGTGGCAGGTCCACCTGCACGCTGCGCGTTTGTTCGCGGCCCATTTGCTGCGCGCTGACTTCGATCACCGCGTTGAAGGACGGACCGTCATTTTGCAATTCGCACGTGATGGGAAACCAGCCCCGATCCGGCAGCATCCCGTCGTAGCCCAGGAACACGTCAAATCGCGTCGCCCCCTGGGCCTCCAACCCCAGCAGCCAGAGCACCACGACCGCAGCCAACCACAGGCAGCCCTTCCTGCGATTCGGGTTCCGCGATATGACCTTCTTTGGCGCCATATAGATGACGCCTCGATTTATAGGGTGCTTTCCTGTCAAAGCAAAGTTAATTCGCGATGTGACCATGCTCCCGCAAGCAAGATGGGCCTCCCCGCCCCTCTGTTCATTGCCGCAACAGGCGTTTGGCTTTGCCAATCCAGACGCGGTCGCGTTTGCGCTCGAAGGCCGGCGCGCGCGCGTCATCGCTGAGCGTCTCGCGCAATTCAAACCGCGCCTCCTCCTTCTTGTTTCTCGCCAGATACAATTCGGCCAACTGCACCCGGGCGGGCGCGTAGCTGTGGTTTTCCAGCACTTGTTTCCAGGCCGCCACCGCCGCGTCCGTCTGGCCCAGCGCGCCCAGCGCCTCGGCGTAGGCCATGAGCGAATGCCCGTAGTCGTGTTTCGGGTTTTCGCGGCATACTTCTTCCAGCAACGGGCGGGCGGCGGCCGCGTTCCGCTGGCGCAGCAGGCACTGGCCCATGTGCGCCCGCGCGTCAATGTCCTCCGGGTCGCATTCCAGCGAGGCGCGATAACATTCCTCCGCCTTCCTCAGATTGCCCTTTTGAAAATAGATGTCCCCCAACTGCAAATAATGGTGCGGCTTGTCCAGGTGATGGATTTGATCCTCCAGTTCCTTGATCCGCCGGCGGTCCAGCGCGCCCGGCAGTTGAAATCCCCGCGTGGCCGACGGCGCGGCTCGGTAAACCAAAAAAAAGTAAAGCAGCGCGCTCAAACCCGAAAAAAAGAAAATGAATGCCGCCCACAGCCATTCCTCCCGCCGCACCGCGTCAACAAGCATCCAGACCTGGAAGGCCACCATCAGCAGCACCACCGGGCTGCTCCACAAATCCCGCATCGTCATCCTGAGTAATGCTTGCATCGGATACTCCGCCACACTCTAAAGCCGAACTCCCGCCGAATAAATCGAATTAAAAGGCCCCTTGCCCGGCCCTGTTGTTTTCGCCCTTTTGATTTCGGCCTTGAATTCCACCCTCAAACCGGCTTTTTTTGAAGCCGCAAAGGCGGGGATGTTCCCGGCGCCACGCGGCAATTCTTCACGCCGCCTGGTCGCCGTGGCTTTGACCCATCCGGTGCATTTGAAATGAAATGAGCAATACGCTGGTCATTATTCCGACATACAACGAGCGGGAAAACCTTCCCAAGTTGGCCGAGCGCCTCCTCAAATTGGCCGTCCCGGTGGACCTGCTCATCCTCGAAGGCAATTCCCCGGATGGCACCGGCCAGATCGCCGACGCTCTGGCCGCAAACCACCCTCCCATCCATGTCCTTCACGAAAAGGAGAAAAAAGGCCTCGGGCGCGCTTATTTGGCCGGCTTTGCCTGGGCCTTGTCGCGCGACTATCAGTTCATCATGGAGATGGACAGCGATTTTTCCCACAACCCCGATGACATTCCCAAATTCATTGACGCGGCGCAAAACGCCGACCTGGTGCTCGGTTCCCGCTATTGCGGCGGCATCCGCGTCATCAACTGGCCGCTGCGCCGCTTGCTCCTGAGCACCGGCGCTGCCCAATATGTCCGCCTGATCACCGGCATGCCTTTCTCCGATCCCACCGGCGGTTTCAAGTGCTTTCGCCGGACCGCCTTGCTCTCCCTCGACCTGGATGCCATTCGCTCCGAAGGTTACAGCTTTCAAATCGAGGTCACCCATCGCCTATGGATGAAAGGCATGCGCGTGGCCGAAGTGCCCATCATCTTCACCGAGCGCTTCGAAGGCTGCTCAAAAATGACCGGCAACATCTTTTGGGAAGCCTTTTTCATGGTCTGGCGCCTTTGGATTCAATGCGGTTTCCGCCGTTCCCCTCCGCGCCGCTGATGGCGCCATCAGCCTTTGACTTCTCGCCTCGCCGGGTGCATGGTGTTGGCACAGATAGCCCTATGGTATATAAAGTTCTGTTAATAAAATCGAAGGAGGGTTTTGCGGTTGGTTGCCCCGCCCTCCCCGGTTGCTGGAGCCAGGGGAAAACCCGCCAAGAAGCACTGCGCAACATCCGGGAGGCCATCCAACTCTGGCTGGAAGTTGCCGAAGAGGACATTCGGCGCGAGGCCGCGCAAGAACACGAGGAAGTCGCGTCAGAACTCGTCACCATTTAACCCGCTGTGCCCAAAATTCCGGGAATCCGCCAACAGGATGCGGTGCGCGTTTTTGAAAAGCTCGGTTTTCGCCTCGCCCGCCAGAGTGGACACATCATCATGACCAACGGCAGAACACGTCTGGTCATTCCCCGCCACAATCCCATTAATGCGATCACCATGGGCAGTATTGCCAAAGCCGCAGGTCTGACCCCGCGGCAATTCAGGGACCTATTGTGAGCAAAACGCTCCGGCACATGATTGCTCGCCGACCATGGCGACAGCTTGCGACTGGGATTTCAACCGGGTTCGCTGCCCTCCTTCCATTCTCATTTCGCAATATCCCCGTAAACTGCTCCACGCCCAAACGTGCCCACATACACACGTCCATAAATCCGCGGGTCCCCCGCCAGGCAGTCGCACCGGCCCCATTGGTGCTGCGCATCGTTGATGCGCACCCACGTGGCTCCCTCGTCATCGGAACGGTATAGTCCCGCCGCCGCGCTGCCCCCGCGATTGGCCACAAAAATGGCCGGATAGTCCTTGCCCGGCGCCGCCTTGCCAAAACTCAACGGAACAATTGAACTCATCGCGCTAATCGGCGGATGATTGGGGATCTCCTTGAAAGTCCGACCGCCATCACTCGAATGGCAAAGCGCTTCTCCAACAAACCAAAGGTCTCCCTCTCGGCCTCCAACCGCCACCAATCGCCCGCCTCCGCCTCCGCCACGCCCGCCGCCTTCCCCGCCTCCTCCGGCTGCGGGCAGGCCGGTCACTTCGTAGCTGTTCGTGAACGTCGCCCCTCCGTTGGTGCTCAGATACATCCGATGCGCCGCCGCCTCCAGCGCGTAAAACTTGGCCGGGTTGGAGCGGTCAGCGATCGGGCTGATGTCGGCGGGCACCCCCGTCACATCCTTCCACGTCGCGCCCCGGTCAGTCGAGATTCGCGGCGTTCCACCCGTGCTCATGAAAACCGCCCCGTCCGCCGACAGTATCACCCGCCGCCCTCCACCCCCTCCGCCGCCTCCGCCACGCCTGCCCCCCGCGGCAGCCGTTTCGCCCAACGTGAACGGCTTCCAATTATGTCCTCCGTCCAACGAATACCCCATCGTCCCCTCCTTGGGACCGTGATACGGCAAGACTCCCATCCGCACCACCACGCTCGGATTCTTCTCCGCGAAATCCAACCACGACGCGTTCGCGAACAGCGGATGCAAATTCGGCCCTTGCGCGGGGCTTGCGTCCAGGTCGTCGTGCGTGAAGCCCCCAACGTCCGCGACCGCGCTGATCAGGTGCGCGCCGGCCGTCGGGCTGATGACGTTGGCAACGCAGGTTTCCTCAATCCCGTCCGCCCAAATCGTCCAATGCGTGTCGCCGCCCGAATCCGCGTTGTTCATGTCCATCGTGTTCCAGATCGTTGTGCCGGTGGCATAACAAACGTGCTTCGCATCAAACGGATCAATCGCCAGCGCATCCATCCACCAGCCCACCGATGCTTCCGGCTTGGCCGCTTTGTCATCATACACTCCCGCCCACGGCACATAAGGCGATGCCGATGAATCCCGGTGCGATTTTGGGCTGATGTCCGTCCAGCTCTCGCCCCCGTTGGTCGTCCGATAAATCCGGTCATCGTCCTCCCCGCCCGGTTTCGGATCCTTGCGGTCCAACGATGCCACCACCAGCGTGCCCGGATGCTGCCGATCAACCCCCAGGCCCCCGTAGCCGCCCGGAAACCGGTCCGCATCCTTCACCGGCGTAATGTCCGTCCAAGCGCCGTCCTTTGGATTGAGTTTCCAAACCGCCCCATCGGTCACGCCGCCAGGACCCGGGCCGTTGCCATAAACCACATATAATATCCCCTGCGTATCAAAGGCCGCATGAATCGCCATAAAATTCGCGGGCTGGCCGGCAACCGGCTGCCAGTTTTCTCCCGCGTCGGTGCTGCGGAACAGATGGCTGGCTCCGGGATCGGTCGAGCCGACGTAAATCGTTTGCGTCGCATGGCCGCGGCTTCCTGTGCTGGGGTCGAACACGACGAAACTCAATCCCACCCCTCCTCCTCTCCCGCCGCCGGCCCCGCCGCGGCCGCGCCGCGCTCCGGCCGCCGCGTCGCCAGGGGCCGCCGCCGCCGCGCCTGCTTCGGCCCGCGGCCCGGCTGCCGCGGGGGCTGCGGACGGCGTGGTCGCCGGGAAGCTCTCCACCTTTTTCCAAGTCAGCGCCGCGTCTTTGCTCATCCAAAGCCCGGCCGCGCGCGAGCCGAAATAAAGAATCTCGTTCTCGTTCGGATCAATCGCCAGACGCTCTCCCACGCCCCGCCCATTTTCATTCCCTCCCATCCGGAAGGGCACTGCCACCGTCTGAAAAGTCTGGCCTTGGTCCATCGAACGCAGGATCGCCGCCGGCTCGTTCTGATGCATCCCTGCCGCGATATAAACCTGCTGCGGGTCAAGCGCATCGGTGGCAATGCTTTCCGATCCCATCAGATTATCGTCTCCGGCCCAGTCCGTCAGAGGTATCCACACCTTCGCCTGGCGGTCCCACTTGTAGGAACTGCCCACATCCGTGCGGCAGTAGGCCAGGCCCGGTTGCGTGGTATTGAAGACGACCCCGCAGATAAAGCCCCCGCCCTTGATCTGCACACTTTTCCACGTGTACGGCTGCGAAGGGAAGCTGGCGGATTGCCCCAACGCAAGCGCCGGCAGCAACGCCATGCAAAAACCGGCCGCGAACATTTTCGACGCTGATAGTGGGTTCATTCTCATACAAAATGCCTTCTTCTTTCCCCGGCGCTCATGCGCGATCAACGGATTAACAAACATCTCATTCCGGGGTTCATGCCCAGGATTGTAAGTCGCCCCGCAACAATGTGAAGGCAATTTTTCCCGTCCCGTTCTGGCGACCCAACTATCGGAAGTATAAAGATAACAAAAAGAAGTGCGGAAAGCTTCAGAGTTCCTGGCGCTTTGATTTCAGAATAAATTTTTCAATTCCGGAGAGCAACTTCCGACGCGAATTGAGGTCGGCCGCATCACATTCACTCTTTAGGGCTTCGAAAACAGCGCTGAATCGTGCGCGGTCAACCTTCCCGAGCGCGATGAGCATTCCGCCCAAGGACAGCGTGAACCGCCCGTGTTCACCCTGAGGAGTCGGAAGTTGGCCACGCAATTCAAAACACCGAACGGCGATTTTCTCAAGCCACATAATGTATTCGGGCATTCGTTCCGACTCTATCGCTCCCGAGGCACACGCGGCAAAACCGGCCTCCCGTCTGGGGTCCTCCCCACGTTCCAGCGTTTGCCAGGCCAATTGTAGCATCTCGAAGGCCAGCCGCTGGCGCGTTTTCGGCAGGCGCTTCAACTCCTCGTGAATGTGCCTTAGCGCCGGCTTTTCAACTCCGTTCGAAGCGGCTCTGGCGCAGGCGGCGAGATACTCCGACGCCGTAATATGCTCAACATCGGCGGGCAGCGGCTTATTTGGCTGCGCGTTATACAACTTCATGCGGTCGGCCTCGACGCCAGAATAGCAAACTTCGCAGAAGTCGTGCCGCGCAATTTCACCCGCAGAGCCGACCACGAGCGTCAAGTGAACCGTCGCTTCCCGTTCTTGGCATTGCTTGCACAACATATCTGGTCTTGGCCGGCACGCATGGACAAATCTTATAATATGCCGAACGAGTGTGCAGGACAGAATTCTTCAATTTTGATTTTTCGCTCTTTTTTTGTTGCCTTTGCATATGCCATACACATATACTTCCGGCCATGGATTCCAAACCCACTCCGCAATCGCTCCTCCAGGACAT